>Ga0209806_1000040_pt1 | contig 64989 bp, 64 predicted proteins | sample GraSoiAngelo_152_FD_186166 | JGI IMG/M metagenome (GOLD analysis project Ga0209806, IMG submission 186166) | Grasslands soil microbial communities from the Angelo Coastal Reserve, California, USA - 14_1009_12_30cm (SPAdes) (version 2) | ecosystem: Environmental > Terrestrial > Soil > Grasslands ... | reverse complement strand
GTGTACCGCCCTTCGAGCACGGCCATGGCGAGCGGATTCTGGAGCAGCCGCTGGATCGCCCGCTTCAAGGGCCGCGCCCCGTACACCGGGTCGTAGCCCTCGGCCACGATCAGCTGCTTTGCGGCGGGCGTCACCTCGAGCCGGAGCTTCCGCTCGGCCACCAGTCGCTCGACGCGCTTGATCTGGAGATCCACGATCTTCGCGATGTCCTGGGTCGAGAGCGGGCGGAAGATGATCACGTCGTCCACCCGGTTCAGAAACTCGGGCCGGAACGTCTGGCGCAAGAGCTCCAGCACCTTGGTCTCCACCTGCTCCCAGTTCTGCGTGCCCATCTCGAGGATGTACTGCGACCCGATGTTCGAGGTCATGATCAGCACCGTATTCCGGAAATCGACGGTGCGGCCCTGCGAGTCGGTGAGCCGTCCATCGTCGAGGATCTGGAGCAGCACGTTGAACACATCGGGGTGCGCCTTCTCGATCTCGTCGAACAGCACCACCGAGTACGGGCGCCGGCGGATCGCCTCCGTGAGCTGACCGCCCTCCTCGTAGCCCACGTACCCAGGGGGAGCCCCGATCATGCGAGCGACGGCGTGCTTCTCCATATATTCGGACATGTCGAGGCGCACGAGCGCCTTTTCATCGTCGAACAGGAAGTCGGCCAGTGCGCGGGCGGTCTCTGTCTTTCCCACGCCCGTGGGGCCGAGGAAGATAAACGACCCCGTCGGCCGGTTCGGATCCTGCAGGCCGGCGCGCGCCCGGCGCACGGCGTTCGCTACGGCGGCGAGCGCCTCCGGTTGCCCGATCACGCGCCGCTCGAGCTCCGCCTCGAGCCGCGTGAGCCGCTCGCGCTCCGACTCGAGCATCTTCGTCACGGGAATCCCCGTCCACTTGGCGACGATCTCCGCGATATCTTCGGCGTCGACTTCCTCCTTCAGGTACTTGCCCTTCTTCTGGATTTGGGCCAGGCGCTTTTCCGCCTCGGCGATCTCCCGCTCCAGCGCCGGGATCCGCCCGTAACTGATCTCCGCGGTCTTCTGCAGATCGCCGCGACGCGTCGCCTGCTCGGCCTCGGTGCGGAGCTGCTCCAGCTGGGCCTTCTTCGCCTGCAGTCCCGTAATCGCGTCCTTCTCCGCCTGCCACTGCGCCTTCATCACTTTCGAGCGGTCGCGCAGCTCGGCGAGCTCCTGCTCGACCTTCGCCCGCCGCTCCTTCGAGGCCTTGTCCTTTTCTTTGGCGAGCGCCGCAAGCTCGATCTCGTGCTGCACGATCTTCCGCTCGACCTCGTCGATCTCCTGCGGCAGCGAGTCGATCTCGATTCGCAGCCGGCTCGCGGCCTCGTCCACCAGGTCGATGGCCTTGTCGGGCAGGAAGCGGTCGCCGATATAGCGGTGCGATAGCGTGGCGGCGGCCACCAGAGCGTTGTCCGTTATCCGGACGCCGTGGTGCACTTCATACCGCTCCTTCAGACCCCGGAGGATGGCGATCGTATCCTCGACCGACGGCTCGCCCACGTACACGGGCTGGAAACGCCGCTCGAGCGCGGGGTCCTTCTCGATGTGCTTGCGGTATTCGTCGAGGGTGGTGGCACCGACCACGTGCAGCTCGCCGCGCGCCAGCGCGGGCTTCAGCATGTTGGAGGCATCCATCGCTCCTTCGGCGGCGCCGGCGCCCACCAGCGTGTGCAGCTCGTCGATGAAGACGATGTATTTCCCTTCCGCGCTCGTGATCTCCTTGAGCACGGCCTTGAGCCGCTCTTCGAACTCACCGCGATACTTGGTGCCGGCGATCAACGTTCCGAGATCGAGCGCCACGAGATGCTTGTTGCGCAGCGACTCGGGGACGTCCCCGTTCACAATGCGCTGGGCGAGCCCCTCGACGATCGCCGTCTTGCCGACCCCCGGCTCGCCGATCAGGACGGGATTGTTCTTGGTGCGCCGCGACAATACCTGCATGACGCGGCGGATCTCCTCGTCCCGCCCGATCACGGGGTCGACCTTGCCCTTGCGGGCCAGCTCGGTGAGGTCCCGGGTGAAACGCTCCAGCGCCTGGTACTTCTGCTCGGGCTCCTGGTCGGTCACGCGGTGCGTGCCGCGCACGCCCTGGAGCGCCGCCATGAGGACGCCGCGATCCACGCCCGCGGCGGAGAGCAGCTGCTTCGCGGTCGTGCCCTTCTCCTCCACCAGGGCGAGGAGCAAGTGCTCGGTCGACACGTACGCGTCGCCCAGCGCTTTGGCTTCCTCGTCGGCGCGGTCCAGCACCCGCGACACCTCGCGCGACAGCGTGGGCTCGGCCGTCGTCCCCGACTGCTTCGGGAACCGCTCGATCTCGCGCTCCGTGTCGGCGCTGAGTTGTGTGACGTTCAGCCCCGCCTTCTGGAGCAGGGGCACGACGATGCCATCGTCCTGCGAGAGCAAAGCGAGAAAGAGATGGGCGTCGTTGATGACGGGATTGCCGCGCGCTCGAGCCAGCGCGCTGGCCTGTTGCAGCGCCTCGGCTGCCTTCACAGTCAAACGTTCGGGTCTGATCATAGTCGTCTATGGAGGGTCGCCGACCCCGAAGGCAACGTCCGTGCCGGAGAAAAACGCCGTTTTGGCAGGAAAAAACCTCCACATCTGGCGGGGCGCGAGCTGCGCCTCCGCTTGGACGCCCGCACCCTGAATCGCTCAGAAACTCACATTGAGAGAAACGCCGGGCACGCCGTGTCCGTCAACCCATGGCGCGACGCTCGCGTACGAGGCCGTTCGCGGCCCCCGCGTGAGGCGATACACCCCGAGCAGCACCGACGCCGTACCCATGCCGCTGTTGAGCAGCCCGAGCGTCCGCCTTGAGCCCGATTTGTTCAGGTTCGGCGCGCCGGCTGCCAGACCCATTGCACCGCTGGCGATGCCTAGCACCCCGGTGAGGTTGGGTGACATGCCGGTGCGGGCGGCGTTGAGCGCTAGGGTGACGGCACTGGCCCCGACCGCCACGCCGGTCGTGGTCTTGTAGCCGACGCTCGCTGCGCTCGCGTCCGGCGCTGGAGCGGGGGGCGGACCGTCATAGGACGGCTGAATCAGCGCCGCCTCGCCGGCCGTCAACCCGTTCTCTCGCAGCCAGGCGACCAGCTCAGGGTCCCCTTTCAGATCGCGGATGCGCGCGTTGTTGTTGGTGGCCGCCACGCGCTCCACGAGGTCGCCGCGGCCCGACTGTTCGATCATGTAGGCCATCGCGCAGCGTGTCCCATAGCGGTCGACGAAGTATGGAACGCGCACGCCCGGAACGCCGGTATTTTTCGGAAAGACACCGCGCACCCAGTATTGGTGGAGGACGTCGAGGTTGCGCGAGCGTGCTAGCCGCTCGCCCGGAGGCCGGGCGGAAACGTCTTTGGCGCGCAAATCCCGCTCGACGGCAGCCAGACGCGCGCGGATCCGCGCGGTTTCTGCGGCGGCGCGGCCACCCCAGGGAACGGGCGACCGGGCGGCGAGGACGACCACTGGAACGACGAGGCAGGCGGCGAACGTGAGCTTGCGCATGAGGACCTCCGCGATAGCTGTTACTTCACGACGATCTTTCGCGTGACTCTCGTGCCGTCGATGACCAGCTGGTAGATGTAGACGCCCGACGCGGCCAGCCTGCCGGTATTGCCGACGTACCCGTCCCAGTAGGCGCTGTAGGCACAGCCCATCGTGGTAGGGCAGCTGAGCGCAAGGCTATCGAGCGCCTTGCCGGAACCCCGCAGTTTGGGGATCGCGACGAGCTGGGCGAGCACGTTGTAGATCCGCAGGGACACCACCGGCCGGTGACCCCTGAGGAACAACTCCCCGCTGACCTTGAACGGGATCGTGGTCGCCGGGTTAAACGAGCGATTCTGCTGTGGCCCGATCGTGGGAGGCGGGGTCTGACCCAACAAACACCGCGTTCCCCCCTCCACCCCCCCTACCCAAAGCCCGAGCCCCAGCAATGCCCAGGCGTACCGCTTCATCCACCGCTCCTCTTGGCGAACGAGACGTGAACTTGGGACGGCTCTCCTTGTGCTGAGTGATACTCGTGCTTCCCGGGTGCCGATCCAAACCTACGGGCCGCCTTTCCCGGCTGTCAACCTCGCGAGCACCCGGGCGTCGCCCGCGCGGCGAGTGACCCCGTGCCGATCCGCCCATTCGAGTAAGGGAATCAAGTACTTGCGTGTTAGACCGAAACGATCCCGCAGCTCCGCCGGGGTGGCCGTGCCGAGCTCGGCGAGCGCGGCCTCGAGGGCGGCGCGGAACTCGGCGAGGGCCCCCTTCGCCGCGTAGCGCTCGGCATCGATCGGCTCGGCAGTGCCGGTCCGCGCGAAGTGTGACAAAAGTGCGCGCACGGGAGAGCCGGGGAATTCCCGCTCGAGCTCAGCGACCGTAGGCACCTGCCAGCGCGCATCGACGAGGCGGCGTGCGAGCTTGTCGCTGGCATCGGTGGCCCGGGCGTCGAGGGCCGGGCGCCAGCGTGGCCGGCGGGCCACGCTCCCCGCGACCTCCAGCTGGCCGCTCTTGACCCCGACATCCAGGACCGCATCCAACACCGCTGGCGGAGGCGCCGGTGTGCCAACCGCTGCCCGGAGGGCTTGCAGCGACATCCCTGGATCGAGCGGATGCTCCTCGTGGTAACGCCGGAGCACCTCCGCCAGCCGGCCCGCCGCGGCGACCACCGCTTGACGGTCGACGACGGTCTCGGGGGAGGCTAGCACGCTCTGCTCCGCCTCCGCGATCACTGCCGTCACACGGCCGGGCGACACGCCGAGTCGCACGGCGAGGGTGTCAGTGCCGAGCCCCGTGAGCCCCGCCTCGGCGGCGAGGACCCCGAGCCGCGCCGCCGGGCCTTGCTCGACCGACACCCGGCGCCGCCGCAGGCGCGTGCGTGAAGGGGTGAACGGGTCGAGCACGACCCCTCCTCCGATCGTGGTGACCGGCGAGAACGAGCGCAGCACGAACCGGTCGCCGCCGCGCGCCACCACGGAAGTCTCAAGCACGAGGCGCGCGAGGCCACGCTCCCCGGGAGCGATCGCGGGCGTTTGGACCACGCGGGCCAATACCTCGGCGGTCCCGAGGTGCACGCGCACCCGCGTTCGTGAGGCGAGCGGCCGGCGAGCCGTAGGAAGAAGCTCCGCCGCCACGTCGATGAGCGTAGTGGCCTGCCAGCCGGCCCCGGTGACGGCGACGTGGCCGCGCGCCAGTTCGTGCTTGTCCACGCCCACGAGGGCCAGGGCAGTGCGCCGCCCGGGAACCGCCCGTTCGGCCGTCTGACCATGGACTTCGATGGACCGGACCCGCGCCTCGCGACCGAGCGGCAGGAGCCGGACAGCGTCGCCGACCGCGACGCTGCCGCTCCAGGTCGAGCCGGTCACCACCGTGCCGGCCCCCGCCACGGCGAACACGCGGTCGATTGGGAGCCGGAACAGGTCGTCGGCGGGGCGCTCGACCAGGTCCCGGGCGACCCGCCGCAGGGCCTCCCGGAGCTCGGGTAGTCCTTCTCCCGTGACCACCGAGGTGGCGAGGGCGTCATCCCAGCGCACGCGACTGGCGCCCAGCCGCGTGCTCACCTCACTGCGCACGAGCTCGAGCCACTCGCCGTCCACCAGGTCGCGCTTGGTGATCACCGGGATGCCTCGCCGGACGCCGAGCAGCTCGACGATCGCCAGGTGCTCCTCCGTCTGCGGCATGATTCCTTCGTCGGCTGCGATCACGAGCAGGGCGACGTCGATGCCGGTCGCGCCGGCCAGCATATTGCGCACGAAGCCTTCATGGCCGGGGACGTCGACGACGCTTGCCTGGACCGCGTCGCCCAGCGGGAGCGGGGCGAATCCCAGGTCGATGGTGATGCCCCGCCGTTTCTCCTCCTCCCAGCGGTCGGTATCGACACCGGTGAGAGCTTTCACCAGGGCCGTCTTGCCGTGGTCGATGTGACCGGCGGTCCCGATTACGAAGCGGCGCAGGGAATCGGAGTGCGGGGCACCCACGCGCGACGCTCCCAGAAGTCCAGGGCGGAAAGTGAGCCGGCCTCGGCGAGGTGATAGCGCACAAATCGGGCGACGAGGCGGCGGTGAGCCGCGGCATACGGCGGATCGAGCACGGGGAGCTCCACCCGCGGGTCGTTCAGGGCGAGCAGATCGCGGTACGCCTGGGGCGGCAGCCGGCTCGGCGGCTGGGAAGGGGTCGGCGCGCAGCGGGGGCAGAACACGCCGCCGTCGGCCACGCTGAACAGCACCGGCGCTTCGCCCCCCGGCTCGATTGGCGCGCCGTCGCGCGCGCAGGCCGTGAGCGATGGCTCGAAGCCCAGCACCGCCACGAGCCGCCACAGCGCCCGCATCGCCGTGACATCCACTCGTTCGAGGGGCGCTGCCTCGAGGGCATCGAGTGCGGCCGTGAGCGTGTCGTACGCCAGCGGGAGCGGCGCCGGGGGCGTCATCTTGACCATGACCTCCGCGAGCACCGCAGCGCCCGCGAACCGGCCGACGTCGCCCGCCAGGTCGCGCCGCAGGTTCACGAGATCGAAAGCGCCGAGGGTGTGGAGCTCGCGTGTCTCGCGGAAGTACAGCTGGGCCACCCCCTCACTCAACAGCTCGAGCCCCGCCCCGAACCGGCTCTTGGGCCGCAACGCACCCTTGGCGATGGCACTCTGTACTCCCAGGTCCCGGGTGGCGAGCCGCACCACCTTGGACGTCTCGCTGTAGCGGTACGTCTGAAGCACGACGGCCGGGGTGGTGACGAGGGACATGGCTATGGAGTCACCGCCACCGCGGCGGTCGTCGGACAGACGCCCACGGGAACGGCCTCGATCTCGCCATAGTTGGGCGGTGGGGTCAGAACGTGGACCGTGCCGGCCGTGGCGCAGGCGCCCGGGTCGACCGCATACACGCGTCCGCGGAGATCGATCGCGAGTCCCGACACGCCGTGACCACCGGGCTTGACGCTGTTCTTCCCCGGGCCCCGCGTGACCGCGCGGGTAGAGGTATTCACTTCGAGAATGCCCTCGGTGGGCGAGGCGACCAGCAGCCGGCTACCGGCCGGGTGAAATGCCGCGGCCCCGGGCGACTCCCCCAGTCCGTTCAGCACCGCGATCTCGACCCCAGCCGGCGGGTGCGGGTCCACAATCGACAGCCTCCCATCGGCCGCTCCGGCGTGGCCGGACGCGATCACGTACAACAGGCTGTCGTCTCCGACAACCGCGAACCGCGCGTTCGTTCCGGTGAGCGGAATGGAATCCGGGATCCCCACAGAACAGCACTCGAACGACGTCAACCAGCTCGGGCCCGCTGGCGAAGAGCCCACGACATTGCTGTTCACCACGAACACCCGCGTTCCCACGATCGCCACTGCCTGCGGATGGACACCGACCGGGACACTCACCGTGTCGCGGCTCAGGTAATTGATCCGCGTCACCGTGTTAAGGTTGGGATTTGCAATCCATGCGATCGAGTCGTCTTGAATGGCGACCCCGGTCGCCCCCGATCCGGCGGCAAGGGGAAGCACGTAGTCGGGTTGCACGCAGAGGGCTCCTGGGCCGCAGGGCCCGAGGAGCCGGTCGACACCCACGGCGTCCGCCTGTCCCAGCGGGACCAAGAACACGTTCCCGCGGCCGTCGATCGTGCGCGGGGTCGCGCTGCCGCGCTGCCAATCCCGCGTGGACACGGTGAAGTCCGTGGCGGAAATGAGCGAGAGAGTGCGGTCGCCCCCGTTCACGACGCCGATGACTTGCCCGGTCGAGCTCTGCTGCTCGAGCGCGTCGCTGCAGCCGGTCGCGATGGTGAGCGCCAGGAAGACGAGTCGTCTCATCGGGAAGCGGTCTCCACAAGGTCACAATATACGAAGCGGCCGTCCCGGACCACGACCGGCCCCCGCTCGTGCGCCACCGGCTGGCGCAGACCCGGGCCCGCGTACACGAAGGTGTGGAACTCGCCGTTTTCCCCGCAGGGATCGACCTCTTGCGGCAAGTCGCGCAGCAGGTCGGCGTTGAACTCCCGCCCTGCGAACTCGCCCCCGAGCTGCCTCGCATCTACGCACACGAGTACGGCGCGGTACCCCAGCCGGACGAACTCGTGCGCGAGAGCCCGCGTATCGCGCCGCCACAGTGGAAACAGGCCCCGCATGCCGATCCGCCCCAGCATGCGTTCCCGATAGGCACGAATGTCCGCCAGAAACAAGTCTCCGAAGATTACCGTGTCGAGCCCCGGGATCCGCGTCCGGAGGTCCGCGAGGGTGACGCCCATGTTGGCTTCATACTCGTCGTTCGCCGCGCCTGGCGAAATCACCACCTCTTCGAGCGGCAGGCCGAGCGACTCGGCCTGCCGGCGCAGCAGCGTGCGGCGAACCCCGTGCATGCTGATCCGGTCGTACTCAGCGGTCACGGTGGTCAGGAGCGCCGCCACCCGATAGCGGGCGTCGCCGAGGATCTCCCGCAAGGCGAGTGCGCTGTCCTTGCCGCCGCTCCATGCGACGAGCACGTCCTGGGGCACGTCAGTCGCCCACCGGATGTGCTCGCCCTTCGATGGAGACCTCCGGGAAGAGGTCGGGATGGAGGAGCGCAGCAAGCAGCTCCACACCGTCCGCGACGCGCGGCCCGGGGCGGCTGAAGTGCGTCGTGGCATCGACCGCGTAGGCGCGTGCGGAGCGAATGGCTCGTGGCGCCACGGCGCACAGCGACGCGCGGTAACGATCCGCGTCGGCGCGCGCCGCGGCGAGGTCGAAGCCGCACGGCATCACGAGCAGGACGTCCGGGCACAGGCCGACCAGGTCCGCCCACTCGACGGCGAACGACGGCCGCCCCGCCACTCCGCAGAGCAGCGTCCCGCCCGCCAGGGCGATCATCTCCGGTACCCAGTGGCCCGGCACGAACGGCGGGTCGAGCCACTCGAGCGCGAGGACGCGCACCACCGGCCGGCCCTCAACGCGGGCGTGAGCGGATGCGATGCGTCGCTCGATGTCGCGCACACACCGCTCCGCGCGCTCCGCCACCCCGCCCGCTCGCCCGACCAGGCGAATCGTGGCGAGCACACCGGCGATATCGTGGGCGTCCAACGCGAGCACGGTCGGACCGGAGATAAGGGTAAGCGCGGCGGCCTCGGCGTCCCGGGTCGACACCGCACAGACCTCGCACACGCCTTGTGTAAGCAGCAGATCGGGCCCGACGGCGGCCAGCCGCTCGCTGTCGACCTCGTAGACGCCGCCGAACTCCCTGAGCGCCTGACGCACCGCGGCGTCAATCTCGCCGCTCGAGAGCCCGTCGAGCGGGAAGCGCGGCCGCGTGAGCCGCGGTTTGCTCCGGATCGCTGGAGGACGATCGCAGGAATGCGAGACCCCGACGAGGTGGTCCTCCAGGCCAAGCGCGCACACGATCTCGGTCGCGCTGGGGAGGAGCGAGGCGATGCGTCCGGCGGGGCTCATCGACCACCGAAATGGAGCTCTCCACCGACGAGGATCGTGCGCCGTCGTGCCGGGAAGTTCTTCACCTCCTCGTAGGGGTGATCGAGCAGGTTCTCGACGCGCCCGGAAATCGCGACGCCGGGCGCGCTGCCCTGCGGGAGGAGCACGTCGAGTTCGGCGGCGAAGTCGACGCGCACGTACGATGGGAGCGGCACGCGCGGCGACGAGGGGACGGAGAAGTCCCGATCCTGACGCTCTCCCACGTAGGCCATGGCGAGCGAGACGGTACCCCGGTGGGCGGAACCATAAGCGAAGTCGAGCCAGGCCGAGTGCTTGGGGCGACGGACGAGCGACTGTCCCGCCGCGAGGAGGGCGCCGGACGAGGAATCGAACCCCGAGCGGGTCACCGTGGCGGACAGGTAGGTGTAACTCGCTGCGACGGTGAACCGGCCCTCCGGCATGAGCCGTGCGCCCAGCTCCAGCCCGTCCGCCGAGGCGCGGGCGACGTTGCTGTAGTTGGACTCGCCCGATACCGGGGTCGCGTTGTAGTCGATCATGTCGACGAACCGCTGGCCGAAGTACGTGCCGCGGAGGACCGCCCGCCCCGGCACGCGATATTCGAGCCCCGCCTCCCAGCTGCGGGAATGCTCCGGTCGCAGGTCCGGATTCCCGCGCACGAACCCCGTGGCGAAATTCTCAAAAAAACTCGGCTCCTTGAAGCCCGTGCCGAGCGAGGCAATCGCCCGGACGCCCTCGGCGAGCCGGACGGAAACGCCCGCGCGATAGGTCGCGTAGGTGCCGAAGCGCTCATTGTCCTCGAGCCGCGCACCGATCGTGACGTCCACCGGTCGCTCGGGGCTCGTGACGCCCTGGAGATAGATCGCGCCGTTGGTCCGCGATCGCGACCCGTCGAGAGTCGTGCCGGCCATCGCCTCCCGCTCGAGTGCCGTGCCGACGGTCAGCACGTCACGCGCGGGTAGACGCACGTTCGCCCGGGCGTCCACGCCGACACGCGTGATCCAGTCGGAACTGGCGTAAGGGAACGTCATCGTGTCGGCGGGTCCATTCTTCCCGATGGCGTACTGGTAGTTGGCGCGATGCCAAGCGGCCGTGAGACGGCCTTCGACGCGGTCCGAGAAGGCGTGCCCGAGGTCGAGGCCGACCGACGGACCGCGCTCCAGCTGGTGCTGGTTATTGCTCACCACGACGCCACGGTAGTCTCTCGGAAAATGGTAGAGGGCATCGCCGTAGCGGACCGAGAGCGCGGCATCGGTGCGCCTGTCAGGGTGAAGACGCACTCGACCGCTTAAGACCTCGTTGCGAAACTGATTGTTGATCGAGTCGAGGCCGTCGCTCGAAAAGCGCGAGACACTGAGGGCGTAGGTCGCCCGCTCGTCGCCCCCGGAGATGGTGGCGTCGAGTGCCCCGCTGCCGTACGTCCCGCCGCTCGCGGCCACACGGCCTTGTGTCGGACCACCGCCGTCCCGCGTAAAGATCTGCACGACTCCCGTCACGGCGTCCGACCCGTAGAGCACGCTCACCGGCCCGCGAACGACCTCGATCCGCTCGATGTTATCGGTGGTGAGGTTGGCGAAATCGTAGGCTCCGCCGGGCGCGTTCTGCGGTACGCCGTCGATCAAGACCTTCACGTAATTGCTCTGCCCGCCGCGCAGGAAGAGGGATGTCTGACTTCCGTAAGCGTTGGTCGTGACGACGCTCGCAGCGGGAACACTGCGCAAGGCCTCGGCGACGGTGCGAAGGCCCCGCTCCCGCAGCTCCGTCCCGCGGATCACCGTCACGGCGACCGGCACGCCGTCCGCGGGAGTTGGAATCCGGGTGGCGGTGACGACGATCGGATTGAGCTCCACGGTGTCGGTCGGTGCCTGGCCCGCGAGTGCCGCGGGGAGGATGAGGAACGGAAGCGCGCGCAGGGCGAGGCTCATAGAGCGTCCTTTCGCTGGCGTAAGGGGATCATCTGCGGGCGACCGTCGAACGGCTGGATCGTGACCGGCCAGGAAAACACTCGCTCAACCGTCTCCCGCGTCAGCACATCGGCCGGCGCGCCGCGCGCGACCGCCCGGCCTTCCGCGAGGATGAGGACCCGATCGGCAAAGCGCGCCGCGAGATTCACGTGGTGCGTGATCATGAGGGCGGCGAGCCCCTGCCGGTCCACCAATGCGCGCACCAGCTCGAACAGCTCCATCTCGTGCCGCAGGTCGAGCGACGCCGTAGGCTCGTCGAGCACGAGGAGCTTCGGCTCCTGAGCGAGGGCGCGGGCGAGGCGAACTCGCTGGTATTCACCGCCGGACAGCGTCCAGAGCCAGCGGTCGGCCAGGTCCACCGCGTCGCACGCAACCAACGCCCGCTCGACAGCCGCTCGATCCGCCGCGCGCACGCCCCCGAAGAGCGAGAGGTGCGGGTACCGGCCCAGGAGCACTGTCTCGTGCACCCGCTGCGGGAACAGATTCTCCTCGCGCTGCGGCACGACGCCCACGACGCGCGCGAGATTCCGGCGGGACCAGTCGGTCGCCGCGCGACCGAGGATCTCGGCACGACCCGCGAAGGGTGGGACGAGCCCGAGCGCCGCGCGCAGCAGTGTGGTTTTTCCGCTGCCGTTTGGACCGAGCAGGGCGTGAAACTCGCCCGAGCGCACCTCGAGCGAGACGCCCAGGAGGGCGTCCCGCGGAGCGCCCGCGTAGCGGCAGGTGAGGTCGCTGACGGCGACGATCAGCTCACGGTCCATCGGCGGAGCAGGAAGGCGAACAGGGGGACGCCCAGGAGCGCGGTCACGATGCCGACCGGCAGCTCGCGTGGGGCCACGACGGTGCGCGCCAGCGTATCCGCCGCGGCCAGGAGGATCCCGCCGGTGAGGAACGCGGTCGGGAAGAGCGTGTGGTGGAGCCGGCCCCACAGTAGGCGACAGACGTGCGGCACGATCAGCCCGACAAAGCCGATCACGCCCGCCACCGCAACTGCGGCGGCGGTCAAGAGCGACGCCGACAGGTAGACCAGCTGCTTGAGCCGCCGCACGTCCGCGCCGAGGTACTGCGCGGGCTCCTCGCCGAGCGCGAGCAGGTCGAGCGGCCGCGCGGCCGCCGCGAGGACCACGAGCGGCAGCGGCGCGTACACCAGAATCACGAGCACCGTGGTCCAGGACGCCCCCGAGAACCCGCCCCAGAGCCACAGGAACGCGTTGCGCAGCTCCGTGGCTTCGGCGAGCGAGACGAGGGCCGTCGTGATCGCCGCGGCGAACGCGCCCACGGCCACGCCGCCCAGGAGCAGGATCCGCGCGTCGAGCTCGGCCCCACCGATGAGTCCGAGGCGATACACCAGCGCCATGGCCCCCACCGCCCCGACGAACGCCGCCAGCGGCAGGGCCCAGGGCCCCGGAAGGTGGAGGGCGATGGCCACGACGGCGCCGAGCCCGGCGCCACCCGAGAGCCCGAGCAGGAAGGGGTCGGCGAGGGGATTCCTGACCAGCGCCTGGAGTCCGACGCCCGAGACACCGAGCGCGCCGCCCACCAGAAAGGCGAGCACCGCGCGCGGCAACCGCAGCTGCCAGAGGATGGGCGAGCCCAGCAGGTCGCCGAGCGGCACGTTCGCGGGCCCGAGGAGGAGCGCTGCCGCGAGGGTCGTGACAGCCGCGGCGCCGAGCAGGACGTACTTCACGGCGTGCCTGCGAGGCGCCGCCGAAGCTCGCGGATGGCTTGCGCGGCGCGGGGCCCAGGCCGCCCGAAGAGCTGTCCCGAAAGAAAGAGGAACCGCCGCGCCCGCACAGCCCGTACGACGCGCCACTCGGGCCGTGAGGCATACCCGGGTGGCAGCGCGCTGTCCGACAGGAGGGCGACGAAATCGGGATCGCGGGCGGCGATCGTCTCGATCGAGACCTGGGCGGAGGGCGAGCTCAGGTCGTGGAACACGTTCCGCGCCCCCGCGAGTGCGGCCAGTCGGTCGAGGTAGCTCCCTGCGCCGATGACGATCGGAGGGTTGTCCCAAACGATGAACACAAGGGACTGGGTGCCGGGGGCTGGGGGCTGGGAGGCAAGGCTGTCCATGACGTGTGCCAGTGAATCAGCGGCGCGAGAGTGGCCGGTGAGCGCCCCGATGCGCCGCGCCGCCGGGCCCAGCTCCTCGAGCCGGTTGAGGTCGACGAGGACCGTCCGGATGCCGAGCCGCTCGAGCTGTTCCGCGGCCGTCACGTTCGGACCGGAGCGGTAGAGCAGGACGAGATCCGGCCGCCGCGCTGCTACCGCCTCGACGCTCGGCGGCATACCGTCGCCGACGCTCGGCACGGCGAGGGCCTCGGGCGGATAGTCACACCAGGTGGTGCGACCGACCACCCGGTCGCCCGCACCGATCGCAAAAAGGATCTCCGTGAACGAGGGCAGCAGCGACACGATGCGCCGGGCGGGCGCGGCGAGCGTCACCCGACGCCCGGCGTCGTCGGTGACCGCAATCCCGCCCCTGAACGGGACGTGCTCTCCCCGCGCGCAGGCCGTGAGGGTCAGCGCGACGAAGCCCGCGAGGTGGGTCCGCTGTACCCAGCGGCGCATAACGAAACCGCCCACCCCCGACGGAGCGGAGATGGGCTAGCGTCTGCGCCTTGTGCGCAGCGCCACCATCCCTCCCGCGAGGGATCTACAGGTGGCGCGAACGGAGAACGTCTCCTGGCTTCGGGCGGACGGCTCGCCTTCCCGAGTGAACAACACCCAGTGGCGTGTGAGCCGCTACGATTTGCCCGTCACAGTGGCGGGGCCGCGCCGGATTTGCACCGGCTTCCGTGAATCCCCGTTCGCTTTGTAACGACGAGAGCTAGTCTATCGCGGTTTGCGGCGCAGCGCAACCACGAAGCCGACGGCGAGGACCACGGCCGCGACCCCGACGATCAAGGGGATCAGCGACTCCGGCGCGAACCGTCGCTCGGCAAAGACGATCGCGAGCGTGGCCCCCGCCGGAAGCGGCGGCGTGCGGTAGCGTGCGAAGCGACGCCCGCCGATGTCCTCCGCCCCGAGGGAATCGAGCTTCCCCGCCGACACGACGGCGGCCGTGTCCTCGAGCAGCAGGTCCACCTCGTCGGTGGGCTGGTCGATCGGCAGGCTCATGCGACGCACCGTGGCGGCGAGGACATACGTGTAGCTCAGTTGCTTGCGCTCGCGGGGTGGGAGGGGACCGTACACAGCGACTGAGTCGCCCCGCCGCGTGACCACCTGGGGTGAGACGTCCCCCTGCCCGACCCGGAACTGGATCGCGGGCGGCGGAAGGGCGCCCGCCCAGGTGGGCAGCATCGTGTCCCGGGCCACGCGGGTCGCCGCACCGGGGTTCTCGAGCTCCACCAGCTCGAGCACGTCACGCGAGCCGTCCCGCTTCTGTTTCGCGACGGTGACGAGGCGGCGTACCACGCGTATCGCCGGCCCTGCGGAGCTCGTGTCGTACACGAACAGCGGGGGCAGAGTGGAGGGCGACCTGCCCGGCGCAATCGGCTGGGAAAAGTAAGCGATCCCGGCGTGCCAGCTCGAGACCACGTACACCGCGCCCGTGTCGGGCTGCCGGATGGTCAGCGCGTAGGCGCCGCGCGCGTCGGTGCGGGCCGAGTCGATCGGCTGGCCGCCACCACTCATGGACACCTGATGCAGCACCACCCAGGTGTGGGCGGCGGGCCGTCCGGTGGGCCCAGACAGGACCCGACCCGCCACCACCACGTGTTGTGCCCGGACCGCGCCGGCGAGGCACAGCAGCAACGCCGTGCTACGGAGTGAATTTCCCGAAATCTTCAGGGTCGAGGTTCTGGAGGTAGGTCTTCAGCGCGTCGGGATCGAGCGGCGCCGTGCCCGACTCGCCGCCAGCCTCTCCCGTCTCGACCGACGTGAGCGCGAGCAGGGCCTCGCTCGTGAAAATCGGCGCCTTGAGCCGCAGGGCGACGGCGATGGAATCGGATGGCCGGGCGTCGATCTGGATCACCGCGTCACCGCGGTAGATGTGCAGCTCGGCATAGTAGGTGTTGTCCTTCACCTGGGTGATGATGACCTTCCGCAGGTCGGCGCCCAGGCCGAGGATCACCTGCTTCAGGAGATCATGCGTGAGCGGCCGCGCGAACTTGACGCCTGCGAGCTCCATCGCGATGGCGCTCGCCTCGGCGGGACCGATCCAGATCGGGAGCACGCGCTCCCCGTCCTGCTCCTGGAGGATGACCACGGGCGTGTTGGTCGTGCGATCGAGTCCCAAGTGCGCGACCCGAACCTGGATCTGGTTCGCGCTCAGGTCCCCATCTCCCACGATGTGAGATACTTCTGTTGCTCGGGCGTGAGCGTATCGATGGCGACCCCCATGGCGGCGAGCTTCAGCCGGGCGATCTCGGCGTCCAGCTCGCGCGGGATCCGGTGCACGTCCTTCGTGAGCTCCCGCGCGTGCTTGACCACGTGCTCGGCGGCGAGTGCCTGATTCGCGAACGACATGTCCATCACGCTCGCCGGGTGGCCCTCCGCCGCCGCCAGGTTGATGAGCCGGCCGTCGGCCAGCACGAAGACGCGCTTCCCACCCAGCCGCCACTCGTCGACGAACTCCCGGACACGGGTGGGTCCCTGGGCCGCCTGCTTCAGACCGTCCAGATCGATTTCGACGTTGAAATGGCCCGAATTTGCCAGCACCGCTCCGTCCTTCATCGCGCGCATGTGCTCCACCCGGAGCACATGGGTGTTCCCCGTCAGGGTCACGAAGACGTCGCCGACCCGCGCCGCTTCCGCCATCGGCAACACCCGATAGCCGTCCATCTGCGCCTCGAGCGCCTTGAGCGGGTCGATCTCGGTGACGATCACGTTGGCGCCCGCGCCGCGCGCCCGCAGCGCAAAACCGCGTCCGCACCACCCGTACCCCGCCACCACTATGGTGCTCCCGGCAACGAGCAGGTTCGTGGCCCGCAAGATCCCGTCGAGCGTCGACTGCCCCGTGCCGTAGCGGTTGTCGAACAGATGCTTCGTGTCGGAATCGTTCACCGCGATGACGGGGAACTGCAGCACGCCGTCGCGCGCCATCGCCTTCAGCCGGATCACGCCGGTTGTGGTCTCCTCGGTCGAGCCCGCCACGCCGGCGACGATCGCCTTGCGGTCGGCCCCGGAGAGACTCTCCACCCAGCGCCGGACCGGGGGTGCCAAGTCGTCCAGCCGGTTGAGCGCGATCATGTGCAGCGCGCCGACCAGGTCCGCACCATCGTCCATCGTGATGTCGGGGCGATGCGCCAGCGCCGCGCGGATGTGCTCGTAGTACGTCGCGTGATCTTCACCCTTGATCGCGAAGACCTTGATCCCGTGGTCCTTGACGAGGTGGGCGGCGACGTCGTCCTGTGTCGATAGCGGGTTCGACCCGCACAACGCGACGTCCGCACCGCCCGCCTGGAGGGTGACCGCGAGGTTCGCGGTTTCCGTAGTGACGTGCAAGCACGCGGCGAGGCGTCGCCCTGCGAGAGGTCGTTCCCGGATGAAGCGTTCCCGGATGAGGCGAAGTACCGGCATGGATCGCTCTGCCCACTCGGTGCGGCGGCGTCCTTCGGCGGCCAAGCCGAGGTCTTTGACGTCAGAAGCGGCGGCGCGGGCAGTCGTGGTCATGCGTTCACTTTCTTGGAGGAGTAGTGCTTGGAGCGTTGCGCGGCGAGGCGGAGGTCCTCTACGCGGTTCGCATGCTCCCACGTGAACAGGTCGACCTCCCGGTCCACGTCCTTGTCCACGTAGCGGCGCCGCTCGGGCGCGCGGCCGAAGTGGCCGTACGCGGCGGTCGCGCGATAGATCGGATGGCGGAGGTTCAAGGCCTTGTTGATGCCGAGCGGCGTGAGATCGAACACCTCGCGGACGGCTTCCTCGATGGCCTCGTCGGGCACGACGCCGGTGCCGAACGTGTCGATCATCACCGAAACGGGCTCGGCCACGCCGATGGCATACGCCACCTGCGCCTCACAGCGGGAAGCGAGCTTCGCTGCCACCACGTTCTTCGCCACCCAGCGCATCGCGTAGCAGGCCGACCGGTCGACCTTCGAGGGGTCTTTGCCGCTGAAGGCACCGCCGCCGTGGCGGGCCATGCCCCCGTAGGTGTCTACGATGATCTTGCGGCCGGTGAGCCCCGCGTCGCCCTGCGGCCCCCCGACCACGAAACGGCCGGTCGGGTTGATGAGAATGTCGGGGTCGCGGACCTCGAATCCCGCGTCGGCGAGCACCGGCCGGACCACGAGGGCGATCACGCCCTCGCGCAGCTCCACGTTGTCGATTTTGTCGGAGTGCTGGGTGGATACCACGACCTTGCTGATGCCGACGGGGCGCGCCCCTTCGTACACGACGCTGACCTGAGTCTTGCCGTCGGGGCGGAGCCACGAAAGGTCACCCGCCTTGCGCACGACGGCGAGTCGCTCGGCGAAGCGATGGGCGAGGACGATCGGAAGCGGCATGAGGGACGGCGTCTCGTCCGACGCGTAGCCGAACATCATTCCCTGATCGCCCGCCCCGCCTTTGTCCACCCCCATGGCAATGTCGCCCGACTGGCGGTCGATGGTGGTGAGGATGGCACAGGTTTGGGCGTCGAAGCCGAAGCTCGCGTCGGTGTAGCCGATGGCGCCGATCGTGCCGCGCACGATGTCGGGGATGTGGACGTAGGTGGAGGTCGTGATCTCGCCCGCCACGACGGCCATTCCGGTGGTGACGAGCGTCTCACACGCCACCCGGGCCGCGGGGTCCTTGGCGATGATCGCGTCGAGCACCGCGTCGGAGATCTGGTCGGCGATCTTGTCGGGATGCCCTTCCGTCACCGACTCGGACGTGAACACGTGGCGTTGCGCTGGCATGTGCCTGTCGGATTGAGGGTTACACGTTCAACCTAGCCGGGCGCCGCCCCGTGGGCAACCGGCCATCGAGGTCGAGCAGCTTCAAATCCACGGCTTCGGCGAGTGCGAGCCGCAACACGTCGAGCACTTCGGCGGCAGTGCGGGCGGCCAGTGCTTGGTCGGCCGCCGCGCGCGCGCGCGCCGCGCTCACCTGACGCACGGTCCACTTCACAAGCGGCAGGGCCGGCGGCGCGACCGAGAGCGTCTCGTAGCCGAGCCCGATTAGCAGGAGTGCCGAGAGCGGCTCGGAGGCCATTTCGCCGCATACACTCGCCGGCTTTCCCGCCTTCCGCGCCGCGTCCGCCACCATCTTGAGGAGACGCAGCACGCTCGGATCGTGCGGCGTGAAGCGGTCGGCCAGCCGCGCATTGCCGCGGTCCACGACCAACGTGTACTGCGTCAGGTCGTTCGTGCCGACCGAGAGGAAGTCCGCCTCCGCCGCGAGCCGGTCGGCCATGACCGCCGCCGCCGGCGTCTCGACCATCACGCCCACCGGCAGCGACTGCGCGGCTGCGATGCCGTCGCGGGCAAGGTGCGCGGCCTCCTCCGCCACGAGCGCGCGGGTCCGCTCCAGCTCGTCCAGGCGAGTGACGAGCGGGATCATCAGCCATATTTCGCCGTCCTTCCGGGCCCGCAGTGCCGCCCTCAGCTGCGTGCGGAAGATGTCCGGCCGATCGAGACATACGCGAATGGCCCGCCAGCCGAGCTGCGGGTTGACCTCGGACGGCGCCCGGAACGGAGCCGGGAGCTTGTCCCCACCCAGGTCGTATGAGCGGACCACCACCGGCTGGCCCGGAAACGCTTTGGCCACGCGCCGGAAATAGTCGGCCTGTTCGTCCTCGCTCGGCAGCGCGGTGTGCCCGGTAATCAGGAACTCCGTGCGCAACAGGCCGACTCCCTCCGCCCGGTGCTCCTGTGCCGCCTTGATCTCGTCGGGCAGGTCCACGTTTCCGCGCAGCACGATCCGGAGGCCGTCGGTGGTGACGGACGGTTGATCGACCACTTCCTCGAGCTGCGACGCGAGCTCCCGCCTCCGCAACTCCTGTGCCTGTGCCTCGGCGATTTCCTGCGGCGTCGGGTGGAGCAGGACGGTGCCCCGGGTACCGTCCAGCACCACCATCGTCCCGGCATCGATGCGCTCGATGGCGCCGGCGACCCCGAACACCGCCGGGATCCCGATCGAGTGAGCCAAGATCGCGGCGTGCGAAGTGCGCGTCCCCTCCTCGCTTACGAGGCCCACCACGTGCTCGCGATCGAGCTGCACGGTGAGCCCTGGCGACAGCTCTTTCGCCACGACCACGGTCGGCTGGATGATGCTCTCCCATCGCTCATCCGAGCCGCGATGCATCAGGTGCTCGATCACCCGGACCGCGACGCCCGAGAGGTCTGCCAGCCGATCTTTGAGGCGCGGGCTGCCGGTCGCCGCCCACATGTCGCGCACCTCCAGCGCCTTGAACTCGTACGCCTTCTCGGCGGCGAGGTGGTTCTCGCGAATCAGGTGGGCGACGCCGGAGAGAAACTCCTTGTCCTCGAGCATCAGGATCTGCGCGTCAAAGATGCGCGCCTCATCGACGCCGGCGCGATCCTCGGTCTTCACCTTCATGGCCTGGAGGTAGCGCTTCACGTCGCGCACGGCGGCGCGGAGGCGGCGCACCTCTTTCTCCACCTGTGACCGGGGCACGACCCGATGCGGGACCTCGGGCATGGTCCAGCGCACCACGATCGCGGCACCGACCCCGATGCCGGGCGAGACGCCGATCCCCTTGAGCTGCCGGTCGCTCATTCACGCCCCTCGTTTTCCTGCTGCTCCGCATCCCGCATCTCGGCCTCGCGCACCTCTTGCGTGAGGTGCATCTCGTGGAACCCGTCGGCGACGAGGGCGAGCAGGGCTTCCATCGCCGATTCCGCATCCTCCCCGTCGGTCTTGATCGACAGCGACGACCCGCACTCGGCCGCGAGCATCATCACGCCCATGATGCTCTTGCCGTTCACGGCGAGATCATCCTTGCGGACCTCGACCGCCGATTTGAAGCGGCTGGCGAGCTTCACGAACTCCGCCGCGGGACGCGCATGCATGCCGAGGGGGTTCACGATCTTGGCGTCGCGCTCGATCACGGCCATAACCACCCCGCCAGCGCCGCGAGGGCGAGCAGCGCGAGGCCCAGCCGCAGCCCGGTGAGCCGAGCCCGCTGCCACCACAACAGGGCAAAGCCGCCCGCGACCACACCCGCGAGGGCGAGCCGCGCCCAGCCGACAAGCGCGCTACTCAGGTACTGCGCGACGAGCGGCAACGCCGCCCCGACGACCAGCGCCATCGCGGGACCGGACAGCGCCGTCGCGCGCTGCAGCAAAGGTTCACGCAGCGCCTGTGCCACGCCCGCTCCATAGGTCCAGCCGGCGCGCAGCGCCCACCAGCGCAGCGCCACGTGGCCGACGTTGTAGACGACGATGAAGCCCAGGATGGCCGGGAGTCCGAGACCGAGCGCCACGCCGATGAGCGCCAGTGCCGACGTGAACGGCAGCCACCCCGCCCACACGAGCCGGTCGCCGAGCGACCCCAGCGGCCCGCACAACGCCGTGCGCAGGCGCTCGACCTGCTCGGGCGGGACGCCGTCGTGCTCGGCGCGCGCCGCCGCGCCGACCGCGAGCCCGCACAGGTATGGATGCGCGTTGAAGAAGTGCGCCCCGCGCGCTACGGCGGTGCGGTACGCCACGCCGTCGCTGCCGCCTTCGGCGCGCAGATCTCGTAGCAGGGGCTCCTCGGCGACGCCCACGCCGATGCCCTGCATCCGCTCGTAGTTCCAGGACCCCTGCACCGTGAACAGCCGGAGCAGCGTGCGCACGAGCTTGGGCCGGGCGCGGGTCGGGCGGGGGGATGGGCTCATCGCAGGCACGCCACCACCGTGCCGCCCACCACCCCCGCCGCGAACCAGCGTAAACTGGGTCCGCGTCCCACGAGGCGCAGCGTTCCCACCGCTCCCGCCGCGAGCGCCGCACCCACCGCCGCCACGTTGAGCAGTGCGACCCCATGCGGCGGCAGCGCGCCGGCGAGATAGGTGCGTGCCACCAGCGCGAGCACGAGGCCCAGCGCGGTCACGACGGCCGCTCGCACCGCGTCGCGCAGGATGCTCGCCACGTGCAGCCGCTCGAGCACGCGGGCGTCGCCCGATTCGAGCGCCGCTGCGGCGCGCCGCACGGCCCGCGTGTTGAGCTGCCGCAGCGCGTGCAAGCTCAGTCCGCCGGCCATCCCTGTGATCAGCCCCACCAGGGCGCCGAGCCCGAGCCCCAGCGTTCCGGCCGCCGCGTGCGCCGCGCTGACGGCGGCGACGGTGGCGGGTCCGTACTCGGGGTAGCGGGTCGCCCCCATCGGCAGGATGTCGTACTGGAACAGCTCGAACAACACGCCAAGCTGGAGGCCCGTCCCCACGTCACCGAGCATCGCGCCCGCGATCGGCCCCGCGACGAGGGGCCGCGCGATCATCATCTGCGGCACACTCACGAGGTCCAGCCCCACGAGCGTTCCCCAGGCGAGCAACAGCAGCTGCAGCTCGAGGCTCATGTGAAGTCCTCGAGCGGCACGGGGACGGCCGTCGGGACGTCCTGGGCCGTCACCTCGACTCCCCGGGCCGCGAGCTTCCTGAGCTGCGCGGCTTCCGCGTCGCTCAGGTAGACGTAGCGCAACCGCTCCGAGCGCCCGGGACGGTGGTGCACGCCGCCCACGTTGACGCGGCTCACGCCGTGGCGGTTGGCGGTGAGCGCCGCGAGGGTGTCGACATCGCCCGCGACGAGGATGCCGACGCGCGGATCACGCTCCCAATCGGCGAGCTGCTGCAGGGCCTCTTCGGTCGATGCGAACACCACCTCGATCTCGGCCGGGACTCCCATACGGTAGAGCTCCTGCTCCCAGGCGCTCGACCGCACGGCGTCGTCCACCAGGACGATGAATCCCACGTTCAGCGGTTTCCCCCAGCCCACGACCACCTGGCCGTGGATCAGTCGATCGTCGAGGCGGTACAAGGCGATGCTCATGCCGCCGGGGTGCGGATCGCGCGGCTCCCGGCCTCGGCCGCACGTCGCGCTGCGTCGGCAGGCGGGAGATCACGGTGGAACACGAAATCGAGGAGCATCGCGAGGTTCACGCCCGTGACCACCGCCACGTCGGTCTTACTGCGGGCGAGCCGCACCGAGCTCGTCAGGCACGAGCCCCCGGGCAGATCGACGAACAGGATGGCCGGCTTGTTGTCGATCGCCTGCGTGAGGCGCTCGGCGAGGGCTCCCGTGTCGCAGCCGTCGTTCGACACCGGGACGAGCGCGTCGCGCACGCCGGTGATCACGGTGACCGCCGCGAGCAGGGCTTGGGCGACGGCCGCGTGCGAGACGATCACTCCGCGTAGTGGCTCACTCATTGTCTTCCTCGAGATACTCCTGGAGCTGACGACGCTCGGCGAGACGTTTGAGCAGGCGATCGTTGAACGTTCGCGCCGAATCCACGCCGCTGTAGCGCAGCAGGTGGTTCATCGCCACGACCTCACAGACCACCGTCAGGTTCTTGCCCGGGTTGAGCGGCACGGTCACGAGGGGCAGCGTCACCTCGAGCACCTGGGTGGTTTGGCCGTCGAGCCCGGTGCGATCGTACTCGCGCGTCGCCTCCCAGTCCTCGAGCTGCACGACCACCTCGATGCGCTTCTGCTGCCGTACGGCACGGATGCCGAACAGCGCGCGGATGTCGATCAGCCCCACGCCACGGATTTCCATGTAGTGCTGGGAGAGCTCGTGCCCGCGACCAATCAGCACGTCATTGCCCCGGCGCGTGACCTGCACGACGTCGTCCGCGACCAGTCGATGGCCGCGCTCCACCAGATCGAGTACGCATTCGCTCTTCCCGATCCCCGAGCGGCCGAGGAACAGCAGGCCCACGCCGAACACGTCGGCGAGCGACGCGTGCATGGTCGTGGCGGGCGCGAAGGCGTCGTCCAGGAACGGCTTGAGGCGACGGTAGAACTCCGCCGTCTTGAGTCGGGTGCGGATCACCGCCACCCCCTTGGCGCGCGCCAGCTCGACCAGCTCGGCCGGCGGCTCCTGCCCCTTCGAGATCACGACGCAGGGCAGTTCGAACTGGAGCAGCGTCTCCAGCGCACGACGGCGCGCGGCGGCGTCCAGGGACGCGAGGTAGGTGACTTCGGTCTCGCCGAGGATGTGGATGCGGTGCGCCGCGAAGCGCTTGGTGTACCCGGCGAGTACGAGGCCGGGGCTCGACGCTTCGGGTGCGGGAATGTCGCGGTCGAGCCCCACGTCTCCGGTCAGGGCCTCGAGCTGCAAGAGATCGCCCCGACGCTCCAGCAGGTCGCGCACCTTGGGCTTCGTCACCGCGGCTCCGGCTTCCGGGCGCGGCGTGTGGGGGCGCCGCGCCGCCGGGTGGGATCCTTGTCGAGCTGCCGCCGCACCTTGGCTACCGCGAGGTCCAGCGCGGAGCGGTGGTCCGCCCCGCGCGCCGTACCCACGTGCACCGCGCCGCGCGCGGTATGCAACCGCACTTCCACGGTCGGGCGCCCGTGGTCGGCCACGAACACGACTTGCCCATCGTGCGGCCGCGGCGCGATACGTGCGAGGCGCTCGAGCCGCTCCCGCGCCCGGGCGCGCAGCTCGTCGGGAATCTCGCAGTGGCGTGCCGTGATGGTGATCCGCATCGTTCAGCCTCCCTGAGCGATGACCCGCTGGAGATGCGCTTCCGTGGCCCGGGCCGCCTGCTCCCAGGAGAACTGCTCCGCGAAGGCGCGGGCACCGCGACCCAGCCGCGCGACGAGCGTCGGATCGGCGGCCAGCGCCAGCATCCGGGCCGCGAGCGCGTGCGTGTCGCCGTGCGGCACCAGAAAGCCGGTCTCGTCGTGCCGCACCGATTCCCGGAGGCCGGGACTGTCGGACGCGAGCGCCGGCGTACCGCACGCCGCCGCCTCCACGTTCGAAATGCCCCACCCCTCCTTCGGGCTCGTCAGCACCGCCGCCCACGCCCGACGCAGCAGCCGCCGCTTCTCCCTCTCGGACACGAACCCGAGGAACCGGGCGGCCTCGCCGACGCCCAGTGCCCGCGCCAGTCGCTCGAGGCGCTCCCGGTCGTCGCCCCCTCCGGCGATCTCGAGGATGAGGTCGGGGCGCGCCTGGCGCGCGACTGCCAGTGCCCGGAGCGCGATCTCCACTCCTTTATAACGCTTGAGACGCCCCACGTACAAGAACGTCGGTTCGCGAGCTCGCGGCTCGGCGGCGTCCGGAGCGTACCAGGTCGCATCGACGCCCGGATAAATGACCTCGATTCGCTCGCGGAGCACCCCCCGCCGTACCAGGTCGTCGCGCGTGCTCTCCGAAATGGCGTGAAACCACGCGCGGCGATACGCCCACGGGATCGGCCGCTCGGCTGCCCACACCACGCTGGCGATCGGCCAGCTCGCTTCGCGGAAGGCCGTCGCGCCAAAGAGATGCGGCACGAGAGCGCAGAACGGCCGGTGGGTGAGCGCCGGGAGGAACAGCGGGAGCTTGTTGATGTCCTCGACCACGACGTCGTAGCGGTTGGCCCGCAGCAACCGGCGCACGACGCCGCGCGCGCGCAGCGCGAAGGTATATCGCCCGCCCGAGCGATGCACGCGCAGGCCGTCGAGCTGCGCTTCGCGCGGGGCCCCCGGCCAGCCGCTCACCACCAGGTCGATGGCGTGGCCGCTCTGCGCCAGGCGGCCGAAAATCTCGTGCAGGTGCGTCTCGGCACCCCCGGCGTGCGGATTCTCGCGGTCGTTCCAGTTGACGAGCAGAATTCTCACAGCGCGCCGGATTCCCGCGCCACGGCGTCGAGCACGCCGTTCACGAACCCCGGTGCCTTGGCGCCCGCGAACCAGTGGGCCAGCTTCACGGCTTCATCGATCACCACCCGCGGGGGCGTCGATCCCTCGGCGAGCTCCGCGAGCGCGAGCCGGAGGATGTTGCGCTCGACCACGCCGACGCGCTCGAGCCGCCAGTGCTCGGCGGCGTCCGCGACTCGGGCGTCGAACTCGGGAAGGCCGGCGATCGCTTGGGCCGCGAGGTCCGCGCCGCGGTCGTAGCCTTCCGGGGGACGGCCGTACGCCGCGGCGAGCCGGCCCACGACCGCTTCGATCGAGGGGCGGCCGGACAGGTCCCAAGCGTAGAGGAGTTGCAGCGCGCGGGCGCGGGCCTTAGTCTCGGGGCGCTGCACGCGTGAGCTGGTCCAGGACGTCGGCCGTCGTGAGGGCCGCGTCGACCGCCTCGTAGCCCTTGTTGCCGGCCGCTCCGCCGGCTCGGGCCAGCGCCTGCTCCAGCGTGTCGGTGGTGAGCACCCCGAAGCCGACCGGGAGCCGATGGGCCAATGCGACATTGCCGAGCCCGCGCGCGGCTTCACCTGCGACGTACTCGAAATGGGGCGTTTCGCCGCGCACCACGCACCCCAGCGCCACGAGCGCGGTATAGCGTCCGCTCGCCGCCGCGGCTTCGGCCGCTACCGGCAGCTCGAACGCGCCCGGCACCCAGATCACGTCTACCCGTGCCTCCGGCACCCCGTTGTCCCGGAAGCACTCACGCGCGCCGTCCAAGAGGCGCGCGGTGACCAGCTCATTGTAGCGGCTGACGAGGACGGCCACGCGAGCTGCTCGCGGCACGCGCGGCGAACCCTGAATCTCGGCCACGGTCAGTGGGTGAGGAGGTGGCCGAGCTTGTCCCGCTTGACGTCCAGGTAGGACCGGTTCTCGTCGGAGGCCGTCATCACGATCGGCACGCGTTCGACGATCTCCAGGCCGTAGCCCTCGAGCCCGACCAGCTTCATCGGGTTGTTGGTGAGCACGCGGATCGCGGAAAGGCCCAGGTCCAGGAGAATCTGCGCCCCGATGCCGTAGTTGCGCAGGTCGGGCTTGAAGCCGAGCTCGCGGTTCGCCTCGACCGTATCGTGGCCCGCGTCCTGAAGCTCGTACGCCTTCAGCTTGTTGAGGAGGCCGATGCCACGCCCCTCCTGATCGAGGTAGACCACCACGCCGCGGCCCTCCGCGGCGATTATGCGCATCGCCGAATGCAGCTGCCACCCGCAGTCGCACCGCCCCGACCCGAACACGTCGCCGGTGAGGCACTTGGAGTGCATCCGCACCAGCACGTTTTTCCGGTCCTGCACGTCGCCGTACACGAGCGCCACATGCTCGGCCGCGTCCACGTCGTTGCGGTAGCCGATGATGCGGAATTCACCGAACGGAGTCGGCAGGCGCGCCTCGGCCACCGGGTGCACCAGCCGCTCGTGCGCCAGCCGATACGCTACGAGCTCGGCGACGGTGATGAAGGTAAGCCCATGGCGCGCAGCGAACTCCTCCAAGTCCTGCTGCCGTGCCATCGAGCCGTCCGGGTTCAGGATCTCGCAGATCACTCCCGCCGGGTACAGCCCCGCGAGTCGCGCGAGATCCATGCTCGCCTCCGTTTGGCCGACGCGCTGCAGCACGCCGCCGGGACGCGCCCGCAGCGGGAACACATGGCCGGGGCGCCGGAGGTCGGTCGGCACGCTGACCGGATCGACCGCCACCCGGATCGTGGCGGCGCGATCCGCCGCCGAGATGCCGGTGGTGACGCCGAAGCGAGCGGCGGCGTCAATCGACACGGTGAACGCGGTTTCGTGCGCTTCGGTGTTGTGCTCGGCCATCTGGGTGAGGCCCAGGGCCTGACAGCGCTCGGGCAAGAGGGTCAGGCAGATTAGCCCGCGCGCGTGCGTCGCCATGAAATTGATCATCTCGGGAGTGACCTTCTCGGCAGCGCCGACCAGGTCCCCCTCGTTCTCGCGGTTCTCGTCGTCGGCCACGATCACCAGCTTGCCGGCGCGGATGTCCGCGATCGCCTGCTTTATCTTGCGGTGCTGCATAGTTCCCTCACGTACTTCCCGAGCGTGTCGCCCTCCACGTGAACGCGATCCCCCACGCCGAGCGTTCCGAGCGTGGTATGCTCCCGCGTGAACGGGATCAGCGAGATCTGCACGAGGTCCTCCCCCGGCAGGTCGTTGATGGTGAGACTCACGCCGTCCACCGTAATCGCGCCGCGTGGAATCGAGACCTGCCGCACCGCGGCGGGCACCCGCAGATCGTACACCCAGGCGTCCCCACGCCGCTCGAGCCGCGTAACCACCGCGACGCCGTCCACATGTCCCTGGACGATGTGGCCACCCAGGCGATCCGCCGCGCGCAGCGCGCGCTCCAAATTCACGGGGCGCCCGGGCGCGTACTCGCCGAACAGGGTGCGGCCCTCCGTCGTCTCCACCACGTGCACCGAGAATCCACCCTTCACCGCCCGCTCGACCGTGAGGCATGCCCCGTTGACGGCGATGCTCTCACCCGTCTTGAGGCCCTTGAACGGAGCCCGGATCGTGAGTGTGAGCCCGGGCGTCGTCCGTTTTCCGTTTTCCGTCGTCCGTACGACGCGGTCGATCCGACCCACCGCGCTCACGATTCCGGTAAACATAGCCGCCTATCCAATACCAATAATGTATCAGGGCCCAGAGCCCGCCGCTCCACCGGCGTCCAGCGCGGCGCGGCGGCGAGGGGGTGCGGCGGCACGCCGGGAAAGGCCGGCACGGCGCCTTCTCCGAGCCACACCGGCGCCTGCACCCAGTACAGCCGGTCCACCAGACCGTCGGTGAGGAGCCGCGCGCCCAGCGCCCCGCCCCCCTCGCACAGGAGCGACTGGATCCCGGCCTCGCGCAGCATGCGGAGTCCGTCGCGCAACGTGGTGGGGCGGAACACGCGGACGCCGCTGCGCTCGAGCTGGGTGACGCTCGACGGCGGGGCGTCGAGCGACGACATCACCCAGGTCGGCACCTCGCGCGCGGTACTCACGAGCTGCACGCCGAGGTTGAGCATCGCGCGCCGATCGAACACGACGCGCACCGGCGGCCGGCGCGGTGTGACCGGACCGCGCACCGTGAGCCGTGGGTTGTCGTGGAGTGCGGTCGTGCCGCCGACCGCGATCGCGTCGAACCCGGCGCGTAACCAGTGCACGTAGTCGCGCGCCGCTTCCCCCGAGACCCACTGCGAGCTGCCCGCGGCATCGGCGATCCGGCCGTCGATCGACGTCGCGAGCTTGAGCGCGACGAAGGGTCGCTCCGCCTGCTCGCGCGCAAACAGGAACGGCGCGTTCAAGGCCGCGCCCGCCTCGGCGAGCAAGCCGATCGCCACGGTCACGCCGCGAGCCCGCAGCACGGCAGCGCCGCCCCGCGCCTGCGGGTCCGGATCGGGGATCGCCGCCACCACCCGCGCCACCCCCGCCGCCAGGATCGCATCGGTGCAGGGCGGCGTCTTGCCATGGTGGGCGCACGGCTCGAGGTTCAGCACCAGCGTGGCGCCGCGCGCCCGCTCGCCCGCGGCCTCGAGCGCGACGACCTCGGCATGCGGCCCGCCGTACTCCGCGTGGTAGCCCTCGGCGACCGCGCTGTCGCCCGTGAGGATGACGGCACCGACCATAGGGTTTGGAGCGACGCGCCCCCAACCCCGGCGTGCGAGGTCGAGGGCGCGTTCCATGGCCGCCCGCTCCGCGGGCGTTCCTTCAGAATCCGAACCGAATGCCGATACCTCCGAAGGCATGTGCCGCCTTGGGATCGAAGTCCGAGAACTGCGTGGCGAAGGCCTGGTCCTTGCCCGCCTGCAGGCCAATCTCGCCCACGAGCTTCACCGCCGCGAGGGAGAGTCCACCATTCACGAACACTACGGCGCGCGTGTTCGTGGGGTTGATCACGACTGTCCGGGTGGTGGTCGGACTGTCATAGAATCGGATGTTGGTATCCATCGACTTGTAGCGGTCGACCCCGATTCCGGCCGCGACATCCACCAGGACGAACTTCCAGCCCGCAACCGCACGATAGCTGTCGCCTTTGAGATCCATGGTGAATTCGAAGTCGTCACCCGTGCCCGCTGCCGGCCCCAGGGTGCCGTACCGGAGCCGCGGAACGGTGCGGTGCATCCAGCTCACCGAGACCGCGGGGATGGGGAAGCTGCCCTTGAGGACGCCGACCCGCACGCCGTAGCCGAACCCGAGCGCCGCGTCGCTGATGTGGGTGGCGTTGGAGTCGACCGTGAGATTGTCGATCCCCGTCGGGAGAATGAGCGCCGAGCCGAGCACGTCCACCGCGAGCAGGCCGCCGCCTATTCCTTTGAACACACCCAGGGCACCCTCGACCATCGGCGCCGGGACGGCTCCGTGGAAGCTCGAGGGTACCGGCGAGGTGGTCGCAGCCGTCGGGTCGGGGAGCGCCGCCTTGATCGCGTTCACCCGTGCGGTGAGGGTGACGTGCCCGAATCCTCCCAGGGAGCCGGCCGTGCCGAGCACGGGGTTGCCGCCAGTGACGATCATCCCCGCGAGTGGATAGAACGCTCGCACCGCGTCGACGGCTGTGTTGCAGGCCTCCGTGGCGCCCGGAAAGGGGATGCCGTTGCATTGCGGCTCCTGCGCGGTCACGAGCGCAGGGGTCACACCGACCAACATCGTCACGATCATCACAAGTCTATGCATCGTGCCTCCTAGGACTCGACTTTGCCGGATCGCGCCGAGCCCAGGTTCCACTCCAGGTCAGCGCTCTGCGAACTTCACTCCTTGTGTACCCGCCCGCACCTCCCCGATGATCCACGCGGCGATGCCGGCACGCTTGGCCGAGGCGATCACCGCCTCGGTGTCGTCCCGGGCGGCGACGGCGATCATCCCGACGCCCAGATTGAACACGCGCCGCATCTCCCCGAGCGAGACTTCGCCGGCGCGCCTCAACACGCGGAACACCGGCGGCCACGACCACGCGCGCGCATCGACCACGGCTTCACACCCCGCGGGCAGCACCCGGACCAGGTTCCCGGGGATGCCGCCGCCCGTGATGTGCGCCAACGCGTGCAGGCGCGGCAAGACGGGCGTGACGGCCGCGGCGTAGCTCGTGTGCACGTCCAGCAACACCTGGGCCACCGTGCGGCCGGTGTCGGGAAACGGGTCTTGCACGTCGAGCCCCAGGCGATCGAACACGATGCGCCGCGCCAGAGTGTACCCGTTGGTGTGCAGTCCGTTCGACGCGTAGCCGATCAACACGTCGCCCGCGCGCACCAGGTCCCCGTGCAGCGCGGCCGATTCCTCCACCACGCCGACGATCGTACCGGCCAGATCGTACTGTGCCGGCTGGTACAGGTCGGGAAGCTGGGCGGTCTCACCGCCGGCGAGCAGGATGTCGTGCGCGCGGCAGCCGCGCGCCACGCCCGCGACGATGGCCGCGGCGGTCTCGGGCTCGAGCTCGGCGGTAGCGAGGTAGTCGAGGAATGCCAGGGGGCGGGCGCCGTGCACCAGGATGTCGTTCACGCAATGGTTCACGAGGTCCTCGCCCACGGTATCGTGGATCCCGGCGCGCGCGGCGACGAGCACCTTGGTCCCGACCCCGTCCGTCGAGAGGACCAACACCGGCCGCTCGTACCCGGACGGCACGCGCACCATCCCGCCGAACGCGCCGATCTCGCCGAGCGCGTACGGGGTGCGCGTCGTCCGCACCAGCGCGGCGATGCGACGCTTCGCGTCGTCGGCCGCGTCGAGCCGCACGCCGGCGGCCGCATAGCGGTCGGTCATCCGGCGCGGGCCTCGTCGATGTCGAAGTGGACGAGATCCCTGAAGGCGCGCACTCGGGCTTGGACATCGGCGCGGCTCACGTGCTCGAGCCCCTGCACACCGAACGCCTCGACCGCGAACGAGCCCATCGCGGCGCCGTGGACCATGGCGCGCCGCAGGTTCGGCGCGGTCACGTCATCGCTCGCGGCGAGGTAGGCCATGAAGCCGCCCGCGAACGCGTCGCCCGCGCCCGTGGGATCGAACACCTCCTGGAGCGGGTAGGCCGGGACTTTGAACGTGGTGTCGTGGTTCACGAGCAGGGCACCGTGCTCGCCCTGCTTGATGACCGTCATCTTAGGACCGTGCTCGAGTACCCAGCGCGCCGCGCGGTAGATGTTCCAATCGCCCGAGAGCTCGCGCGCCTCGGAGTCGTTCACCATCAGAATGTCGATGTGGCGCAACAGCTCGAGCAGCAGGTCGCGCTTGGAGTGAATCCAGTAGTTCATGGTATCGCAGGCGACGAGCGCCGGCTGCTTCACCTGATCGAGCACGCCGAGCTGCAGCTCGGGATCGATGTTGCCGAGGAACAAGTAGCGGGCGTCGCGGAACTTTGGCGGCAACTTGGGCCGGAAGGCGGCAAAGACGCCGAGCCGGGTTTCGAGCGTCTCGCGGCTGGCCAGGTCGTAGGAATACTTGGCCTTCCACCGAAACGACTCGCCCGGGGCTTGCTCGACGCCCGAGAGGTCCACGCCGCGCGCCTCGAGCGCCTTCAGGGCGGCGAGCGGATAGTCCGTCCCCACCACGCCGACGACCTGGACCGGGTGCAGGATCGCGCCAGCGGCGCTGAAGAACACCGCCGACCCGCCGGGCGCGTCCGCGGTTTCCCCGAACGGCGTGTACACCGAGTCGAGCGCGATCGAGCCCACCACGAGCAGACTCACGTCACATCCGATCCGGGGCGCCGATCCCCAAGAGGTGGAGGCCGTTGGCGAGGACCCGGCGCACGGCCGCCGCCAGCACGAGGCGCGCCGCCTCCTGGGGCTCGCCGAGCACGCGGTACTTGTGGTACCAGGCATGGGCCAGACGGGCGAGCCCTTCGAGGTAGCCGGTGACGCGGTGCGGCTCGAGCGCCTCGGCCGCGCGCGCGACGATGCCCGGGAACGCGGCGACTTCTTTCAGCAAGTCGGCTTCCTCCGGCTCGACCAAGACGCTCAGGTCCACGCCGGCAGCCTCGACCGACGCCGGCTCCCGCGCCGCCACCCGGAAGATGCCGCTCATCCGCGCGTGCGCCATCTGGACGTAAAACACCGGGTTCTCATCGGTCTGGCTCCTCGCGAGATCGACGTCGAACACGAACTGGGCGTCCCCGCGGCGCATGAGGAAGAAGTAGCGCGCCGCGTCCACGCCGGCCTCCTGGAGCAGGTCGCGCAGGGTGACGAACTCACCCGAGCGCTTCGAGAATCGCACCTCTTCCCCGCCCCGCATCACCCGCACGAGCTGTACCAGCACCACCTGGTAGAAGTCCTTGGGGTAGCCGAGCGCCTGCATCGCAGCCAGCATCCGTCCGATGTAGCCATGATGGTCGGCCCCCAGCACATCGATCGCCCGTGCGAAGCCGCGCTCGTGCTTCTGCCGGTGATAGGCGATGTCGGGGAGCAAGTACGTGTACGTGCCGTCCGACTTGCGCAGCACGCGGTCCTTGTCGTCGCCGAACGCCGTGGTCCGAAGCCACAGGGCTGCGTCTTGCTCGTAGGTGTACCCCCGCGTCGCGAGATCCCGGAGCGTCTGCTCGAGCAGCCCGTCGCGGTACAGCGACGACTCGAAGAAGATCACGTCGAACGTGACGCCGAACTCCCGCAGATCTTCGTCCTGCTCGGCGCGCTGCGACTCCACCCCAATCGCGCGGCAGCGCCGCACTCCCTCGTCCTCCGTGAGGTCCGCGAAGCGACGTCCCTCGCGCGCGAGAATCGCAGCCGCGAGCTCGACCAGGTAGTCGCCGGGGTAACCCCCCTCGGGAATCTCGGCCTTCCGCCCGACCGCCTGCTGCACCCGGGCCCACAGCGAGCGGGCGAGCCTGTCGATCTGGGTCCCCGCGTCGTTCACGTAGAACTCGCGCGTCACTGCGTGTCCCGTCCACTCGAGCAGCGACGCGATCCCGTCGCCCAGCGCCGCGCCGCGCCCATGTCCCACGTGCAGCGGCCCGGTCGGGTTCGCCGAGACGAACTCCACGTTGACCTTCGTCCCCCGGCCCAAGTCTGCCCTGCCGTACGTAGCACCGGCGGCGAGCACCGCCTCGAGGACGCTCGCGAGCTGGGCTTCAGCAAGAAAGAAGTTGATGAACCCGGGGCCGGCGATTTCGATCTTGCGGACCAGCCCCTGCGGCAGCTGCAGGGTCGCGACCAGCCGATCGGCGACCGCTCGGGGCTTTTGCTTGAGCGGCTTGGCGAGCGTGAGCGCGAGGTTGGTGGCTACGTCGCCGTGCGCGGGGTCGCGCGGCCGCTCGAGCTCGACCGCGGAGGGGGCCAGGGACACCTCCAGCCGCGTCGCCGCGTCCGCCAGCGCCGCGCGGATCACCTCGTGCGCCTTCACTTGTCGCCGGAGTCTTTTTTCTTCTTGGGGCGCTCGGCGGGCTTCGCTTCGACCGCGGGCTTCGACTCGGGGCCGGCCTTCGACTCGGAGCCGGGCTTGGACTCGGCCGCGGGCTTCGGCTCCTCCTTCTCCGGCTTCTCGCCAGCCCGCTTGTAATCTGTGATATAAAAGCCAGAGCCCTTGAACACGAGCCCCGCACCAGCCGAGATCTGCCGCTCCGCCATCTTGCCGCAGGTGGGGCACTTCACCCGCCGAGGGTTGTTCATCGTCGGGTAGAACTTCTCGAACACATGTCCGGCCGGGCACTTGTACTCGTAGGTCGGCATCGCGCAACAACTTAGCCCCGCGACGTTGACAGGTCAACTCACGCGGAGCGCGAGCCACGCCGCGAGCGTGGCCGCCTTTTCGTCGGCGCGCCACGGCCCGCCGCACGCGCCGCCCAAGTCCGTCACCGCGCGCTTGAGCGCCCCCGGCGATCGCTTGAGGCGCGAGGCTGCGGTCGCGTAGAGAGAGCGCTCGACCAGCGTGGTGCACCGCAACCGCGCGGCCCGCGCCGCGCCCTCCAGCGCGGTCCTGAAGAGCTGCCCTTCGAGGGCGTGCGCCCGGATGTGATCGTTGCCGATTCTGGCGGGATCGATGAGGCTCCCTACCACCAAGGCGACCTGTCGGACGGGGCGTCCCTGCCGGCGATACTCGTCGAGGAGGGCGCCGAGCGACCGCTTGGTAACTCGCTCGACCAGCCCGCGGAGGCGTCGCTCCAGCTTGGCGGCCTGGCCGGGCCGGGCATCCCTCACCGCGTGATAGGGCTGGCGCGATGTAGGCACGTGCGCGTCGCTCAACTCGATCGCACGCCGATCGATTACGCGCGGCGATCGGGCCGGGCCCTCCACGAGCACCGCCGTGGCCCAGCCGGATTTGACGCGGCAGCCTAGAACTCGCGCTTCTTCATCTCCGAGAAGAAGTCGCGCAACTCGACATCTTCTTCCCGTTCTGGAGGAAGGGTGTCGTCGTACTGCCGGCGCTTGTTGGGTTTCACCTTCGCGGCCTTGGCCGCGTTCTTCTTGGCCAAGGCGGCCAGCTTGCGCTCCTCACCTTTGGGCATGGCTCTAGCTCCTGACGAGAGGGACCGGACTGTAAAGCTGAGCGGGTACACCGGCCGGCCGCAATGGGCCAGTCGGCCTCCGAGCAAGGCGAGGAAAGCCCAGTACGGGGGTGGGTACCCCAAGACGCTGTTGCAGAGGGCCGCCCCAGCGGACACACCCTGGGAGACTGGACCCTGCCCCCCCAGGCCCCGAGCAGGACAGCGCATCCCCCCGACTAATGCGGGCCGATCCGCAGGTTCGCCGTCGCAATGAAGATCTCACGCAGGAAGAACAACAGCCCCGCGAAGAACGCCACCATGGCGGCGACGAAGAACAGGGCCACGGGCATCGACGCATCGAAGCTCGCGAACGCTCCCAGGAACAGCGTCGCGATCACCGTGCAGACGAGCATTGCCGTGACGGTGCAGAGCGTGATGGCGCGGCTGATCAGCTGGGCGCGGCGGGAGAGCGTCGCGAGCTCGGCGCGAACGCGCGCCGCCGCGTCCGGCGGGCTCGCGGGCAGTTGCGTTTCGAGCGTTCGGCCACGATCGATGATGCGGGAGAGACGACTGGTCAGCACCGCCAGCATCGCGCCGATACCCGAGAGAAGAAACACCGGCGCCACCGCGAGCTGGATCGCATGGGCGACCCCCGTGATGCCGGGGGATTGCTGCACGAAGGGGCTCACCGAGGCGTACGTTGCGCGCGGCTACGGCTTGAGTGCGGCGCGCGCTTCCTCGAGCGACCCGGCAAAGTAGCTGACGTTGTGGAAGGCCTCGCGCGCCAAGGCCTCGGCCACATAGCGCGCCGGCACGGCTCCACCGATCACGACGAGCCGCGTGTTGTGATCTTCCATCGGCAAGCGCCCGTCGTCCTTCGCGCGTTTGATCTCGCCCACATCCTTTCCTTCCAGCACTGCGCTGCGCGGGATCGATTGGGCGTTCGGGAACGCACTGGCCTGGCGCTCCGGCGGCTCCCGCACATCCACCACCACCGCGGTGCGATCGTTGGCGAGCACGTTGCGCAGTCCTTCCGCCTCGATTTGCGTGACGCCCCCCAGCGCGCGCCACACCGGGATGCCGAGCTGGTAGCGGCGGATTTTCGTATAGCCCCCGGCCACGAGCTCCGCCGCCAGACGCTTGCTCTTGCCGCAATAAGGACCGTTACAGTAAAGCACGATGGCCGTGTCCCTCCGCTGGTGCACCAGTCGATCGATCTCGGCCACGTCCGAGACGTACATCGACATGGGCACCCCGGGCTTGGGGGCCACGTTGCGCGCGCCGGGAATGTGGCTGATTGCGTACTCGCGAAACGGTCGCGCATCGAGCACGAGGGCGCTCCTGTCCGCGAGGATGTGCCGCAGCTCCTCGGTTGAGATCTCCGCCGTCGGCTGCCCGGCTTCGCCGAGGACGGCATCGAAGATCGTCGGCACCGCCTGGGTCGCTGCGGCAGCGAGCACGAAAATCGGGACGAGACGGCCCAGCCCGAGAGCGCGCGGCATGGTCTTCACGCAGGCGTCACGGACGTGGGCGCCCGCGTACCGGCTTCGAAGTGCTCACGCACGGACCTGAGGTGCTGCCCTGGAAAGGCCCGAAGCATCCTCGTCATGTCGATCGCCGTGCCGTGGGCATAGAGCAGCATCAACGCGGCGAACGACTGCTGGAGCGGGTCCGTTGCGGAGCCGTATTGTGCCCGCAGCGCCTCCTCTGGCACATGCTGTACGTCGAACCGCTTGCGAGTGACCTGCTCCGCGAGACGGACGACGTCCAAGGGACTCAGTGCTTCGGGACCACCGAGCTCGATGACTGCGTTCTTCGCTTGAGGATTGTCCAGCGCAGCCACCGCGAACCGTGCCACGTCCTGAAAGGAGATCCAGCTGATCCGGTTCTGGCCGCCGCCGTATATCTGGGCTTTCGCGTTTGGCGCATCGAAACCCAACGCGGGGCTCAACCACACCTCGGTGAAGAAGGTGGGTTGCAGGATGGTGTAGCCCATCCCGCTCTCCCGCAGGCGCCCCTCGACCGCGCGTTTCGCGGACTGGAGTGGAAAGTCTGCCTGGACGCTCGGAAACGAAATCAGGACGACGTGCTTCACGCCGGCGGCCGCGGCGGCGTCGACGAGACTCAGCTGTCCCTGCCGATCGACGCTCTCGATGGAATCTCCCTCTTGCCTCGAACGGGTCGACGACGCCGTGGAAATGACGGCATTGGCGCCGCGACACGCCGCGTCGAGCGATCGTCGGTCCTTCAGGTCGCCCCGCACCAGGTCGGCACCAAGGCCTTTCAAGTGCGCGACACGATCGAGATCCGCCGTTCCCCTGACCAGCGCGCGAACCGGTGTCCCACCCTGGGCGAGCAGGCGACAGATCTCGCCACCCAAGAGACCGGTTGCCCCGACGACGAGAATCATGGTGACATCCCTCCCCGCTTGATACTGCGCGCCGGTGCTCGACGTCGCCAGTAGCCAAGGCGCCGGTGCAAGCTCGCCGCCACCCTGTTTATCTTGCCTACCCGTCACCCAAGGAACGCGAATGACGCGCTACGCCTGGAGACAGGTCCCCGTGCTGGTCCTCGCCCTCGTCGCCGCCTGCCGGCGGGGGGAGCGGGAGCGACCGAGCGTCGCCACCGACAGCCCGAGCTTTGCGAGCCCGGCGAGCGCCGCCATGCGGGAGCGGGCTCCCGCCACGTTCCGGGCCCGCTTCGAAACCAGCAAGGGCGACGTCGTGATCGAGGTCCACCGCGACTGGGCCCCGCTCGGCGCGGACCGGTTTTACAACCTCGTGAGGAGCGGCTATTTCGATGGCGTGCGGTTCTTCCGAGTGATCCCGGGATTCATGGCGCAGTTCGGCATCCATGGCGATCCCCACGTGGCCGCGGCCTGGCGCGACGCAATGATTCCTGACGACCCGGTGCGCCAGCACAATGCACGTGGCACCGTGAGCTTCGCGACCGCCGGCCCCGGGACGCGGACCACCCAGCTTTTCATCAACTACGGCGACAACAACCGACTCGACGGCGTGGGGTTTTCGCCGTTCGGCCGAGTGGTGGAGGGCATGGACGTGGTGGACCGCCTGTATGGGGGATACGGTGAAGGCGCGCCTCGCGGCCGCGGCCCCAACCAGAGCACCATCGAGGCCGAGGGGAACGCGTACCTCGAGCGCGGGTTCCCCGAGCTCGACTACGTCAAACGTGCCGGGATCGTCACGCAGTAGATCGCAATACGATCACCGCCATGACGACGACCCACGTCGCTCCGATCGTTCCGCTTCCGCCGCCCGTCGCCCGACCCCAGGATGCACCGCTCCGCAAGGACGTGCGTTGGCTTGCGGCGACACTGGGTCGTGTCGTCGGCCGGCTGGCGGGCGACGACACATTCCGCGCGGTCGAGGACTTGCGCCGGGCCTGCCGCGCCCGACGGCTCGGCGTCCCGGGAGCACCGGACCTGGACACGCTGCTTGCGCGAACGCGATCCCTACCACCCGAGACGGCCCGGCTCACGGCCCGAGCCTTCACGGTGTTTTTCATTCTCATCAACGCCGCGGAACAGGCTCATCGGGTCCGACGGTCGCGCCAGGACGACCTGGCCGCGGCGCAGCACGGATCGCTGCGCTGGTCGCTGCGACGCCTGCGTGAGGCCGGCCAGGGGGCCGAGCAGGTCACGCACGCTCTGCTGACGCTCGACGTCCGACCGGTCCTCACCGCGCATCCGACCGAATCCGCCCGACGTACGATCCTCGATTTGCAGGCGCGTCTGGCGGAAGGTCTCCTGGCGCGGGACGGTGCCCCGGAACCCCAACGTCGCGCCATCGACGGGCGGCTCGAGGGTGAGGTAGAGCTCCTCTGGCTCACCGAGGAGGTGCGGCGCGACCGCCCCTCGGTCATGGACGAGGTGTCGAATGCCCTCTGGTATCTGGAGGACCGACTGCTGGAGGCCGCGTCGCACGTGCGCGAGCGCCTGGTCCAGGCGTTCGAGGACGAGTTCGGCCGCGGGCTCGCCGCGGTGACTCCTCTCAGCATGGGCAGCTGGGTCGGGGGCGACCGCGACGGCAACCCGTTCGTCACGGCGGAGATCACGCTCGCCGCCGCGCGCAGCGCCCGCCGCGCGGTGCTCGGCCACTACGCGCGGGCGCTGGTCGACCTCACGGCACGGCTCTCCGTATCCGAGCGACTCGCCGCGGTCTCGCCGGAGCTACAGGCCTCGCTGGAACGGGACCGCCAGGAGCTGCCGGGTGTGTGGGAGCAGAATCGGCGTCGCAACGCCGACGAGCCCCTCCGCTTGAAAGTCAGCTACATGCGGGCCCGGGTCGAGGCCGATCCCCCGGGGTACGGCTCGCCCGCCGAGCTGGAGCGCGACCTGTGGCTGGTTGCCGACAGCCTGGATACCGTCGGGGCGGCGCACGCGAGGCGCGCCCTGGTCGAGCCGCTGCTGGCGCAGGTCCGAGCTCACGGCTTCCACGGGTACCGCCTCGATGTGCGGGAGGACGCTGCCGTGCACACCCGAGCGCTCCACGACCTCACGGCGGCGGTCGAGCTTGGCGAGCTGGACGGCGAGGCGATCCGGCGGGAGCTCGACGGCGGGCGCCCGCTGCACCCGCCGCACGTCGCGCTCGCGGGGCCGACCGGTGGAACCCTGGAGGTCTTTCGAGTGATGCGGGCGATCCAGGACGAGATCGGGGCAGCCGCCGCCTCGACTTACATTGTCTCGCGCACGCGGTCCGCCGACGACCTGCTGCGCGTGCTGCTCCTGGCGCGTGAAGCAGGGCTCGTGGATCTGTCGCGCGAGCCGGCGCTCTCACGTCTCGACATCGTACCGCTGTTCGAGACGTTGGAGGATCTCGAGCACGCACCGCTCGTCGTACGTTCGCTGCTCGGCGACCCGATCTGGCAGCGGCACCTCGCCGCTCGCGCACGGCATCAGGAGGTGATGCTGGGCTATTCCGATTCCGCCAAGGACGCGGGACTCATCCCTTCGGCGTGGGCCCTCTACCGTGTGCAGGAGGACGTGGCACGGGCCTGTGCCGACGCCGGCGTCTCATGGACGCTCTTTCACGGCCGCGGCGGTACCGTAGGGCGCGGGGGGGGCTCGCCGGTGGCGCGGGCGCTCACCGCGCTTCCCCCGGGTACCGTGCACGGGGGGATCAAGATCACCGAGCAGGGTGAGATCGTTTCCCAGAACTTCGGTCTCTTGTCCGTGGCCGAGCGCAGCCTCGAGCTGATGCTCAGCGGCGTCTTACTGCATCGGTTCGAGGACTGGCGCAACGGCATCCTGCCCGGGGAGGAGGCGCGCTTCCGCGAAGTCATGGATCACCTGGCGGCGGAGGCGCTGCCCTGCTACCGCAACCTGGTGTACGGCAGTGGGGACCTGTTCAGGCTTTTCCTCGAGACGACTCCCGTCCGGGAGCTTGCCGACGTGCGGTTCGGGTCCCGGCCGGCGTACCGCGCTCGGGGCGAAGAAACGATCGAGGGGATGCGAGCGATCCCCTGGGTGTTCGGGTGGACCCAAACGCGCCTCATGCTCCCGGGATGGCTGGGCGTGGGTACGGCGCTCGAGGCCGTCGGCACCGAGCCCGGCGGGCTCGTCGTGTTGCGGCGCATGGCCCACGCGTGGCCGTTCTTCGACGACCTGCTCGCCAAGATAGAGATGGTCTGCGCCAAGGCCGACCTCGCCATTGCTCGGATGTATGTGCGGGAGCTGGGCGGTGACCTCGTCCTCTTCGATCAGCTGGAAAACGAATTCCGCCGCACCATCGCCGCGCTGCTTCGCATCCGGGAGAGCGACTACTTGATGCGCGATAATCCGATGCTCCAGACGGCGATCGGACTCCGGAACCCGTACGTCGATCCACTGTCCCTGCTCCAGGTGACCTTGTTGCAGCGTAAGCGGCAGGCGGCCCTCGACACGTCCGGGGCCGGTGGCGACGCCGCGGCGGCACCGGTCATCGCCGGCCTGGCCTCGACGCTCAACGGCATCGCCCAGGGGCTCCGCAACACCGGCTAGGTCCGGACCGGGGCTACAGGCCGTCTTGCCACTCCCGCGATCTCGTCCCAGCTTGAGGCGTGCACCGGCGAACGTTCGTCCACGCCCTCGGCGCCTCGCTCGCGACCGGACCGTGGGCGCCTCGCGTGGTGCGCCCCGCCCGCCGCCTCAACCGTATCGGCCTCGAGCTCTATTCAGTGCGGGACGCGATGCGCCGGGATCCCGAGCGCACACTCGCGGCCGTGCGCGCCATAGGGTACACCGACGTCGAGCTGCTGTGGTCGCTTGGCAACTTCGGCCGCACCACCGAGCAGGTCCGGGGGGCGCTCGATAAGGAAGGATTGCGCGCTCCCTCGGCGCACGTCTCGCCCGCCGTCCTGCTCGTCGGGTGGGAGCGAAGCCTCGCCATCGCCCAGCGGCTGGGCCACGAATACCTCATCGTGCCGAGCTTCACCCCGGACACGGCGCGCTCGCTCGATGACTGGCGAGAGTGGGCCGATCGCTTCAACGCGGCCGGCGCCACCGCGCGGCGCGCCGGCATTTGGCTCGCCTTCCACAACGAAGCCGAGCACATGACTCCGATCGACGGCACGGTGCCGTACGACTTGTTCCTCGAGCGCACCGACCCGAGCGTGGTCCGCCACCAGCTCGACGTCGGTAACATGGCGATAGGGGGCGCCGACCCGTTCGCTTATCTCGAGCGGTACCGCGACCGCTATTGGAGCTTCCATCTCAAGGACGTCGTGAAAGACCGCTCACGAGACACCGAGCTCGGCACCGGAACGCTCGACTTCCGGCGCCTGCTGGCGGGCATTCCGGACATCGACCACAAGCCGTGTTACGTCGAGCAGGAGGGGATCGAGCATCCACTCGTCAGCGCGCGACAGAACTACGCATTTCTGAAGACACTGGAGTTCTGACGCGTGCCCCCCGGCTGACGGTTACTTGGGCAGCTGATAGGAGCCGGTGCACTCCCAGGCGCTGACACCATTGGCAATCCATGTTCCCCTGCACCCCCCGCTTCCTCTGAGGCCCTTCAGCTTCCCCGTGCCGCCAACGAACAGCCAGTTCCACGTCGCGTTCTGAGGTGCCCCGTCCTTCAACGCCGTCGTTCCCACGTAGCGGTAGTGAGCCTGGTTTCCATCGGTCATGATGTCCAGGAAATAGCCGTGGAACTGTGAGGTACTGTCGCTCACCTCGTCGGACTGCACGGCCGTGCCCCCCTTCGACCGGAGCCCCGCGATCGCAAACGGCTTGGTCCAGCGACACCTGGTTTGGCTGATCGTGAACGTATGGTTAGGGCGATCTCCAACGGCGATCGTGTGCGTGACATCAGGCTTCGCGCACGTTCCGGCACCGGACAGCCTAGTCTGCGCCCCGAGCGTCTGTGCCCCGAGGAGCGTCAGTCCGAACGCGAGGAAGCGTGTACCCATCTCGTCCTCCTTGTCGTGTGGAGACTGGAAAGAGTACTCCGTCACTTGGCATCATAGCCGGCGAATTCCCCGCGCTGGTACACGTTGCCTTTGTATTCCTGATCGAGATGAATGCCGATCTTCGAGGTATAGTACCCCCGCACGGTCCACCCCTTGAGCTCCTTGAAGAAGTGCTCCGCCGGCGTCTTGGGGTCCGACTCGCCTGCCGCCATGCGGGCGAGGACCGCGACCCTTCGGTCCGGCGTAGCCTCGAGCAACGGTTTCCCGTTGAGCTCGCGCGACAGTCCGTCCACCGCCTGGAGGCCCGACCGCCACCGCGCCTGCCAGTCGGGCTCGAGCGATTCCGCCAGACGGCCGTCGATGTAGCCAGCTACGTCGGCGGCGCGCGCCCCCGGCGAATGATCGTCGGCGGGGATGATCAGCTCGGTGAGCTCCTCCAACAGCGCGTACTCCGCCGGCGTCAGGAACTTGCCCGGGACAAGCACCGCGGGCTGTGCCGTGACGGCCCGACCTTGCAGCAGCGGAGTGACCAGGACGGCAGCGGTGGCGAGGATCATCTCGCGGCGCGAAAGCTCCGTCGTGTCCGTCATAGGTTCCCCCTCCGAAATTCGTCCGCCAGGTGATCACAGGAGCGCCACGCCAGCGCCATGATGGTCCACGTGGGATTCTGACACGACGCGCTCACGTGGCTCGAGCCGTCCACGACGAACAGGTTCGGCACGTCGTGCGACTGCTGAAACTGGTTCAGCACCGACGTCTTGGGATCGGTCCCCATGCGCGCCGTCCCCAGCTCGTGGATCGACCACCCTTCGGTGAGTACCTTGTGGTCCGTCCCTATCACCTCGATCCCCGCGGCCTCGAGCATCTCGCGCCCCGTTGCGACCATGTCCTCGGCCATTTTGCGCTCGTTGTCCGAGAACTGGTAATGGAACCGCAGCACCGGAATCCCCCACGCGTCTTTCGTTTCGGGATCGAGGTCGACGTAGCTCTCGTAGCGAGCCAGGACCTCGCCGAAGGCACCCATGCTGATGAAAGCCCCGGCGTGATCGCGCACGCTTTTCTTGAACTGGCCGCCGAACCCCGGCGTGTCCATGACGTGGGCCGGGAACATGGAATGGCCGCTGTTCCCCTCATAGCCGTAGCCTCGGATGAATCCGGGCTGGCGGTCTTTCAGGTTCCGGAAGCGAGGGATGTAGAACCCTCCCGGCCGGCCGTCGTCGAGCGTGTGCGGCTTGCCCACGAGCTCCTTGATCAGGCCGGTGACACCCGGTCCCATCACGTGCTCGCAGAAGTTGTGACCGACGTGCCCGCTCGAATTGCCGAGGCCGTTGGGATGTTGCGGGGAGCGCGACAGCAGCAGCAGGCGGGCGGATTCGAGCGTGGACGCGCCCACGATGACGACCTTCGCCTTGGCCTCGTAGCTCTTGTGTGTGGCGCTGTCGAGGAAGGCGACGCCCCGCGCCCGGCCAGTGTTCTTGTCGACCAGGATCTCATGCGCGATCGAGTTGGGCCGGACCGTCAGGTTTCCGGTGTCCATCGCCGGGTAGATGAGCCCGGTGGGCGAGTCGAACACGGCGTGGATGTCGCACCCACCCCGCCGATCGCAGGCGCCCCGCCCGTAGCACTTGCTCCGATAGCGGTTGTGCTTCAGGCCGTCGGTGGTTACGCCGGCGCGATACGGCGTCAGGACCTGTCCCGCCTTCTTCAAGCTCTCGCGTAGCTTCACCTCACCGAAATTGAGCTTCGAGGGGCGCTGGAACTGGCTGTCCGGCAGGTGCGGCAGATTCTCCTTGACGCCGGAGATCCCGAGGTAGAGGTCGACCTTGTCGTAATACGGCTCCACGTCGGCGTAGGAGATGGGCCAGTCGTCGCCGTACCCGTCGTGCGACTTTGCTTTGAAGTCGTAGTCCGAGAGACGCAAGGCCAGGCGCCCCCAGATGTTGGTCTTGCCCCCCAGGCAGCGCGCTCGCACCCAGGCGTAGTTGGTCCCGGTGTAGGGGTGATCCTTCTCGTCTACGAGGATGTTCTTGACGTAGTCGGAGGCCGACCATCCCCCGACGTAGGAATACACGTGCTTGAACGCCGCACCCTGGGCGTAGGGCGGCTTGCGGATCGTGTACTCGTTGAACGAGAGGTGGTGCGATCCCGGCGGGGCCTCGCCCCGCCGCGGGTGATCGTACGGCCACTGCATCGAGCGCAGCTCCTGCTCGATGGGCAGCTTCTTCCCGGCCTCAAGCATGAGCACCTTCAGGCCGTGCGTGGTCAGGACGTGGGCCGCCATGCCGCCGGCCGCCCCGGAGCCCACGATCACCGCGTCGTAGGTCTTGGAGAGGTCGACGTCCTGCTCGAGCGGTGGGGCAATCTTCACCAGGGTCATTGGGGCCGGCCTCCCTCGCCGCGATCTGTGCGTTTCGGATCCCAGACCGCCACGCCCACCCGGGAGTCGGCGGTTCCGTAATACAAGTACCAGCGTCCATTGAACGGCACCAGCCCCTCCACGAAGGTGGTCCCCTCGACGTACTGTCCGGTTCGCTCGTACGGCTCCGTGGGCTTGATGAAGGGCACGTCCAAGCGGGCGATGAGCCGCGGCGGATTGCGCCGATCGTACAGCGCCTGTCCGCCTGTATAGGTCCGCGCCGGAAAATTCGGGTCGCCGCCGGTCTCACTGTTTCCCCCGTTGTACATGACGACGATGCCGTGCTCCGTGAGTAGAGCGGGCGGCCCCGCCTCGACCAGCCAGGAATCGAAATGCCCCGGCCGAGGGGACAGGACCTTCAGGAGCCTGCCGTTCGTGTCCTCCAGCGGCGTCCAGGCAATGAGGTTGCGGGATGTCGCGATGAGAATGTCGGGGACGTTGAAGTACATCCAGTAGGTACCGCCCACCTTGGTCGCGATGACGCGATGTCCCTCGACGCGAGCGAGGATGGCGCCGGACTTCGATTCCAGGTCGAGGTACTTGCCTCCGTACGCTTTTGCGAAGGCTGGACCGTGCTTCGTCCAGTGGACCAGGTCGCGGGAGGTCGCGACGGCGAGGCGGGGGATGCGGCGGTTCCACTGCGTGTACGTGAGCACAAAGGTCCTGTCCTCTGCCTCGACGACGCGCGGATCCTCGACTCCCCCGGGCCACTCGTACTGCCGCTGCGCGTCGTTCTCGGGATAGAGTACGGGCGCGCTTCGGCGTGTGAAGCGCAGGCCGTCCTCGCTCTCCCCGAGCCCGATGCGCGAGGTGTGACCACCGATCGTGCGCTGGCCGCTCGCGTCTTCGGCGCGGTACAGCAGATACACCCTCCCGTCCTTCACCACGGCCGCCGGGTTGAACGTGGCATGCTCCTCCCAACGAACGATGGTGTCGCCCATGGGAGAACGGAACTGGGACGCGGGGCTGGGGGTGATCGCCGGGTTCACCTCGCTGGGCTTTTCAAAGGGACCGAACATCCACGCACGCCCCTGCCCGCAATCCGGCTGTCCGGCAAGGGAACCGGGTGCGGGCACGAGCATGATGAGGACGGCGGCCCTTCCCACCACACCCATCACCCCGCCCGGACCTTCAGCGCGCCGCGTTGGCCAGATCCGTCACCGCTCCGGCGAGCGTCCGCAGCTTCGCCGGATCGGCAGCTCCCTGCGCATCACCCTGCAGCTGCGTCGCCAGTTGAGTGATCGCGTCGCGGCGCGGCTGTCCCGAAAGCTGCTCGGCGCGGGCGAGGGCGCTCCGTGCGGCGGACAGCTTCTCCGGCGCCAGGCCGTTCGAGCGGGCCAGCTGATCCAGGTACGCGCGCGCTACGACGAAGCTGGCGGGCCAGACCAGCTGCTGCTGATCCTGGGCGTTCAGGTAGTCGAAATGGATCAGCTTCGCGGCGTCGATCTCATTCTGGGAAATGAACCCGCTGGGCTGGAGCTCGAAGATGTCGAGCCCGCGCGCGATTTCGGAGCTGACGATGTAGCCGTTGTACCAGTACGCGGACCACGAGCCGGCGCCCACGAGCTTGGTCGAGTCCATCGGGCCGCGGTCGAAAAAGCCGATCTCGCGCGGGTGCGCCGGATCGGTCCAGTCGAACATCGAGATGCCGCCCTGATACCACCCCTGGACCATGATGTCGCGGCCGGGGATCGGGATCAGCGTTCCGTTATGGGCGACGCAGTTTTCGTTCGGGGTTTGCGGCGCCGGCAGCTTGTAGTAGCTCTTGAACGTCATCGTGGCGCCCGCGAGGGTGAAGATCGCGTCCGCGCCCCACTCGGGTTTGTCCGTCACGCGGCAGCGTGGCTGCAGGCCGCCGCCCCACTCATCGGTGAAGAGGATCTTGGTGCCGTCGTTGTTGAACGTGGCCGAGTGCCAGAAGGAAAAGTTCGAGTCGGCCACGGCGCCGATCCGCTTCGGATTGGCGACGTCCCGAATGTCCAGCAGGAGACCGTATCCCCCGCACGCGCCGCCCGCCAGCCCGATCGCCGGATAGACCGTGATATCGTGGCACTGCGTGGGTCCGGGAGGAGGTCCGGGACGCCCCTTCGGCGGATTGACGAGCAGATCGACGATGCTCTGCGCATTGGTCCGGAGCGTGGCGGTGTCCGCCGCCGTCGGCGTACCGGTCCCCCCGCGCGCCCGGACGATGCTGTCGAGCCGAAAGCTGACGAACCTCGGCCCCAGGACGATTTCCGTGCCGCGGATGCTCGCGGTGAACCCGCCGTGCGCGCGTGCCTCGGCGGCGGCCCGCGCAGCCGCGGCAATGTCCTCCGGCGTCTCACCGTGTGCGGGGGCCTGCGTCAGGTCGTTGAAGATCCGCGGGGAAGTCACGATCCGTGCCTGCTCCGGATGCGCCAGCGGAACCTGGATCACCTCGATCCGGAACAGCGCGGAGTTCGGATTCGAGTCGGGCGGCGCGCTGGAGCAGCCCGCGAGCTCGTTGGGCGACCGGACCGGCGCCGACCCGGACACATAGATGTACACGTTCGCGGTGTCGGTCGGAGACGTCACCAAGGTATGCGTATGTGAGCCTCGGCAGGTCTGCACGTCGGTAATGTGGCGGGGGTTCGCGACGTCGGTGATGTCGAAGATTCGGATCCCGCGGAGCCGATCGTGGCTCACGGTGTCGCTGACGCCCTGCGCGCCGCAGTCGGTACGCCCGTTCAGCGCCTCTCCGGACACGAACAACAGCTTGCGATACACCGAGACGTCGCTCTGCGACCCGGGGCAGACGAAGGCCTTGTGCAACCGCGGCGCCTTGGGGTTGGTGATGTCCCATACCTGGACGCCGGAGAAGTTGCCCTGAATGACGTAGGGTCCGGTGAACGATAGATCGGAGTTGATGAACTGGAAGTCGCCCGGGGTGCTCCGGTTGATGAAGTCCGCTGACGGCGGCGTGGTCGACACCAGGCGGAGGTTCCACGCGGCCTCGGCGGCGTTCATCCAGCCGGCGCGCAGCCCGACGCGCGGATCGGGGCTCGGAGCCGTCGTCGACATGTTGAGCTTGGTCGGGGCACACGCCGCGACCGACAGCGCTACGATGGCGAACAGGGATTGGGAGTTCACTGAGCACTCCGTTTGAGGTTGTCGAGCATCCGTGTCATACGGTCGATTTCCGTGGTCTGGTCGGCGTTCACGTCGGCGGCGAACCGGAAGATCGGGCCGTCCTGCGCGGCGCCCGGGGCGGCGAGCAGCTGGGCGACCATCGTGATCGCGCCTTGGTGGTGCTGAATCATGAACGTGAGGAAGAGGCGGTCGAACTCCCGGTCGCGCGCGGCGTCCAGCTGGGCCATCTGGTCGGGAGTCAGCATCCCGGGCATGAGCATCGGGTGGTCCATCCCCGGCATGACGTGGCCGCGTGGATCGGCGGGTGGCACGACTTCGTTGTGCTCGCGCAACCAGCGCTGCGCGAACGCGATCTCGTCGTTTTGGGCGACCACGATGCGCTCGCACAGGACGCGCACCGCTGCACTTGCGCCATGCGAGGGCGCCCATCCGGCCATCTGGACGGCCTGCGCGTGGTGCCCGATCATCCCCGCCACGAAGTGCACGTCCGCCGCGGTGTACGACGGCCGACCGCTGTCAGCCTGCGCCGCGGGTGAGACAGTCCCCTGACGGACGGTGGCGGTCGCGCACGCTGCCGTGACGATGACCACCAACAACGGTGTCTTCATACGCTCCATCCCCCATGAATCGGGCGTGGCGGACCGGGTAAGCTGCGGGGGCCGTGGCCGCGAGCGCAAGACGGCCGATGCACGATGAATCACTGGCGGCGAGGAGCCGTGCCGACCTGCCGTCCGCGAAGCGCGGCTCTTGCGATGCCTGACAATTTCCAAACATTGTGCGACGCCCGCACCCTCGAGGACCATCGGATTGTCCCAGGCGTCCAGGGGCTACTGGAAGATGAGGTGGGCCACCGCGGATTCGAGATCCCGGTAGATAATGGCGAGGGCAGCCAGGTCGAACGCCGCGTGCGCGAACATGGGAATCCAGATCCGGCCCGTGACGGCGAAGATCGCTCCGAACACGAGCCCGGTGATCGAGGCTTGCTCGACGCCGGGGCGCCCTTGTTCAGGGTAGTGGGCCAGCGCAAACAATCCGGTGGTGACCAGAACGATCCCGGTCTTGGCGCCCACGCCGGATCCGAGCAGCTTGCCGAACCTTTCGAACAGGAACCCACGGAACACGGTCTCTTCTCCGAAGCCGCCGCCAGCAATCATGAGGTACACGGCTCCTGGGAGCGCAGCGGGGTTGCCGGTCACGTAGTGGTACGCCTGATTGATCGGAGGGGCACCCAGCAATGGCATCACGATGGCTTTCATCAGGAATTTGAATGCGATTCCCAGAGCGATGCCCGCGGCCAGGTCTCGCATCCAACTCTTGGGCCGGACGTAGCCGATCTCGCGCCACGGCGTGCGCGACCACGCTACCCAGACGAGCACCAGAATGCCGCTGAAGGGCGGAACGGGATAATTGCCGACGAGCAGGATGATGAGCATCGCCAGGATCCCGAGAGGCCCGAACCCGCGCAGGCGCGCGGCGACCCGATCGCCGAATGGCGATGCGGCCGGGGCCTCGACCGGCGCTTCAGGACGCCGTTCCGACATTCACTCGCCCCCGTGCCAATTGACCAGGGCTTGGCCGAAGTCCTCTCCCACGATGTGATAGCCGAGCATCATGAGAGCGAGCCCCCGCGGCTAACGCATCGCACGAATCTCGGCTGGATCGATGACGACAGGAGTCCGATCCGGCCCGAGCGCCCATTCTGCCAGCGTCCCTGTCACGACGACGCGGCGGCCCGTTAGGCGGCGAACGTCACGCCACGTGGTCTCCGTCCGTCGCACCTGAATCGTGTCCTGGCCCTGAAACGCATCGGTGTTGGGACTGTCCTTGTAGTCGCCAATCGTGCAAATCGGATGGTCAAGAATCAGCAGGTCCGCGACCTGCGGCCGATCGCCCCGAGCGATGCTCTGGTAGTTGGGCGGGCCCGGGAGCGTGCGCTGAATCAAGCGTCCGGTGAGAGAGACGGAAGCAGGCCGATAGTGGTAACACGAATCGGCGAAATCCGGTCGGGCGGAGGGTGGCCCAACGGCCGCAATGTGGATGACGAATGACGCGAGCAGGAACATGGTCCGAAGAGTACCCTCTCAATCAAGCAGCCGCCCCGCGATCCGGTGCCCGGCATACATACCGACCCCGGTCCCGAGCATGCTGATGACGAACGCCGTCATTATGCCGACTCGGGCGCCGAGCCACCAGCCGACCGTCCCCCCGAGGGAGGCTCCAAGAAATGAGAGGAGCTTGGCCATGGTCTACCGAGGTCGTGGTGGCCCTGCCGTAGCATTGGTTTCGTACCACACGAATTCGTCGGCGAACGTCGCGGAGACCTCAGCCCGGTTTATACACCCCCCAGACCCGCCGCAGGACGTCGGAGATCTCCCCCACCGTCGCCCGCACCCGCACCGCGTCGAGCATCGGCTCCATCAGCGGCGCCGCAGGATCCCGCGCCGCGCGCTCGAGCGCGCCCAGCACCCGTTTCACGGTTCCCGTGTCCCGTTTGCGGCGTATCTCCGCGACCCGCCGTCGCTGCGCCCCGGCCAATGCCGAGTAGTCCGGCGCCGGAGGCGACAGCACTTCCTGATCGTCCGCGTAGTCGTTCACCCCGACCACCACGCGCTCTCCCGACTCGATCGCGCGCTGCTGCGCGTACGCGCTGCGCGCGATCGCCTCCTGAAACAGGCCTGTCTCGACCGCCCGCGCCGCTCCGCCCGCCCGCTCGATCTCTTCGAGCAGCTCGCGCGCTTCCTGCTCGACTCGATCCGTCAACGCCTCCACATACCAGCTCCCACCCGCTGGATCGACGGTTTCGGGGATCCCGGTCTCATGCGCCAGAATCTGCTGCGTCCGGAGCGCCAGTGTGGCGCTCTGCTCCGTCGGCAACGCCAGCGCCTCGTCATAGGCATTGGTATGCAAGGACTGCGTTCCCCCCAGCACGGCCGCCAACGCCTGGATAGCCACCCGCACCACGTTGTTCTTGGGCTGTTGCGCGGTGAGCGTCGACCCCCCCGTCTGCGTGTGGAACCGCAGCCGACAGGCAACGTCGCTCGCCTGAAAATTCTCCTTCATGAGACGAGCCCACAGCCGCCGCGCCGCGCGGAACTTGGCGACCTCCTCGAACAAATCGGAGAACGCCGCGAAGAAAAACGACAGCCGCGGCGCGAACTGATTGACGTCCAGCCCCGCCGCCACCGCGCGGCGTACGTACTCCAGCCCGTTCGCGAACGTGAACGCCAACTCCTGCGCCGCTGTCGCCCCCGCCTCCCGCATGTGATAGCCCGACACCGAGATGGGATTGAAGGCCATTCCCTCGATCGTGACGAAGCGGCACACGTCAGTCGCGAGCCGGAGCGACGGCTCGATCGGATAGATGTACGTGCCGCGCGCGATGAATTCCTTCAGGATGTCGTTCTGGACGGTGCCCTGGAGCGTCCCGCGGGACACGCCGCGCTCCTCCCCCACCACCACGTACATTGCGAGCAGCACGGGCGCGGTCGCGTTGATGGTCATGGACGTGGACACGCGATCGAGCGGAATGGCGTCGAACAGCAGCGCCAGGTCGTCCACCGCGTCGATCGCCACTCCCGCGCGGCCCACCTCACCCTCGGCCATGGGATGGTCCGAGTCGTACCCCATCTGGGTCGGCAGGTCGAACGCGACCGACAAGCCCGTCTGTCCCGCGGCGAGGAGATGCCGGAACCGCGCATTGGTCTCCTCCGCCGTCCCGAACCCGGCGTATTGCCGCATCGTCCAGAGCTTGCCGCGATACATCGTCGGATGGACGCCGCGCGTGTACGGGTACGCGCCCGGAGCGCTGAGCTCGTGCTCCGGTTCCGCCTGCCAGTCGTCGGGACCGTACACGGCCTTGCGGTCGCTCACTTGGCTCCCACGGCGGCCTCGGCCGAGAGAATCCGCGCGGCGAACCCGACGTCGTCCTTGCTGCCGATCACGAGCGGCGTCTTCTGATGTAGGCTCTCCGGTACGATGTCGAGGATGGGCCGGCAGCCGTCGGTCGCCCGTCCCCCCGCCTGCTCTACTACGAGCGCGAGCGGGGCCGCCTCGTACAGCAGTCGGAGCTTGCCCTGGGGATAGTTCGTCGCCGCCGGGTAGAGGAAGATGCCGCCGGAGATGAGATTCCGATGGAAGTCGGCCACGAGGGACCCGATGTAGCGCGCGTTTTTCGGTTGTACCGCGCCCTCGCCGTTCTTGAATGCCGCGACCACGCGTTGCACCGGCGGCGTCCAGCGGTTCCAGTTGCTCTCATTCACGCTGTAGTAGCGACCCACCGGCGGCGTCCGGATGTCGGGGTGCGACAGCAGAAACTCGCCGATCGTGGGGTCGAGCGTGAAGCCGTGTACCCCTTGCCCCGTGGTGTAGACCAGCATCGTGCTCGAGCCGTACAGGATGTAGCCCGCGGCGATCTGCTTCTTACCCACCTGCAGGCAGTCCACCAGCCCCACCGTGCCGTTTTTCTTGGTGACCCGCTTGTGAATGGAGAAGATGGTGCCGATCGAGACGTTGACGTCGATGTTCATGGAGCCGTCCAGCGGGTCGTACAGCACCACGTACTTGCCCGCCGCCTTCCCCGGCGGCACGGGCACGGGCTCCGGATCTTCTTCCGACGCGGTCACGCACACGCGCCCGGTGTGCTGCACGCTGTTCCGCACGGTCTCGTTCGCGAACAGGTCGAGCTTCTGCTGCAGGTCGCCCGAGACGTTCACCGCGCCGGCGGCGCCGAGGATGTCCGAGAGCCCGGCGCGGCGCACGTGACGCGAAATGATCTTGGCGGCGAGACACAGGTCGTAGAGCAGATTCGACAGCTCCCCCGTCGCCTCCGGGTAGAGGCGCTCCTGCTCCATGATGAACCGCTCAATCGTGATGACTTCGGATCCGTTCACCATGCCCATCCGTCGAGAACGTGATCGTGCCGCTCTGATCGGTTCTGAATACCGTGACGCCGTGTCGCGCGAGCCGGGCGAGCACCTCGGGCGCCGGATGACCGTAATTGTTGTGCCGGCCCACGCTGATCACCGCAGTGCGCGGCTCGAGCTCGTCCAGCCACTCGTCCGACGTTGCGCTCCTCGAGCCGTGATGGCCGACCTTCAAGAGGTCCACCCGACCCACCGTCCCTACCAGCCTGCCTTCGACCGGGAGCCCCGCGTCGGCCTGGAACAGGAGGCGCGCAGCGCCGTACCTCACCCGCAGCACTACGCCATGCTCATTCACATCGAGCGGCAGCCGGAGCCACAGCGAGTCGGGGCTCAGCACTTCGAGCACCACGCCGTCCACCTCGACTCGGTCCCCCGCGCGCGCCGGATGCCACCGCGCGCCCGAGGCCTCGACGCCAGCAAGAAACTCGAGATACAACGGCCGGCCCAGCGGCTCCCCCGGCTCGAGCACGAGCTCCGGGTCGAAGGCCTCGACGACGGCCGGCAGGCCCCCGAGGTGATCGGCGTCGCCGTGGGTCGCAACCAGCACCGCCACCCGCCCCACGCCCTGGCCACGCAAAAAGGGGACCACGACCCGCCGCCCCGCATCGTGCTCCGGGGTCCGGGGACCCCCATCAATCACGATCCAGCGGCCGTTGGGCGTCCGGAGGGCCGCCGCGTCGCCCTGGCCGACGTCCAGAAAATGTACCGTCAAGCAACGGCAATCGTCGAGGGAGACGACGTCACGAAACGTCGTCGCGACGAGCACCGTGGTCACGAACGCCACGCGCGCGGCGATCAGCCACGGGCGGCGCGGGGAATTCCACAGCCACCACGCGGCGACCGCCACGGTGGCCCACACCAGCGCCGCCCGCCACCCCGCGACCATCACGACGTGGCCGCCCGGTACGAGGGCGGCGCCCCGCGCCACGAGATCGAGCAGCGCCAGGCCCAGTCCCGCGCCGGCGGCGATCAGGTGCGCGAGCCCCGATCCGAGCCACGACAGCACCAGCGCGATGACGAGACCCGGTACCGCGACGCCGGCAAGGGGGATCGCGATGAGGTTCGCGAGCACGCCGATCGGCGCCACGGTGCCGAACGCGAGCGCGCTGATCGGCGCGGTAACGAGCGTGGCGGCGAGTGCGGGCGCGGCGAGCCGCGCGAGGCGCGGTGCCCGGGCGAACGCGCGGCCCGCCCAGACCACCGCGCCCACACCCGCGACCGACAGCCACGCACCCACGGACTCGAGTGCCCACGCGTCCTGGAGCAGGACACCCAGAGCCGCGAGCGCCACGACGCCGCGCGGCGCGACCACGCGCTCGCGCAGGCGCGCCACCTCCGCCAGGGCCAGCATCGCTCCCGCTCGCACTGCGGGCGCCGGGAAACCGAGCAGCCAGAGATAACCGAGCAGCAGGACGGCCGTCGCGCCGAACCGTGCACGGGCCGCGAGGGGCAGCTTGCCGAGGATGAGCGCGAGCCAGGCGGCGATAAACCCGACGTGCAGCCCGGAAATGGACAGGAGGTGCGCGAGGCCCGAGCGCACGTAGCGCTCTCGGATGTCGGAATCGAGTCTCGCGTTGGGAGCGAACACGAGCGCGTTCACGATCGGCGCACGGGCGCCGAAGAGCTCAGTGCTCCTCGCGGCGAGTGCATCGCGCAGCGCGCCCCGCCCGCGCGGCACGAGATCGAGCGCGCGCATCCGTCGCACCACCAGCAGGCCCATGCCACCGCCCCGGTCAAGGCCGCTCCACTTCCCTGCGACCACCCACGTCGTCCCGCCCCGGGCGCCGGTGCCTTCAGGCCAGCGCAATCGGACCGAGCCGTGGCATGTCCCGGAGAGCACGTCCGCGTCCACGATCCCGCCGCTCACGGGAGCCGGGTCTTCCAGGCTGACGATCGCTGCCCTACTGCTCCCTGGTCCCCGCTCCCTGCTCCATGTCCCCGCGCACGTGGCGTCCCTCTCCCGGACCGCCGCCGTGCCCCAGAGCATCCCCGCGACCCCCATGATCCCGACCGCCGCGCCGAGCGGCGCGCGCGGCGCGAGCCAGGCGGCGGCCGCCAGCAGCGGCAACGCCACCCCCCACAACGCCACGCCCGGGAACGCGAAGGGGTCGAGCCCCGCCCACAAGCCGACCCCGAATGCTGCGGTGAGGATGAGAATCGGCGGCCGCATCTTCGGGCCGCCTAGTGGATCACATCAGCTGTACCGGCCGCGCCCCACAGCGTGGCGCGAGCCCCACCTTGCGGAACCCCTCGAGCAACGCCACATCCAGCTTGGCCTTCTCCTGGTCGCTGTCGAGTCGCAGCTCGACCAGCACTTCGCCCTGGGGCGTGGAAACGTAGTTCGGCGCGAGGCGGTTGAGCGCGAACACGACTACATCTCCGCGGCACGTCTCGCAGCCGCAGAACCGGGGCAGCTGGGGACGCAGCTTCGCATACTCCCGCTGCACGACCTCGAACGCCACGTTCGTCACCCCACGACGGCGAGCTCCTCCCCCCTCCCCTGCACCCGCCCGAGCGGGACAGCCGTGAAGGTCGAGCCCGTGGTCCCTGTGAAGCGCACGTCGCGATAACCGCCGATCCAGGTGTCGGGGCCTGGGATGAGCGCCACTTTGTTGGTGCGAGTGCGGCCCTGCAGCAGGTCACCTCGCTTGGCCCGTCCCTCAACCAGCACCTCGTGCGAGCTGCCGACCAGGGCGACGTTCCTGCGACGCGCGATGCCCCGCACGGCCGCGACCAGGCGCTCCAGGCGCTCTCCCGCCACGGCGTCGGGCACGGGATCCTTGAGCCGGGTCGCGGGCGTCGCTTCGCGCGGCGAGTACTTGAAGGTGTAAGCGTCGTCGAACCCCACCAGCTCGACCAGCGATAGGGTCTCCTGAAAATCCTCTTCAGTCTCACCCGGGAATCCGACGATGATGTCGCTCGTGAGGGCAAGACCGGGGACGGCGCCTCGCAGGGCTGCGACCACCTCGAGATAACGGTCCCGATCGTAGCGTCGCAGCATCCGCTTGAGGACACGCGACGAGCCGCTCTGAACGGGGAGATGCACGTGCTCGCATACGGCGGGGGTCTGCGCCATTGCCGCCACCACGCGCTCGGTGAAGTCCGTGGGATAGGGCGACGTGAACCGCAACCGCCGCACGCCCGCGACTCCCCCCACCGCGCGCAACAGGTCGGCGAAGTCGTGCGCGCCGTCGTCATAGCTGTTGACCGTCTGGCCAAGGAGCGTCACCTCGGTGGTGCCGCGGCGCGCGAGATCGGTCACCTCGCGCACCACGTCCTCCAACTTGCGGCTTCGCTCGGGCCCCCGCGTCATCGGAACGATGCAGAACGTGCACCGATAATCGCAGCCACGCTGCACGGTCACGAACGCCGAGGACGCAGCCTCTCGCACGGGCGGGATATCCTCGTAGTGCTCCCAGCGCTTGAACGCCACTTCGGCGGTCCGCTCCCCGGCACGCGCCCGCGCGATCAACTCGGGCAGCCCGCGATAGCCGTCCGGCCCGACCACCAGGTCCACCTGCGGCACGCGCTCGAGCAGCCGGGGCCCGAGTCGCTGCGCCATGCAGCCCACCACCCCCAGCACACCACCCGGTCGCTTGAGGCGCTTCAGCTCGCCTATGCGTGACAACACCTTTTGCTCGGCATGGTCGCGTACGGCACACGTGTTGACCAGCACGACGTCCGCCTGCGCGGGATCGTCGGTACGCACGTACCCGTCGCGCCCCAACACACCGAGCATCAGCTCGGAGTCTGAGACGTTCATCTGGCAGCCGTAGGTTTCGATGTAGATGCGCGGCATGGTCAGCGAACCGTCACCTCGAAGCGGGGACGACCGTTCCACTCATGCGTGGGAAGATAGAGCGAAAGGTAGTCCTCCGTCAGCACCTCGATCTTCCCCTCGCCCCGGCCACACATCACGCCGTCGGCGCGTTGCCCGTGTCGGCGCGCGCGGTGGAGCCGGGCCTTGGCCGCCCCGCGGTCGCGCAGCTCGCGCGCGCGGTCGCGGATCGCGCTGGGGGGCACTCGCTCCCCCAATCGCCCCGCCGCCGCGCCGGGACGCTCGCTGTAGGGAAACACATGCAGATAGGTGAACGGCAACGCGTCCACCAGCGCGATCGTCTGGCGGTGATCGGCGTCGCCTTCGCCGGGGAACCCCGCGATGATGTCCGCCCCAAGTCCCAACACGGGCAGCCGCTCCGCGAGCCACTCCAGCCGGGACCGGTACGACTCGACGGTGTACCAGTGGCGGCCCATCCGCTTGAGGATGCGATTCGACCCGGACTGCAGCGGCGCGTGGAGATGGGCCGCGAGGTGCGTGGGCGCCTCGATCAACAGGCGCGCGATCGGGTCGTCGACTTCGGTCGCTTCGATCGACGACAGGCGAAAGCGGACCTGGGGAACCGCAGAGATCAATGCCTCGAGGAGCGTCCCTAGGGTCGACTGACCCCGGGCGCGAGCCCGGGGATCACCCAAGCGGGATAGGTCTGCTTCTTCCCCGGGCTTACGCCCGGGGTCAGTGGAGCGATCCTGGCCATAGGTGCCGATGTGAATCCCCGTCAGCACAATCTCGGCATGATGCTCGGCGAGTGCGGTCGCCTCAGCCACCAGCTCCGCAATCCCCCGCGACCGGTTCGCCCCACGCGCGATGGTCGTCGCACAGAAGGTGCAGTGCTCGTCGCAGCCGTCCTGGATCTTGAGAAGACCCCTGTTCCTGAACCCCTGGCTCTGTAGGGGCGCAGCATGCTGCGCTCCTACCTTGCCGGCGGGTGACGACAACCCGGCTGCCCGGAGCACCTGCGCCGGCTCCGCTCCGCCCACGACGGCGCGCACCGACGGCAGGCCCGCAATGCGACCGTTGTCGAGCGCGGCGGCGCAGCCCATCACCACGGTCTCCAGCCGGTCCCCGCACCGCGCGAGCCGGCGCACCAGGCGCCCCAGTTTCGCCTCGCTCTCGTGGGTCACCGTGCACGAATTCACGACCGCGAGGTCCGCGGCGGCCGGGTCGTCCACCACCACGACCCCCTGGTCCGCGAACGCCTGGCGCACCAGCGCCGTGTCGTATTGGTTGGCCTTGCAGCCGAAGGTGTGGAAGTAAACGTTCACGGCCGCACGGTGAGCCCTACGAGGACGGTCCAGACGCGCTCGGTGAGCCCGCCTCCGCGACGCTCCAGCCGCTCGAGGCCGAGATCGATGAGCGCCCGGCCCTGCGCGAACGCGCGGCCGGTTCCGACCGATGCCGCCGCCTCGGTCGGCGCCTTGGTCCCCGGGCCGAACGGGAACTGCCCGCCGCGCGCGCCCAGGCGGATCGGCATCCGGCGGGAGCCGAACTCCGCCCCGGCGGACCAGGTCCACGTGTCGAACGCGCCCGCGCCCGCCGTCGACCAGGATCGCCACGCTGCCGATGCCGCGAATCGGGCGCTTGGGCTGGGCGCGAACAACAGGCCACCACCCGCCATGCGCGGCAGGTCGGTCATCGCACTCGTCGTGTCGGCCACCGTGGCGCGCAGCCGGTTGTCGCTCCGCGCCCATCCCACGATGCTCAACCCCGGGGCGAGGCCGAGGAGGACGCTCCCCGACACGCCGAACCCGTCGTAGCGCACCTCGGCGGACTGCCGCACCGTGTGGAACGTCGTGTCGTCGAACCGGCGCTCGGCCGTCTCGCGGGTCGAGCCCGCGAGCACATGCAGCGCGGCACCGATCGCAAGACGGCGCGACACCCGGCCCGCTGCCGCGAATCGCACGTCCGCCACGCTCCCGTCGCTCGTCACTTCGTCGGTGTAGCGCTGCAGCACGCCCCGCAGCAGCAGCGAGTCGCGCAACGTCACGTCCCACGACTTGTCGAGGTAGGTCGTGAACCCGGCCGCGACCGCGAGGCGTGGCCTCACCGGGCCTGCGACGACCATCACGGGGAAGCGGGTGGCGCGGAGGGCCGTGGTCGTACCGCCCACCGCGACGTCGCGATGCGACGTGCCTCCTACGGCGGTCGCCGTCAGCTGGCCGATGTCGGCGAGCGGCGCTTCGGTGAGCGGCGACAACGGGTCGAACGGAGCGAACGCGCCGCCGGTGGAGCGCGACCGCACCGACTCCCATCGGCCCGGCGTGCCGAGGCCGCGGATCCCGAACTGGGAGTCCTGCGCGGACAGGCGGACCGCCGGACCGGCGATCAGAAGCGCCAGCGCGACCAGGGCGGTCCCGACCGCCGGTCCATCCGTCCACCTGTCCGCCCGCCTCATGGCACCCCGAAGGGGAATCGCCGCACGAACGTGATCTGCAACGTCGGACGGAACGCGGCAGCGACGGACGGATAGAAGCGGATCTCGCCGAAGAACTGCGCTTCCGCCTGGGGTCGCAAGACGAATATGGTCGGGTGTGTCGAGTCCGCGGCCCACAGTTGCAGCAGATTCGTCACCTCGATCTTCACCGTATCAGTCGCGCCCACGTGGATGACGGTCGTGTCCCCGAGTCGCGTGTCGATCGGGGATTTGCCGCCGAAGTCGGCGAACACGGTGCGCGCCTCGATCACAAACGAGTCGGCGGGCGCCCCCCGGGCGGCCACGGCGGGCACGAGAAAGAGCGTGCCGCGGATGATCTGCGACGAATCCCTGATGAACTTGGGAAACGCGACCCGCAACAGGCTACGCGCCGACGGCACGCCGCCCACGGCCAGCGTGGAGTCGAGCGGGGCCGGTGTCGGAGCGAACACGAAGCTCGCGAACGCCGCGGCGAGAGCGGCCGGCGTGCGCGCGACGGGCGTGCCGAGCGAGTCGACGCGGAGGTACCACTGCAGCACCGGTCCGAAGGTGCCCTTGCCGAAGGCGATGCTTGCGAGCGTGTCGGCGGCGATGCGAATGCCGTACGCCACGGTCCCGGAATCCGTCGCGACGTAGCGCGCCGCCGCCGAGTCGAGCTTGAGCGACACCACCAGCTGGTGGCTCACCGTGTCGTCCGACACGACGCTATCGCCCATCACCGGATCTTTCCTTCCCGGTTGCGCGAGCAGGGTGTCGATGTTCACGGTCCGGACGAGCGAGTCGGTGAACGGGCCCGCCACGCTACCGAAGGTCGTGCCGGTATCGATCGTGATCGGCAGCCGGTAGAACTGCAGCCGGAGGTTGTGCGTCGCAGTGTCGCGCCGCAGAATGACGAGCTTGAGCCGAGCGGAGTCGGCGCCGAGGATCGCGCCCGTGTCGGTCGCGGAGAGCACGAAGCGACCGCCAAAGCCGTTGATCCGGAAGACCGGCCGGCCATCCAGCGTGTCCGTCGCGCCGGGGATATGCGCCGCGAGCATCAAGGCGGCCTCGTGGGCGAGCACGTAGCCGCGGTACGACGAGTCCCGGTTGATGCTGCTCGTCAACAGCGTGTCGACAATGGTGATCTGATTCGAGGGACAGAAGTCCGGACAATCGCCCGGCGCCGTGAGCCGCTCCACGCACGCCGCGACGAGCAAGGCAACGCCGACCAACGCGAGCCGGCGCTCCGTCACTTGGTGAGCGTCGCTTTCGCGAACGCGTCGGGCAGCAGGTCACGCAGTACCCAGCGCCGTTCGGTCTTCGGCCCCACGGCGATCACCTGGAGGTCGAGCCCGAACTCGGCGAGCAGCTGGCGGCACGCGCCGCATGGCGACGCCGGCGGGTCCACGTCCGTCGCCACGACGATGTGGCTGAACCCTCGCGCCCCGTCCGCGATCGCGGCGCCGATCGCCATCCGTTCGGCGCAGATGGTGAGCCCGTAGGAGGCGCTCTCGACGTTCGCGCCGACGAACACGCGGCCGTCGGCTGCCTCGAGCGCCGCGCCCACCCTGAACTTGCTGTAGGGGCAGTACGCGTTCTTCTGCACCTCGCGCGCGCGGCGCACCAGCTCGGCGCTCACGCCCAGACTCCCGAGAGGAACGACGTCCCCGCCGCGAGCGGCGGCACGACGCCGAAGTACTCGGCGACGGTCGCGCCCATGTCCGCGAACGTGCTCCGCTCCCCCAGCGCCGCCGGCCGCACCCGCGGGCCCAGCGCCAGGATCGGCACCGCTTCACGCGAGTGGTCTGTCGATGGCGTGGTCGGGTCGTTCCCGTGGTCCGCGGTGAGAAGGATCAGGTCGTCTCCCTTGGTGCGGGCCTCGAGCCGGGGAATCCAAGCGTCGAGCTGTTTCAGTCCTTCATGAAACCCCGGGACGTCGTTCCTGTGCCCCCAGGTCTGGTCGAATTCGATCACGTTCACGAAGATGAACCCCGCCATCGTGTCGTCCAGCGCCCGCTCGATCATGCGGTAGGCGTCCGCGTTGGTCGCCGTGTGCTCGCTCGCGATGTTCCGCCCCGCGAACAGATCGTCCACCTTGCCGATCCCCAGCCGCGGGACCCCCACCGCCGCGAGCCGGTCGAGCAACGTCGTCCCTACGGGCTCGATCGAAAAGTCCCTGCGGTGCGGCGTACGCCGGTACGCACCGGGCTTCCCGGTGAACGGACGCGCGATCACGCGGCTCACCGCGTGCTCCCCCACGAGCAGGTCGCGCGCGATTGCGCACGCCCGATACAGCTCCTCCAGGCCAACCGTTTCCTCGTGCGCCGCGACTTGGAAAACCGAGTCGGCCGACGTGTACACGATCCACTTCCCCGTCTGCTGGTGCTCCTCCCCCAGCTCGGCGACGATCTGTGTGCCGGAAGCCGCCTTGTTGCCCAGCCAACCACGACCGGTGCGTCGCGCGAACTCGTCCAGCAGCGACGTTGGAAATCCGGTGGGATAGGTGCGGAACGGCCGGTCCAGTATCACCCCACAGATCTCCCAGTGGCCCGTGGTCGAGTCTTTCCCCTGCGACTTGGGAAGGGCAACGCCGAACGCGGCGGTGGGCCTGACCCCGGGCGCAAGGCCGGGGATCGGCCGACAGCGGCCCAACCCCAAGCGTTCGAGGTTCGCGAGCCTGAGCCCCCCCACCGCACGCGCGACGTTCCCGAGCGTGTCCGAGCCTGCGTCCCCGTACGCAGCCTGGTCGGGGCACGAGCCGATCCCGAGCCCGTCGAGCACGATGATGGCGGCGCGCTTCAATCGTAGATGCGCGGGAGCCGGGGACCGAGCCCGGCCAGGAACTCGTGCTGCAACATCCCGCTCCAGGCCGCGAACTGGTCCAGCGTGTTGCCCAGCCCGTCCGCTTCACCGACCAAGGTCGCGACATCACCCACGGCGGCGACTCCGTCGCGCACGTCGACCATCGTCAGGTCCATCGTCACGAGCCCGACCACAGGACAGCGTGCGCCGTTCAGGAGCACCGTTGCGTCGGCTTTCAGACCGAGCGAGCGGCGCACCCCGTCGGCGTAGCCGATCGCCAGCGTGGCTACGGTGGTGTCGCGCGGTGCGGTCCAGGAGGCACCGTAGCTGACGCCCTCGCCCTGCCGCACGGTGCGAACGCTCACCACACGCGCGCGCACCGCAATCGCCGGCCTGCCGGTCGGCAACCCGGCGCCGGGAGTCGCCCCGTACAAACAGATCCCAGGGCGGATCATGTCCAGCGCGAACGCCTTGCCCCGAAGCGCCGCCGCGCTGTTCGCCACGTGCAGGAGCGCCGGCCGGCGCGCCAGACGTCCCACTGCGGCCTTGAAGCGCTCGAGCTGTGCTTCGGCCGAGCCGTCGTGTCGGTCGGCCGAGTGAAAATGGGTATAGCACCCTTCGAGGTACGGCGTGTCGAGCAGGTCCGCGATTGGCTCGATCTCGTCCCAGCGCACGCCCGAGCGACTCATCCCCGTGTCGATCTCCAGGTGGAACCCGCCGCCCCGCGCGCCGCGCGCGATCCAGGCGTGGATGCTCGCCCGGTCACCGAGCGCCGGCGTCAACCGGTGGGCCTCGTAGGCGTCGAACAGATCGGGCCGGGCCGGCATGAACACGAGCGCCGGCCGCTCGATCCCCGCCGCTCGCAGCTCGGCCCCCTCGTCCACCGTCGCGACCCCGTAGCCCCAAGGATCCACGGCCTCGAGGGCCTTAGACACGGCGACGGCTCCCACCCCGTAGGCGTTGGCCTTCACCACGGGGAGGAGCCGTGTGCCGGCGACCCGGGCCACCGTGCGGGCGTTCTCGACGACGGCGGCGAGGTTCACCTCGATCCACGCACGGGCCTGACGCCCGCGGATTGACCCGTTCACAGGCGCGGGTATGATAACCCGCTCCTCTGGCTAAAGGCAACACGAAAAAGGGAGTAGGATCCGATGTCCGATACGATGCCACACCACAGCCGGGGTGACGACGCTGCCTTCGCCCGCGCGCTCGCACTGGTGCGCGACCTGCGGGCGCGCTGCCCCTGGGACCACGCCCAGACGCGCGAGACGCTGCGCCCTTATCTGGTCGAAGAAGCGCTGGAGCTCGATCAGGCACTCCAGCACGGCGAGCCCGCGGAGCTGCGCGACGAGCTGGGCGATCTGCTGCTGCACCTGGCGTTCCAGATCGTGATCGGAGAGGAACGGCGCGAATTCGACGCGGAGACCGTGACGCGCGCCCTCGAAGCGAAAATGTGGCGGCGGCATCCGCATCTGTTCGGTGATTCACCGACACCGGATCACGAGGGATGGGAGCGGGTGAAAAAACGTGAGCGGGGAGCAGGGAGCGGGACTCTCCGTGGCCTCCCACCCTCCTTGCCCCCACTCCTGATGGCGTTTCGGTTGCAAGAACGGGCGGCCGGTGTGGGGTTCGACTGGCCCGACGCACGCGGGCCTCTTGAGAAGGTAAAGGAAGAGCTACAGGAGCTGGAGGCGGAGCTGCCTCCGGAGGGTACCCCTCCCCGCTCCCCGCTCCCGCGCGTCGCGGAAGAGATCGGCGATCTCCTCTTCGCCGTCGTGAATCTCGCGCGCAAGCTCGCGATCGACCCGCGCGCTGCGCTCGAGCGGGCGAACGAGAAGTTCCGGCGGCGGTTCGAGCGGGTCGAGCGGCTGGCGGCGGAGCGCGGAGTGGATGTCGGGCGAGCGAGCCTCGAGAAGCTGGACGAGTTGTGGGACGAGGTGAAAGCGTCGGACGCTCACGGCCACAGCTTGTAGAGCGTCCGTGGGAACGCGATGGCCTCGCGGATGTGCGGGATGCCGCAGATCCACGCCACGGTCCGCTCGACGCCGAGCCCGAACCCTGCGTGCACGAACGTGCCGTATTTCCGCAGGTCCAGGTACCAGCTGTACGCGTCTTCCGGCAGCCTTTCCGCGCGAATGCGCGCGAGCAGCTTGTCGTAATCGTCTTCGCGCTGGCTGCCGCCGATGATTTCCCCGTACCCCTCGGGGGCAAGCATGTCGTTGTTGAGCACGGTGCGGGCGTCGGCGGGGTTTTCCTTCATATAGAAGGCTTTCACGGCGCGGGGGTAGTTGAAGACCATCACCGGCCGGTCGAACTGCTTGGCGAGCAGGGTCTCCTCGTCGCCCCCCAGGTCCTGCCCCCATGCGATGTCGCCGCCGAGCCCCTTGAGCTTGGCCACAGCATCCGTGTAGGAAATGCGCGGAAACGGCGGTCGGACCGCCTCGAGCGGCTTCACGTCGCGTTCGAGCTCGGCGAGCTCGGCTTTCCGGCGCTCGAGTGCGCGTGTCACGATGTAGGAGACGAACTCCTCCTGCAGCGTCATATTGGCCTCGGAATCATTCCACGCGACCTCGGGCTCCACCATCCAGAACTCGGTCAGGTGACGCCGGGTTTTGGATTTCTCCGCCCGAAACGTCGGGCCGAAGCAGTACACCTTGCCGAGCGCGGCGGCGGCGGCCTCCACGTAGAGCTGCCCCGTCTGCGCGAGATACGCCGTGCCGAGGTCGAAGTATTGCGTGGCGAACAGGTGGCCGGCCGCTTCGCCGATCGCCCCGGTGAGGATGGGTGTGTCCACCAGGGTGAAATGCCGCTCGTAGAAGAAGTCGCGGATCGCCTGGACCACCTCGTGGCGGACCCGCGCGATCGCCACCTGCCGCCGGCTCCGCAGCCAGAGGTGGCGGTGCTCGAACAGGAACGCGGTGCCGTGCTCTTTCGGGGTGATCGGGAAGTCGGGACTGGGCCCCAGGATCCGCAGCTCCGCCGCCGTCAGCTCAACGCCACCCGGCGCGCGCGCGTCGGCGCGCACGCTGCCGGTGACCTCCACCGACGTCTCCTGGGTGAGCCGGCCGAACGCGTCCCACGCCGCCTGCGGCACGTCTTTCTTTGACAGCACGACCTGCAGGTAGCCCGTGCCGTCGCGTAGCATCACGAACCCGATCTTACCCGACGAGCGCGTGGTCATCACCCAACCGCGCGTGATCACCGACTGGCCCGCCAGCGGCGGCAGCTCTTCGATGCGGTGGAACGCGGGCATAGGGGCGGTAGACTAGCGGCGAAACGCGGAACGCGGAAGTGGGAACGCGGAACTGAAATCCCTGTTCCGACTTCCGCGTTCCGCGTTCCCCTCACCCCACCCGGAACAACTCAAACCCCCGCTCATAGCGCTGCACGATCCGCTCCCGATACGCCGCGTGCTGCGACTGCCCCAGAGCCGGATCCCGCGCGATGATCTCGCCCGCCGCGCGCCGGGCGGCCTCGAGCAGCGGCAGGTCGGTCGCGAAGTTCGCATACCGCAGCGGCACTCCGCCCGACTGGCGCGCCCCGGCCAGCTCGCCCATGCCCCGCTCCTGGAGATCGAGCTCGGCAATCTTGAAGCCGTCAGAGGTTTCGCTG
>Ga0209806_1000038_pt1 | contig 65693 bp, 72 predicted proteins | sample GraSoiAngelo_152_FD_186166 | JGI IMG/M metagenome (GOLD analysis project Ga0209806, IMG submission 186166) | Grasslands soil microbial communities from the Angelo Coastal Reserve, California, USA - 14_1009_12_30cm (SPAdes) (version 2) | ecosystem: Environmental > Terrestrial > Soil > Grasslands ... | reverse complement strand
CTCGTCTTGAACTTCTGCGCGGGTTGGAAGAAGCAGACGACGTTGCCGTCCTTGGCATACGCGGGCATCCCGTACCAGAGTCTCGGCGAGAGGGCTGGCCCGCTGGCTTTGATGACGGCATGGAGGCGCTTGCCCATGGCGCGATCCGGTTCCGGCATCTCGGCGATCTTGGCAAGCACGGCGCTTTCCCCGTCCGCCTTGTCCGCGGCCGCCTTCTGCTCTTGGACGCGGTCCTTCATCGCACCTCTTTCCTCGTCCGTGAATACCCCTGAACGTCTGGTTCCGCGCGCCGAGGTGCTCTTGGCGGGCTTCTGAGTGTCCTTCACTGGAGGTTTCCTCCCCTGCGAGTATTGATGGGAACGACCCTCATGTTAGGGTGCGCACCGCGGCGGTGGCTTTTCCAATCGCCCGCAAATGGCTGGCAGAGTCTCGAGCGATCTGGCAAGAAAAGGCATGCACGCGTAGAGTTCGAGTACGCGGGCAGGTCGCAGAAGAAGGGAGGGTCACCAATGAGCAATGCCGGTTATGGCACGACTGCCGAGCAGATCGATCAGGCCAACGCGAGTGGGCGGACGCCCGTCGTTTTTATCCATGGGCTCTGGCTATTGCCATCCAGCTGGGACCGCTGGGCGGGCGTTTTCGACGAGGCCGGCTACACGGCGCTCACGCCTGGATGGCCGGATGATCCTCGAACCGTGGAAGAAGCGAAGGCTCATCCCGAGGTCTTTGCCGGTAAGACGATTGGACAGGTAGCCGATCACTACACCGACGTCATTGGGAAACTGAATAAGAAGCCGGCGGCAATCGGGCATTCCTTCGGCGGCCTGGTGACGCAGATCATCGCTGGACGCGGACTCTCCGCCGTATCCGTAGCGATTGACCCCGCGCCATTCCGCGGAGTGCTCCCGCTGCCGTTCTCATCACTGAAGGCGGCATCGCCGGTACTTGGCAATCCAGCCAACCGCAACCGCGCGATCCCGCTGACCTACGAGCAGTTCCGTTACGCCTTCGCGAACGTTGTCAGCGAGCAAGAGGCCAAAGAACTCTACGAAGCCTTCGCGGTGCCCGCCTCAGGCGCCCCGCTCTTCCAGGCGGCAGCCGAAAACCTCAACCCCTGGACCGAGGCGAAGGTCGACACAAAGAACCCCGACCGCGGACCCCTGCTGATCATCTCCGGGGACAAGGACCACACGGTCCCACCGGCGATCGCGAACGCCTCCTACAAGAATCAGAAGCGTAACGAGGGAGTGACTGAGATCGTGACAATGCCCAACCGTGGACATGCGCTGGTCATCGATCACGGCTGGCGCGAGGTCGCCGATACCGCCCTGGCTTTCGTCAAGCGTTTTGTGCCAGTGGCGGTGCCAGCCTAGCGGCAGTGCGCCCGCGAGCTGTCGTGACAGCTGCGGCTTGCACATGTGCGACCCAGCTTCAGCAGGTGTTTTCAAACAGCTGCAAATTCGTATTCGGAAATAGTCAGCCGACGGCCGGATTCGAACCGGCGACCCGCTGTTTACAAAACAGCTGCTCTGCCAGCTGAGCTACGTCGGCCTGCGCCCCGATTATATGGTGGCTTCGACGCGACTCAGGCGGTGGTGACGGTGGCGTGCTCCGGCTGGAGGGGATCTATGGTCACCTGGTTCACCGGCACCGTGTCGCTGACGAAGGTGGTGACGAAGGTTCCTCGAGCCGGGTCCCACCAGGTCACCAGGTAAGCCTTTCCCGGCGGCACCTTCAACGAGAAGTTTCCGCCGCGGTCTGTGGTCGTCTGGTAGATCGTCCCATAGTCGGCGTAGATACCCGGTCGGATGATGCGCCACCTCGTGGAAATGCGGATCAACCGGTTGGGAACGCCCTGGTGATCCGGCGTCTCCAGCATGCCGGTCAGTGGTTGCGGCGCGGCCATCGCGGCGGCTGCCTTGGGGGCGGCCGATGAGTGCGGGTAAGTTGTCATGACATCAGTCATGGCATCCCGGGCCTGCTGGTAACGGGACAGCTGGACATACGCCAGCGCGCCGCTGTAGAGCGCGTCCGGCAGCTGGCCGGCCAGGGCCAGCTTGGCCTCAGGGCTCTCCGGATAGTTCTTGACCAGGTCCTTGAACCAGGTCACGGCATTAGGCCAATCCTTGTCGGCCACATATGAGGTCGCGTAAGCGGCGAATGCGGTAGCCAGGTGGGCGGTAGTGTCCTGGCGCAGTCGGCCCGGCGTGTCGAAGCCGGCCACGCCGCGGTATTTGTCGATCGCCAGGTCGAACTTCTTCTGCGCGAGGAGCGAGTCTCCCCAGGCCAGGTAGAGCGCGGCCAGGGCCTCGTTCCCGCGGGTCTGCCAGTCGGCGATGCCGCTGGACACGGCCGCGTCGAACTGCGGCTCAGCATCGGCAAACTTACCCTGCTGCTGAAGCTGGTTGCCCCAGCTCACGTGAGTCTCTGCCGCTGCCGCCTCCGCCTTGTTAGCCGTGTCCGCCAGCAGCACCCGGGAGACCGGGTTGCCAGCGACCGACTCCACGGTCGCATAGGCGTTGAGCGCGCCGGCAAAGTCCCCGCTGGCCTGGAGGCGCTGTCCTGCGCTCAACTGGTTCTCGGCGTAGGCGAACGCACCCCCCGGGATGGCCAGGAGCAGGAGGACGACCACCGGTACCACGAACAGAGCGGTTCGCCGCGGACGGGCGGGTTGCGGCGGGCCGGGCTGGACGGACACCGAAGCCTGACTCATGTCGACGGCCAAATAACGGGCCTGCCCGTTCCTTCTTGTGCGGATTCGTTGCCGTTCCGAGTTGATGGTTGACCGGCTCGGCCCCGAGTCCCTATAGTTCGAGGTTGCATTTGTTGAGTTTGTAGATTAACTTAGTCAACTTTAGGAGGGTATTGGCATGGCGAAGAGCGCAACCGAGATCAGCCGGGCGGGCTACGCCCATCCCGAGGTGCTGGTGGACACCGCCTGGGTGGTCCAGCATGGCAATGATCCGAACGTGAAGATCGTCGAGGTCGACGTCGACACCAGTGCCTACGACACGGGCCATATCAGGGGCGCCATCGGCCTGGACTGGCGTACGGACCTCCAGGCGCGGCCGGTCCGCGACCTCCTCTCCAAAGAGGAGCTGGAGAAACTCCTGTCCGCTCGCGGGATCAGCGCCGACCAGACCGTGCTCGTATACGGCGACAACAACAACTGGTTCGCCGCCTGGTTCGTCTGGAACCTGAAGTACTACGGGCACAAGGATGTCCGGCTCATCAACGGCGGTCGAAAGAAATGGCAGGAGGAGGGACGCGAGCTGGTCACCGACCCGCCGCAGATCAAGCCGGCAACCTACCGAGCCGGCGGCCCCGAGCGTAAGATCCGGGCGCTGCGCGAAGAGGTCCTGCGCGAGTTCGACTCCGCCGGTGTCCGGCTGGTTGACGTTCGCTCACCCAAGGAGTTCAGCGGGGAGCTGCTGGCGCCCGAAAACCTGCCGCAGGAGGGTGCTCAGCGCGGTGGCCACATTCCGGGCGCGGTGAATGTCCCCTGGGGGCAGGCGGTCAAAGAGGACGGGACCTTCAAATCCGCGGAGGAGCTCAAGGAGCTCTACCAGACGAAGGGGGTAACCCCAGAGAAGGCTGTGATCGCGTACTGCCGTATCGGCGAGCGCTCCTCGCACACCTGGTTCGTGCTCCACTACCTGCTCGGGTACCCGAACGTCCGCAACTACGACGGGTCGTGGACCGAGTGGGGGAGCCTGATCGGGGCGCCGATCGAAAAGTAGTCGCCGGCCGCCCGGATTAACGGTCGGATCGCGGTTTTCACGGCGCTGTCGCGCGCGTGACGATCCGGTGCGGCCCCGTGACCTTTCAAAGGCTGTAACGTTATCCCAGGCGTAGCGAGAGCGACCTGAGCTAGCCGGGGCTGGCGCAGGCGCTGCGAATTCCGAGGGGGTTCGTGGTGAAAGGAGTGCGGCGGGTCGGGTTCGTCCTGATCGTTGCCCTGCTTGCTGCAGCTATCCCGGTGGCCGCCGTGGCCAGCCAGGACATCCTCAAGAGCTCGGTGCAGCAGGCTGAGACCCAGTTCGACCGGTCGCTCACCCGGGCCATCACGAATGGTCTCGATCCGGCCGCCGCGGACGACCTCATGTGGCGCTACAGCCAGGTGACCGCCGCCAGGCCCTCCGCCTGGTGGCAGGCTCCGGTGGTCAGCCACACCCAGCTCGACAAGCTCGGACAGCTCCAGGCAGACCTGACCTCCGCCTATCAACGCGATCTGGCCGACCGCCGGGACGGGTTCACGCGAGCCCTCCGTACCTGGAATGGGCTCGTCCTCGAAGCTCGGATGGCCGGGGTTCGCGTGGACGACCTCGGCGCCGGAGCCACATACGTGCGCCTGAGCCGTGAGGCTGTGACTCCGAACGACTTCGTGGCTCTGTCCCAGGTCCTGGCTACGGATGCCACCGAGATGCAGGGGCGCGTCGCCGGCTACCGGTCGGCCCAGGACCAGGCATCGACCTCGCTGCTGAGCGCACGAGCGTTGCTCGCCAGCGCCGGGCAGTACCCCCAGCTCAACCTGGACGCGTTCGCCGCCCAGCTGACCGCGGTCGCCAATGGCCTGACATCGGTGCACACCGTGGCCGGATTCCAGCCGCTCATGGATCGTCTGAAGGGGACGTCGGTAGGGATCCAGAACCTTCTGAACTCGCGCGCCAACGCCTTCTCGCAGCTGGCATCGGCCCGATCCACCCTGGCCATGGCCCAGTCCATAGGGGCCAGCGTGGGTAATCACCCCGGGACCATCAATGCCCTGGGGGCGCAGCTGAATACCGTCGGCGACCAGGGAAGCTTCCAGAACTTGAGCGGCCGGCTTTACCAGGAGAAGCAGGCGCTGGCCAGCGCCATCTTTCTCAAGCAGATGGCGCCCGTGGCTCCGGTCGACCTGGGCGTGGGAAAAGTGATCGTGATCTCGCTCTCGAGGCAGGTCCTGACCGCCTACCAGGACGGGAGCGCCGTGCTGACCACATTCGTCGCAACCGGCCGCCCGGCGCTACCGACGCCACCCGGCGTGTATCACGTATTCGCCCGAATGTACAACTTCTATATGGTGTCCCCCTGGCCGTACGGCAGTCCCTACTGGTACCCGAGGTCTCTGGTCAGAATGGGGCTCGAATTCCTCGGCGGCGGCTATTTCATCCACGATGCCTCGTGGCGGTCCTGGTACGGGCCCGGCTCGAACCTCTACAACGGCACCCACGGCTGCGTCAACGTCCCCTACAACCCGATGACCTTCCTCTGGGGCTGGGCGCCGATCGGCACCACGGTCATCGTCCAGTACTGACCCGGGTATTTGACGGGCATGCTGGCGTCTGCTAAAATTTGAAACCGCCTAGCAGAAGCTAGGTCTTTTTTATGTTTGGAGAGTTATGCCTGCCCTAGCGTCCATCATCACCCTGCAGTGCCAGGTTTGTAAGCACCGCAATTACACCACCGTCAAGAACAAGAAGAATGACCCTGACCGGCTGGAGCTCAGCAAGTTCTGTCCTAACTGTCGCAAGCACACCGCGCACCGGGAGACCAAGTAACGTGCTGGCGCGCTACTTATACTTGTGCGGCCGGACACAGGGGTGTAGCTCAGCTGGTAGAGCAGCGGTCTCCAAAACCGCCGGTCGGGCGTTCGAATCGCTCCACCCCTGCCAGCCTCGTACGGCGCGCGTGGGTTTAGGGGTATAAGTACCGTGGCAAAGACCCTCCCGACAGACCCGAGGTCGAGCAAGTTGCAGCGAACACCAGTCCCTCGTACGGCAGCCCCGCGGCGCGGGCTGTTGCGCAGCTTCGATGACATCTTCAACGAGCTCCGCAAGGTCATCTGGCCGAGCTGGGGCGAGCTTCGGACCATGACCTTCGTCGTAATCGTCACCGTTATCGTGGTCTCGATCGTGCTCGGCATCATCGACTTCGTCTTGAGCAACTCTCTCGTTAAGTTCGAATTTCCCACCCGCTGAGGTAAGCATGGACAACTCCCCGCAAGACAAACCAAACGTGAACGAGACCGCGGCCAAGCCGCGGAGCCGGCGGGCGCCCCCGAAAGAGGCCGCTGAAACCGGACGCATATGGACGGGTGAGCGGGTTTCCGTGGGCGAAGGCCATGGCCCCGCACCGGCCGAGACACCATCGGCTCAGGCGGTCGTGCCGGGGGCCCGGCCGGCGGCTCCCGAGGGCGAAGCCCACTGGTACGTGGTGCACGCCTATTCCGGTCACGAAGAGAAGGTACGCAACAACCTGATGAAACGGGTCGAGTCAATGGACATGCACGATCAGATCTTCGATGTGCTGGTTCCCACCGAGGACGTGATCGAGATCAAGGATGGGCAGCGCCGGCACGTCGCCAAGCGGACCTACCCTGGGTACATCCTGGTCAACATGATCATGTCGGACGAGTCCTGGTACGTGGTGCGCAACACCCCCGGGGTGACCAGCTTCGTCGGCTCGGGGACCAAACCGGTCCCCCTCCAGGACAAGGAAATCAAGTTCATCCAGAAGCAGATCAAGGCGGAAGCCCCCAAGGTCCGGGTCGAGTACCAGGTGGGCGAGAACGTCCGCGTGATCGACGGGCCGTTCTCAGACTTCCATGGCAAGGTCGACGAGATCAATGCCGACAAGGGCAAGCTCAAGGTGCTGGTCAACATGTTCGGACGGGAGACCCCGGTCGAGCTGGACCTCTTGCAAGTGGAGCGGCTGAAGTAGGAAATGGGCAAGAAGAAAGTCAAGGCGATCGTCAAGATCCAGCTGGAGGCGGGGAAGGCCACTCCGGCGCCGCCCGTCGGCACCGCCCTCGGTCCCCACGGGGTCAACATCATGGAATTCTGCAAGACCTACAACGAGCGGACCGCCTCCATGGCCGGGCAGGTGATTCCGGTGGCCATCACCATCTTCGAAGACCGAAGCTTCATCTTCGTCACCAGGACCCCGCCGACGTCGGTCCTGCTGAAGAAGGCGGCGGGGATCGAGAAGGGTTCGGGCAAGCCCAACAAGGAGAAGGTGGGTAAGGTCAGCCGGCAACAGGTGCGCGAAATTGCCCAGCTCAAGCTCAAGGACCTGAACGCCTTCGACCTGGACGCGGCCTCCCGGATGATCGAGGGGACCGCCCGCTCCATGGGAATCGAGGTGCCCAGCTAGGCGCTGATTACGTATATATAGGATGCGCGAAACGTGGGAGGGCGCCGCGGCCCGCTATCAACCACAGGAGGAAATCACATGACGCAGGCACGGGGCAGGAAGTACAAGGAAGCGGCAAACGCCATCCAGCGCGGGACTCAGTACCCGCCGGATGAGGCGGTCCGGCTGGTCAAGGCCAGCTCCACCTCAAAATTCGACGGCTCGATCGAAGCCCACCTGCGGCTGGGGGTCGATCCCCGCCACGCGGACCAGATGGTCCGCGGGTCCGTCACGTTACCGCACGGGACTGGCAAGAAGCGGAGGGTGCTCGTCTTCGCGACCGGCGAAAAGATCCGGGAGGCAGAGGAGGCAGGCGCAGAGTTCGTGGGCGGTGAGGACCTGGTCAAACGGATCCAGGAAGGCTGGCTCGATTTTGATATAGCTCTCGCGACTCCGGACATGATGGGGTTGGTTGGCCGGCTGGGAAAGATCCTCGGCCCCCGCGGCCTGATGCCAAACCCTCGAGCCGGAACTGTCACCTTCGATATCGCCAAGGCCGTCAAGGACATCCAGGGTGGTCGGATCGAGTACAGGGTGGACAAGACTGGCATCATCCACACCAACATCGGCAAGGCGTCTTACACGGAGGCTCAGCTCAAGGAGAACTTCGCCGCCCTGATGGACGCGGTTGTCCGGTCGAAGCCGAGCTCCGCAAAAGGCCAGTACCTTCGCTCGGTTTACCTCGCCCCGACAATGGGGCCCAGCGTTCCCGTCGACCCCGCCCTGGCGGGCCGGATGTCAGCCTAGCCTCTGCTATACTTCGCGGTCGCGACACGACAATAGCCCGAGACCGCAGGCGCCGGCAAAGCCGGCTCAATCCCCTGCGCAGGCGAGCAAGGTATGTGTGATTGACCTTCTTGCCTGTGGGCGAGGAGGTTTTTTGTTTGGCCGCATCGACCAAGAAGCCGGAGAAAGTCGACAAGAAAGCGCAGAAGGCCTTAACCGTCCAGGAGATAACCGAGCGCCTCAAGGGGACCTCGACGGCCGTGCTGGCCGACTATCGAGGCATGACCGTCAGCCAGATGCAGGAGCTGCGTCAGAAGCTGCGCGGCGGTGGCGTGGAGATGATGGTTGTCAAGAACACCCTGGCCCGCCGAGCGGCCGAGGCAGCCGGATATCCTGCCCTCGGCCCAGAGCTGACCGGTCCGATCGCGATGCTCTTTGCCGGTGATGATGTTTCAGCCCCAGCCCGGGTCCTGACCGAGTACATTCGCGCCAACCGGAAGATGGCCATCAAGGCCGGCCTGCTGGAAGGCCAGCTGATCAAGTCGGAAACTGTCACCGAACTCGCCGACCTGCCCTCCCGCGAGGTGCTGATCAGCCGCCTGCTCGGCGCCATGCAGGCGCCGCTGGGAAGCCTGGCGAGCGTGCTCCAGGCGCCCCTCTCGAAGTTCGCCCGAACCCTCGACGCCGTCCGTGCCGCCAAGGACCAGACACAACCGCCGGCGCCCGCGCCGGCCGCAGCCTAGGAGGAACAAACAGTGGCAAAAGTAAGTGTCGACGACTTCGTATCCGCGCTCAAGGACTGGACGGTGGTGGACGTCATGAACGCCATCAAGGCCATCGAACAGGAGTTTGGCGTCACCGCGGCCGCGCCGGTTGCAGTTGCGGCAGCCCCCGCCGGCGGCGGCGCCGCCGCCCCTGCGCCCGAGGCGGAGCAGACCGAGTTCCAGGTCGTCCTGACGGGGCCCGGGGACGCCAAAATCGGCGTGATCAAGGTGGTCCGCGAGATCACCGGCCTGGGCCTGAAAGAGGCCAAGGACCTGGTCGATCAGGCTCCAAAGCCGGTCAAGCAGGGGGTCAACCGGGAAGAGGCCGAGTCCGTCCTCAAGAAGCTCAAGGACGCAGGGGCCAGCGCCGAAATCAAGTAGTCCAGACAGAACGCAAATCGCTCGGGAAGGAGCCGAAAAGGGTTCCTTTCCCGGGTCTCAGGTGGTAAAATCCCGGCGATTAGGCTGACAACGTCTAGATTCGGTTTCTGACCCGATAGACCGCCCGCGGAACCAGCCGTGGGCCCCGCGCGAAGCCCGGGGGCGACGCGGCAAGTTTGTGCGCGCCCTTGACAGGGTAGAGACAGGGGTGTTAGGATTGCCGTTCGGTGCTGAAAAGCTCCCATTTCCGCGCCCCCAGCACTGTCGGCCTGCCTAGTTTTCCTCTTTCTCATTCAAAGGAGAATCGCCCTTCATGATTCAACCTGCTGTTGATGGCGCCCGCGTGAACTTCGGCCACATCCCCGAGATGATCCCGGTCCAGGACCTGATCGAGACCCAGCTGCGTTCTTTTAGCTGGTTCAAGCGGGAAGGCCTGCGGGAGCTCTTCGAGGAGATCAACCCCATCACCGACTACACAGGCAAGAACTACGAGCTCAAGTTCCTCGACTACGAGTTCGGTCTGCCCAAGTTCGATAAGGAAGAGTGCCGAAACCGGGACATGACCTACGCGGCGCCCCTGCGGATCAACACCAGGCTGACCATCCGTACCGGGGAGAACGCCGGCGAGATCAAGGAATCCGAGGTCTTCATGGGCGACTTCCCGATCATGACCGAGGAGGGCACCTTCATCGTCAACGGGACGGAGCGGGTGGTGGTCTCCCAGCTGGTCCGGTCGCCGGGCATCTACTTCACCTCCAGCGAGGACCGGGCGTCGGGGCGGATGCTCTACGCCGCCAAGCTGATCCCCAACCGTGGGGCCTGGCTAGAGATCGAGACCTCGGGCAAGGACATCCTCACCGTCAAGATCGACCGCAAGCGGAAGATCCCGGTCACCACCCTGGTCCGTGCCCTCGGCTACGGCAGCAACAACGAGATCAAGGCGCTCTTCGCCGATGTCGACAACAACCCCGAACACAAGTTCATCCAGGCGACCCTGGAGAAGGACTCCTCGACCGACGTCAACGACGCCCTGGTCGAGATGTACAAGAAGATTCGACCGGGCGACCCGCCGACCGTGGACAACGCCCGCGCTTTGATGACTGCGCTGTTTTTCAACCCGCGGCGGTTCGACCTGTCCAAGGTCGGCCGGTTCAAGCTGAATCGCCGGCTCGGGCTGGGCACGGACATGAACGTCCGCACCCTGTCGAACGACGACTTCATCGCCATCATCCGCAAGCTGACCGAGCTGAACAACGGCGGCGGTGAGCCGGATGACATCGACCACCTGGGCAACCGCCGGGTGCGGGCCGTGGGCGAGCTTCTCCAGAACCAGTTCCGCATGGGCCTGATCCGAATGGAGCGGATCATCAAGGAGCGCATGACCATCTGCGACGCCGCCACCGTGACGGCGGCCAGCCTGATCAACGCGCGTCCGGTGGTGGCCGCCATCAAGGAGTTCTTCGGCTCCAGCCAACTGTCCCAGTTCATGGACCAGACCAACCCGCTGGCCGAGCTGACCCACAAGCGCCGGCTGTCAGCCCTGGGCCCGGGCGGCCTCTCTCGCGAGCGCGCCGGATTCGATGTCCGCGACGTGCACCACTCCCACTACGGGCGAATCTGTCCGATCGAGACGCCGGAAGGTCCGAACATCGGCCTGATGGGGTCACTGGCGATCTTCGCCCGTGTCAACGAGTACGGTTTCATCGAGACCCCGTTCCGCCGGGTTTACGCCACCATGCCGGCCGAGAAGGCGTACCGGGACCGGCTGGTCGGCCGGACGGTCCGCGAAGACGTCATGGATCCGGCTAACAAGCGGACCCGCCTGGCCAAGCCGGGTGATGTCCTGGATCGGGAGACCGCCGACGCCCTGGTCAAGGCCAAGGTCGGCGAGCTGCCGATCAAGCCCTGGGTGAGTAACGAGGTCGCCTACCTGTCAGCCGATGAGGAGGACCGCTACATCGTGGCCCAGGCGAACGCGCCGGTCGACGAGAGCGGCCACTTTGTTGAGGAGCGGATCACCGCCCGGACCAAGAACCTCTTCCTGGTCGCGGACGTCAACCGGATCCAGTTCATGGACGTTTCCCCCAAGCAGACGGTGAGCGTGGCCACCGCCCTGATCCCATTCCTCGAGCATGACGACGCGAACCGCGCGCTGATGGGTTCGAACATGCAGCGCCAGGCGGTGCCGCTGGTCGTGACTGAGGCGCCCATCGTGGGCACCGGGATGGAGAGCGCGGCGGCCCGCGATTCGGGCGAGCTGATCATCGCGAAGAGCGCTGGCAAGATCGTGTCCTGCGCCGCCCCGCCGCCGGCAGACCATCCTTCGGCCAAGCTCGAGACTCTCAAGCGCGAGTTCGGCATCCTGCTCAAGCCAGACGACGGGTCGGCCGACCAGTGGTACGCGATCCACAAGTTCGAGCGCTCCAACCAGGGTACCTGCCTCTCGCAGCGTGTCATCGTGCATGCTGACGACCAGGTCAAGGCGGGCGACGTCCTGGCCGATGGACCGGCCACCTCCGAAGGTGAGCTGGCGCTGGGCCGCAACGTGCTGGTGGCCTTCATGCCCTGGGAGGGCTACAACTACGAGGACGCCATTTTGATCTCGGAATCGATCGTGCGGGACGACAAGTACACCTCGATCCACATCGAGGAGTACGAGATCGAGGCCCGCGACACCAAGCTCGGTCCCGAGGAGATCACCCGCGATATCCCGAACGTGAGTGATGAGACGCTCAAGAACCTCGACGAGCGCGGCATCGTCTATATCGGAGCGGAGGTCCACCCGGGCGACATCCTGGTTGGCAAGATCACGCCCAAAGGCGAGTCGGAGCTCTCGGCCGAGGAACGCCTCCTGCGCGCCATCTTCGGTGAGAAGGCGCGCGAGGTGCGCGACTCCTCGCTGCGTGTACCGCATGGCGAGCGAGGCATCGTCGTCGACGTCAAGATCTTCAGCCGCGAGACCAAGGACGAGCTGGCGCCCGGCGTCAACCAGCTGGTGCGCGTCTATGTTGCCCAGAAGCGAAAGATCGCCCAGGGCGACAAGATGGCCGGGCGACACGGGAACAAGGGTGTCATCGCCCGGATTCTGCCGACCGAGGACATGCCCTACATGCCCGACGGCATGCCGGTCGAGATCGTGCTGAACCCGCTCGGGGTTCCGAGCCGCATGAACCTGGGCCAGGTGCTCGAGACGCATCTGGGCTGGGCCGCGCACGCGCTCGGGCTCAAGGTGGCGACGCCGGTCTTCGACGGCGCCTCCGAGGAGTTCATCGAGGAAGAGCTGGTCAAGGCCAGCCTTCCCGAGAGCGGCAAGATCACCCTTCGGGATGGTCGCACCGGCGACGAATTCGACCATGCCGTTACGGTCGGCTACATCTACATGATGAAGCTGGCCCACCTGGTCGAGGACAAGATCCACGCCCGCTCCACCGGGCCCTACTCGCTGGTCACCCAGCAGCCGCTCGGCGGCAAGGCGCAGTTCGGTGGACAGCGCTTCGGCGAGATGGAAGTCTGGGCACTCGAGGCCTATGGCGCTTCGCACATCCTGCAGGAGATCCTGACCGTCAAGTCCGACGACATCGTGGGCCGGGTCAAGGCCTATGAGGCGATCGTCAAGGGCGAGAACACGCTCGAGGCCGGCATCCCGGAGTCTTTCCGGGTCCTGGTCAAGGAGCTGGAGGGTCTGGCGCTCGGCGTCGAGATCCAGTCCGACGGCGAGAAGCAGGTGATCCTGTCAGAAGACGATATGACCGAGATGCCGCTTGACCTGGGTATCAACCTCGAGCGGGATGAGATCGACGAATCCGACCAATGGACCGCCACCCGGACGCAAAATCCGCTGGATTCTTTGAGGTAGTACATGACCCTGAAACTGGAAAACTTTGACGCTCTGAAGCTCTCTCTGGCCTCGCCGGAGACAATCCTGTCCTGGTCGCACGGCGAGGTGACCAAGCCGGAGACGATCAACTACCGCACCCTCAAGCCGGAGCGTGACGGCCTGTTCTGCGAGCGGATCTTTGGTCCGCAGCGTGACTGGGAATGTCACTGCGGCAAGTACAAGCGGTATCGCTACAAGGGCATCATCTGCGACAAGTGCGGCGTCGAGGTGACGCGGTCCAAGGTGCGTCGGGAGCGGATGGGGCACATCAAGCTAGCGTCGCCGGTCAGCCACGTCTGGTATTTCAAGGGCATCCCCTCGCGGATGGGCTTGCTCCTGGACATGTCGCCGCGCAACCTGGAAAAGGTGCTCTACTTCGCCAACTACATCGTCACCAACATAGACGAGGATGCCCGCAAGGAGTACCTGTCCAAGTCCTCGCCACAGCGCAACGACCGGGTGATCAAGCTCCAGGAGGAGCGCGACGTCCAGGTCAAGGAAATGAAGGACGAGGTCGACGCCAGGGTCAAGGCCAAGCAGGACGACACCAAGGCCAAGATCAAGACCCTCGAGGAGGAGCTGGACGAGACCGTCGATGAGATGACCTCCCGCGCCAAGGAGCTGGTCGACAAGATCAAGGCGCAGAAGGGCAAGAAGGCGGCCACCAACTTCACCATCGGCGAGGGCGCCGACGAAGAGGTTTTCGTCCCCAAGGGCACCCTATTCGAGGACAAGCTGGCCCGCGAGCTGCCCAAGCAGGTCGAGAAGAAAATCGACCAGGTGCAGGCTGCCACCAAGAAGAAGCAGCAGGAGCTGAAGGCCAAGTCGGACGAGGAAATCGCCAAGTGGCGCGAGGACTTCGAGGGAAAGGCCTCCACCCTGGACGAGCGCCTGAAGAAGGACACCGAGGGCCTGGCAGGCGATATCGAGTCCTCGAAGACCCAGCTCGATTCGCTCTTCGTCAAGCAGCTGCTCACCGACCAGGAGTTCCGGGAGTTCTCCGAGAAGTTCGGCAAGGTCTTCAAGGCCGGCATCGGCGCCCAGGCCATTCATGACCTGCTGGCGCGAATCGACCTGGTCCAGGAGTCGGCGATTCTCCGCGAGGAGTCGAAGTCAACGTCCGGCCAGCGCCGGCAGAAGGCGATCAAACGCCTCAAGGTGGTCGAAGCCTTCCGCAAGTCAGGCGCCTCGGCGACCTGGATGATCCTCAATAACCTGCCGGTCATTCCACCCGAGCTGCGCCCCATGGTCCAGCTCGACGGAGGCCGGTTTGCGACCTCCGACCTGAATGACCTCTACCGCCGCGTCATCAACCGCAACAACCGCCTGAAGCGCCTGTTGGAGCTCGGTGCGCCCGAGATCATCGTGCGCAACGAGAAGCGAATGCTGCAGGAAGCGGTCGACGCCCTGATCGACAACGGCCGCAGGGGCCGCGCCATCACCGGTACCGGCAACCGCAAGCTGAAGTCGCTGTCCGACATGCTGAAGGGCAAGCAGGGCCGGTTCCGCCAGAACCTGCTCGGCAAGCGCGTCGACTACTCGGGCCGCTCCGTCATCGTGGTCGGTCCTGAGCTGAAGCTCCACGAGTGCGGTCTGCCCAAGAAGATGGCACTCGAGCTCTTCAAGCCGTTCGTCATGCGCGAGCTGGTGAGCAAGGGCTACACCCAGAACATCAAGTCCGCCAAGCGGATGGTGGAGCGCGTCCGGCCCGAGGTCTGGGACGTCCTCGACGAGGTGATCAAGGAGCATCCGGTCCTCCTGAACCGGGCGCCCACACTGCACCGTCTCGGCATCCAGGCCTTCATGCCGGTGCTGGTGGAAGGGTCCGCGATCCAGATCCACCCGCTGGTCTGTACCGCGTTCAACGCCGACTTCGACGGCGACCAGATGGCGGTCCACGTGCCGCTCTTCTCGGGCGCGATCGCCGAAGCCAAGAACCTGATGATGTCGTCCAACAACATCCTGTCGGCCTCCGATGGCCACCCGGTCATCAGTCCGACCCAGGACATCGTCCTGGGCACCTATTACCTGACCATGGTGAAAGCGCAAAAGGACGCCAAGGACCAGGACCTGCGGACCTACGGCACGGCTGAGGAGGTTCTGCTTGCCCTTCACAACCGGAGGGTGGACGTCCAGCAGGAGGTCCGGGTCCGGATCGACGGCAAGCTGGTGCGGACCTCGCCCGGGCGAGTCCTCTTCAACCAGGCGCTGCCGCTCGGCGTCCAGCCGCTCGACGGCCATGCCGAGCCGATGACCTACCAGAACCGCGTCTTCGACAAGAAGACGCTGCGGTCGATCGTGGCCGAGTGCTTCCGTCTGTACGGCAACGAGGTGACGGCGCGCGTCGCAAACGAGATCAAGAGGATCGGCTTCGCCTACGCGACCAAGGCCGGGATCACGATCTCGGCCATGGACATCAAGACTCCGGCCAGCAAGGGGGAGATCCTCAAGGGGGCGGAGAAGAAGCTGAGCGACATCGACGGACAGTTCCGCCGCGGCCTGATCACCGAGGACGAGCGCTACACCCAGACGGTCGACCTCTGGACAGCAGCGACCGATGAGGTCACGGCCGCCACCATGAAGAGCTTCGATGCTCTTCACCCAGTGTTCATGATGGCCAACTCCGGCGCTCGAGGTAACATCCAGCAGATCCGCCAGCTGGCGGGGATGCGCGGCCTGATGGCAGACCCGACCGGCCGGATCATCGACCTCCCGATCAAGGCGAACTTCTCGGAAGGGCTGACCGTGCTCGAGTACTTCATCTCGACCCACGGCGCCCGCAAGGGTCTGGCGGACACCGCGCTGCGTACCGCCGACTCCGGTTACCTGACCCGCCGCCTGGTCGACGTGGCCCAGGACGTGATCGTCCGGACCGAAGACTGCGGCACAACCGCCGGCATGTGGGTGACCGACATCTCGGAGGAGCGGGCCCTGAGTGAGCCCCTGTTCGAGCGGATCGCGGGCCGCGTGGCCGCGGCCGACGTGCTCGACCCCAAGACCCAGGAGACGCTGGTCAAGGAGGGCGCCGAGATCAGCGATGTGCAGGCGCGCAACCTGATCCAGGCCGGTGTCACCCAGGTCAAGGTGCGCTCCGTTCTCACCTGCCAGGCGCGTGAAGGCGTCTGCCGGCTCTGCTACGGCCGCAACCTGGCGACCGGCAAGCTGGTCGAGATTGGCGAGGCGGTGGGTGTCATCGCTGCCCAGTCGATCGGCGAGCCAGGCACTCAGCTCACCATGCGTACGTTCCACACCGGTGGTGTCGCCGGGATGGACATCACCCAGGGTCTGCCCCGAGTCGAGGAGCTCTTCGAGGCCCGCATCCCCAAGGGGAAAGCGATCATCTCGGAGATCGACGGCGAGGTGGAGATCATCCGCACCGAAACCGCGCGCAAGGTCAAGGTGACCTCGCGCGACGTCTACGACGTGCCCTACGTGCTGACCGGCAAGATGCAGCCGCTGGTCGAATCCGGCACCGCCGTGCAGGAAGGCCAGGATATCGCCAAGGGTCCGGGCGAGAACGGCGAGGAGCAGGTGCTCCGCTCGCGCGCCTCGGGCATGGCCCGGGTCGAGCGTGGCCAGATCATCATCCGGTCAACCGACGAGGAATGGCGCGAGTACCCGATCCCGCATGGCTCCCGGATCAACGTCCAGAACAGCCAGCGGATCAAGGCTGGCCAGCAGATCACCGAGGGCTCGATCAGCCCGCAGGAGCTGCTCCACATTCTCGGCCGTGAGGCGGTTCAGACCTACCTCGTGGAAGAGGTGCAGAAGGTCTACCGCTCGCAGGGTGTCGATATCAACGACAAGCACATCGAGGTGATCATCCGGCAGATGATGCGCAAGGTACGCATCGACTCGGCCGGGGACACCGACCTCCTGCCTGGCGAGATCGTCTCGCAGTGGGAGTACGAGGAAGCCAACGCCAAGGTGCTGGCGGAGGGCGGGGACCCGGCGGTTGCGCAGACGGTGCTGCTCGGCCTGATCAAGGCCGCGCTCAACACCGCGAGCTGGCTGTCGGCTGCATCCTTCCAGGAGACCACCCGGGTCCTGACCGAAGCTGCGATCTCGGGCAAGGTGGACAGGCTGCGTGGCCTGAAGGAGAACGTGATCATCGGCAAGCTGATCCCGGCCGGCACCGGCCTGGACTACTACCAGAAGCTGCGCGAGGAGTCGTTCAAGATGTTCGCGGAGCTACCGCAGCCGGTACCCGCGAGCTAACCCAGCTACTGCATACCGCGAAGAGGCCGCCCGGGGGCGGCCTCTTTGTTTGCAGCTCCGTGCCGTCCAAGGATCAGGCTCTCATGGCGTTGTACCGGGGTGGAATCGGCGCTCCCAGCGACGTGGCACCGAGTTGGGACTTCCGCCTCGAGGCGCCCCGTGGAGATATGGCTCCTGGTGCTCCTGGCCATTCCGTCGGCAGCGGTGGATTGGCGGATCGGGCAAATCTGGGGCTGGCCGGCGTGGGAAATCCTGGGTTGGTTGGGGGCCACCGCCGCCGCTATCCTTCTCGCGGTGTTGCGGCCACGAGCACGCGAGCTCGCCGCCGGCACGGTTGCCGCTTCGCTTTACGGCATGCCCATCATCGACGCAATCGCCCGCTGGCACCTCCTGCCCGCGACCAGGGCCCTGATCGGTGATGGCGCCCTCCAGATTCAGATCGCCAGGAGAGTGTTGCTCTCGGGACTCGACCCCTATGGCTTCAACTATGTCGGCACCGGTCTGGAGGGGGCCCCATGGGCGCAGCCATTTCCAAACCCGGCACTCCACCACCTCGACTACTGGCCGGGCACGATCGTGTTGCCCGCGCCGGTCCAGGCTGGCTGGCAATGGCTCCTCGGCTGGTGGGACGAGCGCATCCTGTTGCTCGGTGCCGCGGTAGCGGCCTGGGTCCTGCTCCGCAAACTCATCCCGGGGACGGCGGGAAGAATGGCGGCACTGACGCTCTTCCTCGTCCCGGGCCACACCCTGCTGGCAGTCCTGGGCGACAACGACCTGCCCATGATCTGCCTGCTCTTCGCGGCAATCCTCCTGGTAGGCCGCAAGCAGTTCATCCCAGGGGCTCTCGTACTCGGACTCGCCATCGCGACCAAGCAGACGGCCCTGGTGGCGGTTCCGCCCATCGTCGCCTGGGCGGTGGCCTGCGGCGCCGACCGCCGGACCATGGTCAAGTCGGCGGGGGTCTCGCTGGCCGCCGTCCTGGCGCTCTTCCTGCCCTTTATCCTGTGGGATCCCGCGGCCTTCTTCCGGGACACCATCGCCTACAACCTGGCCAGCGGCCAGGATGCCTACCCGATCCAGGGCCTGGGCCTGTCCACATTGCTGCTGAACGCCGGGGTGATCCGCGGCGCCCGAGATCCATTCCCTTTCTTTCTGCTTCAGGCGGTAGTCACCATCCCGCTCTGGATCCTCGGCTGGCGCTGGATCGTCAAGCGGCGGCAGTCCGCGGATGTCATCCTCTGGATCGGTCTCGCCCTGTTCGGTTTCCTCTTCGTGAACAGGTTCTTCCAGCCCACTTACGCGGTCCTGGGGACGGAGCTGATCCTGATCGGCCTGCTCGGCCGGACGTCAGCCGCCAGAACGGCCACCGTATTTGACAGGAAGCCGGCAGCGGACGTAGACTATCCCTTCGCGTCTTAAAAAGCGCGTTGGTCAAACTATGCCCACCATTGCACAGCTGATCCGTACTGGCCGCAAGCCTTTGTTCAAGAAGACAAAGGCGCCGGCGCTGCAGGGCTCGCCCCAGCGGCGCGGCGTCTGCGTGCGCGTATATACCACCACCCCCAAGAAGCCGAACTCCGCTCTCCGCAAGGTCGCCCGGGTCCGTCTCACCTCCCGCCAGGAGGTGACCGCGTATATCCCGGGGATCGGGCACAACCTCCAGGAGCACTCGGTGGTGCTGATCCGGGGTGGGCGCGTCAAGGACCTCCCCGGTGTCCGCTACCACGTGGTCCGCGGCACCCTGGACACGGCCGGCGCCAAGGGGCGCAAGCAGGGCCGGTCCAAGTACGGCGCCAAGCGCGAAAAGGCGAAGAAGGCCTAGCCGTGCCCCGCCGTCCCCGAATTCGTAAGCGCGTCATTCTCCCTGACCCGGTGTACACACACGAGGGCGTAGCTAAGTTCGTCAACGTGGTGATGCAGCGGGGCAAGCGAAGCGTGGCCGAACACGTGTTCTACACCTCCCTGGACCGGATCAAGCGGGTCTCCAAGAAGGATCCGATCGAGGTTTTCGACGCCGCCATCAAGAACGCCACCCCCGTCCTGGAGGTCAAGCCCCGCCGCATCGGGGGCGCCACCTACCAGGTCCCGGTCGAGATCAAGCCCGAGCGGCGGCTGGCGCTCGCCCGCCGCTGGATCGTCCGGTATGCCCGCGCCCGCTCCGGCAAGTCGTTTGAAGAGAAGCTCGCTGGGGAATTGATGGATGCGGCAAATGGGGTCGGCGCGACCATCAAGCGCCGCGAAGAAACCCACAAGATGGCCGAAAGCAATAAGGCTTTCAGCCATTTCAGGTACTAGGAAGTGACAGAAAAAACTATGGCTCGAAGCTACCCGCTCGACAAGGTGCGCAACATCGGGATCATGGCGCACATCGACGCGGGCAAAACCACCACCACGGAGCGCATCCTCTTTTACACCGGCCGTATTCACAAGATGGGCGAGGTGCACGAGGGGGCGGCCACCATGGACTGGATGGTCCAGGAGCAGGAGCGCGGCATCACCATTACCTCGGCGGCCACGGCCGCCAACTGGCGTGGCCACCGCATCAACATCATAGACACACCCGGACACGTAGATTTCACCGTCGAGGTCGAGCGCAGCCTCCGGGTACTGGATGGCGCCGTGGCCGTCTTCGACGCGGTCGCCGGGGTGGAACCCCAGTCGGAAACCGTCTGGCGGCAGGCCGACCGCTACGAGGTGCCCCGGATCGCCTTCATCAACAAGATGGACCGTGTCGGCGCCGACTTCTTCGCATCCTGGAAGTCGATCCGCGAGCGGCTGGGGGCCAACGCGGTCCCGATCCAGCTCCCGATCGGCAGCGAGGACTCCTTCGAGGGCGTGGTCGACCTTATTAATAAGGTTGCGATCGTCTACCAGGACGACCTGGGCACCACCATGGAGACCGAGGAGATCCCGGAGGCCATGAGCGCCCAGGTCGAGCTCCACCACAAGCAGCTGGTGGAGGCTGTGGCCGAGTACGACGACCAGCTTCTGCAGAAGTACCTGGAGGACCAGCCGATCACCGGCCCGGAGATCGTGGCTGCCATCCGCAAGGGCACGGTCGCCAACAAGTTGGTGCCGGTGCTGTGCGGGGCCGCCCTGCGCAACCGGGGCATCCAGCCGATGCTCGATGCCATCGTGGACTTCCTGCCTTCCCCGATCGACAAGTTGGGGGTGGAAGGCATCAACCCCAAGAGCAACGCGCCAGAGCGGCGCAAGCCCGAGGACAACCAGCCCTTCGCCGGGCTCGCATTCAAGATCGCTACCGATCCCTACGTGGGCAAGCTGACCTTCTTCCGGGTCTATGCCGGCACGCTCAAGTCTGGGTCATACGTATGGAACGCGACTCGGGGCGCCAAGGAGCGGGTCGGCCGCATCCTGCAGATGCACGCCAACCATCGCGAGGAGATCTCCGAGGTCTACGCCGGCGACATCGCCGCGGCCATCGGGCTGAAGCAGACCACCACGGGCGACACCCTGGCGGACGAGAACAACCCGATCGTGCTCGAGTCGATCATCTTCCCGGAGCCGGTGATCAGCGTCGCCATCGAGCCACGCACCAAGGTGGACCAGGAGAAGATGGGTCAGGCGCTCGCCAAGCTGGCTGAGGAGGACCCCACCTTTAAGGTCCGCACCGACGAGGAGACTGCCCAGACGATCATCTCCGGGATGGGCGAACTGCACCTCGAGATCATCGTGGACCGGATGCTTCGCGAGTTTGCGGTCGATGCCAACGTGGGTAAGCCGCAGGTCGCTTATCGGGAGACGATCAAGCGCAAGGCCCGCGGTATCGGCCGCTTTGTGCGGCAGTCGGGTGGGCGTGGCCAGTACGGGCACGCCGAGCTCGACATCGAGCCGAACGAGGTGGGCAAGGGTTTCGAGTTCGTCAACAAGATCGTGGGTGGATCCATTCCGAAGGAATACCACAGTGCCGTTGAGAAGGGCGTGATCGAGTCCATGAACAACGGCGTGCTGGCCGGCTATCCGGTGGTGGACGTCAAGGTCACCCTGGTTGATGGCTCTTACCACGAGGTGGACTCATCCGAGATGGCCTTCACCATCGCCGGCTCGATGGCGGCCAAGGACGGCATGCGCAAGGCGCAGCCCGCCCTGCTCGAGCCGATCATGAGAGTCGAGGTCGTCATGCCCGAGGAGTTCATGGGTGACATCATCGGGGACCTGAGTGCCCGGCGCGGGCAGATCCTGGGTATGGAGGGTCGCGCCACAATGCAGGTGGTGCGTGCCTACGTGCCGCTGGGCAACATGTTCGGCTACGCGACCGAGCTGCGCTCGCGCACCCAGGGTAGGGCGACCTACAGCATGGAGTTTCATCACTACCAGGAAGTGCCCAAGTCGATCGGCGAAGAGATCATGGCGAAGGCCAAAGCGTAAGGAGAGGATTCCAAGAAGGAGTAGCAATGGCGAAGAAGAAATTCGAGCGGACGAAGCCGCACGTGAACGTTGGGACCATCGGTCATATCGACCATGGCAAGACCACACTGACCGCGGCCATCACCAAGGTTTTATCCAAGAAGGGATTCGCCGAGTTCCGGTCGTTTGACTCGATCGATAACGCCCCGGAAGAGAAGGCGCGAGGCATCACGATCGCGACCGCGCATGTCGAGTACGAGACCGACAAGCGTCACTACGCACACGTGGACTGCCCCGGCCACGCGGACTACATCAAGAACATGATCACCGGCGCCGCCCAGATGGACGGCGCGATCCTGGTTGTGGCGGCCACCGACGGGCCGATGCCCCAGACCCGGGAGCATATCCTGCTTGCCCGTCAGGTCGGCGTGCCCCGGATCGTGGTCGCCCTGAACAAGGTCGATGCTGTCGACGATCCCGAGATCCTGGAACTGGTCGAGCTCGAGGTCCGGGAGCTGCTCTCCCGGTATGAGTTCCCGGGCGACGACATCCCGGTGGTCAAGGTCTCGGCGCTCAAGGCCCTCGAGGGCGACGCCCAGTGGGAAGACTCGGTGATGAAGCTGATGGACGCGGTCGACAGCTACATCCCGGTACCCGAGCGGGCCCTGGACAAGCCGTTCATGATGCCGATCGAGGACGTCTTCTCGATCGAAGGTCGTGGCACGGTGGTCACCGGCCGGATCGAGCGGGGTCAGGTCAAGGTGAACGAAGAGGTCGAGATGGTGGGCATCAACGACACCCGCAAGACCGTGGTCACCGGGGTGGAGATGTTCCACAAGCTTCTGGATTCCGGCCAGGCGGGCGACAACGTCGGCTGCCTGCTCCGAGGCATCAAGCGCGAGGAGGTCGAGCGCGGCCAGGTGCTGGCCAAGCCCGGCTCGATCAAGCCCCACACCGAGTTCGACTCCCAGGTCTACGTGCTGACCAAGGAGGAGGGTGGGCGCCACACGCCGTTCTTCAAGGGTTATCGGCCGCAGTTTTACGTCCGGACCACCGACGTCACCGGCGAGGTGGAGCTGCCCGAGGGCACGGAGATGGTGATGCCCGGCGACAACATCAACATGAAGATCAAGCTCATCACCCCGATCGCGGTCGAGGAAGGCATGCGCTTCGCAATTCGCGAGGGCGGCCGGACCGTGGGCGCCGGGGTGGCCACCAAGGTCATCAAGTAAGTTGGCCCAGAAGATCCGGATCCGGCTGAAGGCCTACGATCACCGCGTCCTCGACCAGGCCGCGGAAAAGATCGTGGAGACGGCCCGGCGGACGAACGCGTCCACGGCCGGGCCTATCCCGCTGCCGACCGAGATCAACCGCTGGACGGTGATCCGTTCGCCGTTCATCGACAAGGACTCGCGTGAACAGTTCGAGATGCGCACCCACAAGCGGATCATCGACATCCTCGACCCGAACCCGAAAGTGGTCGATGCCCTGATGCGTCTCAACCTGCCGTCCGGCGTGAACATCGAGATCAAGCTCTGATGGCGACCAAAGGGCTGTTGGCGCGGAAGGTGGGGATGACTCAGGTGTTCTCCGAAAAGGGAGAGCTCCTGCCGGTCACCGTGCTCGAGGCCGGGCCCTGCATCGTCATCGGGTTGCGAGCCACCCAGAAGGATGGATATGGCGCCGTCCAGCTCGGGTTCGTCCAGGCCAAGGAAAAGCGAGTTACCAAAGCGATCGCCGGCCACTTCAAGAAGGCCGGCGTTGCCGCCCACAAACACGTCCGCGAGGTGCGCTTGAAGGGCGAGGGCGGCTTCGAGGTTGGCCAGGCGCTGAAGGTCGACATCTTCAAGGCCGGCGAATGGGTGGACGTTACCGGGACCTCCAGGGGCAAGGGCTTCAGCGGCCAGCACAAGCGTCACCACTTCGGACGCGGCCCGGTTACGCATGGATCGCACAACATCAAGCAGCCGGGCTCGATCGGATCGTCATCCACGCCTTCGCGCGTCTACAAGGGTATGCGGATGGCGGGGCAGCTCGGCAACGCCCAACGCACGACCAGGAACCTGCGGGTGGTCAGCATCGACCCGGCGCGCAACCTGCTCCTGGTCAACGGTGACGTGCCCGGCCATCCCAACAGCGTCGTGGTCGTCAAGGACTCGCTAAGGCAGCCAAAGACGAAATGAGCACCACCATGACCGAACAGCCGTCCGTGAAGGTCTTCGACGTCGAAGGCAAGGAGACGGGTGAGGTGCAGCTCCCGCCTGAGATCTTCAGCGCGCCTGTGAACGAGGCGGTCCTCCACCAGGCGCTCCTGCGTCAGCAGGCGAACGAGCGCCAGGGGACGCATCAGACCAAGACCCGGGGCGACGTCTCCGGTGGCGGCAAGAAGCCGTGGAAGCAGAAGGGCACCGGGCGCGCCCGCCAGGGCAGCACCCGGGCGCCTCAGTGGCGCCACGGCGGTACCGTCTTCGGGCCCCATCCGCGCAGCTATGAGCAGAAGATGCCACGCAAGCAGCGCCGCCTGGCCCTGCGGGCGGCCCTCTCAGCGAAGGTCCGCGATGGCGCCTTGCGGATCGTCGATGAGATCACGCTCGAGGCTCCAAAAACAAAGACCCTGGATAGCTTCTTCACGGCGCTGCAGGCCGGTGTGCGAATCCTCTTTGTCCTGCCGGAGCACGACCTCCTGCTCGAGAAGTCGACACGCAACCTGGCCTCGGTCAAGACCATCCTGGTTTCCAACCTGAATGTCGGCGACGTGCTGGCGGCAGACAGCGTTGTCCTGACCCGGAAGGCGTTGACCCAGGTCGAGGACTGGCTCTCATGAAGGAAGCGGTCCAGGTGATCCAGCGGCCCCTGATCAGTGAGAAGAGTTACGCCGCCATGGCGACCGGCAAGTACCTGTTCCGCGTCCATCCGAAGGCGACCAAGACCGAGATCGCCCTGGCCATCGCGGACGCTTTCAAGGTGGACGTGGTCAGCGTCAACACCATGCACGTCCACGGCAAGGAGCGCCGGCGCGGTCGTGTCCGTGGTTTTCAGCCGGATTGGAAGAAGGCGGTCGTGACCCTGGCCGAGGGCCAGAAGATCGAGAACCTCTTCCAGGGAGTCTAGGCAGATGCCCATCAAGAAGTACAAGCCAACCTCCCCGGGCCGCCGTTTCATGTCGGTCAGCGCCTTCGATGATCTGACCCGCGGCAAGAAGGCGGAGAAGGCCCTGCTGGTCTCGATGAAGACGGATGCCGGGCGCAATGCCCAGGGCAAGATCACCGTGCGCCACCAGGGCGGTGGCCATCGGAAACTCTACCGCCTGATCGATTTCAAGCGAGACAAGCGGGAGATTCCGGCGACGGTGACGGCGGTCGAGTATGACCCCAACCGCAGTGCCCGGATTGCCTTGCTGACCTACGCGGACGGCGAGAAGCGTTACATCCTGGCTCCGGTCGGTATCAGTGTGGGTGCCAGGGTGGCATGCGGCCCGGAGGCGGACATCCAGCCCGGCAACGCGCTACCGCTCAAGGACATCCCGGTCGGGACCACGGTCCACAACATCGAGCTCCATCCCGGGCGAGGCGGTCAGATCGTTCGCTCCGCGGGAATGTCGGCGCAGCTCCTGGCCCGCGAGGGCGACTACGCCCAGATCCGGATGCCATCAGGTGAGGTTCGCCGGGTGGCCGTCGAGTGCTACGCCACCATCGGCCAGGTGGGCAACGTCGAGCACGAGAACGAGAACGTCGGCAAAGCGGGCAAGAGTCGCTGGCGGGGCAAGCGGCCCGCCGTGCGTGGCATGTCGATGAACCCCTTTGACCATCCCCACGGGGGTGGCGAGGGCCGGTCGGGTGCGGGTGGCAACCCGCAGACGCCCTGGGGCAAGCCTGCTCTTGGCTACCGGACCCGGCGTAACAAGAAGACACGCAACATGATCGTCCGCCGCCGGCCACCCAAGAGGAAGAGCAAGAGCTAAATGTCGAGATCAACAAAGAAAGGACCGTTCGTGGAGCCGTCGCTGATGAAGAAGGTGACGGCTATGAACCAGCAGAAAGATAAGAAGGTGATCAAGACCTGGTCACGTGATTCGAGTGTCTTCCCGGAAATGGTGGGTCACACCATCGCCATCCACGATGGGAAGAAGCACGTGCCGATCTTCATCACAGAGAACATGGTCGGCCACCTGCTCGGTGAGTTCGCCCCCACCCGGCGCTTCCGCGCCCACGGGCACCACACCGAGAAATCCACAACCCTCAAATAACCATGGAAGTACAAGCCGAAGCCAAGTGGGTACGGACAGCGCCGCGGAAGGTTCGCCTGGTGGCGATGACCCTGCGCGGCCTTCCGGTCGCCGAGGCGCTTTCCGCCTGCCAGTTCATGACCAAGGGCGCCGCGCGCGACGTGGCCAAGGTGATCCGTTCGGCACAGGCGAACGCCGAGAACAACTTCAACCTGGCCAAGGATGACCTGGTGGTGAAGGACATCCGGGTGCAAGCCGGCCCCATGTTGAAACGCGGTCGCCCGCGAGCCATGGGCCGCTACTTCAGTATCTTCAAGCGGACCAGTCACATCACCGCCGTGGTCGAGGACCGGCCGGGCGTGGTTCGCCGCCGTCCGGCGCCGCTGCCCCGTGCAGTGCAGCCGGCCAGCAGGGCAGCTATACCCGCGGCTCCACCCGCGGCGCCCGTGCGCAAGCCGGCCGAAGAACCCACTACTAGCGAAGGTGTAACCGAGGAGACGACCAAGAAGAAAGCGCCGAAGAAGGCGCCGGCAAAGGCGACCAGCAAGAAGGATGAGCCAAAGAAAGACACCAAGGAGAAAAAGAGCAAGTAATGGGGCATAAGGTCCACCCAAACGGCTTCCGACTCGGTGTCTACCGGAATTGGGAGGCGAAATGGTTTGCGCCCGACAAGGAGTACAAGACGCTGCTGCTGGAGGACGTTCGCCTGCGCCGGATGCTCCTGGCTCGGCTCAAGAACGCCGGGGTCGCGCGGATCGAAACCGAGCGGTCCTCGAGCGCTCTGACGATCACCTTGCATACGGCCAAGCCAGGCATCGTGATTGGCAAGGGCGGTACCAGTGTCGATCAGCTCCGTGATGAGCTCGAGAAGCGGACGGGCAAGCGCGTTCGGGTCACGATCCAGGAGATCAAAAAGCCCGAGCTCAGCGCTCAGCTGGTGGCCGAGAACGTGGCCGCTCAGCTGGAAAAGCGGATCGCGTTCCGGCGGGCGATCAAGCAGTCGCTGATGAAGACCATGCGGGCGGGCGCGCAGGGCGTCAAAATCCGGCTGCGTGGCCGCCTGGGCGGTTCCGAGATGGCGCGTGTCGAGTGGAACCGCGAGGGTCGGGTCCCGCTGCACACCTTGAAGGCCGACATCGATTTCGGTCAGACCGAAGCCAAGACGACTTTCGGCCGGATCGGGGTTTCGGCCTGGGTCTACACCGGCAATTTCCCAACCGAGGCTCCGCCGAAGCCGGCGCCCGTGGTCGAGGAAGAAGAGGAGGCCCCCATCTCAACGCTCCCCGGGCTCCCGGTTGCGGTTCCGGAGCCGGCGCTGGTCACGGCCGCCGTGGCCGCGCCAACGGCTGCGGAGCCCGCGCCTGTTGCTGCCGCCGAGGCCGCCCCGGCAAAGGCCAAGCGCGCGCCACGCGCGACCAAGGCTGCGACCACGACGGATGGCGCCGAGAAGGCCCCCGCCAAGCGGGCAACCAGGAGCAGGACCGCCACCGCCAAGAGTCCAGAGGGCGCAGCCAGCGCCGAGGCTGCTCCAAAGCCGGCCAGGACTCGTACCACCAAGAAGAAGGAATAGGGAAATGTTGCTTCCGGCGCGTGTCAAATTTCGCAAGCAGCATCGGGGCCGCCGTACCGGCGTGGCCACCCAGGGCAATGACCTCGCGTTCGGCGAGTACGGCCTCCAGGCGGCCGAGGCCTTCTGGATGACGAACCGCCAGATCGAGGCCGCCCGGCGGGTCATGACCCGGTTTGTTCGACGTGGCGGCCAGGTCTTCATCCGGGTCTTCCCCGACAAGCCCACAACCAAGAAACCCGCCGAGACCAGGATGGGGAGTGGCAAGGGAGCACCCGAGGGCTGGGTTGCCGTGATCAAGCCGGGGCGAGTGCTCTTCGAGATGGGGGGCGTCACGCCCGAGATGGCCAAGCGCGCCTTCCAGCTGGCGGCCTACAAGCTTCCAGCCCGGACGCGAACCATTGGCATCAAATCGGGTGTGAAGGCTGCCGCGGACGTTAAGATCAAAGGTCCGGCCGAGCTCAAGCCGGGTGAGGAGGGCGCGGTTCCCGGTGCTGTTCCGGTCGCCGCTGCCGCCGCCGCTCCGGCCGCCGCAGCCCGCGGACCGAAAGCTGCACCTGGCGCTGCTCCGTCGGCCAAGGGCGCCCCGGCACCGGCTGCGGCCGGCAAGGCGCCGGCTGGTGGTAGGGCGGCGGCCGCGGCTCCCGCGGCGAAGCCGGCCAAGGGTGGCGGGAAGAAATGAAGACCAAGGAACTGCACGCGATGTCGATTCCCGATCTGCAGAAGCAGCTGAAGACTTCACGGCAGGAGCTCTTCAACCTGCGCTTCCAGATGGCGACCGGTCAGCTGTCCAATCACCGTCAGATCCGGCACGTCCGGCATGACCTGGCCCAGATCCTGACCGAGATCCACACAAAAGAATGGGAAGAGGGCAATCAGCCCGCACCCGCGCCGGTCGAGGAGGCTGCGGAGAAGCCACGGCGGCGGCGTGCCAAAGCGGAGAAGACTGCGGAGACATCTGAATGATGGACGAGCGCGCAATGCGAAAGAGTCGGGTCGGTCAGGTGATCAGTGACCGGATGGACAAGACGGTGGTAGTCCGGGTCCAGACCCTCAAGGAGCACCCCCGCTACAAGAAAGTCATCAGGCAGTCGAGCCGGTTCAAGGCACACGACGAGCAGAACCAGTGCAAGGTGGGTGATCGCGTCCGGATCATGGAGACCCGGCCGCTGTCGCACGACAAGCGCTGGCGGGTGGTTGAAATCGTGGAGAAGGCGAAGTAGTTTCAGTGGTCCAGCAGGAAACCCGGCTCAAGGTGGCGGATAACACGGGCGCCCGTGAGATCCTGTGCATCCGCGTCATGGGTGGGCACTATCGCAAGTACGCGGCCATCGGCGATGTCATCACAGCTGCCGTAACGGTGGCAACCCCGGGTGGCCAGGTCAAAAAGAGCGAGGTGGTCAAGGCGGTGGTGGTTCGCACCTCGCGAGAGTTCCGCCGCCTGGACGGATCCACCATCCGTTTTGACGAGAACGCCGCCGTCCTGCTTGGCCCCCAGAACAACCCGCGCGGTACCCGAATCTTCGGGCCGGTGGCGCGCGAGCTGCGCGACAAGAATTTCATGAAGATCGTGTCCCTGGCTCCGGAGGTTTTGTAATGAGCATGCTTCATCTCGACATTCATAAGGACGACACGGTGCAGGTGATGGCCGGCAAGGACCGCGGCAAGCGCGGGGTGGTGGTTCGGACTGTCCCTGGGCGGGGCAAGATCGTGGTCAAGGGCATCAACATGCTCAAACGCCATCAGCGGGCGCTGCAGCAGAAAGGCGGCACCAAGGTGATGCAGGGTGGCATCGTGGACTTCGAGGCGCCGCTCGACTATTCCAATGTGATGCTGGTCTGCAACAAGTGCGACAAGCCGACCCGGATCCGCAAGACCGTGATGCCGAACGGCCAGCGCGCCATCATCTGCGTCCATTGCGGCGAGATCTACGAGCGGGTGAAGGCCAAGGTATGAGCGTCGCCGCCCAGCCACGCGTCCAGCTCCGGCTCAAGGACCGGTACCAGGAGAAGATCGTTCCCACCCTGATCCAGCGGTATACCTACGCCAACGCGATGCAGGTGCCAAAGCTGGTCAAGGTGGTCGTCAATATTGGAGTCGGGGAGTCGATCCAGAATCCAAAAGCGCTGGACGCCGCGATTGCTGACCTGAAGAAGATCACCGGCCAGCAACCGGTGGTGATGAAGTCGCGGAAGGCGATCGCGAACTTCAAGCTTCGCGCCGGGCTTCCGATCGGGGTCAAGGTGACCATGCGCGCAGCGCGCATGTACCAGTTCATCGACAAGCTGATCTCGACTGCCCTACCCCGGATCCGCGACTTCCGCGGGATCTCGCCGACCGCGTTCGACGGTAAGGGCAATTACACGCTCGGGCTGCGTGAGCAGCTCGTGTTCCCGGAAATCGAGTACGACAAGATCGACAAGCTGCGCGGGATGGAGGTCACCATCGTGACCACGGCCCGCACGGACGACGAGGCGCGGGCGCTCCTGACGGAGCTGGGATTCCCATTCAGGAAGTGAGGCAGATTTGGCAAAGAAGTCGGTAATCAATCGGGGACTACGCAAACACAAGCACGCGGTCCAGCTGCACAGCCGGTGCAACCTGTGCGGCCGGCCACGCTCGTACATGCGCAAATTCGGCATCTGCCGGATTTGTTTTAGGACCCTCTCGTCTCAGGGTCAGGTCCCTGGCGTAAAGAAGGCGTCGTGGTGAGGAGGGGAGAGAGCTGATGAGCACAGATTCGATCGCCGACATGCTGACCAGGATCCGCAACGCGAACAGCGCCGGTCATCCCCGGGTGGCCATCCCCGCTTCGCGGGAGAAGGTGCAGATCGCGCGTGTGCTCAAGGAGGAGGGCTACATCGCCGCCTATGACGTGGCTCCCGCCGAGCAGGGACAGAAGCTGGACATCCAGTTCAAACCGAAGACGCTCCGCGGTCGCTCGCTCGCGGGCGTTCGCCGCATCAGCAAGCCGGGTTTGCGGGTCTACGCGCGGAAGACCGAGATTCCGCGGGTGCTCGGCGGCCTGGGCATTGTCATCCTCTCCACGTCGCACGGAGTGATGTCGGGTCAGCAGGCCACCAAGCAGGGATTGGGTGGCGAAGTCGTGTGCTACGTTTGGTGATCCGGTATGAGTAGGATTGGAAAGCTTCCCGTCAAAATTCCGAACGGCGTCACCGTGCGCCTGGATGACCACACCATTTCGGTCAAGGGTGGCCGCGGCGAGCTCTCGCGGTCGCTGCATCCTGAGATGAAGTTGGCGGTCAAGGACGACGCGGTCCTGGTCGAGCGTCCGAGCGAGTCCAAGCAACATCGCTCGCTTCACGGACTGACCCGGACGCTCGTCTACAACATGATCGAGGGCGTGAGCAAGGGCTTCGAGAAACAGCTCGAGCTGGTCGGGGTCGGATACCGGGCATCGAGGCAGGGTGAGGCGCTGGTGCTAAACGTCGGCTACTCGCACCCTGTTCGTTACCAGGTGCCGGCGGGGATCACGGTCGAGGTGCCGGAGCCGACCAAGATCATCGTCCGTGGGGCGAGCAAGGAGGCTGTCGGCCAGGTGACGGCTGAGATCCGCAAGGTACGGCCGCCCGAACCCTACAAGGGAAAGGGGATCATGAATAAGGGCGAGCGCATCCGCCGCAAGGCAGGCAAGACGGGCAAGACCGCCGGCGCCGGAGCCGCGAGATGACACGCAAGGCCGCTCGCCGCGACGGTCGCCTCAAGCGTCACGTCCGGCTGCGCAGCACGATAGAAGGGTCGCCCAGGAGGCCCCGGCTGAGCGTCTTCCGCAGCCTGCACCACGTCTATGCCCAGCTGATCGACGATGTGGCCGGCCGAACCCTGGTCGCGGCTGGAACCACCGATGCGGAGCTGCGCAAGACCGTGAAGTCACATTCAGGGAACGAGGGCGCCGCCGCGGTTGGCAAGAGCATTGCCGAGCGCGCCCGGCAGCAGGGAATCGAGTCAGTGGTCTTCGACCGCGGTGGGTTTCCCTATCACGGCCGGGTTAAAGCCCTGGCGGACGCGGCCCGGGGCGCCGGCCTGAAGTTCTGAGAAATCTGAGGTTGTAAGGAGTCGCATGGGATATCAGTACCGTGATCAGCGGTCGGAGTTCAGCGAGAAGGTTGTCCACCTGAACAGGGTTGCGAAGGTGGTCAAGGGTGGACGCCGCTTCTCGTTCAGCGCGCTGGTGGTCGTGGGCGACCAGAATGGCCGCGTCGGGGCCGGCCTGGGAAAGGCCGGTGAGGTGCCGGAGGCGATCCGCAAAGCGGTCGACTCGGCCAAGAAGCACCTGATCACCGTCCCCATGGTCGGGACCACCATTCCCCACGAGATCCGGCTCAAGAAGGGAGCGGCCAAGGTCCTCCTCAAGCCGGCCGCACCCGGGACCGGGATCCGGTCCGGCGGGGCCATGCGCGCCGTGGTCGAGCTCTCCGGCATCAAGGACATGATCACCAAGTCGCTCGGGACCAACAATCCGGTGAACACGGTGCGGGCAACCATCGCCGCCCTGCAGGCTTTGCAGACCGCCGAGATGGTCGCCCAGGCGCGGGGCAGGTCCACCGAGGAGATGGCAGCCCTGATCCGCCGGGGTCGCAAGCCGGCCGTCCCGAAAGAAGAGGTCGCCCCGGTCGAGGAGCCGGCGCCGTCCGCATGAGCACGCTCAAGATCACTTACATACGGAGTGTGATCGGCCAGAAGCCGGACCACGAAAAGACCGTGAAGGCGCTCGGCTTTCGCAAGTTGCATCAGACCGTCGAGCGCCCGGACAGCCCCCAGCTCCGCGGGATGGTCCACAAGATTCGCCACCTGGTCACCGTCGAGGAGGTCCGCTGATCCGATGAAACTGCACGAGCTCCGTCCCAGTCCGGGTTCACACGAGTCGCGCAAGCGGGTGGGCCGTGGGGCCGGTTCTGGGCATGGAAAGACTTCCGGCCGTGGCCAGAAGGGGCAGGGCGCCCGCACTTCCATGAACCTGCCCAAGGCTTTCGAGGGCGGTCAGACCAAGCTCACCATGCGGATCCCGAAACTTCGCGGATTCAAGAACCGCTGGAAGAAGACCTTCGCGGTGGTGAACCTGACTCGGCTGAGCCGGTTCCCCGAGGGTACCGAGGTGACGCCCGAGCAGCTGATCGAAGCCGGGATGATCAAGGACGTCGGCGCCGGCATCAAGGTGCTGGGTGCTGGCCGGCTCACCCACAAGCTGACGATTCGCGCGCATCGGTTTTCAGCCGACGCGCGCCAGAAGATCGAGGCCATCGGCGGCACGGTATCGGTGATCGAGGTCCCGCCGCCGATCCGGCCGAAGACCAAGCGGGCCAAGAACCAGCCCAAGCCGGTGCCGGCGGCGGTATCGGAAGAGGCGGCCGAGAAGCCGTCAAAGCCTCAGAAGGGCGCCAAGCCCGCCAAGGCCGAGAAGACCGGCAAAGCCGAGAAGTCCGCCCGAGCCCAGGGTACCGGCAACGCTGAGGGCTCCACCAAGGCGGAGGGCTCCACCAAGGCGGAGGGTTCCCCCAGGGCCGATAAGAAGCAAAAGGCCCCCCGACCCGAGAAGGGGGAAGAGGGCTAGCCGATGTTAGAGGCGATCGGAAACGCCTTACGCATCCCCGAGCTGCGCCGGAAGATCCTCTTCACGCTGGGGCTTTTCGTTGTCTTCCGGATCCTGGCGAACATCGCGGTGCCGGGGGCGAACAAGCAGCAGCTCGACCTGCTCTTCCACAACAACGCCTTCCTCGGCCTCCTGGACCTGTTCTCGGGGGGTGGATTGTCCCGGTTCTCGATCATCGCCATGGGCGTGAACCCGTACATCAACGCCTCGATCATCATGCAGCTGATGACGGTGGTTTCCACTCGCATCAAAGAGCTGCAGCGTGAGGGCGAGCTCGGCCGTCGCAAGATCACGCGATGGACTCGCTGGCTGACCGTGGGGCTTGGCTTGCTCCAGGCCTGGGGCCTTACCCTCCTCTTCAGCCGGCAGGGGGTGCTGGGCAGCTCGATCGGTTGGTTCACCACCCTCACCATCATGGTCACCCTGACCGCGGGCACGGTCGTGCTGATGTGGTTTGGGGAGCTGATCACCGAATACGGCATCGGCAACGGCATCTCGCTGGTGATTTTCGCCGGCATCGTTGGCCGCATCCCCAATAACATCTACAGCCTGCTGACGGGTGGCGGCACCAACAACCTGGCCCCGCTCCTGCTGTTCGCGGTACTGGCGATCGTGGTGACGGCGTTCATCATCGAGGTCCAGCAAGCGCAGCGGAAGATTCCCATCCAGTCGGCCCAACGCGTGGTGGGGCGAAAGGTCTATCAGGGTCGGAGCTCGCACCTGCCGCTGCGGGTCAACCAGGCTGGTGTCATCCCCATCATCTTCGCCATCTCCATCATGTTCTTCCCGGTCATCATTGGAAACTTCCTGGCCAACTCGCCCAAGCCGTGGAGCGATATCTCGCTGCTGCTGCGCACCTACTGGGTGCCAAACGGCCCGAACATCCCGAGTGACATCCTTTATAACCTGGTCTATTTCATGCTGATCTTCGGCTTTACCTACTTCTACACAGCGGTCACCTTCGACCCGGTCGATACCGCCGACTACCTGAAGAAGCACGCCGCGTTCATACCGGGCATCCGGCCGGGCGTTGCCACCGCGCAATACCTCGATCGCACCATGACCAGGATCACGTTTGCAGGTGCTTTATTCCTTGGATCGATCACGGTGCTCGTCCCGCTGCTGGCGACAGCCCTCACCCGATTACCCAGCCAGAACCTGTACCTGGGAGGCACCGCGGTCTTGATCGTGGTGGGTGTGGCGCTCGACACCATGAAGCAGATCGAGACCCAGCTGATCATGCGTCAGTACAAGGGGTTCATCAAGTAACCCCGGACATGAGAAGCCCGAGATGAACCTGATTCTGTTTGGCGCGCCCGGCGCCGGAAAGGGGACGCAAAGTGGGTTCCTGATCAATACCTATCACATCCCGGCGATCGCCACCGGCGACATCCTCCGAGCCCAGCGGAGAGCCGGAACGCCGCTGGGCGAGAAGGTCAAGGGCTACATGGACCGGGGCGAGCTCGTGCCTGATGAGGTGATGATCGACATCATTCGTCAGCGCCTCCAGCAGCCGGATGCCCAAAATGGCTTCATCCTCGATGGTTTCCCGCGCACCGTGGCCCAGGCGCAGGCACTGGACGAGATGCTGGCGAGGCTCGGCCGCCAGCTGGATGCGGTCATCTATCTGCGAGTGAGTCGGCAGGTCTTGATCGAGCGGCTCTCGAACCGCTACACCTGCCCGACCTGCAATTCGGTCTACCACTTCACTCCGGAACAGGCGCACAACCTTCCGCGCTGTCCCAAAGACAGCAGTGAGCTGTACCAGCGGACGGACGACACGTCGGAGATCGTGGCTCGCCGGATTGACGTCTTCCTCAAACATACGGCGCCGCTTATCGACTATTACAGCGCCCAGGCCAAGCTCGAGAACATCGACGGCCAGATGTCGGTGGAGGAGGTCCGGGCTGACATCACTCGGCGGTTGGCCGCCCGCAAGAGGGTGGGCGCTCGATGATCATTTACAAGTCCAAGGCGGAGATCGACCTGATGCGGGAGGCCGGGTCAATCCTGGCAGAGGCGCTGCAGCGCTTGCAGGACATGGCCGCGCCCGGCATCACACTCCTCGAGCTGGATCGGGAGGCCGACCGCTTTATCCGTAGCCGCGGCTGTATCCCCGGGTTCGTCGGCTACCAGGGTTTCCCGAATAGCATCTGCACCTCAGTCAACGACCAGGTGGTCCACGGCATCCCCAACCACCGCAAGCTGCGCGAGGGGGATCTTCTGAGCCTGGATTGTGGGCTGATCCACCAGGGCTTCTGGGCGGATGCCGGGCTGACGGTCGGCATCGGCAAACTATCGCCGCTGGCCCAGAGGTTGCTCGAGGTCACCCGGGAGTCGCTCGCAATCGGGATCGAGCAGGCACAGGTCGGAAACCGGATCGGGGACATCAGCGCCGCCATCCAGGGTCACGTCGAAGCGGCTGGCTTCAACGTCGTCCGGCAGTTCGTCGGCCACGGGATCGGTCGGGACATGCATGAGGACCCACAGGTGCCCAACTTCGGCATCGCCGGCCGGGGGCCGCTGTTGAAGGCCGGCATGGTGCTGGCAATCGAACCCATGGTCAACGCCGGGGGCCCCGACGTGGCGCTGCTTGGAGACGGCTGGACGGTGGTCACGGTCGACCACAGCCTGTCAGCCTACTTTGAACACAGCGTGGCCATCACCCCGGACGGCCCCGAGATCCTGACCCAGGTGCGACCCTGATATGTTTCCCCGCGATCGAGTTGTGGTATATTTGTCGATCGTGCGCCGGAAATCCGGCGAACTCGGCATGGGCACTTGCTGATGCCGAGTTTTGTCGTCGGACGAGTGGTAGAGCCGATGCCCAACGCACTCTACCGCGTCGAGCTCGAAACCGGCCACAGGATCGTGGCACACGTGGCCCCGGCCGCGCGGCTCCGGTTCCTCCGGGTCATCCCGGGAGACCGCGTCCGCGTGGAGGTGTCCGCCCTCGATCCGGGGCGCGGTCGGATCGTCAAGAAGGATGCGTGAAAAATGAAAGTGCGGTCGTCGGTCAAGAAAATATGCCCGAAGTGCAAGGTCATCAAGCGGGGTGGCCAGGTGCGGGTCATCTGCAGCACGCCCAAGCACAACCAGCGGCAGGGATAAGAGGAGGATAGGTGGCAAGGATTTCCGGCGTCGACGTTCCACGCGAGAAGCGCGTCGAGATTGCCCTGACCTACATCTTCGGCATCGGGCCCACCACGTCGCGCCGGGTGCTAACCATTGCCAACGTCGACCCCAATATTCGGGTCAAGAACCTTACTGACGAGCAGGTAGGACGCCTGCGAGACGTGATCGACAAAGAGGCCAAGGTGGAAGGCGAGCTTCGCCGGGAGATCGCGCTCAACATCAAGCGGCTGATGGAGATCGGTACCTACCGCGGACTCCGCCACCGGCGTGGCCTGCCTGTCCGCGGCCAAAGGACTCGCACCAACGCCCGCACCCGCCGCGGTCCCCGAAAGACCGTCGGCGTGAAGAAGAAGGCGGCAGAGAAGAAGTAATGCCGAAAAAGAAAGTTGTCCGCACCCGGCGGCGCGAAAAGAAGAACGTCACCGTGGGCCAGGCCCACATCCAGTCGACGTTCAACAACACCATGGTGTCCTTGACAGACCCGCAGGGCAACGTGCTTGCCTGGGGCAGTGCCGGGAGCCAGGGCTTCAAGGGCTCACGCAAGAGCACCCCGTTTGCCGCACAGGTGACCGCTGAAGCGACGGCGAAGAAAGCCATGGAGCATGGCCTCAAGCAGATCGAGATCTTCGTCAAGGGACCCGGCGCGGGTCGCGAAGCCGCGATCCGATCCCTGCAGGCAGCAGGCCTGGAGGTCACGGCGATCACGGACGTGACCCCCATCCCGCACAACGGCTGCCGCCCGCCCAAGAGGAGGCGCGTCTAATGGCCCAGTACCACGACGCGGTCTGCCGGCACTGCCGGCGCGAGGGCGTCAAGCTCTTTCTCAAAGGCGAGAAGTGCTTCACCAAGTGCACCCTGGATCGCCGGGCGATGCCGCCCGGGATGCACACCCAGGTGCGCCGGCGCAAGGTGTCGGACTACGGCATTCAGTTGCGGGCCAAGCAACGTGCCCGCCGCATCTACTTCCTGCTGGAGGGGCAGTTCCGGCTGTACTTTGACCGGGCGGCAAAGATGAGCGGGGTCACCGGCCTCAACCTGCTCCGCCTGCTCGAGTCGCGGCTGGACAACGTGGTCTACCGGCTTGGCTTCGCCGCCTCCCGGCGTGACGCCCGGCAGCTCGTCAGCCACAAGCACATCGCCGTCAACGGCAAGACGGTCAACATCCCTTCCTACTCGGTCCGGGTGGGCGACGAGATCCGGATTCGCGATGGAAGCAAGGAGATCGAGCGGATCAAGACGGCGGCCGAGATCGCCAAGCAACGCACCCTGCCCAACTGGCTGAGCGTTGACCACGAACAGCTCACCGCCAAGATCGTGAGCCAGCCCGTACGGGAAGACATTGACCAGACCATTCAAGAGCAACTGATCGTCGAGTTTTATTCGCGCTAATACCTGTATTCATAGGGAGGACCATGTTCGAGATCGCGCAACCGCAAGTCAAGAGCGTTGAAAACACCGCCAGCTACGGCAAGTTCGAGATCGAGCCGCTGGAGCCGGGTTTCGGCACCACGCTCGGCAACTCGCTGCGCCGGGTGCTGCTCTCCACCCTCAAGGGAGCCGCGGTGACCTCGGTGTCCATCGAAGGTGTCGCCCACGAGTTTTCGTCGATCCCGTACGTCAAGGAAGACGTGACCGAGGTCATCCTCAACCTGAAGGGGCTGAACCTGATCTCCTACAGCGACGAGCCGGTCCGCATGACGCTCGACGTCACCGGTCCGCGCGAGGTCCGGGCGGCCGATATTCAGGCGCCCAGCGACGTGGAGGTCGTGAACAAGGACCTCTACATCTGCACGTTGGACAACCGCAACGGCCGGCTCCGGATGGAGCTCACCGTGGAGCGCGGCAAGGGCTATGTCCCGGCCGATCGCAACAAGAAGGAAGGCCAGCCGATTGGCGTGATCCCGATCGACGCCATCTTCAGTCCGGTGGTCAAGGCGAACTTCCTGATCGAAAAGACCCGCGTTGGCCAGGAAACAGACTGGGACAAGCTGATCCTGGAGGTCTGGACGGATGGCACCATTGCGCCGGACCAGGCGATCAGCGAAGCCGCCAAGCAATTCACCACCCATCTCGGGCTGTTCACTCACTTCACGGACAGCATCAAGGCGGCCGACGTGCTGCCCGCAAAGGGCAACGACCTGTCGTCGCGCCTGGCTGATGTCCCGATTGAGGACCTCGACCTCTCGGTCCGCGCGCTCAACTGTCTGAAGGCTAACGAGATCACGAAGGTGGGCCAGCTGGTCGCCCTTCGGGAAGAGGACCTGCTCGGGCTGCGCAACTTCGGGCGTAAGTCGCTCGACGAGATCAAGGAAAAGCTGGTCCAGCGCGGCTTCCTGACGGCGGAAGAGCTGACCAAGGTCCTGGTCTAAGGGTTCGATTCGATGCGGCATTGCAAGGCAGGGCGGAAATTCGGGCGGAGCACGGCACATCGCAAAGCCCTGAGCCGCAACCTGGTGACCGCCCTGCTCGAGCACGGCCGCATTCAGACCACCGAGGCAAAGGGCAAAGAGCTGCGCCGATGGGTGGAAACCGTGATCACCACGGCCAAAGGCGATAACGTGGCGGCCCGGCGGGCCGTGGACGCCATCGTCGAGAACCGCGAGGTGTCGGAAAAGCTGTTCTCCAAGCTGCTTCCCCGTATGAAGGAGCGACCCGGCGGCTACACCAGGGTGCTCAAGACCTCTCCTCGCCAGGGCGATGGCGCCCCCATGGTGCTGGTCGAGCTCGTCGACTGATGGGCGCAAACATCAAGCTGGTCGTCGAGTACGAGGGCACCCGCTTCCACGGGTGGCAGGCGCAGTCCGGGTCGACCGCCACGGTTGAGCGGACGCTGGTAACGGCTCTCGAGCAGCTTACCGGCGAGAGCCCGGTGCTGATTGCAGCGGGCCGTACGGATGCCGGCGTCCATGCTCTCGGCCAGTGCGTCAACTTCCACCTCGACTCAGGCTTCCCAGTGGCGGAGCTGCCGGGAGCACTGAACAGCCGGCTCGGTCCCGACGTGGTGGTGCGGAGCGCGGAGATCGTCGCCGACAGTTTCCACGCCCGCTACAGCGCCCGACTTCGACGGTACGCGTACAGGATCCGCCGGGCGATCCGCAGGGGCGCCTACGAGCGGCAATACGCCTGGAGTGTGCCGGGCCGCCTCGATGTGTCAGCCATGCGAGATGCCGGGAAGCGACTCGAGGGCCGGCACGATTTCCGGGCGTTCGGTCGGAGCCCGCGTCCGGGTGGCCACACCGTCCGCGAAATCCGTCAGGTCTCCGTGGAGGAGAATGGGGAGTGGCTCACCATCGCGGTGGCTGCCGATGCCTTCCTCTACGGCATGATGCGGCGGATCGCCGGGGCCCTGGTCGAGGTCGGCCGCGGGCGCCGTCCACTGGATTGGATCGACCACCTGCTGGCCGGCAACGCGACCGGACTGCGTCCCGCCCCGCCGTTTGGGCTGGTGCAGGTCGCGGTGGACTACTGACGTGAACCAATCAAAGACGTACACGGCGCGGCTATCCGACTTGAAGCCCAGCTGGTACCTGATAGATGCCAACGGACAGACGCTCGGCCGCCTGGCAGCCAACGTGGCTCGGCTCCTCAGGGGTAAGCACAAGCCGATGTACACGCCCCACCTGAACACCGGCGACCACGTGATAGTGATCAATGTCCGAGGCATCAAGGTAACGGGGAAGAAGGTCGAGGAAAAGTTCTACAAATCTTATACCGGCTACCCCGGCGGGCTTCGTCAGCGTGCCTACGGGGACATGCTGAAGCGGCACCCGGCTTTTCCCTTCCGCCACGCGGTCGGTGGGATGCTCCAGCATGGCACCCTGGGCAAGGATCAGCTCAAGCGCCTGAAGGTCTACTCGAGCGACGCGCATCCACACCGCGCGCAGCAGCCGGTGCCCATCCGTTTTGGATCTAAAGGGGAGATTGAGTTCATTGGCCGATAACGCCCACTACTACTACGGGACCGGCCGGCGTAAGAACGCGGTTGCCCGCGTCCGACTCTATCCGGGCGAGGGCACCATCATGGTCAACAACAAGCCGCCACTGCAGTACTTCGGGCGGCGGATGCTCGAAATGATCGTGGTCGAGCCGCTCAAGCTGACTGAGACCACGAAGCGATTCAACATCAGCGCCATGGTCGTAGGGGGCGGCTCGTCGGGCCAGGCGGGCGCCGTCCAGCATGGCATCGCCCGGGCGCTCTGTGTCGCTGACCTGGCCATGCGTCCGGTGCTGAAGAAGCATGGCCTGCTCTCCCGAGATCCGCGGATGAAGGAGCGCAAGAAGCCCGGTCTCAAGCGCGCTCGGAAGGCGCCTCAGTACACCAAGCGCTAGCCCGGCGCTCCCGTCCTGGCCGACCAAACCGTGTAGAGTCCGCCGTTCGGCGATACTAAGCGCCGGGAATGGAGATCCTGCGGGACATCGGAATATTCCTGGCCAGCGGGAATATCTGGCGGCACGTCCTGGACGTTATCGATATCGGGCTCGTCGCCTTCTTCCTCTACCGGATGTTTCTGCTGATCCGGGGCACCCAGGCGGTCCAGCTCATGATCGGCCTGTTGCTGTTGGGCCTGGTTGGCCTGGTTGCCAACCTGCTCGGCCTGCGCTTGCTCTCCTTCATCTTCCGAAACGCGGCGCCCGCGATCCTGATCGGGATCATCGTCCTGTTTCAGCCGGAGATCCGCCGGGCCCTCGACCAGTTCGGCCGGATCGGTTTCATCGGCCGCCCGCTGGCGCACTACAACCTGCAGATCTTCAACCGCATGATCGATGAGGTCATCCGGGCCACGACCAAGCTGACTCAGCGGTTCACCGGGGCCCTGATCGTCTTCGAGAAAGAGACGGGGCTCGAGAACTACGCGAATACCGGGATCCGGATCAACGGGGAGCTCACCGCGGAATTCCTGGAAGCGATCTTCTTCCCCAATTCGCCGCTTCACGACGGCGCCGTGATCGTGCGTGGCAACCAGATCCTCGCCGCCGGCTGCGTGCTGCCCCTGGCGGACGAGGCCAGCGTGCGGGAACGGATGGGAACCAGGCATCGCGCCGGCCTTGGGCTCTCCATGCAGACCGACGCCGTGGTCCTGATCCTGAGTGAGGAGCTTGGTCAGATCACTGTTGCCCACGAGGGAAAATTGCTCCGCAACCTTGACACCGACCGCCTGCGCCAGGTGCTCAGTTCGCTGCTCCAGCCCCGGCCAGAGCTTCACGGTCCCCTCCTCGCCTGGAGGCGTTAACATGACCTCTCTTGCTTAGCAACCTGCGGATCAAGCTGCTCGCGATCGCTCTCGCGACTGCCTTCTGGGGCGTCGTTTCCTATACCCAGAACCCGACGCAGACTCATTCTGTGCGCCTCTCGATAGACCATCCGGCAGTGCCTGCTGGGCTGACGGTGATTGGCGATATCCCTCAGGTCAGCGTGACCGTGATCGGCACCGCCGAGAACCTCCGGGTCTTCGACCAGCGGAGCCTGCACCTGTCGGCAAACTTCAGCGGCGTTCGCGTCGGCACCAACCGGGTGCCAGTCCACGTTGACAACGCCGACCCTGACGTGACGGTCACCCAGCCGGATTCCATCACGATCGACGTGGACGAGATCGGGACCACGGTCCAACCGGTCACCATCGAGCGGGTGAATGGCCTGCCACCTGGCTTTCACGAGGTGACATCCGCCACCACGATCACTCCCCAGACCGTGCAGATCGTCGGTCCCAAGAGTCTTCTCAACGGCATTCAAGCCGTCGCGCAAGTGGATCTTGCCGGGGTGGTAGCGCCGATCAATCCCTCCGTCATCGTGGTCGTACGCGACGCTCGAAAACAACCCCTCACAAAAATGGTGGTTACCCCTCCCCAGGTCTCGATCAAAATGACCATCCAGGCCGACGCCGTCACCTTGACCAAGCCCATAGGCTGGTCTGTGACCGGCCAGCCCGCCACGGGTTACCGAGTCACAAACGTCACGGTCTCGCCTATCCAGGCCAACCTCACCGGACTCTCGGCCGTCCTGGCAGGGTTGGCTCAGGTGGCTTCCGATCCGGTGGACATCAGCAACGCCACCGCAGACGTCATTCGGACGGTCCGGCTGCGTCCACCCGCCGGGGTCGACGTGAGCCCAACCACGGTTCAGGTGCACGTCTTCATCGGGAAGATCCCGGGGACCTCCCCCTCGCCGTAGGCCGTAACCGTTACTGCCCCTGGGCCGTTCTACCGAGACTGTCAAACTCAGGACGTTCGTTTGAACGTGCGCTGAGTGGGAACATAGGAGCAGAAGATGTGCGGGATCATCGGCTACCTGGGTGAACGGTCTGCGGCTCCCATCATCATGGACAGCCTCAAGCGGCTGGAGTACCGCGGCTACGACTCGGCCGGCGTGGCCATCTTCGACCAGGACGCGGGCGACCTCTCCGTGGTAAAGAGCGCCTCCAAGGTTGACACCCTGGTCGAGCGGCTGACCGAGGAGATGCCGGCGGGGCGGGTGGGCATGGGCCACACTCGCTGGGCGACCCATGGCCGCCCGACGCTCATCAATGCGCACCCGCATTCAGACTGCACCAACAAGGTGGTGGTGATCCACAACGGCATCATCGAGAACTTTGCCGAGCTGCGCCGCGAGCTCCAGGCCAAGCGGCATGTGTTCGTGTCCGAAACCGACACCGAGGTCGTGCCCCACCTGATCGAAGAGAACTTCAAAGGCGATCTGGTGACGGCGGTTCGTGAGTCGCTGCGTCGCCTTCGGGGCGCGTACGCCATGGTCATCTTCTCCCAGCACGACCCCGACCTGCTTATCGGAGCGCGCCTGAACGCCCCTCTGGTGGTGGGCGTGGGCGAGAAGGAATGGTTCATTGCTTCCGACATCACCGCCGTGATCCCCTACACAAAAAAAGTGCTATTACTGGGCGAGGGGGAGATGGTCGCGATCAGCTCCTTGGGCCCCCAGGTCAGCAGCATGGACGGGGCCTCGGTCAAGCCCAAGATCATCGACGTCAAGTGGGATATCAGCCAGGCCCAGAAGGGTGGCTACCCCCACTTCATGGCGAAGGAAATCAACGAGTCTGCCGATGCCGTCTCGAACGCCCTGCGTGGCCGGCTGGCTGACGACGGCGAGGTGACCCTCGAGGAGTTCGGCTTCACCGACCGCCAGCTACTCAAGGTCCGCGACATCAAGATGGTCGCTGCCGGAACATCGTTCTACGCTGCGCTGCTCGGCAAGTACATCATCGAGGACCTTGCCCGGATCCCGGTGGAAGTCGAGCCCGCCTCAGAGTTCCGCTACCGCCAACCGATTATCGATCAGGACACCCTGGTGGTCGGCATCTCGCAGTCGGGCGAGACCGCCGATACCCTGGCCGCCATCCGCGAGGCCAGGCGGCTCAAGGCGAAGGTGGTCTCGGTCACCAACGTGGTGGGCAGCTCGATGGCCCTGGAGAGCGACGGCGTCGTCTATCTGCACTCGGGACCCGAGATCGGGGTGGCCTCCAGCAAGACCTTCATCGCGCACATCACCTGCCTTTACCTCCTGGGGATCAGGCTGGCCGCCGTGCGCCACCGGCTCGACCCGACGCGTCTCAAGCAGCTTACTGCCGAGCTCAAGGCTCTACCGGCTGCGGTACAGAAGGTCCTGGATCGGGCCGAGGTGCTCCAGAAGCTGGCCCGCAAGTACGCCGGCTATCGAAACTTCATGTACATCGGCCGAGGCATCAATTACCCGATTGCCCTCGAGGGGGCGCTCAAGCTGAAGGAGATCTCATATCTTCACGCAGAGGGCTATGCCGCCGGGGAGCTGAAGCACGGCCCGATCGCTCTGCTCGATAAGAACTTCCCCGTGTTTGCCATCGCCACCCAGGGCGCCACTCTGGAGAAGATGGTCAGCAACATCCAGGAAGTGATCGCCCGCGATGCCCCGGTGGCCGCCCTGGTCACCGACGGCGACCATGTCCTGGACGAGGTCGCGGCCGACCGGGTCGAGGTCCCCGCGGTCTCGGAGTTCCTGTCGCCGATCCCCAATGTGGTCGCCTTGCAGCTGTTCGCCTACTTCGTCGCGTGCGAGCGGGGTTGCAACGTCGACCAGCCTCGCAATCTTGCCAAGAGCGTCACCGTAGAATAGCCGCGGTAGCGGCAACGAAAACGATGACCCCAAGAGTCGGCGTGGACGTCGCGGCGGTCCCCCGGGTGGCGGAGGCCTATGCGAAATTCGGCCAGCGCTTCCTTCGGAAATTCTTGAGCGAGCGTGAGATCGCATACTGCGGCGACAGCGCTGAGCGGCAGGCAGGCCGCTGGGCGGCGAAGGAGGCGATCGGCAAGGCGATGCCGACCGGCGTGCCCCGGCCGCGCATGCGGGACGTCGAGATCTTGCCCAGCGACGATGGCCGTCCCCATGTCATGGTGGCCCCTCACACGACCCTGACCGGTCGCACGATCGACGTCAGCATCGCCCACGACGGCCATTTTGCCGTGGCGGTTGCCGTCATTCCGGAGGGCGATGCCCTCCAGGTGGGGCCCGCACTTCCCCCGGACTTCCGGTTGCCGGATCGTCCGGCCGACGGCCACAAGGGGACCTTCGGGACCGTCGTGGTGCTGGCCGGCTCACAGGGATTTACCGGCGCCGCCTACCTGTCGAGCATGGGAGCGGCTCGCACGGGCTCCGGCCTGGTCCGGCTGCTGGTGGCTCACACGATCTACCCGATCCTCGCGCAGAAGTGCACCGAGGTGATGGTGGCTCCTTTGCCGGAGATCGCCCCCGGCGTGGTCGGACATGCCTCCGTCAGCGGCGTGCTGCGGGGATTCACCGGGGCCGATGCCGGCGTCATCGGGCCAGGGCTGGGTCGCGACGCCTCGACCCGGCGGCTGATCGAGGATGCCATCCCACGGATTGCGGCGCCGCTGGTCCTCGACGCCGATGCCCTGAACCTGCTATCCGAGCACCGATCGCTGCTACCGCGGCTATCCGATCAGATCATCCTGACGCCCCATCCGGCGGAGTTCGGTCGTCTGAGTGGGCTGGACGTGCCCGCGGTCCAGGCGGATCGACGTGGGGTCGCCCTGCGTTTCGCCAGGGCCTGGAATAAGGTTGTCGTCCTCAAGGGTGCCGGCACCGTGGTGGCGTCCCCGGATGGCCGAGTCAGCGTGGACCCGATCGCGACCCCGGCGCTGGCTTCGGGCGGAACTGGTGATGTTCTGTCCGGTGTGATCGCATCGCTCCGCGGCCAGGGCCTCACGTCGTACGAGGCAGCCGTCACCGGTGTGCACCTGCATGCGCTGGCCGGACTCGAGCTGGAGCGGCAACTTGGAAAAGCCGGTGGGCTTGCCTCCGACCTGCTACCGGAGATCCCGCGAATCATGGAAAGGGTCCGGTCGATTCAATCGTGACTCGCGACGCCGCCACCAAGTGGGCGGACGTCGACCTGGGCGCCATCTCTCACAATGCCCGCCTGGTCAAGGACCTGGTCGGGCAGTCGACTGCCGTGATGGCAGTGGTCAAGGCCAACGGCTACGGCCACGGCGCCGTGGAGGTCGCGCAGGCGGCCCTTTCAGGCGGCGCCACCTGGCTTGGAGTTTCGTCCGTTGCCGAGGGGGTCGAGCTCCGGCAGTCCGGAATTAGCGTGCCCATCCTCAATATGGGCTACACACCCCCGGCCGCATTATCCGCGGCGATCGCCGCCAGGCTCTCGCTCACGCTGTACGACCAGGCTTCGCTCGAGGCCCTGCAGCGCATCGAGTCCCCAGTCGCGGTGCATGTGAAGGTGAATACCGGCATGAACCGCCTGGGCGCGCCTGCCGGCGACGCGGTACGACTCGTCCGCGAGCTCCGTCGATCGCCCAACCTGCGGCTGGAAGGCTTCTGGACCCACTTCGCGTCCGCGGAATCCGAACCTGATTTCACGCGGCAGCAGCTCGCCGCATACCTCGAGGCGCGGACGCGGATCGTGCAGGAAGGCGCGAGCGGTTTCATCAGCCATGCCGCCAACTCGGCCGCGCTGCTACGCCTACCCGAGGCGCGACTCGACATGGTGCGAGCCGGGCTGATCATCTACGGTGTCCGGCCGGTCCAGGACTGGCGTGACCTTCCCTCGCTCCGCCCAGCCCTGTCCTGGCAGGCCATGGTCACCAACGTCCATCTGGTCCCGGTCGGTGGCACCGTGGGATACGGGCGGCGCTTCACGGCAGCGCAACCGACGAAGGTGGCCACACTGGCGGCTGGCTACGCTGACGGACTGCACCGGCGTTTGTCGAACCGGGGCCGTGCCGTCGTGCGGGGGCAGATCGTGCCAATCGTGGGCACTATCAGCATGGACCAGGCGACGGTAGACGTTTCCACCGTCCCCGGCGTGGAGATCGGCGACATCGCCTGCCTGATTGGCAGCGACGGCGAGGCAAGCTGGCAGGCTGACGACGTGGCGAAGGCCGGTGAGACCATCTCGTATGAGGTCCTCTGTGCGATCTCGGCAAGGGTGCCGCGCCGCTACCGCAACCTATAATGGGAGTGCCCTAGGGGAGCGGAATGCTGAGACGGCGCCGCGCGCCGACCCTAAGTCACCTGACCAGGTTAGGACCTGCGGAGGGAAGGGCTCTCAGGCATTCCGCGCTGCTGGGCGGGATGCTTTTTTGATGGAGACATCTGGCGAGGACCGGCGCAAGCGGCTCGATCGCATGCGCCTGTACGTGGTCACAGGTGAGGCCGGCGGGGTCGAGGAGACCGTCCGGATCGTTGAAGCCGCCCTGCAAGGTGGCGCCGATGTCATTCAGATGCGCAAGAAGGACATGTCCAAAGCTGACCAGTACCGGCTCGGCCGCCGGCTCCGGCCCATCACACAGGAGCGTGGCGCCCTGCTGATCGTCAACGACCACGCCGACCTGGCGCTCGCGATCGACGCCGACGGCGTCCATCTGGGACAGGACGACCTGCCGCTATTCGTGGCTCGTGCCCTGGCCGGGTTCGAAGGGCGGCTGATCGGCTGCTCGACGCATTCACTCGAACAGGCCCGGTCTGCCGCCAGCGGCGGCGCCGACTATCTCGGGGTCGGCCCGGTCTTTGCCACACCCACCAAGCCGGGCCGTCCGGCTGTGGGCACGGGTCTCGTGCGGGAGGTGTCCTCGAGCCTGAACATTCCATTTGTCGCGATCGGCGGAATCGAGGCCTCGAATATCGGCCAGGTTCTCGAGGCAGGCGCCCGGGCGGTAGCCGTGGTTCGCGCCGTGTATGACGCCCCGGATCCGGCCGGGGCTTCGCGCATGCTGCGTGCCGCTGTCGAAGCCCGGCTCAAGGTTGTGGTATGAGCCAGGAGGTCAACGTCACGCTGAACGGGAAACCGCGAACGGTGCCGCAGGGGCTGACCTTGCTCCAGCTTCTGGAACAGCTCGACGTGCAACCGTCGCGAGTGGTGATCGAGCACAACCGGCAGATCCGGCGCCGCGAGGACTTCGAGAACACCCAGGTTGGTGAGGGTGACGAGCTGGAGCTGGTCTATTTCGTCGGCGGTGGGGCCGCCGACGGCTCCGACCCCTTTGTCGTGGGGGGATGTGCGTTGCGCTCGCGCCTGATACACGGGACCGGAAAATTCGCGTCGAACGAGGTCCTGGTGCGCTGTCTCGAGGCCGCGGGGCCGGACATGATCACGGTCGCCATCCGCCGGCTGAGCCTGGAGGGCGGTCGGTCGGAGCTCGAAGGCGTCAACCTGCGCCGCTACACACTCCTGCCGAACACCGCCGGCGCCACCACCGCGGAGGGGGCGGTGCGGATGGCGCGCCTCGCCCGGGCGGCGGGCTTCTCGGAGTTCATCAAGGTGGAGGTGGTCGGCGACGAGGACACGCTGCTGCCCGATCCCCAGGCGACCCTGCTGGCGACCCAGCAGCTGGTGAAGGAGGGCTTCATCGTCATGCCCTACACCAGCGACGACGTGGTACAGGCGATCCGGCTTTACGAAGCCGGAGCCGCCGCGATCATGCCAGGCGCGGCTCCGATCGGCACAACCCTCGGCTTACAAAATCTCCTCAACCTGCAGCTGATCAAGCAGAAGGTGAAGGTGCCCGTTATCGTCGACGCCGGCCTGGGCGTCCCCTCCGAAGCAGCCCGCTGCCTGGAGCTGGGCATCGATGGTGTGCTCGTGAACACTGCGATTGCGCGTGCCCAGGATCCACCCGAGATGGCGCGCGCTTTCGCGGAGGCGGTGACTGCCGGCCGGCGGGCTTTTCGCGCTGGGCGCGCCCACATAGGTCTCAAGGCGGTCGCCAGCAGCCCGGTGGAGGGCGTTCCCGTTTAAGTCGACCATCAGGCGGCGGTCGGGCACCCTGGCCGGCCTGGGCGAGCGCGGCCTGCTCAGGTCACTACGCCCCTACCTGGCGCGCGCCAGCAGCAGGCTCATCATCCCGGCGCCCGACGACGACGCCGCTGTCTGGCGCATCGGATCCACCAGAGTTGTGGCCACCGTGGACACCATGGTCGAGGACATCGACTTCCGCCGTCGCTGGCCCGGTTTTGATTTCCGCAAGCTGGGCCGCCGGCTGATGACGATCAACCTCAGCGACCTGGCCGCCATGGGCGCGACGCCTCGATATGCGCTGGTATCCCTGGCGCTTCCCCGTGCCCTCTCGACTTGGGCGATCGACCGCCTGTATGCCGGTATTGCCCAGCAAGCTCAGCGATTTGGTTGTGCGATCGCCGGGGGCGATCTGAGCGCTACCCGGGGGCCGCTCACGCTGACCGCCGCGGTTTTCGGTGAGCTCCCAAAAGGCAGTCGCCCGCTGACGCGCCGGGGCGCCAGGGCAGGTTGGCGTATCGGAGTAACCGGCCGGTTGGGTTCAGCTGCTGCCGGGTTGAAGCTTCTCGAAGGCGGCCGTCGTCCGGCAACTCCGGCGGAGCGGAGCTGGGTCAGGGCGCAGCTGGAACCGGTTCCTCGTCTCGAGGCAGCCCAGATCCTGCGACGCGCCGGAGTGCGGGTGGCGGGGGACATCAGCGATGGCCTCTATCGCGAGGTGGAGAAGATCGCCGAACCTGCTGGACTCGGCGCCGAACTCTGGGCTGACGAGTTACCAATCGAGGCATCCCTGGGCCGGTGTCACGGCGTGGCCGCCTGGCGGTTGGCTCTTTTTGATTCCGAGGACTACGAGCTGATTTGCGCCGCACCCCGGCGGCAACTGGATACGGCCGCGGAGGCACTGCGCGCAAGCACCGGGCTTCGACTCACCCAGGTGGGACGGCTGACCCGCGAGCCAGGAATCACCCTGGTCCGCAATGGGCGGCGGCTGCGGCTAAGGCATGGTGGATTCGAGCACTTCCGTTAAGACCGAGTCGGTCGAGGGCACGCACGACTTCGGCCGCCGGATCGGGGCGGTCCTGGCGGCCGGGGACCTGGTTGCCCTGGAGGGAGACCTGGGGAGCGGGAAAACCGTGCTCGTGCAGGGGATTGCCGAAGCTCTTGAGGTCACCACTACCGTCCACAGCCCCACCTTTGTGCTTCATCATCGATATCCAGGGCGGGTGCCGGTCGACCACTACGACCTGTATCGCTTGCACGGTATGGAGTGGAGTGACGCGGGGCTGGACGAACCGGCGCCCGACAGCATCACGGTCGTGGAATGGTCGGACCGGGCCGGCGTCCTGGATGCCTGGTCGACGGTGCGGATCCGCCTTGAGGTCGTCACCGAGCGCAAGCGGCGCCTCACATTTCTCAAGGGCCCGGACCGGGTTCGGGCAGTCTTTAGTGGCCAGACGTCTCGCGCTTGACACCTCCGGCACCGAGTATGCGATGGTGCTTATCGAGGATGGCCGATGTGCGGGTAGCGTGACCTGGACCCGCGCCGGTATTTCCGCTCCTGCCATCGTCCGGCTCGCCGACCTGCTTTCAGGCGCGGGTTGGTCGCCGAGGGACCTCGACGGCGTGGCCGCGGGCCGAGGCCCGGGGTCCTTCACCGGCCTGCGGGTGGGTCTCTCGCTGGCGGCCGGACTGGCGTACGGGCGGCAGATTCCGCTTTACCTGGTTGACAGCCTGGAGATGGTTGCTGCCCGGGCGCGGGGGCAAGCGGCCTCAGCCGTTCTCCGGGACGCAGGCCGCAACGAGGTCTACGCCTGGCGCCGGCGGGAGGGCGCCCTCCGGCTGCCGGTGCAGGGAATCGATGCCTGGCTGCGCCCAGGAGACCTGGTCCTGGTCGAACCGGCAGGCGCGTTGCTGCGCTGGGCACCCAACCGCGCCGGGCTGGAGGTTCCGGCGGGCGAGCAGCAACCACTGAGTGACGCCATGGTGACCATCGCGAACGAGATTTTTGATCACGCAAAACCTGTGCGATATGATGAGTTGCAGGCGCTCTATTCGCAGCCTGCAGCGGCCGAAGAGCGAAAAGGCAACCAACCATGATGCAACTGAAATCCCGAGTCCTTATCGACGGCATGCGCGAGGAGGATATCCCCCAGATCCAGCAGATCGAGAAGGAGATCTTCCCCACACCCTGGCCGAAGAATGCCTACTATCGCGAGCTGCATCACAACCGGTCCGCGTACTACATCGTGCTGCGCCGGGACGACGAGATCGTGGGCTACGCGGGCCTCTGGAAAATGAGCGACGAGGCACATGTGACGACTGTGGGTGTGCGCGGGGGCGAGCAGGGAAAAGGGTATGGCCACGCTTTGATGGCCGCGCTCATCCAGCGGGCCTACAGGTTGGGCTCGCGCTGGATGACCCTGGAGGTACGACCCTCCAACGACGTCGCCGTCCGGCTGTACGAGAAGTTTGGCTTCAAGGTCATCGGCCGGCGGCGAGGCTATTACACCGACAACAATGAGGATGCGATCGTCATGTGGTCGGATTCGATCCAGGCGCCGAGCTTCAAAAAGCGCTTCAGGGAAATCCTCGAGTCGCTCGAGGTCGAGGGCGTCGACAGCACCGCCCCACTGTAAGCACCGCGGCACCGCCCTGATATTCCTGGCGATCGAGACCTCCTGTGACGAGACGGCGGCAGCCGTTGTCGAGAGCGGACCGCGGCTTCGTTCAAATGTGATCCGGTCTCAGGATGAGCTGCATGCGCCCTACGGTGGAGTGGTTCCGGAGATCGCGGCGCGAGCCCACCTTCAGTCGTTGATCCCCGTGATAGAGCGCGCTCTCGCGACCGCGGATAGCACCTGGGACCAGATCGACGCGCTCGCGGTTACCCGGGGACCTGGTTTGATCGGCGCCCTCCTGGTCGGTGTGAACATGGCGCAGTCGATCGGGCTCGCCCGCGGTCTACCGGTGATCGGCGTCAGCCATCTCGCCGGTCACCTCTACGCCGCGAAGCTCGAGGAGCCTGGCCTTCGGCCTCCCGCGCTGGCGTTGATCGTATCGGGGGGCCACAGCGACCTCGTCCGCTGGGAGGAACATGGCGCCATCGAGGTGGTGGGGCGCACCCGTGACGACGCAGCGGGGGAGGCATTCGACAAGGGCGCCCGGATCCTCGGGTTGCCGTTTCCCGGAGGGCCGGCGATAGACCGGCTGGCCGAGGGCGGGGATCCGAGGTCGTTCGCCTTCCCGCGTCCGCGCGCACCTGGACTCGACTTCAGCTTCAGCGGGGTGAAAACCTCCCTCCTGTACCAGGTCCGCAAGCTGGGTGACCTGACAGATCAGCAGCGTGCCGACCTGGCTGCCAGCTACCAGGAGGCGATCGTGGACGCGCTGCTCCAGCGCGTCGAGGCGTCGCTGGCTGCGGAACCGGTTCCGACTGTCATCCTGGGGGGAGGGGTGGCCCGGAATCGCCGGCTGCGAAAGGCGGCTGCCGAGCGCCTCGGCGCCCGGGTGCACCTGATCGTGCCGGCGCCCGACCTCTGCACCGACAACGCCGCCATGATCGGGGCTGCTGCCCTGGAGCAATGGGAACGAAAAGGCCCGGATCTCGCGCCTTTCGACGCCGACCCGGGCCTCGGCTTCAGTTAATCGTAAGCGGCGTTAGAAGCAGGGTAGAACGAGCGGTGTTCCGACAATGCTGAATCCGGTCGCCGGGCTCCCCTCAAATCGCGCAATGACGAACGCGCACTGGCCGGCAGCCGTGATCTTGGTGGCGACCACGCCGTGGCCACTCGAACTGTCATAGAAAAGCACGCCACGCGCGCCGACGGGGCTGCCCGTGGTCGTGTGGAAGAAGACCGTGACGGTTGAACCGCGATGGATGGCCGTAAAGGCTCCGAACGCGACCGGCGTGACGCCGACGACGGCAGTAAATGTCCCGCTGCAGACGCCGTTCTGACCGGTCTCTGTCGACAGAACGAGACTGCCGGTACCACTTACCGGAAGGATGCCGCTGGGCAGCACGAAAGGAAAGGTCTGCTCTACCTGTGGACAGGAAGTCGCGTTCGAGTCGGCAAACGCCGTCGTCCCCGCCGGCAGAGCCAGGCTCAGCGCCAGAGCAGACGCGGCAAGGGTTTTCTTGAGATTGACCATCGTCCCCTCCCCAAAAATTGATGAACGAACGGTAAATTCGCTCGCTGCCGAGACTATCCGCCCGCGGCGGCCGTGTCAAGGCTCGCTGGCAGGGTACCTCGAGGGCCCAGGTCATACAAGACCCAGGGCCTTGAACGAAAGCCTGGCGTTCCGCTATCATTAGCACTCGGACTGACTGAGTGCTAACTACAGCATTGCCAGCAAGGAGGATTCGAGTATGAAGCTACGTCCACTGGGTGATCGGGTTGTGATCAAGCCGCTCGAGCGCGAGGAGATGACCAAGAGCGGGATCGTCCTGCCGGACACCGCCAAGGAGAAGCCGCAGGAAGGCTTGGTCGAGGCTGTCGGCAATGGCCGGTTCATCGAGGCTAGCGGCAAGCGGGAGCCCGTCGATGTCAAGGTCGGCGACCGCGTCGTCTACGCCAAGTATTCGGGGAGCGAGATCAAGCTCGAAGAGACCGAATACCTGATCCTGTCCGAGAAGGACATCCTCGCCGTCGTCGCAAACGGTAAGGGCTAACCGCCGCCGCGCGGCACGGAAGGGGCCAGCTCAGGAGCTGGCTTCTTCTTTTTTGATGGGAATTTTCGGGAGGGCGAGGGTGGCCTCGATCAGCTCCGAGTACTGCTCCGCGTTCTTCCAGTCGTAGGTGGGGTTTCGCCAGCGGACATAGCCGCGGTAGTCCACCAGGAAGAGTGACCGGCGGGCGGCGCCCGTCTCCTCGCGAAGCACCCCGTAGGTCCGACTGACCGACTTATCCCAGTCCGCCAGCAGGGGGAATGGAAGGTCGCCGAGGCTCTTGGCGTATGCCTTGTGCGCCCAGATGTGGTCGACGCTGATGGCCAGGATTTGGACCTCGTTCTTCTCGAACTGCTGGTGATCACCTCGCAAGGAGGTGAGCTCGTTTGTTCAGCCAGGGCTGAAATCGAAAACGTAAAAGACGAGGACCACGTGCCGCTTGCTACGGAATGAGGCCAGCGTGACCTTGTCGCCATCGGGCGTTCCGGGCAGGCTGAAGTCCGGCGCCAGGTCACCCAGGCCCGGCATCTTTTCAACCACCGCCGACATCGGCCTATTGTAGAGCGGGGAGTCAGGATGATTTTCCGCGACCGGGTCGATGCCGGCGAACGGCTTGCCGAGCGGCTCCGTCATCACGCGCACGCGGCGGACACGGTGGTGCTCGGCATACCTCGGGGCGGCATCGTGGTCGGCGCCGTGATTGCGCGGGAGCTCGGGCTACCGCTTGGTATCTGCCCGGTGCGCAAGCTCGGCGCGCCGGGCAACCCGGAGCTTGCCATCGGTGCGGTCGACGACGAATCCGGCGTCGTAGTCGACCACAACCTGAGCCGCAGGCTCGGGCTCAGCGAGGAGGAGCTGCAGGCCGAAGCCGATGGCACGCGGGCCGAGCTGAGGCTCTGGGTGGGGAAGTTCGGCCAGGGAGTCGCCCGCCTCGAGCCCGACCGCCAGGTCATCCTGACCGACGATGGGATTGCAACCGGCCTGACCGCGCAGGCGGCGGTCGAGGCTGCCCGGCGCCGGGGCGCCAGGCGGGTGACGCTGGCGGTGCCGGTGGCCCCCAAAGACACGGCCGACTGGCTTTCCCGGCTGGTCGATGAGTGGGTCTGCCTGGCAACGCCCGAGCCCTTCTATGCCGTCGGGAACTTCTTTGAGCACTGGCCGCAGGTCGGTGACGACGAGGTTCGATCCCTCCTGACGCCAGGTAACGGGTAGTTACACAGGCGTTACCGGTTCTTGGGGGGACAGCCGGAGAGCCGGGGATATAGTTGGGAGCGCATGAAGCTGTTCGCCAAGGGGAAGGGGGGCCCCGGCGCGCCCACGGCTACCCAGCCACAGGTCCAGGCCATCGACCGCGTCGGCCTGCTGGGCTTGCTCGACCAGGTCGTCAACGGTGGCGGCTCGGGCACGCTCCAGCTCACCGAGCCGCGTGGGTCCTGGACCTATGCCTTTCAGAACGGGGCACTTACCCACGCCAGCGGTGGCCGGGTGCGCGGAGCGCGCCAGGCGTTCGATCTCCTCTGGGAGTTTCAGAGCGGACAGTTCGTGTTCGTGCCCGGCCCGAATCCGGAGCTGCACTCCAACCTTTATATAGACAAGGGCCGCCTGCTCGACCTGCTCCGCCGGAGCCAGACCGTGCTCCAGGGCCCGGCGTCGCCCTACATCGCGCCCGACCAACAGCGGCAGGTCGCACCCGTGAACCCGCGTTTTAACCCCCAGCCTGGGATGACACCCGCCTGGCAGGCCCCGCCTCAGGGGCAGGGCTATCCGCCCCAGCCTTATCCGGCTCCGCCTGGCCCGCAAGCTTTTCCACCGGTGTACCCCAACGCCCCGTATCAGCCGGCGCCCGGGGCTGGCATGCAACCCCCACGCATTCCTTCGGGCATGCCGCTGCAGCAGCCGATGATGCAGCCGCAACCGCCGATGATGCTGCCCCAACCGCCCTACCCTCCGCAGCCACCCCCCATGATGCGCCCCCCTGTGCCCCAGCAGCCCATGCCGCCGCTGATGCCGCAGCAGCCTGTGGTTGCTCCCTACCCCATGCCGCAGCTGCCGGGCCAGCCCACCTTCATGAATCCCCAGGCTGCGCCTCCCGCGCAGATGCCGCCGGCTCGTCCGGCCATGCCGGCCCGGCCGGTTACTCCTCCGAGCTTCTCGGTGCCGCCCATGCCCATCCCCAAGCGAAAGGAAGCAGCCCCCATATATCAGCCGCCTGCAGCTGCCGTACCGGCTCCGCAGGCGCCGCCTGCCGCCGAACCGAAGACCTCGGCCCCCGAGGACGACCTGAGATCGCTTCGGGCGAGCCTTGTCTCCCAGGCGCCGATCGCGGGCGTGCCGCCTGCCGCTTCCGCCTGGGGCGTGCGCAAGTCGGACGGTACGGTGGCGCCGCCGCCGTCGAGCGCAAAGGTACAGGGCAACGGCAAACAGAAGAAGCGCGGACGGCTGGCCGCAGCCACCCGGGTGAGGCTGATCAAGTTCCTCCTTTGGGCCTGCGAGCGGAAGTACTCGCCGGACGACCACTGGACGCTCAAGGACGCCTTCGAGGTGTCGACCATGGAATTGCGCGACCAGTTTGTGGGCGCGTTCTCCCAGTCGTTCAAAACGAATCGCCAGGCATCCGCCGAGGACGATGACGTCGACCAGATGAACGAGGGCCGGATGCGCGGCCGCGCCCGCTCCCGCAAGCGCTAAAGCACCCCGTCTGCCCTGGGCCCGGGCCCGTAAACTTTGGACTGACCTTGGCAACGCCTTCCTCATCCGCGCCGGCAGCGGCCGGCGTTGACCTGCTGGCCGGTCTTAACCCGCCGCAGCGAGCAGCGGTCACCGCTGACGACGGCCCCCTCCTCATCTTCGCCGGAGCGGGCAGCGGCAAGACACGCGTCCTTACCCACCGGATCGCCTGGCTGATTCAGCAGGGTCGCGCCCAGCCACACGAGGTTCTGGCCGTCACCTTCACCAACAAGGCGGCCCGGGAGATGCGCTCGCGGGTCGAGCAGTTGCTCAACCTGGCCGCAGGCAGCATCTGGATGGGCACGTTCCATGCAATCGCTGCTCGGATCTTGCGGCGGGACGGCAGCCCGGCCGGGATCGACCGGCGGTTCGTCATCTATGACGAGGGAGACCGGCTCTCGGCCATCAAACAGGTCATGAACGAGATGAGACTCGACCCCAAGCGCTATCCACCGGGGTCCGTCGTGGAAGCGATCTCCCGGGCCAAGGATGAGCTGCTGAGCCCGACCGCGCAGGCGAGCGCCGCCGGCACGCATTTCGAGGAGCTGGCCGCGCAGGCGCGCGTTCGCTACGAGGCCATCCTCGAGCAGAACCATGCCCTCGACTTCGACGACCTCCTGCTTCGGACGGTGCGCCTGTTCGAAGAGCACGAGGACGTGCTCGAGCGATACCAGAAGCGCTTCACCTACGTCATGGTCGACGAGTACCAGGACACGAACCGGGCGCAGTACGTCATGGTCAAGCAGCTGGCCGGGCGCCACCGCAACCTCTGCGTCGTGGGAGACGACGACCAGAGCATCTACAAGTTTCGCGGCGCGGACATTCGCAACATCCTGTCTTTCGAGCACGACTATCCGGACGCGAAGATCGTCAAGCTGGAGCAAAACTATCGCTCGACCCAGCGCATCCTGGACGCGGCCTACCACGTCATCAAGGTCAACCCGAACCGGGCGGATAAACGGTTGTGGACCGATCGCCAGGGAGGCCCCAAGGTGGTGGTGGCGCAGACCTACGACGAGCAGGAGGAGGCGCTGGCCGTGGCCCAGGAGGCCCTGCGCCTGGTCGGTGACGGCGACTACCGGCTGGGCGACATCGCCGTCCTCTACCGCACCAACGCTCAGTCACGGGCGCTGGAGGAAGTGCTCATCCGTCGCGGCCTGCCCTATCGCTTGATTGGCGGTCCTCGTTTCTACGAGCGCCGAGAGGTCAAAGACGTGCTCGCCTACCTCCGTCTGATCGCCAACCCGCAGGACACCCTCGCCTTTTCGCGCGTGATCAATGTCCCGCGGCGGAAGCTCGGCGAGAAATCGCTGTTCCAGCTCGGCTACTGGGCCGACGCCCACGGCATGACTCCCTGGGAAGCCCTCAACCGGGTCGAAGAGATGACCGGGCTCGCGCCCGGGGCGATGGCGTCGCTCGGCGACTTCCGGGACATGATCAACGAGGTGCGGGCCGCCAGCCAGGAGCGACGGTTGGTCGAGGTGATCGACCTGCTTCTACTCAGGTCCGGTTATGAGCGGCACATCCAGGCGGAGGGCGCGGACGCCCAGGAACGATGGGCCAACGTGCTCGAGCTTCGCGGTTTGGCCTCGGAGTACGACGGCCTGGCGCCGGGCGAGGGTCTGCAGTCGTTCCTCGAGGATGTCGCCCTGATGAGCGACGTCGACAGCCTGGAGGAGGGACCGCAGGGGATGACGCTTATTACCCTGCACATGGTCAAGGGCCTTGAGTTTCCGGTGGTCTTCATGCTTGGCATGGAGGAGGGTCTCTTCCCGCACAGCCGCAGCCTGGACTCACCGGAGGGCCTGGAGGAGGAGCGGCGGCTGGCGTACGTCGGCATGACCCGGGCCAAGGACCGGCTCTACCTGTTCCACACCTTCCGCCGTCACCTTTGGGGAAGTGCCACTCTCAACCTCCCCTCGCGGTTCCTGGCTGATATTCCGCCCGAGCTGGTCGACGCCCCGCCCGGAATTCCGGCCGGTGTCAGCAACGCGGAGATGGCACCCGCCCGCGCCCGGGAGGCCGCCCGCCCGGCGGCTCCGCTCGAGGTGGTGCAGCGGTTTTTTCCCGGAGATAACGTCGAGCACAAGCTATGGGGTCGAGGCAAGGTGCTCAAGAGCACGCTGACTCGCAGCGACGAGGAGCTGATCGTCAGGTTCGACAAGGCCGGGATCAAGATCCTCGCGGTGAGTCTGGCCTCGCTCATAAAGCTGTGAGCACCGCGGTTCACACCATCGAGGAGGCGCAGGAGCGCGTTCTCGAGCTGCGGCGGTTGATCGAGTACCACAACCGCATGTACTACGTGCTCGACCAGCCGGAGATCACCGATGCGGAATACGATGCCCTCTTCCGCGAGCTGGTGGAGCTGGAAACGGAGTACCCGGAGCTCGTCACACCCGACTCACCCACCCAGCGAGTTGGCGGTCCTCCCTCGGACGCGTTCGCCAAGGTCACTCACCGGGTGCCCATGCTGAGCCTGAACAACGCGTTCGAGCGGGATCAGGTGCGCGAGTTCGACCGCAGGGTCCGCCGCACCCTCGGTGAGGTGGAGATCGAGTACGTGACGGAGCTGAAAATCGACGGCCTCGCCATGAGCCTCCTCTATGAGGACGGTCGATATGCCGTCGGCGCCACCCGAGGGGACGGCTATGTCGGCGAGGACGTGACCGCCAACGTCAAGACGATCCCGAGCGTTCCGCTCAGCGTCACGGTACCGGCCGAGTTCCCGTCGACATTCGAGGTCCGGGGCGAGGTCTATATGCCGAAACGCAGCTTCCAGCGGCTCAACGCCGAGCTGGCCGGGCAGGGAAAACCTCTCTTCGCCAACCCCCGGAACGCGGCTGCCGGCGCCGTCCGGCAGCTTGACCCTCGGATCACCGCCAGCCGGCGCCTCGACACTTTCATCTACGCGCTCGACCCACCCGGTAGCGCCAGAACGCAGGCCCAGATCCTGAGCCTGCTCGGGGAGATGGGGTTCCACGTCAATCCGATTTTTCGGACGCAGACGAGCATCGACGGAGTGCTCGAGTTCCTCGACGAATGGCAGGACAAACGGCACGAGCTCGACTACGAGACCGACGGCGTGGTCATCAAGGTGAACGACCTGGGCCAGCAGGCCGAGCTCGGCTTCGTGTCCCGCAGTCCCCGCTGGGCCCTCGCCTTCAAGTTTCCGCCCGAGCAGGCGGAGACGGTCGTGAGCGAGATCAAGGTCTACGTCGGCCGGACGGGTGCGATCACGCCGGTGGCCTGGCTCGAGCCCGTGGTAGTGGGTGGGACTACAGTCAGCCGCGCCACCCTTCACAACGAGGACGAGGTGGCTCGCAAGGACGTGCGAGGGGGCGACCACGTGATCATCCAACGGGCGGGTGACGTCATCCCCGAAGTCGTCCGGGTTATCAGCGATAAGCGACCCGGGACGAGCCGTCCCTGGCACATGCCGCAGAACTGCCCCGAGTGCCATACCCCGCTGGTGCGCGAGCCGGGTGAGGCGGTCACCCGGTGCATCAACCCACTCTGCCCGGCACAGGTCCGGGAGCATCTGCGTCATTTCGTGGGCCGCAGCGCCATGAACATCGAGGGCTTCGGCTACGCGACGCTCGACCAGCTGATCACGCGGGGGCTGGTCAAGGATCCCGCGGACCTCTACCACCTGACCAGGGACCAGCTGCTGACCCTGGAGGGATTCGCCGACAGGTCGGCCCAGAATCTCCTCGAGCGGATCGAGGCCAGTAAGTCGGCCACGCTGGCGCGGTTCCTGTTCGCACTCGGGATCCGGCACGTCGGAGACCATATGGCCGGCATCCTGGCGGAACACTTCGGCTCCATCGACCGGCTCCAGTCGGCCGGAGTCGAAGAGCTGCAGTCCGTGGGCGGCGTGGGGCCGACCGTGGCAGCCGGCGTCCACGAGTATTTCCAGCGCCCCGAGTCCCGCCGGCTGATCGATCGCCTGCTGGAGGCGGGCGTCACGATCAAGGCGCCGGACCGTCGCTCCGGCCCGCTCGCGGGCAAGTCGTTCGTGATCACCGGGACCCTGAAGACGATGACCCGCGGCCAGGCCGAGGAGCGTATCAAGGAGCTCGGCGGCATCCCGGGCTCGAACGTTTCGAAGAAGACCGATTACCTGGTGGTTGGGGAAGAGCCGGGCTCGAAGCTGGAAAAGGCGCAGCGGCTCAAGGTAGCGATCCTGGATGAGCCGGCCTTCCTCGCCCTCATCAGATAACCGGATGTCGTCTGTATAAGACTTTGTAACGGTTTGTAACAGCTCCTTAACTTCCCTTTCATGGCCGGTGACGCATATTGCGCGCCATGCGGCTGAACCGCAGTCTGCTGCTTGTCGCGCCGCTGCTGGCAGCGCTTGCCATTCTGGTGCTGGGGACCCTGCGGCAGAGCGGCACCCTCGCCCTGAGCTGGTCCGTGCCGCTGATGGACGGCACCACCGTCCTGAGCGTCACCCTGCTGCTCGGCGGGATGCTGTCCCTCTACGTCCTTGCCAAGCGTGAATCCGTCTCCTACCTCAAGCTGGCGGAACAGTCCCAGCATTCAGAAAGCCGGCTGAAGGTGATCATCGATACCTCACCCAGCGCGGTGATCTCCGCCGATGAGCGCGGACTCATCACCGGTTGGAACAAGAAGGCGGAGGAGATTTTCGGCTGGAGCCATGATCAGGCGATCGGTCGCACCCTGAGCGGGACCGTCATCCCGCGCCGGCACCATGAGGCCCACCGGCGCGGCTTCAGGCGCTTCGTCGAAACCGGCGAAGGCAAGCTGCTCGGGCAGTCGATCGAGCTGGCCGCCCTTCACCGGGACGGGCACGAGTTTCCGGTTGAGGTCTCGGTATCCGCCGTCTGGCGGTCGGGCCGGCAGCTCAGCCTGGTCGCGTTCATCACCGACATCAGTGAGAGGCGGAATGCCGAGCGGCTGCGCAGCGCGCAGTTCGCCGTGACCCGTCCTCTGGCGACCTCGGCGAGCTGGGCGGAGGCCGCGCCCCAGGTGATCCAGGGGCTATGCGAGAGCATGGGGTGGGCCCTGGGCGAGTTCTGGGGCATAGACCGAGAAACAAGTGCGTTGCGCTGGGAATTCGGCTGGCTGCGGCCGAGCCGAGACCTTGAGGCGTTTGAAGCGGCGAGCAAGGCGTTGACCTTCGCTCGGGGCGTGGACCTTGTCGGCCGTGTCTGGGCCACCGGCAAGTCCGCCGCCGTGCGCGACGTAGCCTCCGACCGTAATGCGGTCCGGGCAAAGCTCGCGGGACGCGCCGGGCTCCACGGCAACTTTGTCTTTGCAGTGACCAACGGCCGCAAGGTGATAGGCGTGATTGCCCTCTTCAGCCGGGAGGTGCGGTCCCTCGACCGGCCCACACTGCGGGTGATGGCCGACATCGGCAGCCAGATCGGTCAATTCATCGAGCGTCGCCGTGCCGAGGAGGAGCTGCGCCGCAGCAGCGACCGTGTTCGGGCCGTTCTCGAGAGCGTCCCCGAGGGCATCCTCACCCTGGACGAGCGCTTGCAGGTTCGATCCATCAACTCGGCGGCACAGCGCCTGTTCGGAGTACAGGTCGATGAGGTCGCCGGAAAAGACTTCGGGGGGCTGATCGCCGAGCCGAATCGCGGCGAGCTGCGGCCGCAGTTGCGCTCCTATCTGCGCGCCCGCGATGAGCGGGCCCAGGGAACCCACGAAACCGTGGGGCAGCGGAAGGATGGCACCACGATTCCGATCGAGTTCACCGCCACCCGCTTCGGCTCCCAGCGTCTATTGATCGGCGGGCTCCGCGACGTCTCGCAGCGCAAGGCCGAAACCGAAGCGCTTCAGTTTCAGGCCCTGCACGACCCGCTCACCGGGCTACCCAACCGCAGCTTTTTGAAAGAGCGGCTGGAGACAGCCATCCTCGCGGCCGAACGCGATCTGCGGCCCTGCGCCGTCCTGGTGATGGACATGGACAACTTCAAAGAAGTGAATGACCGGCTGGGCCACCACGTGGGTGACCAGCTGCTCCGAGAAGTCGCCGCGCGCCTCCGGGGCACTCTTAGAAAGGCCGACATGGTGGCCCGACTTGGCGGTGACGAGTTCGCCGTGGTCCCCTTCGGGGCGACGGACGCACCGCGGGCGGCGCTGATCGCCGAGAAGATCCTCCAGGCGCTCGAAGCTCCGGTTGTGATCGATGAGACGCCGATCACCCCGGCGGTCAGCATCGGGGTGGCCAGCTTTCCCCAGCACGCTGAGGACGCCGCGGCGCTGATGCGCCGGGCGGACGTGGCCATGTACGCGGCCAAGCGCGCCCGCAGCGGTTACAGCGTATATGCGTCCGACCAGGAGGACGGGAACGGCAGCCCGACCCCGCTGATCGGAAAGCTCGGCCATGCCATCGACCAATTCGAGCTGCTGCTCCATTATCAGCCGATCGTCGACCTGGCGGACGGTCGCCCTGAAAAGCTGGAGGCGCTGGTCCGCTGGGGACATCCCAAGCACGGGCTGCTTCCACCGGATGACTTCATCCCCTCGGCGGAGCAGACCGACTTGATCAAGCCGCTCACGGCCTGGGTCCTCAATGAGGCGCTCGGCCAGCTGCATGCCTGGCACAAGGCGGGCTTCGAGGTTGGCGTTGCCGTAAACCTGTCCGCCCGCAGCCTGGCGGACGTGGAGCTGGCTCCCACCGTGGCTGATCTCTTGCGGACCTGGCAGATTCCCCCGGATAAGCTGACCCTGGAAATCACCGAACGTAGCATCCTTTCGGCTGAGGCCGACCCGACCCTGCGCTGCCTCCACGAGATTGGGGTCAGGCTCTCGGTCGACGATTTCGGCACGGGCTACTCCTCGCTCACCTACCTCAAGCGCCTACCGGTTGCCGAGATCAAGATCGACAAGTCGTTCCTGGCCGACCTGGCCCAGAGTCGCGACGACGCCGCCATAGTCCGCTCTACCATCGATCTGGGCCACAATCTGGGGCTGCGGGTGGTGGCCGAGGGCGTGGAGACCGCCGAGACCGCGACCCTCCTCGGTCAGCTCGGCTGCGACCTGGCTCAGGGATTCCACATCAGCTACCCGCTGCCTGCGGCCCAGCTCGGTCCCTGGCTCCGTGCGCGCCATCGCACGCCGAAAACCACAAGCCTGACCGGGTGAACTAAGCCCCTAGAATTAGGGTCTTGCCCGAGCCCGAATCAGAGCTCTCCTCCGCGGAAGTCGAGCATGTTGCGCGGCTGGCTCGACTGGGGATCACGGCGGAGGAAGTGACCCGCTACCGTGACCAGCTTCGCAATATCCTGGCCCACATAAACGCTCTCAACCAGGCTGACACGTCGCAGGTTCCGGCGACGGCCCATCCTCTGGAGGAGCGCAATGTGATGCGGGCGGACGAGGTCCGCCCGTGCCTCAGCGTCGAGGACGCCCTGAGGAATGCGCCCAAGGTGGACGGTGCCTATTTCAAGGTCAAGGCAATCCAGGAATGAACCTGCACGGCCGCACCATCCACGAGCTTCATCAGATGCTTGTCGACCGCGAGATCTCCTCGTTCGAGCTCACTCAGCTGGTATATGCGCAGATCGACCGCGTCGAAGAGAAGACGGCCGCCTATCTCACCCTTACTCGCGACCTGGCTCTGCAACAGGCGCGAGCGGCGGACGAGCGACTACGGGACGGTCGCGACGCGACACCGCTGACTGGCATTCCGATCGCCCTCAAGGACGTGCTCTGCGTCAGGGACGTCCAGTCGACGGCCGGGTCCCAAATTCTCAAGGGCTTCGTCCCTCCGTACAACGCGACGGTGGTGGAGCGTCTCGATCGTGAGGGCGCTGTATTCCTGGGCAAGACCAACTGCGACGAGTTCGCGATGGGATCCTCGAACGAGAACTCCGGCTACCGTCCCGTGCACAACCCCTGGGACCTGGACCGGGTCCCGGGTGGCTCCAGCGGCGGGTCGGCGGCGGCGGTGGCCGCGGGTGAGGCGATAGCGGCGCTGGGGAGCGATACCGGGGGGTCGATCCGGCAGCCCGCGGCACTGACCGGTATCGTCGGGATGAAGCCGACCTACGGCCGGGTCAGCCGGTACGGGCTGATCGCATTCGCCTCCTCCCTGGACCAGGTCGGGCCGATGACCCGGGACGTCACCGACTGCGCCCTGCTCCTGCAGGTCATCGCCGGCCATGACCCGATGGACTCGACGAGCTCCCCACGGCCGGTGCCCGACTACCTGGCCCAGCTGGCCTCCGGCGTCAAGGGGATGCGGCTGGGCGTACCCAGGGAATATTTCGTCTCCGGCATGGAACCGGGGGTCGAGGCGGCGGTGCGGGCGGCCATCCGGACGCTCGAGCAGCAGGGTGCCTCGATCGAAGAGGTCAGCCTGCCGAACAGCGCTTATGCGTTGCCCGCCTACTACATCATCGCGCCGGCCGAGGCCAGCTCCAACCTCGCGCGCTACGACGGCGCCCGCTACGGGTTCCAGGACGGCAGTGGCCGGACCGTGATCGAGGAGTACCAGGCGACCCGCCAGCACGGCTTCGGGCAGGAGGTCAAGCGCCGGATCATGCTCGGCACCTACGCGCTAAGCGCCGGCTACTACGACGCCTATTACCTCAAGGCTCAGAAGGTACGAACCCTGATAATCGAGGATTTCAAGCGCGCTTTCGAGAAGGTCGACGCGCTCCTGGGGGCAACCTCTCCCACGGTGGCCTTTCCGCTCGGGGCAAAGACGGCGGACCCGCTCGCCATGTACCTCAACGACATCATCACCATCCCCGGCAACCTGGGGAATGTGTGCGGCATCTCCGTCCCCTGCGGCCTGGCCGCTGGCCTGCCCGTGGGCCTGCAGGTGATCGCACCCGGATTTCGAGAGGAGGTCGCCCTCCGCGTCGCCTTCGCCTATGAGTCGGCCAGTGGTTTCCACAACGCACACTCGCCCCTGCTGGAGGCGGCCGTGGCATGAGCGCCGTCGCCACCCGCTACGAGGTCGTGATCGGGCTCGAGGTCCACGCCCAGATCCTGACCCGGAGCAAGATGTTCTGCGGCTGTTCCACCGACTACCTGACGGCAGCACCCAACAGCATCACCTGCCCGGTGTGCCTCGGGCTGCCCGGCTCGCTGCCGGTGATCAACCGCGACGCCGTCGAGGCGACCATACGGACGGCCCTGGCGCTGAATTGCGAGATTCCCGAGTTCACCAAGTTCGACCGGAAGAACTACTTCTACCCGGACCTACCCAAGGGCTACCAGATCTCGCAGTACGATCTTCCGCTCAGCCGCAACGGCTTCCTCGAATTCGAGGTCAAGGGTCAGCCCCGCCGGTGCGGGATCACCCGTGTGCACCTGGAGGAGGACACCGGCAAGCTCCTGCACGCCGGCGCCATCCACGAGGCGCAGTCATCCCTGGTGGACCTCAACCGCGCGGGCGTTCCGCTGATGGAGATCGTCTCCGAGCCTGACCTGCGCAGCGCCGACGATGCTCGCGAGTATTTCACCAGGCTCCGGGCGATCCTTCAGTACATCGGGGTCAACAACGGCGACATGGAGTCGGGACAGCTGCGTTGCGACGCGAACGTTTCATTGCGTCCGTTGGGGGCCACCGAGTACGGCACCAAGGTGGAGATCAAGAACATGAACTCGTTTCGTGCGGTGCATCGTGCCATCGAGTTCGAGATCGTCCGGCAGACGGAGGTGCTCGACGGTGGCGGAAGGCTGGCCCAGGAGACACGCGGCTGGAACGACGCCCGGGGTGAGACGGTGTCGCAGCGCAGCAAGGAGTATGCGCAGGATTATCGCTACTTTCCCGAGCCGGACCTGCCCCCGCTGGCGGTGACCCGCCCCTGGGTCGAGCAGATCCGCACCGGCTTGCCGGAGCTGCCTTCTGCTCGTCGGGCCCGGTTCATCAAGGCGTTCGAGCTGTCTGGTTATGACGCCTCACTCCTCACCTCTTCGCGGACGGTGGCCGAGTACTTCGAGACGGCAGTCCGAGGCGGTGCTCCGGCCAAGGCGGTGGCGAACTGGATCCTGGGCGACCTCAGCCGCCTGCGCAACACCGCTGACTG
>Ga0209806_1000036_pt1 | contig 66714 bp, 52 predicted proteins | sample GraSoiAngelo_152_FD_186166 | JGI IMG/M metagenome (GOLD analysis project Ga0209806, IMG submission 186166) | Grasslands soil microbial communities from the Angelo Coastal Reserve, California, USA - 14_1009_12_30cm (SPAdes) (version 2) | ecosystem: Environmental > Terrestrial > Soil > Grasslands ... | reverse complement strand
CCGGAGTCGACCAGTCCGACCCGCGATACGGCCGTGACGGCGTTCCAGCCGAGGTGCGGCACGCGCACGTGGTCGGGAAGCCGGCGGCACGCGCCCGCGATCAGCCCGAGCCCGGGCACGGCGGAGGTCTCCTCGCTCCCTTCGCACAGCATCTGCATCCCCAGACACACGCCGAGCAGCGGTGTGCCTCGCGCCACGGTCTCAGCGATTGCACGGTCGAGTCCCCCCCCTCCCCCCCCTCCCCCCGCGCGCAGCGCCGCCAGCCCCGCTCCAAAGGCTCCCACGCCCGGCAGCACGACGCGGCGCGCCGCTGCCACCACGCTCGGGTCGTCCGTCACGACCACGCTCGTGCCGAGCCGGCGGAACGCACTGCAGATCGACGCGAGATTTGCGACGCCGGAATTCACAATGACGACGTCAGGCATCGAGAGTTCCCTTGGTGGACGGCACGTCGTCGAAGCCCGAGCAGGCGACCGCCTGCTTGAGCGCGAGGGCGGTTGCCTTGAAGGCCGCCTCGGCCCGGTGGTGGTCGTTCTCACCCTTCAGCACGTCGACGTGCAGCGTGAACCGCCCCGCGGCCGCGAGCGAGCGCAGGATGTGGGGGACGTTCTCGCACGCGAGGCCGCCGATCGCCTCCCGGCGCAACCCGAGTGTCACGTCCGCGTACGAGCGACCCGAGAGATCCACCACGGCGCGTGCCAGCGCCTCGTCGAGTGGAGCGTACGCCCAACCGAACCGGTTGACGCCCCGCCGCTCCCCCAGGGCCCGATCGACCGCCTGACCCAGCGCGAGCGCGCAGTCTTCGGCGCTGTGGTGGTCGTCGACCTGGAGGTCTCCCTTGCAGGCGAGCGTCAGATCGAATCGGGCGTGGCGGGTCAGCGCGTCGAGCAGATGGTCGAGGAAGCCGACGCCCGTCTTCACGTCGGCCTTCCCCGTACCCTCGAGGGTGAGCGTGACCGTGATCGATGTCTCGCGCGTGGCACGAGTGACGGTGGCGGCGCGCGCGGTCATGGTTGCAAGCCCTCGGATCGAAGCGTCCCCTCGAGGGCCTCGCTCAGTTGATCGAAGTCGGGCACATTCCCGGGTAGGGTGATGCGCAGCGCGGTCTCGAGCCCGCGGCGGCCGGGGAAATCGCGGACCATCACGCCGTGGGCGGCGAGACCGGCGCAAAGCGAGCGAGCCCGCGACCCGCATTCGACGAGCACGAAGTTCGCTTGCGACGGCCGTGGCGCGAGGCCGGCAGCGGCAAGCCGCCCGCTGAGCAGGCGGCGCTCCTCGCGGACCCGGGCGACGTGACCGCGCAGCGGCTCGGCGCCGCGCTCGAGCTGGGCGAGGGCCAGGGCAACCGAGGGCGCCGCCACCGTGTAGGGGCCGCCCGCGGCGCGCAGCACGGCGATCACATACGGGCTCCCCACAGCGTAGCCCACACGGCACCCCGCGAGGCCCCAGGCCTTGGACAGGGTGCGCAGCACCAGGACGTTGGAAAGATCGAGCACCCCCGGAGTGAGGTCCTCGTCCGCATACTCGACGTACACGTGATCGAGGACGACGAGCGCGTTCGGCGCCGCCGTGGCCACGCGCCGGACATCGGCGAGCGTCGCGACGCTCCCCGTCGGATTGTTCGGCGACACGACCGCGACGACGGCGGTGCGCGCGTCGACGCGACTCGCGAACGCGTCGCGCGGGAAGGCGTCGTCCCACCACGGGACCCGCACGAGCTCACCGCCTGCAAGCGCGGCGCTGCAATCGAACATGTCGAAGCTGGGGTCCGGCAGCACGAGGGTACGGCCGGGCTCGAGGAATGCCCGGCACGCGCGGTCGATCGCCTCGTCGGCGCCGGCCGTCACCAGCAGGCGGTCCGGGGCCACACCCACCCGGGCGGCGAGGGCGGCTTCGAGCGCGGAGACGTCCGGATAGCGGCGTAACAGCTCCGGGTCCGCCTTGGAGAGATCGCCCAGCAGAGCGCGCGACGGCAGGACCCCCTCGTTTGAGTCGAGCCGAAGCATGCCGGCACGACCCGCCGGACGGCGGTAGGCGGTGGCCGGGTCGATCCGCGACACGGGGCCGGTCAGGGGAGCGCTGGTGGTGGCCGTCATGGGACGATCTGCGAGAAGGTGGACACCACGAGGTCGGTGCCGCCCGCCGCCTTCACGGCGGGGATCACCTGTGGCAGCGCGTCGCGCGGTACCGCGGCCTTCACCGCGTAGCCACCATTACCGAACAGTGGAGCTACGGTCGCCTGCCGCATCGATGGCAACACCGCGACCACCGCTTCGAGGCACTCCGCTGAGGCGTTCACCTCGAGCATCACGCGACGCCGGGCCACGAGCACGGAGTCGAGCAGCATCACGAGGTCCTCGATGCGCTGGCGCCGTGCGCGATCCTCGAGCGCTGAGGGGTTCGCATAGAGGCGCGTGGAGGAGCGCATCAGCTCGTTCACGACCACGAGACCGTTCGCCTCGAGCGTCGCACCGGTGGCCGTATTGTCCACGATGACGTCGGCATCTTCCGGCGGGAACACTTCGGTCGCCCCGTACGAGCGCACGCACTCGGCGGACAGGCCGCGCTCGGCGATCCAGCGCTGCGCCAGGCGCTCGTATTCCGACGCCACCACCAGGTGGCGGGCGGGCAGACGCCCGTCTACCAGCATCGCCTTGGGTGCTGCCGCGACCACCAGGACGGGGTCGAGCCCGGTGTCCAGCAGCTCGACGACGCTTGCCTCGAGCTCCGCCACCCAGTCCGCACCGGCGAAGCCCACGTCCCGACTGCCGAGTGCAAGCATCTCGACGATGTTCTGGGGTTTGAGGATCTTGGCTTCGGTATCCTGCAGGGACACGTCGGGGCGGTAGCCCCTGGCGCCTGGGCGAATCCGGATGCCGGCGTCGCCGAGCAGGGTCAGTACTCCCTGCTCCATGCGGCCTTTCGGCAGGCCGAGGCGCAGGGGTGTCGAGGAACCCGATGGTCGAGACATCGTGTCGCGCTCCGATCGTTGGCCGACCCGTGCCCGGGAGCTCGAGCGTCCCAAAAAGCACGACGCCGGCCCCTGGGGGCCGGCGTCGGCGATGGACTCAAGGCTCTACGGTCTGCTCGTTACCTTGACGTACGCCCCCGGCTCCCCCCAATCAACGGGTGGTGATGGTGGTGCCGCTGGTGCAAACGCGTACGCTGCATGAGCGGTAACTAAGCCGCCCACCCAATCCTTGTCAACACCCTGTCGTCCCACCCCGCCCGAACGTGTGATTGACAGGGCGGGACGTGCCGGGTAAATAGCAAAATCATGATCGCGCGATCCACCGCTACCTGCTGTTGTCCGCCCTGTCGGATGATGTGTCCTTGCTCCTCGGGGAGCGGACGCGGTTGTGGCGCTGTGGTTGCCGGCATCGGATGATGCTCGACTAGCTTGTAAACGGCACGCGCGACGCAGATCGGGCCCGCTTCCCTAGGGAAGCGGGCCTGTTTCGTTTTTGCCTCGTTGTGGAGAGGGGGGATGAAAGGGATGGTCGGAGCGAGATGACTCAACCCGAGCTGGTAACGGATACGCGCATCACACAGGCGCACGGTTTCGCGCTGTGGTTCACCGGTCTGTCCGGCGCGGGCAAGTCCACGCTCGCCGCCGCGGTGCGCGAGGGGCTCGGCCGTCGCGGGATCCCCGTCGAAGTGCTCGACGGAGACGAGGTGCGTCAGAATCTCTCCAAGGGCCTGGGGTTTTCGCGCGAGGATCGCGACACCAACATCCGCCGCATCGGCTATGTCGCCAAGCTGCTTGCGCGCAACGGCGTAGCGGTGATCACGGCCGCGATCTCCCCGTATCGCGCGATCCGAAACCAGGTGCGCGAGGAAATCGGAGCGTTCGTCGAGGTGTACGTGAAAGCCTCGCTCGATGAGTGCATCCGCCGCGACACCAAGGGGTTGTACGCCCGCGCCCTGGCCGGGGAGATCCCCCAGTTCACCGGTGTGTCGGATCCATACGAAGAGCCCCTGTCCCCGGAGCTCGTGATCGACACGGAGCGCGAGGCGGTCGGTGAGAGTGCCGCCCGTGTGATCGATCGCCTCCTCGAGCTGGGCCACCTTCGGAGCGCGGGCGATGCTTAGCGCCGCGCGGGCTCGCGAGCAGGCCGTTGCCTTGAGGGGTGCCGATCCCGAAACGATTCTCCTGTGGGCGGTGGACACGTTTCCGGGACGGGCGGCCCTGACGGTGAGCTTCGGTGGGGGTGGCGTGGTGCTCGCGCACCTGCTCAGCCGCATCGACCGGACCGTACCGGTGATTTTTCTCGACACCGGCTTCCATTTCACCGAGACGTATGCGTTCAAGGAGCAGTTTGCCAAGCGGTACGGTCTCAATCTCATCGAGCTCAAGCCCCTGACCGATCCGGGTCCGCTCTACAAGACCGATCCGGACCGCTGCTGCTTCATACGAAAGGTCGAGCCCCTCGAGCGTGCCATTGTCGGCTTCGACGCCTGGATCAGCGCGGTGCGGCAGGATCAGTCCGCTACCCGCTCGGCGACGGATCTCGTCGAGCAGCACGAGGTCGATGGCCGGTCGATCGTGAAGGTGTTTCCGCTGGCGCACTGGAGTCGGGCGGACGTTTGGCGCTACATCCGGGAAAATGGCGTGCCCTACCACCCGCTGCTCGACCAGGGCTACTCGAGCATCGGATGCTGGCCGTGCACCCGCCCCACGGCGCCCGGCGAGGCCGAGCGCGCGGGGCGGTGGAGCGGGACTGGGAAGACGGAGTGTGGGCTGCACACGTTTACCGTAAAGCGTGAGAGGTGATCCGTGAGCGGTGACATCGAGACCATCGCGCCGCACGGCGGCACGTTGGTGAATCGGGTGCTCGGGGCCGACGAGGGGCGTGCCGCGCTAGAACTGGCGGCCGGGTTGCCATCCGTGACGCTCGATCCCCGCGGCGTGGCGGATCTCGAGCTCATCGCGACCGGTGCCTACAGCCCGCTCACGGGCTTCATGGGCCTGGCGGACTACCAGCGCGTCCTCCACGAGATGCGTTTGGCGAGCGGTCTCCCATGGTCGCTCCCGATCACCTTGCGTGTGACTGACGCCAGGAGGGTCCGCGACACCGTGGCGCTCAAGGCACCGGACGACAACGCCGTCGCCCTGCTCGAGGTCCGAGAGGTATTCACACACTCGAAGGAGGAGGAAGCGCAGCTTTCGTACGGCACGACCGACCCCCAGCACCCGGGTGTGGCGCAGCTCTATGGTCAGGGCGATTTCCTGGTCGGGGGAGACATCCGGCTGCTCCGGCGCACTGCGCCGGCGTTCCCGGAGCTGGCGCTCGATCCCGTGGACACCCGGCGCGTGTTTGCCGAGCGCGGCTGGCGCACGGTCGTCGGCTTTCAGACGCGGAATCCGGTGCACCGCGCGCACGAGTACATCCAGAAGGCGGCGCTCGAGACGGTCGACGGGCTCTTGCTGCATCCACTCCTCGGGCCCACCAAGGACGACGACGTCCCGGCCGCCGTGCGCGTGAAGAGCTACCGCGTGCTGCTGGAGCGCTACTACCCGCGGGATCGCGTGCTCCTGGCCGGCTTCCCAGCCGCGATGCGGTACGCCGGCCCGCGGGAGGCGCTGTTCCACGCGCTGGTGCGCAAGAACTACGGTTGCACCCATTTCATCGTGGGCCGCGATCACGCAGGGGTGGGAAACTACTACGGCACGTACGACGCGCAGCGCATCTTCGAGCGCTTCGCGCCGGGCGAGCTCGGCATTCACCCCATCTGCTTCGAGCACACGTTCTACTGCCAGCGCTGCGGCGGCATGGCGTCACCCAAGACTTGTCCGCACGACGCCGAGTCCCATGTGACCCTCTCCGGCACCAAAGTGCGCGAGCTGCTGCGCAGTGGCACGCTGCCGCCGCCGGAGTTCAGCAGGCCGGAGGTCGGCCAGGTACTCGCCGACGGACTGCGGGAGGTGGTGGTCGCATGACCGACAAGCCGCTGAGCGCGGTCGAGAAAGTGAAAGCGGAGAGCCGTGGCCTGCGCGGTGATCTCGCCGACGAGCTCGCCGCCGGCACCGACCATTTCTCGGACGCGGACGCTCAACTCCTCAAGTTCCACGGGTCATACCAGCAGGAGGATCGCGACCAGCGCCGCGAGCGACGCGGCACCGACAGCGAGCCGGCGCACCAGTTCATGGTCCGCTGCAAGCTGCCGGGCGGCGTGCTCAGCGGCGCGCAATACCTCGTGATCGACGAGCTGGCAGACCGCTACGGCAACGGCACGCTCCGTGTCACGACGCGCCAGGGGAACCAGTTCCACGGCGTGCTCAAGGGCGATCTCAAGGCGACGATTCGCGCCGTGAACGAGATGCTGGTGACCACGCTGGGGGCCTGCGGTGATGTGGTCCGCAACGTGATCTCATGCCCCGCTCCGGTGGCGGGCGGACTGCGGGAGGAGGTTCTGCAGGTGGCCCGGCAGCTCTCGGATCATCTGCTGCCGCGAACCCGTGCGTATCACGAGATCTGGCTCGACGGCGAGCCGGTGGCGGGGGGGCCACCGGAGCCCGATCCCATCTACGGGACGCGGTACCTGCCGCGCAAGTTCAAGGTCGCGTTCGCCTTCCCGGACGACAACTGCTGCGACGTGCACTCGAACGACTTGGGGTTCCTGGTCGTCACACGAGGGGACCGACTCGCGGGATTCAACGTGTTGGTAGGCGGCGGCATGGGGCGTACGCACGGGAAGACGGACACCTACCCGCGGCTGGCCGACACGCTGGGCTTTGCCCTGACGGGGGAGGTCGTTGAGGTGGCGGAAGCCGTGGTCAAGGTACAGCGCGATCACGGCAACCGGAGCGATCGACGCCATGCGCGTCTCAAGTACCTTCTCGACAAGGAGGGGCTCACCTGGTTCCGCGATCAGGTGGAGCGGCACCTCGGCCGCCCGCTCGCGCCGGCCGCGGCGGTCGAGGTTTCGGCAATCGAGGACCATCTCGGGTGGCACGAGCAGGGTAACGGACGCTCGTTCCTGGGCGTGTTCATCGAAAACGGGCGCATCCGGGACGGCGAGGACCAGCGGCTGCGGAGCGCACTACGCCGCGTCGTCGAGACCGTCGGCAGCGGCGTCCGCTTCACCCCACAGCAGAATCTGCTCCTGACCGACATCCCTGACCGGCAACGGCGGCTGGTGGAGAGGATCCTGGCCGACCACGGCATTGCTGGTCACCGGGCGCTATCGGTCGTGCGGCGCTGGTCCATGGCGTGCCCGGCGCTCCCCACCTGCGGACTCGCCGTCGCTGAGGCGGAGCGGGTGCTGCCGGACGTGGTTGCGGAGCTCGAGGGCGAGCTCGAGCGGCTGGGGGTGACAGATGCCGCCCTCACCGTCCGGATGACCGGATGTCCCAACGGCTGCGCGCGACCTTACACTGCCGATCTCGCGTTCGTCGGTCGCTCGCTGCACAAGTACGGCGTGTTCGTGGGTGGCAGCATGCTCGGGACAAGGCTGGGTACGCTCTACGCGGATCTCGTCCCGCGCGACCGGCTCGTCGCTACCGTCCGGCCGCTGTTCGAGCGCTACCGCGACGAGCGGCTCGACGACGAGCGGTTCGGCGACTTCTGCCACCGTGTGGGTCTCGAGGCGTTGCGCGGCTCCGTCCCGGTCGGCCCGTGACGTTTTACCCCGTCTTCCTCAACCTGCGCGGACGCCGCGCCGTGGTGATCGGCGGCGGCGCGGTCGCCGAGCAGAAGGTGCTCGGCCTGCTCGCCGCTGGCGCGCACGTCACCGTGGTGAGTCCTGAGACCACGCCTCGTCTCGCTGATCTCGCGGCGGCCGGAGGGATCGAGCTGCGCCGCCGGCCCTACCGGGCGGGCGATCTCGCGGGTGCCTGGCTCGCCATCGCCGGGACCGACGATCGCGAGGCCAACGCTGGAGTGTGGGCCGAGGCCGAGCGGGAGGGCGTGCTGCTGAACGCCGTGGACGATCTCGATCACTGCAGCTTCATCGCGCCTGCGATCCACCGGGAGGGAGACGTCACGGTCGCAGTCTCGACATCGGGGAAGAGCCCGGCGCTCGCCGCTCGGTTGCGCCAACGCGTCGCCCAACTGGTGGGACCCACGGAGGCGCGCCTGTGTGCGCTCTTGGGCGAGCTGCGGCCGGAGTTGGCTGCGCGCGTGCCGGACACGCGCGCCCGGACGACCCTTTGGTATCGCATCGTGGACTCGGACGTGATCGACTTCGTGCGCCGGGGCGATATGGAAGGGGCGCGCGAGCGGATCGACGAGCTGGTTACGCAGCCGCCCGACATTCCCAGGCTGAAGCCTGGGCCCGGAACCACACTGCCCTTAAGGGCAGTGCCGGACAGGGCCCACTCTTCAGAGGGGGAATACGGGACAGGAGTGGTCTACCTCGTCGGCGCCGGCCCGGGCGACCCCGGCTTGATCACCGCGAAGGGCCTCGAGATCCTGCGATCGGCCGACGTGCTGGTGTACGATCGCCTCGTTGCGCCCGCCCTGGTCGCTGAAGCGCCGCCTGCGGCGGAGCGCGTGTTCGTGGGCAAGCCGCCCCACGGCGGCGGAGCCGACCGTGCGCAGGACGAGATCCATGAGTTGCTGGTCGACCGGGCGCAGCGTGGGTTGACAGTCGTGCGACTCAAGGGCGGCGATCCCTTCGTGTTCGGCCGCGGCGCCGAGGAGTGCGAGGCCCTGCACGCCGCGGGGGTGCCGTTTCATGTCGTCCCCGGCGTGACGTCAGCGATCGCCGCGCCCGCGGCGGCCGGGATTCCCGTTACCCACCGCCGGCTGGCCTCGGCTTTCGCCGTAGTCACGGGACATGAGTGCGCGGGCGGGTCGAGCCTCGATTGGGACGCGCTCGCGCGCGTGCCGACGCTGGTCGTGCTGATGGGACTCTCGACACTGTCCGAGATCACGGCGCGGCTGCTTGCGCACGGCGCGGATCCCGACACCCCTGCCGCCGTGATCGCGAGCGGTACCCTCCCGGCTCAGCGGACGGTGGTCGGCACGCTCGCAACGCTCGCCACACGGGTCGAGGAGGAGGGTCTCGAGCCTCCCGCGACCGTGGTGATTGGTGAGGTGGTGCGGGTCCGCGAGGTCTTGAGCCCGGAAGCTGTGGGATTGACGCATCCCGCCCGAGGGTTAGTATCACACACATGATCATCCGGTGCAGTAGTCTGCCGATTACGAGCATTACCATCCGACTCTTCCTGAGAGGCGGCGTGTCGGCACTCGGCTGACGGACTGCAGGACCCCGATGATGCGCGGCGCGGCCTCTCGAGCAGCTCGAGAGGCCGCGCCGCTTTTGTGATCCCTGATGGAAGCATGCGAGGGCAACGCACATGTTCCTGTACGACACGACTTTGCGGGACGGCACCCAGCGCGAGGGCCTGTCGCTTTCGGTCGACGACAAAGTCAAGATCGCGCGGCGGCTGGACGAGCTGGGCATTCATTATCTCGAAGGCGGCTGGCCGGGCTCGAACCCTAAGGACGCGGAGTTTTTCCGCCGGATCCGCAAGGAGCCGCTCGGGCACGCGAAGATTGCCGCCTTCGGGATGACCCGGCGGGCCAACGCTCGATGCGAGGACGATCCCAATCTCACCGCGCTGCTCGAAGCCGAGACGCCGGTGGTGACGCTCGTTGGCAAGAGCTCCACGCTGCACGTCGAGCGCGTGCTCGAGACGAGCCGCGATGAGAACCTACGCATGATCTCGGAGACCGTCGGCTACTTCCAGCGACACGGCCGGGAGGTGATCTACGACGCGGAGCACTTCTTCGACGGGTACCGCCTGGATGCGGACTACGCGCTCGCCACGTTACGGGCGGCGGCGGGCGCCGGCGCGGACTGCATCGTCCTGTGCGACACGAACGGGGGGGAGCTGCCCGACGTCGTGGAGCAGCGCGTGCGCGATGTGCGCGCTCAGCTGGGCACGCCGCTCGGGATTCATCCGCACAACGACGGCGGCCTCGCCGTGGCGAATGCGCTCGCCGCGGTGCGTGCGGGATGCGTCCACGTCCAGGGCACGATCAACGGGTATGGCGAGCGTTGCGGCAACCTCGACCTGATCCCGCTCATCGCCACCCTGCAGCTCAAGCTCGGCTGTCCGATGCTGCCGCCCGAGCAGCTGCAACGCCTGAGGGAGGTGGCGCTGTTCGTGGCGGCGGTCGCCAACTTGAATCCCGACGCCCATGCGCCGTACGTCGGCGCCAGCGCGTTCGCCCACAAAGGGGGCATTCACGTCGCGGCCGTGGCGAAGCTGACGGAAAGCTACCAGCACATCGATCCGGCGCTCGTTGGGAACGAGATGCGCGTGGTGGTGAGCGAGCTCTCGGGACGTCAGAACGTCAGGCTGCGCGCTGGCGCCATGGGGCTCGCAGCCGGCGCGGACGTGCTGCAGCAAGTGAAAGCGCTCGAGCACGCGGGCCATCAGTTCGAGGCGGCGGACGGCTCGTTCGAGATGCTCGTGCGGCGCTCGGCGGCCGACTATCGACCGCCGTTCGAGCTGCTCGGCTTCACCGTCATCGTCGAGCGGCAAACCGACGGCCACATGACGGCGCAGGCGATGATCCAGCTGCGGGTGGGTGACGACGTGATGCACACCGCGGCCGAGGGCGCCGGTCCCGTGAACGCCCTCGACAATGCCGTCCGCAAGGCGCTGCTGCCGCACTACCCAGAGCTCGCCGACGTGCACCTCGTGGATTACAAAGTGCGCATCGTAGACGAGCACCTCGGCACGGCTGCTAAGCCCCGCGTCGTGGTCGAGTCCGCCAACGGTGCGGAGCGGTGGAGCACCATGGGCTGCTCGGAGAACATCATCGAGGCCAGCTGGCAGGCGCTGCGCGACAGCCTAGAGCTGCCGCTGCTGCGGCGTCGCTCCTGACGGTCGTGTTCCGATGAGGCCGGCGCGAATCGGATGACGACTACTCACACCGCCACGGGCGTCGTTTCCGCGCGCGCCGCCACAGGAGCAGGCGCTGGGTGGGGGACCACCTTGCGGAACAGCGGGCCGTAGCGGTCCCACGAGTCGAGAATCGTGCGCGCCTTGACGCTGCCGGTTCGCGCGCAGTGCTCCCGCAGCAGCTCGAGCACGACCTCCTCATCGGGCGCTTCGAGCGCCCGTACGGCGACCATGTCGGTGTTGCAGCGGGCCGAAAACGTCTCGGTATCGTCGAGCACGTAGGCCACGCCGTTCGACATCCCTGCGGCGAAGTTACGGCCCACCGGCCCCACCACCACCACGACGCCCGCCGTCATGTACTCGCAACAGTGGGCGCCGGCGCCCTCGATCACGGCGATCGCTCCGGAGTTGCGCACGGCGAACCGGTCTCCCGCACGCCCGGCGGCGAACAGCCTCCCGGCGGTCGCCCCGTACAGCGCCGTGTTGCCCAGCAGCACGTGCTCCGCGGTGCCACCGACGGCTGCCGCCTCGCGGAACGGCCGGATCACGATCTCGCCGCCCGTGAGCCCCTTGCCGACGTAGTCGTTCGCGTCCCCCTCCAGCTCGAGGTGCATCCCCGGGAGAGCGAAGGCTCCAAAGCTCTGCCCCGCACTGCCGCGGAACCGCAGGCGGATCGATCCCTGGGGCAGGCCGACGTTGCCGAGCCGCCCGGCGATGCGCCCGGCGATGCGGGCCCCCACCGTGAGGTGATGGTTGCCGATGTCGTAGACGCCCGCGAACGGGCGGCCGGAGTCGAGCCGCGGCGCCAGCGTCTCGAGTATCTCGTCGTCGAGCGACTCGACGCCGGGGCGGTCATTGCGCTCCACGGTGCGGCGCCGTGGTGCCTCACCTCCCGCGCGGGGATCGGCCAGCAGCACCGAGAGGTCGAGCATCTGAGCGCGAGGCACCTCGGGATGATCCACGCGCTCCAGCAGCTCTACCCGCCCGATGGCCTCGTCCAGCGAGTGGCAGCCCAGCCCCGCGAGGAGCCGGCGCACGTCTTCCGCGATCCAGGTGAAGTACGCGACCACCTGCTCTGGCGTGCCGCCGAACTTCGCCCGCAGCTCGGGCTTCTGGGTTGCGATACCGGTGGGGCAGGAGTTGAGGTGGCACTGCCGGGCCATGTCGCACCCGATCGCGACGAGCGCCGCCGTGCCGAAGCCGTAGGTCTCGGCGCCGAGCAGCGCCGCGATGACGACGTCGCGGCCCGTCCGCAGGCCGCCGTCCACCCGCACTTCGATGCGGTGGCGCAAGCCGTTCTCGATCAGAATCGCCTGGGTTTCCGCGAGGCCCAACTCCCACGGTGACCCCGCGTGCTTGATCGACGACAGCGGTGACGCTCCCGTCCCGCCGTTGTGGCCGGAGACGAGCACGTAGTCGGCGTATGCTTTGGCGACGCCCGCGGCGACCCGCCCCACACCCGCTTCCGCCACCAGCTTCACGCCGACACGCGCGCGGGGGTTGACCTGCTTCAGATCGTGGATGAGCTGCGCCAGGTCCTCGATCGAATAGATGTCGTGGTGCGGCGGTGGCGAGATCAGCGGAACGCCCGGTACCGAGTGGCGCAGACGGGCGATCAGGGCCGTGACCTTGTGCGCGGGAAGCTGGCCGCCTTCGCCGGGCTTCGAGCCCTGCGCGATCTTGATCTCGAGCTCGTCCGCGCGCATCAGGTAGTGCGTCGTGACCCCGAACCGCCCCGACGCGACCTGCTTGATGCGGTTATCCGCGCGGTCGCCGTTCTCGAGCGGGGTGTAGGTATCGGGGTCTTCGCCGCCCTCGCCCGAGTTCGAGCGAGCGCCCATCCGGTTCATGCCGATGGCGAGCGTGCGGTGCGCCTCGGGGGACAGCGCGCCGAGGGACATCGCCGTCGAAACGAAGCGGCGGCGGATCGTCTCCGCAGGCTCGACCTCGTCGAGCGGGATCGGGGTCATGGTGCGGAGCGCCAGCAGGTCGCGCGGGCTGGCGGGCAGCCGGGCCGCGACCCGCGCGCGGAAGGCATCGTACGCCTGCGGCGTGTCCGCGGCCACCGCGGCTTGCATCGACCGCACCAGCGGTGGCGACCAGCCGTGGTCCTCGCCGTCGCGACGATAGCGCACGCGCCCGTGGTCGGGCAGTACGCCAGGCGCCTCGGTCTCGGGATACGCGGCACGGTGGCGCGCCAGCACGTCCTCGGCGATCTCGGCGAAGCCGATCCCGCCGATCGTCGAGACCGTGCCGGTGAAGCAGCGGTCGATCACCTCTGCGCCGAGCCCCAGGGCCTCGAAGATCTGGGCGCCGCAGTACGACGAGAGCGTCGAAATGCCCATCTTCGACAAGATCTTGAGGAGGCCGGCCTCGGCAGCGGCGCGGAACCGCGCGCGCGCGTCCTCGTCCGCGACGTGCGCTTGTACGGACTCGAGCGCCAGCCAGGGGTGCACCGCTTCCGCCCCGTAGCCGATGAGCGCGGCGAAGTGGTGCACGTCCCACGCGTCTCCCGCTTCGGCGATGAGGCCGACCCGCGTCCGCAGCCCGTGCTCGAGCAAGTGCTGGTGCACGGCCCCGACCGCCAACAGCATCGGGAGTGGGGCGCGCTCGCGGGCGGCGGCCCGGTCGCTGAGAATTACGATGCGCGCACCCTCACGCACCGCATGGCCGGCAGACCGACACAATCCGTCGAGCGCGGTGCGCAACGCGTCGGGGCCCGCCCCGCTCCCGGCGGAGGCGCTCCACGTCGCGTCGAGGGTGACGACCTGCGCGCCGGCGCCTATGCGCAGCGCGGCGTTCTCCTCCGCGAGGAGGACGGGGTGCTCGTTCCGCACCAGCCGCAGCCCGGCCGGCCGGTCTGCGAGAAGGGAGCCCCGGCGCCCGATGTGCATGCGCAATGACATCACCAGCGTCTCGCGCAGCGGGTCGATCGCCGGGTTCGTGACCTGTGCGAAGCGCTGACGCAGGTACACGTACAGGCTGGGCGGGACGCGTGCCAGGGGCGGGATGGGCGTATCGTCCCCCATGCTCCACACGGCGTCATGCCCGGCGCCGCCCATCGGCTCGAGCACGTAGCGCAGGTCCTCGAAGCTCCAGCCGAACGCCCGCTGCCGGGCGACCCGCTCGGGCTCGGGCGCCGGCGGCGCGTCGGGCACGGCCGCGGTCGGCCGCAGCAGGCGAATGCCCCGCGCGGCCCACCGGCTGTAGGGGCGGCGCCGGGCCACCTCGCGCTTCGCCTCCGCGTTCCGCAGGATCGCCTTCCGGCGCGTATCCACCACGAGCAGCTCACCCGGGCCGAGTCGGCCGCTCTCCACCACGTCGCCTGGGTTCAAGTCCACGAGGCCCGTCTCGGAGCCCGCCACCACGAGCCCGTCGCGGGTGACCTGATAGCGGCAAGGACGCAGCCCGTTGCGGTCGAGGGCGGAGCCGACGAACACGCCGTCCGAGAAGGCGAGCGCCGCCGGTCCATCCCACGGCTCCACCAGGCATTCGTGGAACTCGTAGAAGCCCCGCAAGGCAGGCTCCATCTCCACGGCGCCCTCGTGCGCCTCGGGGACGAGCATCATGAGCGCATGTACGGGGTCGCGCCCCGAGCGTACCAGCAGCTCGAGCGCGTTGTCGAGACTGGCCGAGTCGCTTCCCTCCGACCAGATGACGGGCTTGAGGCGGTCTACCGCGTCGCCCCAGGGCGGTCCCGCCAGCGCCGGCTCGCGGGCCCGCATCGCGTTTCGGTTGCCCCACAGGGTATTGATCTCGCCGTTGTGGGCGAGCATGCGGAACGGCTGGGCGAGCGGCCAGCTCGACGTTGTGTTCGTCGAGTAGCGCTGGTGGAAGATCGCGATCGCCGTCTCGTAGTCCGAGGACGCGAGGTCGGGAAAGAAGCCGGCGAGCTGCGTGCCGGTGAGCAGCGCTTTATACACGAGCGTGCGGCACGAGAGTGAGCACACGAAGAACGGCTCGAGGCCGGGCCCCGCGTCGGCGATGCGGCGCTCGATCGTGCGGCGCGCGAGATAGAGGGAGCGTTCCCACGTCGCGTCGTCCTGGCGTCCACCGTCGGCCGGCGCGGCGAGGATGGCCTGTCGGATGGTGGGGCAGGATGCCCGCGCTCCGGCGCCCAGCACGTCCAAGTCCACCGGCACGTCGCGCCACCCGAGCACGGGCAGCCCCTCGCGACAGAGCACCTCCTCGATGATGGCGGTGGCGCATCCGAGCGCATCGGGATCGCGCGGCAGGAAAAAGGAGCCGACGGCGAACGGCTGGCCGGAAGCGAGCGCGAGCCCGCGGCTCGCCGCCTCGCGGTAGAACAGCGGGGCAGGGATCTGGGTGAGCAGGCCTGCACCGTCGCCCGAGCGGTCCGTGGCCGCGGCGCCGCGGTGGGCGACCCGGGCCAGCGCCTGCAGCGCGAGGCGCGCGATATCGGCGGAGCGGTGTCCGGAGGCGCGCGCTACGAACCCGACGCCGCAGGCATCGTGCTCCCGCCAGGGGTCGAGGTCCCGCGCGCGGCTGTTGGCCCAACGCGATCGGTCGGCTGCGGGCATCGTGTCTCCTCTTCACGCCCGGTCAACAGAAAGGCCCGCTCTGTTGGGAGCGGGCCGGGGGGTTTGCTTTTGAGTCGCCTACGCGCTTACGCCCGCCGTCCGCTCCCATCGGTGGGAGTCCCCGGATTCAGAATTGCAACGGGCTTCAGCGAACGGTTGTGCGACATGTCGGAACCACCCAAAGGTATTAACCCGAAAGCATTAATATTCACTGGTCGGCATAAATATACCCGCCCGTTCGAACTCGTCAAGGGGTGGGGGCGACCAGGCGCTGCAGCTCGGTGAACGGGATCAACAGGTCGCTCATCGTTTCGTAAGTGCCGCGCTCACGCAACTCGGTCGCCGCCCGGCGCACGAGACCGAGCGCGGCCTGGATCACGCGCGGACCGAGGCTCGCGCGCCTCACGCCCAGGCGCTCGAGCTCGGGGATGGCCGGGGCGGGGGGGCCGGCAATGACGTTGAGCGGCCCCTCGATCTCGCGGGCGAGCTGCCCGATCGTCGCCGCGTCGCTCACGTGCGGAACGAACAGGCAGTCGGCTCCGGCGGCGCAATAGGCGTTGGCCCGCCGCACTGCCGCGGTGAATCGCTCCATGGGCGACCACGCCTTGACTTCGAACGCGTCGGTCCGCGCGTTGATGACCAGGGGGACCCCGGCTGCCGCCCCGACCTCGCGCATCGCGCGGATCCGGTCCTGGTGCAGGGCCGCGTCCACCAGGCGACCGTCGTTCGTCCCGTCCTCCAGGTTCAACCCCACGGCGCCCGCCGCGATGACGCCGCGAGCGGTCTCAGCCGCGGCTTCCGGGGTCGTCCCGTACCCCGCTTCCATATCGGCAGTCACCGGCACGCGCACGCTCGATGCGATGCGGCGGACCACTGCGAGCATCTCCCCCCGACTGATGCGCTCGCCGTCGGCGTACCCGAGCGCCCAGGCGACCCCGGCACTGGACGTGGCGATAGCGGCGAATCCCGCGCTCTCGATCACGCGGGCGGTGATCACGTCCCACGCGTTCGGAAGCACGAGGATGCCGGGCTCCCGATGGAGCCGACGGAACGCCTCCGCCTGCTCGCGTTGACTCGTCCGTTTCATCGCGCCTCCTGGCTCATGGCGGACGGCGCTGCGCCGATTCGATAGACGGAGTTCGTGCCCCTGGCCATCTCCTCGGAGGAAGTATGAAGCATATCCAGAATTCCTTCGACCCGTTCGAGGACGACAACCACGACCGGGTCGGTCCCTCGGCCACGGCGCCCCGTGTCGCGTCCGTACCTCACGGCGCCCGACCGCGTGTGGCCGTGCTGCAGCGGCACGGGATCCCGATCGTCGTGCCGTGGGCGGCTAACCCATTGCCCCACCGACCAGACGCTCTCCTCGCGACCGTCGCGGCCGCGGCCTCGAACTTGAAGCGCCCCGGGAGAGTCCGGGCTACTGATCTCATGAACCGAGACTGCGGCTGGCTGGTCGTCGCCCTCGCGGTCGCGTGCGGGCGCGTTGCGTCGTCGCCTTCCAAGCGCACGACGCCGGCCACCGGAGCGGTCACCACCGTCGTCCCGACCGAAACCGACGCCCGCGTTACCCGGGTCGAAGAGCTGCTGCGCGGCGTGCCGGGCCTCGAGGTCACACGGACGCCGGAGGGCGGCTACCGGCTGCGCATCCGCGGCGCGCGGAGCATCCGGGGGAATCCAACGGACGACGATCCGCTGCTGGTGATCGACGGCATCACGATCTCGAGCGGGTCGCTCGGTACCACGCTAGCCGAGCTCGCGCCGGGCGACATCGCGCAGATCGACGTCCTCAAGGACGCGGCGGCGACGAGCGCGTATGGCTCGCGCGGAGCGAACGGCGTAATCGTCATTACCACGAAGCGGGCACGATAGGAGCATCGGATATGCAACTGGGGAATCCAGCTCGGCGGGAGTGTGGGCCTCAACTGACCCCCACGATGCGGCGTCACAGCTTGTAGGTCTCCTTGGCCAGCTCGTAGGCGAGCGCCCGCGCCATCCGGCGGGCATCGCTCGTGTCGATCACATGACGCGCCACGAGGCCCGCGAGGAAGTTCGCGTCGGCGCGGCGGGCCAGATCGTGGCGCGCGGGGATCGAGCAGAACGCGCGCGTGTCGTCGTTGAAGCCGGCGGTCTTGTAGATCCCCGTGGTCTCCGTGGTGTGCTCTCGAAAGCGCCGCATGCCCTCCAGGGAGTCGTGAAACCACCAGGGAGGGCCGAGGCGCATGGCGGGATAATGCCCGGCGAGGGGCGCCAGCTCCCGGCTGTAGGTGGACTCGTCGAGCGTGAAGACCACGAGCGTGAATCGCGCATCGTTGCCGTACGCGTTCAGCAAGGCTCGGAGGTTGCGCGTGAACTCGGTCGCGACCGGGATGTCTCCGCCTCGATCGGGGCCGAACTGCTGGAACAGCGGGCGGTTGTGATCCCGCAGCGCGCCCGCGTGAATCTGCATCACCAGCCCATCCTCGAGGGACAGCCGGGCCATCTCCATGAGGAGGTGGCCCATAAAGCGCCGCTCGTCGGCGGGCGTCACGTCGCCCTGCCGTGCCCGCTGATACAAGACCTCCGCTTCGTTCGGGGGGAGCCAGGTGGTGTAGGGCTCGAGCACCGCATGATCGGTGGCCGTGGCCCCCATTCCCTTGAAGAACGTGCGGCGATCTTCCAGCGCATGGAGGAATTCGGCGTAGTCTACCAGGGGCGCGCCATGCTCCCGGCCGAGCCTTTCCAGCTCGGCCCGCCACTCGGGTGAGGCGATCCGGAACACCGCATCGGGGCGGAAACAGGGGATCACCCGTCCCTTCCACCCGGACTCCCGGATGGCGCGGTGGTGCTCGAGCGGAGCGCTGGCCGCGTCCGTGGTGGCGAGGACCTCGATGCCGAACCGCTCGAACAGGGCCCGCGGCCGGAACTCAGGGGAGGCGAGCCGCTCTCTGATCTCGTCGTAGATCCCCGGCGCCGTCTCGGGGGACAACCGGTTGCGGACGCCGAATACCTCGTGCAGCTGGTAATCGAGCCACGCGCCGGTGGGCGTGCCGCGGAACAGGTAGTAATGGTCCGCGAACCGCTGCCACACCTTGCACGGGTCGGTCTCGACGGGCGCTCCATCCCGGCGCGGAATCCCCATGGTCTCGAGCGGGACGCCGCGGGCGTACAAGAGCCGCAGGATGTAATGGTCCGGCTGGACGATCAGCGCCGCGGGCTCCGCGAAGGGCTCGTCCCGGGCGAGGATTTCCGGATCCACGTGACCGTGGGGGGAGACGATCGGCAGCCGGCGCGTTGCTTCGTACAGCTCACGCGCGACGCGCCGTACCGCGGGATCCGGATCGAAGAAGCGGTCTGCGTCCAGGACGGCGGCCACGGGCCTACACGACCGGCGTCCAGCCCGGGGCGTATTCCCGCTGCCAGGTTTTCATCGCCTCCTCGTCGCCCGTGATCCGGCCCGACGTCGCGTCGATGCGCAAGGCGCGGCCGGTCGACTGAGCAATGTTGCCGAGGTGGCCCAGCAGAACGCTCTTCGCGCCCTCCTCGATCGGTTGATGGAGCGCGGCGCCGGTGCGGATGGCGTCCACGAAGTTGTCGATGTGCAGCGCGGTCATGTCGTCGTCGGCGTGGGTGTTGAGGCCGTCCCCTGCGTGCACGGCGAGGGAGGACTTCACCACCTTCTCCTTGAGGTCGTACATCGTGTAGCCGTCGCGGTCGAGCACCACGCTTCCGGCCGTACCCAGGATGGCCGTGCCGCGCGCGCGGCCGTACGTGGTCAGGCCGTTGCAGCTCTGCCCCTGCCAGATGATGGTCTTGCCGCCCGCGAACTCGAAACAGGCTTCCTGCGTATCGGGGAACTCCCAGTCGTCGGCGAAGTGATAGCGCCCCGCGACGGACGTGACCCGAATGGGGTAGCTCACGCCCAGGGCCCAGCGGCAGACGTCGATCTCGTGTGTGCCGTTGTTGCAGATCTCGCCCGTTCCCCAGCGGCGGAACCAATGCCAGTTGTAGTGGACGACGTTGTCGCGGTACGGCGTATGGGGCGCCGGGCCCTGCCACAGCTCGTAGTCCAGGTTCGCGGGGACGGGCACGGCTTTCCCGTGGCCGATCGTGGCCCTCGTATTGGCATACCAGGCGCGCCCGAGGTAGGGCTGCCCGATGGCGCCCTCCTTGATCGCTTGCACGATCTCGATCGAGCGGGGTGCGGAGCGCTGCTGCGTCCCCATCTGCACCACGCGCTGGTGCTTGCGCTGCGCCTCGACGAGCAGCTCGCCCTCGCGCGGGTTATGCCCGCACGGCTTCTCCACGTAGACGTGCTTCCCCGCCTGCATCGCGAGCAGCGCGGCCGGGGTGTGCCAGTGGTCGGGCGCCGCGATCACGAGCGCGTCCACGTCCTTGTCCTCGAGCGCCTTGCGGAAATCGCCGAGCCCTTTGGGAGGCTTCCCCTGGACGCCCGAGACGGCGGACACGCCTTTGGCGAGCACGAGCGAATCGACGTCGCATACCGACGCCACTTCGGCGTGGGCCGCTCGGGCGAAGGTTCGCGCCAGGACCGTGCCGCGGCCGTTCAGGCCCATGACGGCGACTCTGACTTTTTCGCCCGGCGAGCCCAGCCAGGATGAAACACGCGGTGAGGCCACGAGGCTCAGCCCCGCGGCCGAGGCAGTCTTCAGGAATTTGCGGCGTTTCATAGGTCTCGCACCTTTATGCTCCGGAAGTACACCTCGTCGCCGTGGTCCTGGAGTATCAGGTGCCCCCGGCGCCGCTCCCCGAACCAGGAGAGCGAGCGGTACTTGCTCTTGGCAAGGGCCGAATCCATGCGCGCCGTGCCGAGCTCGAACTCGAGCAGCTTCTCGCCGTTCAGCCAGTGCTCGCCGTGGTTGCCCCGGAAGACGAGCTTCGACTGGTTCCACTCACCCACCGGATGGACGTGCGTGGGCCGGCTCGGCGCGATGAGGTCGTACAGGGCGCCGGCGCGATGCGTCGCCAGCTTGCCGTCGAGGTGCCGATCGTCGTCCAGGATTTGATATTCGAATCCCAGCGCGGCGTGGTTCGGCGCTTCCTTGACGGAGAGCTCCTCGGAGACGTTGTACTTGACGCCGCTGTTCGCGCCGGGCGTCACCTTCCACTCCCAGGTCAGCTCGAAGTCGCCGAACGTGTCCACGGTCATCAAATCGCCGCCGTTCAGCGGCTGTCCGTCCGGCAGCTTCGGGACGTTACCGCTGGCGATCTTCTTGATCGTCCCGGCGTCGACCTTCCAATGTGCCGTGGGCACGCTGTCGTAGCCCAGCCCGCGCCACCCCGCGAGCGTGCGACCGTCGAACAAGAGGCGCCAGCCGGCGGCGCGCTCGGCGGTGGTGAGCTCGTTCGGCCGCGCGCCGATCGGCGCCGACGCGGTGACGGGTCGCGTCTGGGCGCCGAGCCCGGAGGTGCAGGTTGCGAGCGCGACGAGCCACCATCGATTTCTGATCATATCCACTCCGCAGAGACTCACAGGTTGCCGCGCTTGAGCTCCCCCACGGCGTAGTCGCAGGCGCGCGCGGTGAGCGCCATGTAGGTGATCGACGGGTTCACGCACGACGAGCTGGCCATGCACGCGCCGTCGGTCACGAACAGATTGGGGACGTCGTGCGCCTGGTTGTGCGCGTTGAGGACCGATGTCCGGGGGTCGCGTCCCATGCGGGCGGTGCCCATCTCGTGGATCCCGAGGCCGGGCTCTGCGCCGAGCTCGCCTTCCTCGTACGCGTCACGGGTCTGGACCTCCTGGCACCCGGCGGCCTCGAGCATCTCGGCCGCCGATGCGGCCATATCCTTCCGCATCGCCAGCTCGTTCTCGCCCCAGGTGCAGTGGATCCGCAGCAGCGGAATGCCGAACTCGTCGGTCTGGTCGGCCAGTTGGACCTGGTTGTCGGCGCGCGGCAGACACTCGCCGAATCCGGTCAGGCCCATCGTCCAGCGCCCCGGGTCGTGCAGTTTGCGCTTCAGCTCAACGCCGAAGCCGGCCTCGCTCCCGCCGCGTGTCCATCCCTGGCGGCTCGCGCCACCCTGATAGCCGAACCCGCGCACGTAGTCGCCGCGGCGCGACGCATCGTCACCGAGGTTGCGGAACCGCGGGATGTAGATGCCGTTCGGACGGTTGCCCTGATAGTACCGATCCAGCAGGCCTTCGATGGCACCGTTCGCGCCCACCACGAAGTGATGGTCCATGAGGTAGCGCCCGAGCGCTCCGCTGGAGTTGGCGAGGCCGTCGGGGAACCGTGGCGACTTGGAGGTGAGCAGGACGCGGGTGGTGGCGAGCGTCGACGCACAGAGAAAGATCAGACGGGCGGAATAGTCGCGCGTCTGCTTCGTGGTCGTGTCTACGACGCGGACGCCGGTGACCCGATTCTTCGCCGCATCGTAGATGAGGGAGTGCACCACGCTGTCGGGGACGATGGTGAGGCGCCCCGTGGCCCGTGCGGCCGGGAGCGTGGACGATTGGCTCGAGAAGTACGACCCCGTGGAGCAGCCCCGCTCGCACGGCCCGCAGTAGTGGCACGGGAGCCGGCCGTTCACAGCCTGCGTCAGGATCGCCACGCGGCCGATAGTGAGGCGTCGGTCCGGAAAGGCGCGCTCCAAGCCGGCTTTCACGAACTTCTCGCCCGCATTCATCTCCATGGGCGGCTGGAACTCGCCGTCCGGCAGGTGCGCCAGCCCCAGGTGCTCCCCGCTCACACCGATGAAGCGCTCCACGTAGCTGTACCAGGGTGCCAAGTCGGCGTAGCGGATCGGCCAGTCGACGCCGTGCCCGTCGCGCAGATTCGCCTCGAAATCCAGATCGCTCCATCGGTATACCTGCCGCCCCCAGATCAGCGACTTGCCGCCGACCTGGTCACCCTGAATCCAGGTGAACGGCTTGTCCTCGACGTAGGGATTGCGGTGATCCTTGATGAAGAAGTGCTTGACCGATTCGTGGAATTGGCCCGTGCGCGCTTGGATCGGGTACTCCCGCGCGCTTTGCGTCCCCACGCCCAGCCGCGCGTTACGCAACGGGAATTGCCAGTTGGGTTTGTGCTCGGTGATGTAGTCCTTGCGATGCTCGACGTTGCGCCCGCGCTCGATCACGAGGGTCTCGAGTCCCTTTTCGGTGAGCTCCTTCGCGGCCCAGCCGCCGGTGATGCCGGACCCGATTACGATGGCGTCGTAGGTGGTCATGACCAGGCCCGTCCGACTGAGGCGTACGGGATGTCGCCGCGGTACGCCCCGAAGGGGCTCACGTGCAGCTCCTGCATGGCGCCGAACTCGGATGTGTAATAGCCGACGATAGTCAGCTCCTTCAGGCGGCGGAAGAACCACCCGTCCTCCCCGCGGCTCGACGCAAACGCGCGTGCATCCATCTCGCCGAGCAGCGCGATGCGCTGCTCGGGTGAGCACTGGCGAAAGGGCTGGCCGTGCGCGGATTGGGCGCGCGCGTCCACGTCGGCGAGCCCGGCCAGGAACCGGTCGCGCTCCGTGGCCGGGTAGTGGTCGCTGAGCAGGGTGTCGACGAAGCGGTGCACGCCAGCCGCACGGGCGCCCGGCGTATCCGTCTGGGGAATGATGTGCTCGGCGACAGTTGCGACGAGCTCCAACTGAGCGGGGCTCAATGTGCGGGGCGCCCACGCTGGCGAGGCCGCCCACGCACGGCGTGTGGGCTTGCTCAGGACGCCCGCCACCGTGGGAGCGGAGATGGCGCCGCCCAGGAGTATCGCCACTTGCTCGAGGGCCTGGCGGCGACTAATCGAAGCGCGGCTCACAGCGTCACTCCCTCCTTCCATATGGCGATCTCGCGGTATCCCTGCTGTTCGTTGCTCGCCAGCTTGCGCCCGGAGGCGACGTCGAGAATCAGGCCAAACAGGTCCTCTTCAAGCTGGTCCAGAGTGGCGGTGCCGTCGAGCAGCGTTCCGGCATTGAGGTCGATCCAGTGCGCCTTCTTTTCGGCGATGTTCGTATTGGACGAGATCTTGAGCGTCGGCGCGGGGAAGCCGAGCGGCGTGCCGCGTCCGGTCGTGAACAGCAGCATCGTCGCCCCGCTCGCCACGAGGGCCGTGGACGACACGCCATCATTGCCCGGCGCTTCGAGCAGCCACAGCCCACCCGCTCTCTGTCCCGCGCGACGCGCCACCGGCTCGCCGTACCGTAGCACACCCGTCACGGGGGCCTGGCCGCCCTTCTGAATCGCGCCCAACGATTTCTCTTCCAGGGTCGTCAAACCGCCCGCGACATTGCCCGGCGAGGGATTCTCGTGGATCGGCTGCCCGTGTCGCCGGAAGTAGGCCTTGAAGTCGTTCACCATGGCGACAATCTCCCGGAAGACGGCCTCGTCGACCGCGCGGTTCATCAGCAGCTGCTCGGCACCGAACATTTCGGGCACTTCGGTGAGCATCACCTCGCCGCCGAGCCTCGTCAGGCGGTCGGCGACACGCCCCACCAGCGGATTGGCCGTGATGCCGCTCAGGCCGTCCGAGCCGCCGCACTTGTGACCGAGCACCAGGTCCGAAGCCGGGCACGCGTCGCGCGCGTCGGGCTCCATGCGCGCGACCAGCGCCGCGACGTGCTCCAAGCCCGCCTCGATCTCGTCGGGAACCTCTTGTGAATTGAAAAACCGCAGCCGCTCGGGGTCCACGTCTCCGGCCAGGTCCAGCAGACCATCCATCTGGTTGCTCTCGCAACCGAGACCGAGCACCAGCACGCCACCGGCATTGGGATGCCGCATCAACCCGGCCAGGACGCGGCGCGTGTTGCGGAGGTCGTCGCCGAGCTCGCTGCACCCGTACGGATGCGAGAACGCGTACACGCCGTCGACCTGTCCCGCGTACCGCTGAGTTCCCAACTGCGCGATCCGCTCGGCGGCGTGGTTCACACAGCCCACGGTATTGAGGATCCACACCTCGTTGCGCGTTCCGACGCGCCCGCTGCGCCGCCGGTAACCGGCGAACGTGGGCGTCACCTGTGGGCCGGCGGGCGCCCCCGGAGCGACTGCGTCTTTTTGTCGCGCAGGGAGCGCCCGCCGGTCCACGGGCTCGTAGCGGTACTCCACGACGCCGTCGAGCCACGTCTTCAGGTTGTGGGAGTGGACCCAGGCGCCGGGCATGATTAGGGCCGTGACCTCCCCGATGGGGAAGCCGTACTTGACGACCGATTCGCCTGGCTCGAGCGCCCGCAGGGCGATCTTATGACCCGCGGCGACATCCTCGCGCAGCACGATTGGCTCGCCGTCGATGGTGAATTCACAGCCCGCCGCGAGCGGCCGAACCGCCACCACGACGTTGTCGGCCGGGTGGATCCTGACCGCCTGCGCGGCCTGGCTCACCGGATGAAGTCCCGGTAGTTCGTCTCGATCTGCTCTGGTGTCGCGGCGCCGGACAGGATCAGGATGCGGTAGCGGAATGTCGCGGCCTCCTGCGGCGCAAGGCCGAAATTCAGCGACTCCTTGCCATTGGTGAACGCCTTCCGGCCGAGCGGGTTGGCGGCGAACAGGCCGTAGCCCCGGGCGTGCCAGTAGGTCGGGAAGCCGGGGTTCTTCGGATGGTCCAGGATGGCCAGTGTGACCGGCTCTCCGGCGACGCTGCCGGTCAACGTCGTCCAGCGGCCCCGCGTGCCCCATACGGCGTCTCCCTCGAGCCCTTCGGAGCTCCGATAGTGGCCCGTGACGCCGTCGTTGTTGAGCACCGGGACTGTGGTGGCATGGCCGTTCGCGTCCGTGAACACCTCCGCCGTGGTAGACGGCTGCTCGAGGGCGCGCGCCACCCGCATGCCCACCAGGCCTTCCTTGTTATCGACAAAGGTCACGGGACGCGCGAGCGCGGTGAGGGTGGTGATCCGGTCGATGGACCGCAGGCCGTCCGCCGCGCGGAACACGAACCGCGTGTCCTCGCGCAGCAGGGGCGTCCCGGCGTAGTCGACCCACTCTGCGGTGATCTCGAGCGTCCCCTCAGCCGATCCGCTCTCGGTGCGGCGCACGGCGCGGTGCAGGATCGTGCCCATCTTCGCCGCGCGGGCCGGGGGAATCGCGTCCGAGTTGTTCCAGAAGTCGAGCCCGTTCACGTCCCCGTGATCGAACCACAGGCCGACCTGATGCGGATGGTCCACCCGCTCGCCCGGACGCGGCTCGAGCGGCCAGCCGCGCGTCACCACGATGCCCGATGCGGACCGCACCGGGTAGAGCGTCGGCTTCTTGAGCGTAGTGGGATAGATGTACGACGTGAAGGGCTTGCCGTCGACGAGCACGTCGACACGCCGCAGATCTTCGTGAGGCACGACGTCGACCCGGGACTTCAGCGCCTGCGCGTGTAGGGGCGCAGCATGCTGCGCCCCTACCCATGTGAGGGCCAGACCCAGCGACCACGGCAGCCAAGGGTTACGCATGTTGTTCCCACTCCTCAACCCATGACGATGTCGCGCTTGGTGTCGTCGAACATGACCTTTCTGCCGCTGTGCATCGCGGCAACCGTCATGCACAGCGCCACCGAGTGGTTGTAGCCGGCCTCGATGTCCGCATTGGGCTGTTTGCGGGAGCGCACGCACTCCATCCAGTTGCGCACGTTGGCCGTGGTGGACGCATCGCCGCCCGTGTTCGCCGCAGTCTCCGCCGGCGCCAGGTCCGACAGTTTCGCCGCGCCCAGCCGATTGGCCTTCATCCCCATCTCGGCCGCCGCCTTCTCGTCGAGCCCGCCCGTCGGCGTGATCTCGTTGGTGTCGAGGTTGAGCATCCCGGCGTTCGAGTAATACAGCTCCTTAGTGCCGCCGGCCGAATTGGTCATGCGGGACGAGTAGACGACCTGGAAGCCCTTCGCCGGATCGTCGAGCGGCCCGTAGTCGAACACGATCGTGGCGGTATCCCAGTTCTGGCGCCCGTCCTTCCATAGATAGACGCCGCCGTTCGCGACCACCGAGCGCGGGTGCGCCAGGCCCGTGAACCAGTGGACGGTGTCGATCTGATGCACCATCCACTGATCGGGTATGCCCGACGAGTACGGCCAGAACAGGCGGTACTCGAGGTACTTGCGCGGATTCCAGGCTTCATACGGGAGATACGCGAGAAAGCGCTTCCAGTCGGTATCCTGCTCCTTGATGGTCGCGACGAGCTCGGGCCGGCGCCACCGCCCGGGTTGGTTCACGTTCCAGGTCATCTCGGCCATGACGATATCGCCGAACTTTCCCGATCGGATGAAGTCATTGGCGATCTGGTAGTTCTTGGCACTGCGCCGCTGCGTGCCGATTTGCACGATGCGGTTCGACTGCTTCACCGCATCCCGGATCTCGACGGCCTTCTCCATCGTGTGCGCCAGCGGCTTCTCGATGTAGGCGTCCTGCCCCGCTCGGATGGCGTCGACGCCGTGGTGGGCGTGCAGGAAGTCGGGGGTCGAGATCATCACTGCGTCCGTCACCTTTGCGTCGTACATCTCCTCGTTGTTGCGGAACGCCCGCGGCTTCGCCCCCACCACCTTCTCGATCCCGGCCACGCCTTCGTCGCGCCGCCGGTTCCAGATGTCCGAGACGGCGACGATTTCGAAATTGAGGTCCTTGCCGACTTTGCCGAATGCGGGGAGGAGGGCCTGGCGAAAGCGATCGGAGAACCCGACGATCCCGACCCGCACGCGGTCGTTCGCGCCGAGGATCTTCGCATACCGCGCCGCCGGCAGCGCGGCGGCGGTGGCGGCGGCGACCTTCACGAACTCGCGGCGTGGCATCTTCGTCTTGTGCTCGGACATCTCCCCTCCTGGGTCAAGAATGGGGGCGACGGCGGGCGGCGTCGAGCCCGGCCAGCGCGCCGCGCATATAGGCGAACGATTGTTTCATCCCCGGCAACGGGTCGTCGACGTCGATTTCGTACTCCAGGTTGACGTAGCCCCCGTACCCGCTGGCTTCGAGCTGCTGGAAGATCGCGGCGATGGGAATCGCACCCTCGCCGACGATGCACTGACTCCCCTTGGCCGTCAAATCGCGCAGATCCTTGACGTGCATGTCGAGCAGCCGTGGGCCCGCGTCCGCGATCGCCCGTACGACGTCGGTGCCGGTGCGGACGGTGTGCCCGATGTCGATGCACAGTCCCATCCGGCGATCCAAATTGTGCACGTGCTTCAAGGCGTCGTACGGGGACGGGAAGTTCTTGTCCTCGGGCCCGTGGTTGTGGAACGCGACGCTGATGTCGTACTGCTTGGCGAAGCGCTCAATGCGCGGGAGCAGCGCCGGGGCGGCGTGCGCGGTGATCAGCGGCATACCGGCGGCCCTGGCGTACGCGAAGTATTTCTCCACGTCCGGATCGCTGTCTTGGTCGAACGAGATCACTCCACCGCCCACGATCTGCAGACCCGCGCCCTCGATGTCGCGCCGGGCCGCGGCCAGCTCTTCCGGCGACAGCTCGTACGGCAGGTGCACGGACTTGAGATTGATGAAGGGTGTGCCGAGCGCCTTCACCATCTCGATCGCCTTGTCGCGGGGGAATTTTCGGAGTGAGTAGCTGGCGACGCCGAGCCTCAAGGTCCTCACCCCCTGTCCCCCTCTCCCGGAGGGAGAGGGGGAACTCTTGGCGTGCGGTGAGGACCCAAGCGCGGCTCCCGCCACGCCCGCGACGCTCGCGACTAGGAACGTCCGGCGTGGGACGCGACCGTCCGACATTCTCAGTAGCCCGGGTTCTGGGTGTAACAGCAGGTCGTGCGCTGGAGCTGAGTCGCGGGAATGGGCCGCAGGGCGTGGTACGGCCGAACGTTCGGGGCGCCGTCGGGGTTGTAGGCCCGGACGCGCGACACCAGCGTGTGGGTCCGCACCAGGTCGAACCAGCGCATGCTCTCGCCCGCGAGCTCCCGCGCGCGCTCATTCAGAATCTCGTCGAGGGTGAGCTGGGCCAACGTCAGCTCCATTTCGGCCTCGTGCCCGGAGATGGCCGCCCGCCGTCGCACGTCGTTGATGAAGGGGAGCGCCTCCGCGGCCCTGCCGTCCCGCAGCAATGCCTCGGCGGCGATCAAGTAGGTCTCGGCCAGCCGGAGCAAGAGGTAGTCCCGCGAGCCGTGCACCTCGTTGATGCTGAGCCGGAACGGGTCGTGGAACTTGTTGAGCGACGGGAAGATGTTGTCGGCGTACGTCCGGGGCGTGTACACGCGGTACGGCCTGAGTTGCACCAGTACGCTGTCCGAGTCCGTGGCGGAGACGTAGATGGCGGTGTCGCCGAGCTGGAACTTTGGCACCCCCGACGCGTCCTTGGGAATCGTCGCCGTGTTGTTGGCGTACCAGACGTGCCTGAACTGCGCGTCGTAGCGCGAATCCTTGGTGCGGTCGTACAGGCCGAGCAGGAACGGCGTCGGCCGGAAGCGCTTGAAGGGGCGCCCGTTGGCGATGTCACGCTTCATGCCGGGCATGACATCGTATTCCATCAGGAAGAAGAGGTGCCCCTGGTTCCCGTTGCCGGTGGTCAGTGGGTCGGTGGTGAACTGGACCGACCAGATGACCTCCGCGTTCCGCTCGTTGCTGAAGTCGAACACGTCCGCGAAGCGCGGCAGCAGCCGGTAGCGGCCGGAGGCGATGACCCGCTGCGCGTAGTCGGCGGCGTTGGCGAAGTCCCCCGCCTGCTGCTTCAGGGCCTCATCGGTGGCGGAGTCGTCGCTGCGCAGACGCGTGAGATACACCTTCGCGAGCAGATGCTGCGCGGCGCCCTTCGTCACCCGCCCATAGTCCACGCTCGCGTAATCGAGATTCGCCTCCGCGTAGCGCAGGTCGGCGATGATCGCGTCGTAGACCGAGTCGACCGGCGCGCGCGTCGCCTCCGTGGTCACGCTCTCCGTCTCCTGCAGCGTCAAGGTGACCGGCCCGTACATCTGCACCAGGACGAAGTAATAGAGCGCCCGCAGGAAGCGGGCTTCCGCGACCCGCTGCGCCTTGCGGGTCGAGTCCATGTCCACGACCGGCGCCCGCCCGATCACCGCGTTGGCGGTGTTGATCGCCCGGTAGAAGTCGTCCCAGGTGTCGCGGAAGAAGGACTCGTCGGCGTTCAGCTGGGTCGTGTAGTCGTTGATAAACTTGTGACTGCCGTCGGCGCCCTTGGTGTAGATGTCCGTGCCGAACTCCGTCACGGTGAAGCCCCGCTCCTGCGCCCAGAAGCTGCGCAGCGGCTCGTACGTGGCGTTGACCAGCGCGTCGAATACCTGGGGGCTGTTATAGGGTTGGTTGGCGAGGCCGCTGACGAGATGCTCGTTCAGATCCACGCAGGCCGTGAGGCTCGCCAGCAGCACGGCCGTCGCCAGGGCGACCGGCCGGTTGCGCATGCCCGTTTCGGTCCTCATAGACCCACCGTGGCGCCCATCATCACGGTCCGATAGCTCGGCGTACGGGCGCTCCCGACCTCTCGGAAGTTGCGCGCCGACAGGCTCCCCTCAGTCGTGCGCGCCTCGGGGTCGAGGCCGCGAAAGCGCGTGTACAGGAAGGGATTGAGCGCCGTGGCGTAGATGCGCAGGGAGCGACCGCGGAACGGCCCCAGCCGCGCCCCGGACAGCGTGTACCCCAGCGTGATGCTGCGGACGCGGATGAACGATCCCTCCTCGTAGCCTCGGGCGTCCCCGTACGGCGGGTTTTCCTGGGCGGCGTTGGGTTGCGGATCGGTGTTGGACGGGTTGGTCGGCGTCCAGTAGTTCACGGCGATGTTGTTGTAGCGGCCGGCCATGGTGCTGAAGTCCGTGCGGAACTGGTCCTTGACCGTGAAGCCCCAGCGCGCCACCGCCATGACCGAGAAATCGAACCGCCCCCAGTCGAAGCGATTCGTCAAGCTCCCCGTCCAGGCAGGGAAGTAGCTACCGAGAATGACCTTGTCGTCCTGGTTGATCAGGCCGTCGCCGTTCACGTCCACGACCCGGATCTGGCCGGGGGCCTGCTTGTATTTCTTCGCCTCGAGAGAGTCCTGGAGCTGCCAGATGCCGGCGAATTTGTAGTCGTAGTAGACCTGGATGGGAGAACCGACGAACCACGCGTTGCCGGCGTCGGCCTGCAGGCCGCTCGACAGGCTCACGATCCGATTCCGGCTCCTGGCCCATGTGAGCTGCGTGCTCCACCCGAGCCCGTGCCAATCCTTGAGGAGCGATGCCGAGAGGGCCACCTCGATGCCGCTGTTGTGCGTCGCCCCGATGTTCTGCAAGATCGACGCGTAGCCGGTCGTGGTTGGGATCTGCCGCAACATCAACAGGTCGCTGGTGTGCGACTGATAGTAGTCCACGGTGCCCGCGATGCGGCCGCTGCGCGAGGTGAATTCGAGCCCCACGTCGAACTGGCCGGTCTTCTCCCACTTGAGGTCCGGATTCGGCAGCGTGTTGCCGCGGTAGCCGACCGCCGCCTTGTCGCCGAACGAGTACATCGTCCGATCGAGCGACCCCAGCGTCTGGTACGGGGCGATGGCGGTGTTGCCGGTCCGCCCGTAGCTCAGCCGGAGCTTCAAATCGGAAAAGAGGTTGCTGCGCTGGATGAGCCCTTCCTCGCTCAGACGCCAGGCGAGCGCCACGGAAGGGAAGACGCCGTATTTCTGCCCCTGGGCCAGTCGGGAAGAGCCGTCCAGGCGGCTCGTCACCGTCAGGAGGTAGCGATCCTTGAAGGCGTAGTTGAGCCGGCCCATGACCGACTGCAGCGCCCATTCGCCCAGCGTGTCGGCCACGCCCGTGATGTTGACGGCCGACCCCAAGTCGTAGAACTGCTGCTCCTCATAGGGGAGGCCCAGCACCGACGTGGTGTCTCCCTCGTAGCGCTCCTGCTGTATGCTGTACAGCAGCGTGGCATCCAGGCGGTGGTTCATGCCGAGGGCGCTCCGATAGGTCAGGATGTTATCGAGCGTGTACGCAAAGGTGCGATTCTGCCACAGCCCAGCGTCGGCGCTGCTCCCTTGGTTCTGCTGCGTCTCGGCGCCGCGGAACTGACCCCGGCGATAAAAGCTCAGGTCGGCCCCGAAGTTCACCCGCCAGTCGAGCGCGTCCGTCAGATGGTAATCCGCGTACATGATGCCGAATAGCCGCGTGCGGACCCGCTCGTCCGTCCAGTTCTGGATGTCGGAGAGGGGGTTGACGCGCTGTCCGTCGGGCGTGGGCTTGAAGAGGATCTGCCCGGTGCTGTCGTACGCCATTCCCAGGGGGTTGTCCTGAAGCGACTCGCTGTACAGGCCGTCACCTCTGCCGAGGTTCTGTTCGGTCCGGATCACGGAGGTGGAGCTTCCCACCACGAGGCGCGGGCTCGGCCGATGCTCGAAGTTGAGACGCATCGACCGGCGCTGGAAGTCCTGGCCCCGGAGGATGCCCTGCTGGTTCAGCAGGCCAGCGCTCAACGAGAACCGCGTTTTCTCGTCGCCTCCCGTGATCCGTACCTCGTGGCTCATCTGCGGGGCCTCGTGCAGTATCAGGCCCTGCCAGTCGGTCCATCGCCCGGCTTGGAGCGCTCCAAGCGTGCCGTCGCGTCCGAACAACACCTGATCGGCGGAATCGCACACGGCCGCACCGTTGTTGCACTTGTACTGTCCACGGGCGCGGTTCGCTTCACGCTTGAACTCCGCGAACTGTGGTCCGTTCATCACCGAGACGAGATGCACCGGCTCCTGCACCCCCGCGTACGTGTCGTAGGTGATCGTCGTCACCCCGGCCTTTCCGAGGCGCGTGGTGATCAACACCACACCGTTGGCGCCGCGCGAGCCGTAGATCGCCGTGGCCGACGCGTCCTTCAGGACTTCGACCGACTCGATGTCGTTGGGATTGATGTCCCCAATCCCTCCGGACATCGGGATCCCGTCGAGCACGTAGAGCGGATCGTTGGACGCCTGGAAGGAGCGGTCGCCGCGCACCCGGACGCGGAACCCGTCTCCCGGTTTGTTGCCGCTGATGGCGATGTCCACGCCCGCGACGCGGCCCTTCAACGCGTCGACGGCGTTCACCGTTCCGGCGCGCTGCATGTCGGCGCTCGAGACCGAGGCGACTGATCCTGTCACGTCCCGCCGCGCCTGCGTGCCGTAACCCACGACGACAACCTGCTCGAGGGCCACGGGTAGGGGCTGCAGCTGCAGATCCAGCGGCGTCGTCTCGCCGGCGGTCGCGACGACGCCCGGGATCTCGACGGGGGCGTGTCCGATGAGGCGGGCTTGGAGCCGGTAGGTGCCGGGCGGGACGGGCGCGATCGTGTATCGGCCGTCGGGGCCGGTCGTGGCGGCCAGGGCCGTGCCGGACACGGTCACGCGGACCTCGGGCAGGGCCGCTCCCGTCTCTTGGGCCGTCACCACTCCCGCGATGGTGCCGGTTTCAGGGGAGGGCGCGGTCGCGTCTGTCTGCTGGGCACGCGCGGCCTGGAGCGGGAGCAGCGCGCACAACGGCACAAAAAGCGAGAGGCAGAGGCCTCTCGGGGTGACGGCGGTGGGGCGCTTCACATCGATCCTCCAGGGCGACGGAATCCCGGGTTCCGGGTGCGACCGCAAGCGCCGTGCCCTCCCCGTGATGTCGATCACGCAGACGACGGCTAGGCAAGTGAATCTGAGATGACTTCGCGACGGGCGTCGGGCTCGTCACTCCGGGTGTGCCCCGCGATGCTCGACTCCTACGGGTGTGGCGCGGCCGCGACGCGACCGGGTGCGGGCGAGGCGATCGCCCCCCGGTCCGGCGCCGTTTCCCGCGACCACTCCCTAAGGACTGCCTTGAGGGAGGGGCGCACCTCTTGCAATATCCGCCGTGGGCAGCCGAGCGATGACACGCACTGAGCGAGGCGCGCGGGAGACAATCGATCGGCGCGAGGCGTTGCGACGCGCCGGCCTCCTGCTTGGGGGTGTGCTCGGCGCGCCCACCGTGGCCGGCGTGCTGGCCGGCTGCGAGGCGTCGCGCGTGCCCGACGGCTCGTGGGCGCCTCAAGCGCTCACGCGAGGCCAGGCGGACCTGGTGGCCGCCATCGCCGAGCACATTCTCCCCGCAACCGACACGCCGGGCGCCCGCGCCGCGGGCGTGCACCGCTTCATCGACGCCATGGTGGCGGTGTCCTACCCTCCGCCGGAGCGGACGCGGTTCCTCGCCGGCCTGGCCGAGGTCGATGCCCGCGCGGCCAGGGCCTCCGGTCGCCCGTTCCTCGAGTGCGCGGTGGAGGATCAGCGGGTGCTGCTCGAGGCGCTCGATCGTGAGGCGTTCGCCTCACCCCCTGACCGGCCTGACGGGCCCGCGGTCCTCTTCTTCCGCACCATGAAGGAGCTGACGCTCGTCGGCTATTACACGTCCGAGATCGGCGCCACGCGCGAGCTGCACCACGTCCCGGTCCCGGGCCGCTACGACGGGTGCGTGCCGCTCGCGCAGGTCGGACGGACGTGGGCGGTGTGACGCCCCGCGATGAGGCGTACGACGCGATCGTCGTAGGCTCAGGGATAACCGGCGGCTGGGCCGCCAAGGAGCTGTGCGAGCAGGGGCTGAGGACGCTCGTGCTCGAGCGCGGCCGGCACGTAGAGCACGGCAAGGACTACGTGACGGAGTGGCTGCAGCCCTGGCAGCTCGCGCACCGCGGCCGCGGCGAGCAGGAGCTGTACGAGCGCGACTACCCGATCCAGAGCACGAACTACGCGTTCGGCGAGGCGACCCGGCACTTTTTCGTCAGCGATCGAGAACATCCCTACATCTCTCCCGACGACCAGCCGTTCCGCTGGATCCGCGGCTACCAGCTCGGCGGGCGGAGCCTCATCTGGGGACGACTGTGCTGGCGCTGGAGCGATCTCGACTTCGCCGCCAATCTGCGCGACGGCCACGGCGTCGACTGGCCCATCCGCTACAAGGACCTCGCACCGTGGTATGCTCGCGTCGAGCGCTTCGTGGGCGTGAGCGGTGAGCGGTTGGGTCTGCCGCACCTGCCTGACGGCGAGTTCCTGCGGCCGTGGGAATTGAACTGCGCCGAGCACGTGGTGAAGCGGGGGATCGAGCGCGCCTTTCCCGGACGTCACATGACCATCACGCGGGTCGCGAATCTGACCGAGCCGCACAATGGGCGCGGGCGCTGCCAGGCGCGCAACCAGTGCGCCCGCGGCTGCACCTACGGCGGCTATTTCTCGAGCCTGAGCGCGACGCTCCCGGCGGCACAGAAGACCGGGAAACTGACCGTCGTCACCGACGCGATCGTGCACAGCGTGATCTACGACGAGCGCAAGGACCGAGTGGGGGGCGTGCGCGTGATCGACCGCACGACGAAGCAGACGCGCGAATACGCAGGACGCCTGATCTTCCTCTGCGCCTCGACCCTCGGCACGGCCCAGATCTTGTTGCAGTCGAAGACCCCGCGTTTCCCGACTGGGCTCGCCAACTCGAGCGGAGAGCTAGGCCACAACCTGATGGATCACATCTCCAAGGCCGGCGCCAGCGGTACCGTGCCCGGCCTTGAGGACAAGTACGTGTACGGCCGCCGGCCGACGGGTACGTACATCCCGCGCTTCCGGAATCTGGGACGGCACCGCGGCGGGGAGGCGAAACTGGGCTTCCTCAGGGGTTATGGAATCCAGGGGGGAGCGGGACGCGACGGGTGGATGCGCGGCGCGTCGCTGCCCGGACTGGGGGCGGAGTTGAAACAGCAGTTGCGGGAGCCCGGGCCGTGGCAGATGACGCTGCAGGGATACGGCGAGTGTTTGCCGCGTCACGAGAACTACGTCGAGCTCGACCCGACGCGCACGGACCAGTGGGGCATCCCGCTCTTGCGCGTGCAGTGCACGTGGAGCGAGAACGAGCGCGCCATCCGCGAGGACGTGAAGGCTCAGTCGGCCGAGATGCTCGAGGCCGCCGGGTGCAAAGACGTCGAGACGTACGACCACGACGGTCCGCCGGGGTTCAGCGTGCACGAAATGGGCACCGCGCGCATGGGCCGGGACTCGAAGACATCCGTGCTCAACGCCTACAACCAGGCGCACGACGTGCCCAACCTCTTCGTCACCGACGGTGCCTGCATGGCGAGCTCGTCCTGCGTGAATCCGTCGCTCACCTACATGGCCCTCACCGCGCGGGCGGTGGACTACGCGGTGGGCGAGCTCAAGCGCGGCAATCTGTGAGCACGCGCGCCGCGCAGGCGCAGGTGGTTGCGACCTCATTCCTGGCGCTGTTTGCGATCGTCGGGATCGCGCTGTACGGCCTGCCGTTCTTCTACGACTCCATGGTGCGCGACTTCGGATGGTCGCGCGCCCAGGTCACCTCGGGAAACGCCATCTCGAAGCTGCTTGTCGGGCCGCTGTTCGGCTTCTTCGCCGGCTGGATGGTGGACCGGTTCGGCCCGCGGCGCTTGATGGCGGCGGGGATCCTGATGGCCGGCATCGCCCTTGTGGGGCTCGGCGCGATCCACACGCTGGCCGGCTTCTACTTTTTCTATCTCTTCAACGCGCTGGGCAACGTGTGCGGCGGCCCGCTGCCGAACCAGGTGCTGCTGTCGCGCTGGTTCACGACCACGCGCGGCCGTGCCATGGGGTTCGCCTATCTCGGGATCGGCATCGGCGGCGCGCTGGTGCCGTTCCTGGCCGTGTGGCTGACGCGGGCAGTGGGATGGCAGGGGGCGCTGCAAGCGCTCGGCGCTGGGATCGTCATCGTCGCCTTGCCGTTGACGCTGGTCGTTCGAGAGTCGCCGGAGCAGACCTCCCCAACCTCCCGAACCTCCCCTAACGCCTCCATTGCTGCGGTGTTGCGTTCGCCACCGTTCTACCTGCTTCTCGCGGGCAGCATGTGCTCGATCGCCGCCGTGGGCGGCACCAACCAGCATTTGAAGCTCTTCCTGAGCCTCGATCACGGCTTCACACAGGCCGCGGCCGCACAGATCGCCTCGCTGGTGCTCGCGTCGAGCCTCGTTGGCCGGCTCGGGATGGGATGGCTAGCGGACCGGTTTCCCAAGAAGTACGTCATGCTGCTGATCTATTTGCTGGTCGCGTCGGCGATCCCGCTCTTGTTCCTGGTCGGAACGGAGGGGGCGGGGGGGACGGGGGGGACGGGGGCGATCTACCTGTTCGCCGTGATCTTTGGCATCGGACTGGGTGGGGAATACATGGTCATTCCACTCATGGCCGCCGAGTTGTTCGGCGTGCGCGTTCTGGGGCGCGCCATGGGCGTCGTCCTGACGGCCGACGGCGTCGCCGAGGCGGTCGCGCCGGTGCTCGTCGGCCGGATGCACGACGTGGCGGGGAGCTACGCGACGGGCTTCGTGGCGGTCATCGGGTTCGCGCTCGCGGGTGCGGTGGCGATCCTGTTCCTGCCGCGGTCCTCACCCACACCCACCGTCCCCGTCGAGTCCTCACCCCCTGTCCCCCTCTCCGCGATGCGGAGAGGGGGGACGGCGGACAGGCCGTGAGGTCCCCGTGAAACGCATCGGCGTCATCATGAACGGCGTCACCGGGCGGATGGGGTTGAACCAGCACCTCGTGCGATCGATCCTCGCCATCCGTGAGCAGGGCGGCGTGCCGCTCCCCAACGGCGACCGACTCGTCCCGGACCCGATCCTCGTCGGCCGCAGCGAGACGAAGCTGCGGGAAATCGCGGCCGCCCACGGCTTGACGCGCGTCTCAACCGACCTGGACGGCTGCCTCGCGAACCCTGCGGACGAGATTTACTTCGACGCCACGGTGACGAGCCTGCGGGTCGCCCACGTGCGGCGGGCGATCGCAGCGGGGAAGCACGTCTACTGCGAGAAGCCGGTTGCGACCAGCACCGCCGAGGCGCTCGAGCTGGCGCGATCGGCCAGTCGTCGCGGCGTGAAGCATGGAGTCGTCCAGGACAAGCTGTTTCTTCCCGGCATCCGCAAGCTCAAGCGGCTGGTGGACGATGGCTTCTTCGGCCGCATGCTGAGTGTGCGCGGGGAATTCGGGTATTGGGTGTTCGAGGGCGACGGAGCGGGAGGCCCCGCCCAGCGCCCGTCGTGGAATTACCGCAAGGAAGACGGCGGTGGGATCATTCTCGACATGTTCGCCCACTGGCGCTACCTGCTCGACCACACGTTCGGCGCGGTCACCGCGGTGCAGTGCACCGGCGCCCGGCTCATCCCCGAGCGCGTGGACGAGCAGGGCCGCCGCTACGCCGCGACGGCGGACGACGCCGCGTACGCCACGTTCACGCTCGATGGTCCGGCGGGCGAGATCATCGCACAGTTCAACTCGTCGTGGGCGGTGCGCGTCTACCGCGACGATCTGCTGCAGATCCAAGTCGACGGCACGCTCGCGAGCGCGGTCGCGACTTTGCGCGGCTGCAAGATCCAGCGTCGCGCGCAGACGCCGCGCGCGGTGTGGAACCCCGACGTGCCCAACCCCGTCGACTACGGCGCATCGTGGCAGGATGTGCCCGACGACGGCCCATTCGACAATGCCTTCAAGGTGCAGTGGGAGCGGTTTCTCCTGCACGTCGCGACGGGCGCGCCCTTCCCTCACGACTTCTGCGAGGGCGCCAAGGGTGTGCAGCTGGCGGAGCTGGCGCTCGAGTCGTGGGCCGAGCGGCGATGGATCGACGTCCCGGAGCTGGGAACTTCACCTCCGCACGACGTAGGGGCGCAGCATGCTGCGCCCCTACACTAAGGGGTGGCGCGATGCACGCGACCATCCGTCTCCCGCTTCCCGACGGCAGCGTCGTGCCTTACGCGATGCGCGAGCCGGTGGCGTGGAGCTCGCCTGCGGAACCGATCCGGTGCCGGGTGGCCTACGCCGCGGCGCATGTCGTGTGTGACCCGCTCGCCGACCGAGATCCGCTCTCGGAGGCGCCCCTCGACTGGGAAGCCACGCTCGCCTACCGGTGCCACCTCTGGTCGCTCGGGCTCGCCGTCGCCGAAGCGATGGACACGGCGCAGCGTGGCATGGGGCTCGGCTGGCCGCTCGCGCGCGAACTGATCCGCCGGTCGCTGGCCGAAGCGCGCGCAACCGGTGGCACGATCGCGTGCGGCGCGGGCACCGACCAGCTCGCGCCGGCCGAAGCAGTCACGCTGACCGACGTGGAGCGCGCCTACGAGGAGCAGGTCGGCTACGTGGAAGGGCAGGGAGGGAGGGGACGGGTGATCCTGATGGCGAGCCGGGCGCTGGCGCGCGTGGCGCGGGGGCCCGACGATTATGCCCGGGTCTACGGGACCATCCTCCGGCAGGTGACTCAGCCCGTGATCCTCCACTGGCTGGGCGACATGTTCGATCCGCAGCTCGCGGGCTATTGGGGCACGCGTGACGTCGACGAGGCCATGAACGCGTGTCTCGCGATCATCTGCGAGCACCGAGCGAAGATTGACGGGATAAAAATCTCGCTGCTCGACGCGGAGCGCGAGATCACGATGCGCGGCCGGCTCCCCGACGGCGTGCGCATGTACACGGGCGACGACTTCAACTACGAGCGGCTCATTCTGGGCGACGCGGGGGGGCGTCACAGCCACGCGCTGCTGGGCATCTTCGACGCGATAGCGCCCGCGGCATCGGCGGCGCTCCAAGCGCTCGACCGGGGCGATACGACGGCTTATCGCACGGCGCTCGACCCCACCGTGCCGCTCGCACGTCACATTTTCCAGGCGCCCACTCATGCGTACAAGACCGGTATCGTGTTTCTCGCCTACCTGAACGGCCATCAGCGACACTTCCGGATGATCGCCGGCGCCGAGAGCTGGCGCTCCGTGCCGCACCTCGCCGAGGTGTTTAGGCTCGCGGACGCGGCCGGGCTCCTCGTGGATCCCGACTGCGCGGCGGATCGGATGGGGCGGGTGCTCGCGCTCGCGGGGGTCGAGTGAGGTCCTCACCCCTTGATCCCCTCTCCGCTATGCGGAGAGGGGAGACGGCGTCCCCGGGGGTCAGCCGCCTCAGCTTCAATCAGATCACCGCCGAGCGGGCGACGCTCAAGGAGGTCGTGGAGGCCTGTGCCCGGCACGGCGTGCCGTACGTCGCGGTATGGCGTCACAAGCTCGCCCAAGTCGGCGTGAAGGCAGCGGCCTGCCTGCTGCGGGATGCGGGAGTGCGCGTCTCGAGCGTGTGCCGCGGGGGGATGTTCCCCGCGTCCACCCGAGAAGAGCGCGCGGCGCGGATCGAGGAGAATCGCCGCGCCGTCGACGAGGCGGCGGAGCTCGGGGCCGGCGTGCTCGTGCTCGTGTGCGGCGCGGCGCCCGACCGGGATATCGCCGCCGCGCGTCGCATGGTTGCCGACGGCATCGCCGAGCTCGTCCCCTACGCCCGGGAGCGCGGCGTGCGTCTCGGGATCGAGCCGATGCACCCGGGCTTCGCGGCCGAGCGCTCCTGCATCACGACGCTGCGCGAGGCGCGCCGCCTTGCCGAGCAGCTCGACCTGTCCTCCGTCGGCGTGGTGGCCGACGTCTATCACATCTGGTGGGACCCCGAGCTGTACGACCAGCTGGCCCGCGCCGCGGGGCGACTCGTCGGTTTCCATGTCTCCGACTGGCTCGTGCCGGTGCACGACGTGTTGATGAATCGGGGATTGATGGGCGACGGCGTGATCGAGCTGTGCCGAATCCGCGCCGCCGTCGAGCGGGCCGGATACGCCGGGCCGATCGAGGTCGAGATCTTCAACCAGGCAGTCTGGGACACGCCGCTCGAATCCCTGCTGCCGCTCCTGAAGGAGCGCTACCTCTCATGCGTGTGACCCCGCTCGGGATGACTCTGGCACTCGGTGCTGCCCTCTGCCTGGCGGCGTCCCCTCTCGCCGCCCAAGCGGTTCGCGTCGACGCCGACGATATCGCCGGCATCGTCACCGGCCCGACGGGACCCGAAGCCGGGGTGTGGGTCATCGCCGAGACGCACGACCTGCCGACGAAGTTCGTCCGCATCGTGGTGACGGATGATCAGGGACGCTACCTGATACCGGACCTCCCCAAGGCGACCTACAGCGTGTGGGTGCGCGGCTACGGCCTGGTGGACTCGCCGCAGCTATCGGCGAAACCCGGGACGACCGTGAACCTGACCGCCGTCACGGCGCCCACGCCGCGCGCGGCCGCCGAGTATTACCCAGCCGGCTACTGGTTTTCCCTGATGCACGTCCCGGCGGAGAGCGAGTTCGCCGCGCCCGCGGGTGACCCGAACGCGATGTCGCCGAACGTGAAGAGTCAGGCCGAGTGGCTCCGGATCGTCAAGTCGGGCGGGTGCTGGGCGTGTCATCAATTGGGCAGCAAGGGGACGCGAGAGATTCCGGCGGCATTGGGCCACTTCGGGAGCTCGGTCGCGGCCTGGGATCGACGCATCCAGTCGGGACAGGCCGGCGGCGCGATGCTCGCAACCGTGAACCAGCTCGGTAGAAATCGGGCGCTGGCGATGCTCGCCGACTGGACAGACCGCATTGCCGCGGGGGACGTGCCGCCGGCGCCGCCTCGCCCGCAGGGCATGGAGCGCAATTTGGTGATCAGCGAGTGGGACTGGGCCGATCCGAAGGCCTATCTCCACGACGAAGTCTCGACCGACCGGCGCAATCCCACGGTCAACGCGAACGGCAAAATCTACGGCGCCCTGGAGCTGAGCGCGGACTACTTGCCGGTGCTCGATCCCCCGCGCTACGCGGCGACCCGGGTGCCACTCACCGTTCGCGATCCCGGCACGCAGCCAGCCGCGGGGACGGGTATGCCCCAGCCGTCCGCCTACTGGGGCGGCGAAATCATCTGGACCAGCAAGAACAACGTGCACAACCCGATGCTCGACGAGCGCGGGCGCGTGTGGCTCACCTCCACGGTACGCCCGCCCGACAACCCGGACATCTGCAAGGCCGGCTCGAGCCATCCGTCGGCGCAGCTGTTTCCGCTTGCCCGGGCCGGCCGTCACCTCGCGGTCTACGATCCCAAGACGGGGAAGCTCACGCACATCGGTACGTGTTTCAGTACCCACCACCTGATGTTCGCGGAAGACGCGAACCGCACCCTGTGGACCTCGGGCGGCGGCCCGGTGGTGGGTTGGCTGAACACGAGGTTGTTCGACCGGACCGGGGACGAAGCGAAGGCGCAGGGCTGGACGGCCCTGATCCTCGACGTGAACGGCAACGGAACGCGTGACGCGTACGTGGAGCCCGACCAACCGATCGACCCCACCAAGGACAAGCGGATCGCTGGAGGCCTGTACGCCGTCGCGCCCGCGCCGGATGGCTCGGTGTGGGGATCGGTGCTGGGTTTCCCGGGCGCTCTCGTGAGGCTCGATCCCGGCTCCAATCCACCGGAGACCGCGCTGGCAGAGCTGTACGAGCTGCCGCTCGACAAGTCGGGGAGGCCCGTCGAGGGGTTTTCACCTCGGGGGGGAGACGTGGATCGCAACGGCGTCTACTGGACGGCGCTCGCGAGCGGGCATCTGGCGAGCTTCGACCGCAGGAAGTGCAAAGGCCCGCTCAACGGGCCGACCGCCACCGGTCAGCACTGCCCCGAGGGCTGGACCTTCTATGCGGAGCCGCTGCCGCAGCTCCAGGGCGTGGCGACGCCGGGGAGCGCGGAGGCCAGCTACTACACCTGGGTCGATCAGTTCGGCGTGCTCGGCCTGGGCGCGAATCTGCCGATCAATACCGGCAACGGGTCGGAAGGGCTGCTCGTTCTCAAGGACGGGAAATGGATCGTGCTGCGTGTCCCCTACCCCTTGGGGTTCTACACGAAATGGATGGACGGCCGGATCGACGATCCGAACGCCGGCTGGAAAGGGCGGGGGCTGTGGGCGACTGTGAGCACGCGTGCGCCGTTCCACATGGAAGGCGGTAAGGGCACGACGAGCAAGGTCGTGCACTTCCAGCTGCGCCCCGATCCGCTCGCACGATGAGGGGACGAACGATGCGCAAGCTGTGGCTGGTGGGTCTGCTCGCCCCGCTCGTATCGGGGGTCGCGGACCTGCCCACCAACTACGTGGCCGGAAAGCTGATCCAGCTGAACGACAACGGCGCCTGGTCCTGGTTCATGGACGAGCGGGCCGTCATCGACGACGGCAAGCTCATCGTGGGATCGGTCCGTGCCGTGGGAGACTACCGCAACGACCGCGCTGCCGGCTGGGGGAACGTCGAAGTCTCGGTGTGCGACCTCGCCTCGGGCGCCACGCAACGGACCGTGCTGCACCGCCATCTCCAGCAGGACGACCACGACAATCCTGCGTTCCTGGTGCTGCCCGACGGGCGCTATCTCGCTGTCTACACCCAGCACGGAGTCGAGCGTCGCATCTATTACCGGTTTTCGGAGCCGCACAATCCGCTGGCGTGGGGGCCTGCCGCGAGGTTCGATACGCCGGGGAACCCGGCGGCTCCGCTGCGGGGCAACAATGTCACCTACTCGAACCTGTTCCGGCTGGCGACGGGCCGCATCATGAACTTTTTCCGCGGCGTCGATCTCGATCCCAACTACATGTACTCTGACGACACCGGCCGCACCTGGCGCTACGGCGGCCGGCTGGCCCACGGCAAGGACGGCTACAGTCCCTACCTCAAGTACGCCTTCGACGGCGTGAACACGATCCACTTCGTCATGACGGAAGACCACCCGCGCAACTACGACAACAGCCTGTATCACGGGTTCGTGCGCGACGGCGGCATTTACCTCTCGGACGGCACGCGGCGCGGCAAGCTCAGCGAGACCACCGACGTGGAGATCAACGCGTGGGACCTGACCAAGGTGTTTCAGGGCGACCCTGACAACGTGGCCTGGATGACCGACCTCGAGCTCGATGGAGCACAGCGGCCGTACGTCATCTTCTCCGTCCAGAAGGACGGTCGCGGCCTGCCGCGTGGTCAGGGCGGGATGGACCACCGCTTCGACTATGGACGGTGGGACGGATCGCATTGGCGGGTGCACGAAATCGCCTACGCGGGAACGCGACTCTACCCCGGAGAGGACGACTACACGGGCCTCGCCGCGCTCGATCCCAACAACCCCGACATCGTCTACATCTCGACCGACGCGGATCCCCTGACGGGAGCACCGCTGGTGAGTCGAGCGGATGGCCAGCGGCACCACGAGCTGTACCGGGGCACGACCGGCGATTCCGGCGCGACGTGGCGGTGGGAGCCGATCACGGCCAACTCCACGGTGGACAACCTGCGGCCCATCGTGCCCAAGTGGAAGGATGCCCGCACGGCGCTCGTATGGATGCGCGGCACATACAAGAACAACCACGGCGAGTGGACGACCGCCGTCGTCGCGACCATCCTCCCATGACGACCCGCCGCCAGTTCCTGCACGCTTCCGCCGCGGTCCTCGCCGGCAAGTACGTGCGGCTGTCGGCCAGGGGCGACCTGCTCCCGCTCGGCTTCTCGACGCTCGGCTGTCCGGCGTGGACGTGGACCGAGATCCTGGATTTTGCGCGATCGCATGGCTTCGCCGCCGTCGAGCTGCGGGGCCTCCAGAAAACGATGGACTTGAGCCAGGCCCCCGACTTCTCGCGCGAGGGAGGACGTCTCGACGCGGCCAAGCAGCAGCTTCGTGAGCGCGGGCTACGGGTATCCGACCTCGGAGCGTCGGCTCAGATGCACGAGCAGGATCCCACGAAGCGCGCCGCCCAGCTCGACGAGGCGCGCCGCTTCATCGACCTGGCCGAGGCGCTCCACGCCCCGTACGTGCGCGTGTTCGGCAACAATTATGTGAAGGGCGTGCCGCGCGACGTGATGCTCGCGCACATCGCCCGGGGCCTGCGCGAGCTGGGTGATTACGCCCGGCCCAAGGGCGTCACGGTCCTGATCGAATCCCACGGTGATTTCACCGACTCGCCCACGCTGCTCGAGATCCTCCAACAGGCGGACTCTCCGGCCGTGGCCCTGCTGTGGGACGCGCACCACACGTTCGTGTCGGGGAAGGAGGAGCCCGAGGACACCGTCCGCCACCTCGGGCGCTACATCCGCCACACGCATCTCAAGGACTCGGTGGCCGCCGGGACGGATCGGCGCTACGTGCTCACGGGGACGGGCGAGGTGCCGGTGCGTCGCCAGATCGAAGCGCTTGTGAAGATCGGGTACCGCGGCGTGTACAGCTTCGAATGGGAGAAACGCTGGCACCCCGAGATCGCGGAGCCCGAGGTCGCGATCGCTCAGTTCGCGACCGTGGCGGGTGAGTACCTGCGCGGCGCGGGCGTCCGTTAGATGTCGCCGTGCCTCTCATGCTTCCTCCATGAGGAGTACGTGAACAGTCTGCGGACCGTGCACCCCCACCACCAGGGTGAGCTCGATGTCGGAGGTGCGTGACGGTCCGGTGATGAACGTGATGGCGTGACTGGCGACGCTCACGCGGCCGAGCGCTTCCCTCAGCGAATCACAGATGCAACGCGTGGACAAGAGGGCTACGTGGATCGGCGGAACGAGGGACAAGAGCCGGCTCTGCTCGCGCGCCGACTCCAACACGAGCGTACCGGTGTCGGCGATTCCCCATTGTGCGGTCGTGACGCCGGCGTCGCACGCGAACAGCGCGTCGCGCGAGAGGCGCTCGAGCCGATCGATCACGAGGCCATTCTTCACCGATTGCAGGAGCCGTTGCACCAGCGGCGCGTCCGAGCCGACGACACGGCGGGCGCCCGCGTCCGTCAGAATTCGGGCAAGCGCCGCTGCGGCTTCCGCTTCGGTGCGTACCACCGTCCACTGTGCGCCGACGGCCGTCAGCTGCTCCGTGAAGTGCTTGACGACGTCCCCCCTCTCCGGAACGGAGAGGGGGACAGGGGGTGAGGACGCTGGAGCCGAGAGGCGGTCAGGGGGTGAGGACACGAGGCCCTGGGCCAAGTTCTCGCGGATCGCGTGCAGGATCTCACGCCGGGCGTCACCGCTACGCATCACGATCACGCTGATCACCCAGGCCCGCACGCCACTGCTCGCGAAAGCTCTGCGGCGCGAGCGGGCGGAGGTCGCGCCATTTGGTCCACGCGGAGAGCGGCGGCATGATGCGCAACCGGCGCGCGAAGCGCATCACCCACTCGAAGAGGCGCGGCCGCGCCATCAGCGCCGCATAGATCGAAAACGCCAACCGCTCGCGCAGCCGCCCCTTCCCGACGCGGCGGTCGACCACCTCGGCGCGCAGGTGAAGCAGCAACGCCGGGATGTCGATCTTGACGGGACAGACGTCCCGGCAGGCACCGCACAGACTCGAGGCGTAGGGGAGGGCGGCCGAGCGCGCGAGCCCGAACAACTGGGGGCTCAACACCGCGCCGATCGGACCGGGATAGACGGACCCGTACGCATGGCCGCCGATCTGGCGGTACACCGGACAAGCGTTGAGACACGCGCCGCACCGTATACAGGCGAGCGATTGTCGGGTGACGGCCGCGGCCAGCATGCGCGAGCGGCCGTTGTCCAGCACCACGATGTGCAGCTCCTCAGGCCCCTCGTCTTCCGGTCTCCGCTTTGTGCCCGTGAGAAGCGATTGATATGCCGTGAGCACCTGGCCGGTCCCGGATCGGGGGAGCAGCTGCAGAAAGACGTCGAGGTCCGCGAAGCGCGGGATCACCTTCTCGATTCCCATGAGCGCGACGTGGGTGCGTGGGAGACTCGTCGTGAGCCGTGCGTTGCCCTCGTTCTCGAGGATGAGGATCGTGCCCGTCTCGGCGACCGCGAAGTTGACGCCCGATATGCCGAGGTCCGCCTCGGCGAAGCTGCCACGCAACGCGGCGCGGGCCGCGGCCGTCAGCGTGGCGACGTCGTCGGAGGGCACGATTCCGAGCTTGTCCGCGAACAGCGCGGCGATCTGGGCCTTGGTCTTGTGGATGGCGGGCACGACGATGTGCGATGGCGTCTCGCCGGCCAGCTGGACGATGTACTCGCCCAGGTCCGTTTCCACTGGCTCGATGTGACGCCGGGCGAGGGCCGCGTTGAGGTGGATCTCCTCCGTGGCCATGCTCTTGCTTTTCACCACCGTCCGGGCGCCACGCCGCTCGGCGATCGCGCCGATGAGGTCGCACGCCTCGGCTGCATCGCGCGCCCAATGCACCCGTGCGCCGGCGCGCTCGGCGTTCGCCGCGAACTGCTCGAGGTAGCGATCCAGGTGCTCGAGCGTCTCGTCCTTGATCGCGCGGGCCCGGTCGCGTGCACCCTCCCAGTCCGGCACCGTGGAGAGGGCCGCCCGCCGCCGCTCGCCGAACAGCGTCGTCGCCTGGCGCAGAGCACCACGCAGCTGGCCGTCGGCCAGCGCGGTGCGTGCGTCGCGCTCGAAGGTCATTTGGACGCCAACACTTCCGCCAGGTGCATGGCGCGGACCATCGAACCCCGGCGCGACAGCCGGCCGGCGATCTGCATCAGGCAGCTCGCGTCGCCGGACACCACCGCGTCCACGCCGGCCCGCTCGATGGCGTCCACTTTCTCGTCGAGGATGGCCACGGAGATCTCGGGGTACTTCACCGAAAACGTTCCCCCGAAGCCGCAACACGCCTCCGCATTCGGGAGCTCGACCAGCTCCGCTCCCGTCACGCGGCGCAGCAACCTGCGCGGCTCGTCTTTGATCCCCAGGTCGCGCAGGCCGTGGCAGGCGTCGTGCCAGGTGAGCTGCCCGGAGAAGCTCGCCCCCACGTCCTCCACGCCCAGTTGGTTCACGAGGAAGGAGCTGAGCTCGTGCGTCCGATCCGCCACGCCCCTCGCCCGCGCCCGCCAGGCGGAATCGTCGAACAGCTGGTCGTAATGGTGCACCATCGCCGTGCACGATCCCGACGGGCTCACGATCGCGTCGGCCGCGCTCGATTCGAAGATCTCGATCTGCCGCCGGGCGAGGGTGCGTGCTGCCGGGCGGTAGCCGGTGTTGAACGCCGGCTGCCCACAGCACGTCTGGCGCTCGTCGAACTCAACCGCGCACCCAAGCCGCCGCAGCACTCCGACGGCGCCCACCGCCGCCGATGGCCACAGCTGATCGGCCAGACATGTCACGAACAGCGAGACGCGCATGTGACGACGCCCTTCACGTAATCGACCGGCACTCCTCGATCAGCGTGTCGTCGCGGGCTCGAGCCGCGGGGCGAGGAGATGAATGATGGTCCAGCCCGAGACGTAGGCCAACCCGCAGATGATGAAGATCGGCGTGTAGTCGTTGCCGTTGGCCTGGAGGATCCGGCCGGTGACGCGCTGGAACGCCCAGCCGCCTATGCCGCCGGCGAACGCGCCGATCCCCACGACGGATCCCACTGCCGCTCGGGGAAACATGTCGCTCGCCAGCGTATACACGTTGGCGGACCAGGCCTGGTGCGCCGCGGCCGCCACGCTCACGATCGCCACGGCCGCCCACAGGCTCCCCGCCAGAGGAGCGAAGGCCGTCGGCACGATCATCAGCGCCATCGTGAGCATCGCGGTCTTGCGCGCCCGATTGACCGTCCAGCCGCGCTTGATCAGCGTGCTCGAAAGCCACCCTCCGCCCACCGAGCCGACATCGGCCACCACGTACACGACGATGAGCGGGACGGCCACTTGCGCCAGCTTGATCCCGTACCGGGCGTCCAGGAATTTCGGGAGCCAGTACAGGTAGAACCACCAGATCGGATCGGCCAGCAGCTTCCCCGCCGCGACCGCCCAGGTCTGCCTCAAGCCGAGGAGCCGGATCCAGGGCACGCGGGCGTTTTCGGGGTCGGGCGGATCGCTGCGGATGTGTGCCAGCTCGTCGCTCGAGACGCGTGGGTTCGCGTCGGGACTGCGGTACACGGCGAGCCAGAGGAGCAGCCAGACGAACCCGACCGAGCCTGTCGCGATGAAGGCCCACTGCCAACCCCACGTGAGCGCGATCCACGGGACGAGGAGGGGTGTGATAATCGCACCGGTGTTCGTCCCCGCGTTGAAGATGCCGGTCGCGAGCGCCCGCTCCTTCTTGGGGAACCACTCGGCGACGGCCTTGATGGCGCCGGGGAAATTTGCCGACTCGGCCACGCCCAGCAGGGCGCGCGCGGCGGAAAACATCGCCGTCGTGCGCGCGAACGCGTGCGCGATGGCAGCGAGGCTCCACGCGACCACGGCTGCCGCGAACCCGCGCCGCACCCCGATCCGGTCGAACAGCCGCCCCGCCGCGAGGAACGCGAAGGCGTAGGGCAGGCTGAACCACGACACCACGTCACCGTACGCGGCCTCGGACCACCCGAGCTCGCGCTGCAGCGTGGGCGCCAGGATGCCCAGCACCTGGCGATCGACGTAGTTGATCGTGGTGACCGCGAACAGCAGTGCACACACCGTCCACCGGTACCCGATCCGCCGGGGCGCGACCGCCGTACTCACCTGTCGCCCCGGGAGAGCGCTTCCCAAAGACCTTGCAGGTAGGTGACGCCGAGCGCCCGATCGTACAGCCCGTATCCAGGGCGGCCCGTTTCGCCCCAGATCATGCGGCCGTGGTCGGGGCGCATGGGGCCCGTGAATCCGACGTCCCTCAGGGCGGAGAGCACCTGGAACAGGTCGACGCTGCCGCAGGGGGAGGGATGCGCGGTTTCGTGAAACCGCCGCTCGCCTGTAACACGGACGTTGCGGCAGTGGGCAAAGTGAACCCGCCCCAGCTCGCCCAACCGGCGCACCATGGCCGGGAGGTCGTTCTCGGGGCTCGCGCCGAGGGAGCCGGTGCAGAACGTCACGCCGTTCGCCGGGCTGTCCACGAGCTTCACCAGGCGCTCGAGGGCTCGGCTATTGGTGATGATCCGAGGCAGTCCGAAGATGGGCCAGGGAGGATCGTCGGGGTGGATCGCCAGCCGGACGCCGGCCTGCTCGGCGACGGGCACGACTCGCTCCAGGAAGTACGCGAGATTGTCCCACAGCCGCTCTGCTTCCACGTCGCGGTAGGCGGCGAGCAGCGCTTGCAGCTCGGTGGGCTGGTACGCGGTGGCCCACCCCGGGAGCTCCCCGGTGCCGCGCGACAAGTCGATGGCAGCGAGCGCTCGGTCGTCGTACGCGAGCGCGGTGGACCCGTCTGGCAGGCGCATGGCGAGGTCGGTGCGCGTCCAGTCGAAGACCGGCATGAAGTTGTAACACAGCACCGGGATGCTGAGCTCGCCCATGCTCGCGATACTGGCGCTATAGCGATCGATGAGCCGATCGCGCCCGGCGCGCCCCAGCTTGATATCCTCGTGCACCGGGATGCTCTCGACGACGGCAAAGCGGAGTCCGGCGTCCTCGATCTGAGCCTTGAGCGTGCCCAGGCGCGCCCGGCCCCAGGCGTCGCCCACCGGCACGTCGTACAACGCGCTGACCACGCCCGTGACACCGGGGATCTGTCGGATATACGCGAGCGGGACCGGGTCGGCGGCGCCGAACCAGCGAAAGCTCGGGATCATGTGTGGAGCAGCGCTTCGACGTCCCGCACGCTGGCGCGGCTGAAGTCGCCGGGTACGGTGAGCTTCAATGCGCTCGCTGCTACCGCGAACTCGAGGGCCTGGGCGGACGCGTCTCCTCCCAGCAACCGTGCGATGAGGGCCGCGGCGAAACTGTCACCCCCGCCCACCCGGTCCACGACCTCCACGCAGTGCCGTCGGCTCTGGGCGAAGGAGCCGGTCGTCGCGTCGTACAGCACGGCGCTCCAGCCGTGCCGTCGGGGCCCGAGGATCTCGCGTCGCGTGAGCGCGACGCGCTCGACCCCGAAACGATCGGCGAGGCGCTGCGCGAGCTCACGCGCGCGCTCCGGCGTCGCGAGCGATGCGTCGTCGGCCTCGATCGCGAGCATGGCGTGCAGGGCGGCGGCATTGCCGATCAGCAGCTGCGCCCGCCGCACCAGCGGCTCGACCAGCGGCCGCGGGTCGCGGTCGCGCCACAGCGCCTCGCGGTAATTCAAGTCGAAGCTGACCCGCATGCCCTGGGCGCGCGCGCAGGCGACCGCGCCCGCGAGCGTGGCGGCCGGGCCGTCCCCCAGCGCGGGCGTGATCCCCGAGGCGTGGAACCAATCCGCGCCCGCGAGCACCCGAGGCCAGTCGATGGCACGGGGCTCGATCCGGGCGAATGCCGAGCCTGCGCGGTCGTACACCACGCGCATGGTGCGCAGGTCCGCACCCGGCTCGACGAAGTAGATCCCCAGGCGCTCACCGCCGCGCGCGATCCACTCGGTGCCGACGCCTTCGCGCGCGAGCGCCGCCACGCCGGCGTCCCCGATGGGATTGTCGGGGGCCCGCGTGACGTAGTCGCAGCGCACGCCGAAATGACTCAGGGCGACTGCGACGTTCGCTTCCGCACCGCCGAAGCACGTCACCAGGTCGCTCGACTCGAACAGGCGTTCCTCACCGGGTGGGCTGAGCCGCAGCAGCAGCTCGCCGAACGTGACCACCCGCTTCACTGCGCGTCGCCCGTGTGGCGTCGGGCGCTCGCGACGCAATCGACCAGGGCGCGGGCCCGCGCCGTGAGCTCCGCCGTGGCGCCGTCGGTCAGCAGGGCGGCGCTGACGAGCGCGCTTCCGACACTGACCGCCGCCGCGCCGGCGCGGATCCACTCGCCGGCGTTCTCGAGCGACACGCCGCCCGAGGGGACGAGTCGCAGGAACGGCAGCGGCGCGAGCACATCGCGGATGTAGCCGGGGCCGACCGCCGAGGCAGGGAACAGCTTCATTATCGGGGCGCCGGCGCGCCAGGCCTCGAGCAGCTCGGTCGGCGTGAAGGCTCCGGGCATGCAGGGGACGCCGCGGTCGCGGCACGCGCGGATCACCGCCGCATCGAGCGTCGGGCTCACGACGAAACGCGCGCCCGCGTCGATGACGTAGCGAGCCGCGGATTCGTCGAGCACGGTGCCCGCACCGATGACGCACCCCGCGAGACCGGTATCGGAGGCCAGGTCGGCGATCGTGTCGATTGCGCCCGGCGTCGTCAGGGTGACCTCCACCGCCCCCACGCCTCCCGCGGCCAGGGCGCGGGCGGCGGGTCCCAGCCGAACCGCTTCGGACACGCGAACGACCGCAATCACCCCACTCTGGAGCAGCGGATCGAGCCCCGGCAGAGTCGTCGCCGTCAGGGTCATAGTCAGGTGCCGCTGGTGGTTGCGTGCTCCGGCGTGCCGGGCAGCGCCTCGAGGGCCGCAGCCACGCCGTCGCGCTCGAGCAGCACGAGCCAGCGCGTGGTGGCTTCGAGGAGCCCCGGCAGCTCGGCGAGATTGACGCCCCACAACTCCCTGTCGGCCAGCGCTCGAGCGGCGAATTCTGGCAGCGCGGTCGTCGCCCGCCAGTGCTGCTCTATCAACGGCAGATCGGCGTCACCGCCGGGGTGCGAGCGACCCCAGCACAGGTAGGCTGCAAGACCCAGAGCCAGCCCCTGAGGCGCGATTCCCGCCGCTCCACGCTTTCGGGCGAACCCCGTGAGTGAAGGCACCACGCGGGCCCGCAGCTTGGCGGTCTGATTTGCGGCGATCACACGCCACTCGTGATCCAGCCAGGGATTGCGAAACCGGTCGATCACGGTTGCCGCGAACGCCAGCCCCGCGTCCCCCGGAAGGTCCGTGGCGGGCGCGATCTCCTCGAACAGGATGTGCCGCAGGAAGGCGCCCAGCCGCGGGTGCTCGGCGGCCTCACGCACCGTCCGCACACCTGCGAGCAGCGCGAGCGGCGCGGTCGCGGTGTGCGCACCGTTCAGGAGCCGCAGCTTGCGCTCCCGGTAGAAGCCGATGTCGGGAGCGATGATCACCGACTCCGGGACGACGGCGATACCGAACGCCGCCCGCAACGCGGCGGGATCGGCCTCGATCGCCCAGAGGGAGTGCGGCTCTGTCACGGTGAGGAGGGCGTCGGCGTAGCCAAGCCGCCGCTCGAGCGCCGCGCGCACGTCCCGAGCCGGCGTTCCCGTCGTGATCCGGTCCACTAGCGACGAGCAGAACCGCACCCGCCGCCCGAGCCATTCGCGGAACGCAGGCCCTTGCGCGAGTCCTCCGGCCACGCGGTCGACCATGGCGGCGAGACGCGGCCCGTTGTCGTCTACCAGCTCGGTGGGGATGACGAACACGGGCGGGCCTTCGGGAAGGCGCATGAAACGCGTCTGCAGCAGGTCCGTCAACCTGTGGGGGAAGCTCGCGTCCGAGCGAAAGCCCGCCTCCGTCACGTTGCTCACGATCACTTGCAGCTCCGGCCGCGCAACCACGTCGCGCACGGCGGGCCACTCCGCGTCTGCGACCAGGGCGCGCGAGATCGCGCCGACTAGACGCGTGCGCTCGACCGGCGCTCCGTGCTCGAGGCCGCGCTCTACGAGCGTGAACAGACCGTCCTGCATGTTGATGGCGCGTGCATGGCCCTGCGGCGTGCTCTGAATCACGGCGATGCGGCCGGAGAAGACGCCGGCCGAGTTCGCGGCGTCCACCGACGCGGCGCATAGGGCGCGCAGCAGCATGCCCGTGCCGAACTGCAGCACGCGCTCCGGGAGCTGGTCCCGGCGGTAGGCGCCGGTCGGCCAGTGCGCGGCACTGAGGCGAGGGAATTCGGTTTCTCTAGGCTGCACCGGGCCGGCGGCCGCGCTGGGGGCCGCGTCGTGGAAGGCCCAGGGGGCTCGGGGGCATGCGGGCTCCGAAGCGAATGTTGCATGGCCACAACAGCGTCGCGCCCGCGCAGCATCGGCTCGGCTGCCGGGACCCATCAATATGGCAACACCAGCGTTTGTGCAGGAAACGTGCTTCCAAGCGGGGCTCGGGCGGCTAGGTTTGGGGCACCCCCAACCTCCCGCCGAGCGCCACCATGGTGTCAGCCGCAGGTCGCCGGTTCACGTATGTCGTTTGCGCCGTCATCCCCCTCGGGGCGCCTCTGGCCGCTCAGGGCGTTCAGGCTCCGCCACTCACCGTGCATTCGATCTGGGGTTCCCCCGAGTACGAGAGCGATCTGGTAGACGTCGCGTGGATGAAGGACGGTAAGGCGTACACGACCCTCGAGGAAGGCGCCTCGGGCAATACCGATCTGTACCGGGTCGATGCACTCACCGGGACGAAGCAGCTGCTGGTACGCGGCGCTGACCTGATCGGGCCCGGGGGCGGGAAGCCGATCGCGATCGAGGAGTACCGCTTTTCGATCGATGGCGCGAAGCTCCTCATCTTCACGAATTCGGCCCGCGTATGGCGTCAGAACACCAAGGGAACCTTCTTCGTGTGGGATTTCGCCAGCCGGCGTCTCATTCCCGTGAGCGCCCGGGCCGGCTATCAGCAGTTCGCCAAGTTCTCGCCCGACGGGCGCATGGTCGGCTTCGTGCGCGACAACAACCTCTACGTGACCGACCTCGCCACCGGCGCCGAGACGCCGCTCACCACCGACGGCAGCGAGACCGTCATCAACGGCACGTCCGACTGGGTGTACGAGGAGGAGCTCGACTTGCGCGACGCCTTCCGCTGGAGTCCCGATGGCCGGCGGATCGCGTTCTGGCGGTTCGACCAGGCGGCCATCCGACCGTTTTATCTGGTCAACCAGGACTCCCTCTACCCGACGCTGGTGCCGGTGCGCTACCCCAAGACGGGAACGCCGAACTCCACGGTGAAGATCGGCGTGGCGGAGGTCGCGACCGGACGCACGTCGTGGGTGGACCTCGGAGTCGAGCAGGACATCTACGTCGCGGCAATGGATTTCGCCGACTCGCCCGCCGAGCTCTGGCTCACGCGACTCAACCGGCATCAGAACCGGCTCGACGTGTTGCTCGCGGACGCGACGACCGGTGCGGCGCATGTGATCATGAGCGACAGCGACTCGGCATGGGTCGACGCCAACCAGCCCCGCTGGATCGCCGGGGGCAGGCAATTCCTGTTCGTCTCCGAGCGAGAGGGCTATGACCAGGTCTATCTCTTCAATCGAGACGGCTCGTTGGTCCGGCGGGTTACGCCGGGTGGATGGGACGTGTTCGAGCTGCTCGGTGTGGACGAGCAATCCAAGGTGCTGTACTTCACCGCTGCGATCGACGGGCCGCTCGCCCGGCCGCTGCTCCGGATCGGTCTCGACGGCAAGGGGCTGGCGCGGATTTCAACGGAGCCGGGCACACACGGCGTCACGTTCGATCCGACGTTCCGGCTGTATGTCGACACCTATTCACGAGGCGGGGTGCCCCCGGTCGAGGCGCTGCGGCGCGCCGACGGGTCGCTCGTCCGGCCGTTGGCGGGCAACCTGGCGCTGGTGCGCAAGGTGGAGGCGCTGCGCCTCCGAGCGCCGGAGTTCCTCAAGGTCCCGACGCCCGGCGGCGGGGAGCTCAATGCCTGGATCATCAAGCCGCGGGATTTCGACCCGGCGAAACACTATCCGCTGCTGTTGTTCGTCTACGGGGGGCCGGGCTCGCAGACGGTCAGGGACGCGTGGGGCGGCGCGCAGTACCTCTGGCACCAGATGCTCGCGCAGGACGGCTACCTCGTCGCCAGCGTGGACAATCGCGGGACCGGCGGGCGCGGCGCGAAGTTCATGAAAATGACCTACCTCCACCTCGGCCGGTACGAGTCGGCCGACCAGATCGTCGCGGCGCGCTGGTTCGGCCAGCAGCCCTTCGTGAGTGCGGATCGGATCGGCATCTGGGGATGGAGCTATGGCGGGTACATGACGTCGCGCACCGTGTTTCTGGGCGCCGGGGTGTTCAAGGCCGCGATCGCCGTGGCGCCCGTCACTGACTGGCGCTTTTACGACACGATCTACACCGAGCGCTACATGCGCACCCCGCAGGAGAACCCGACCGGCTATGACGAAAGCGCCGCGCTGACCTACGCCGATAGCCTCAAGGGCAGCTTCCTCCTGGTGCATGGCACGGGCGACGATAACGTGCACTTCCAGAACAGCGTGCGTCTGGTGGAGCGTCTCGAGGCCGCGAACAAGCAGTTCGACATGCGGATCTATCCGAACAAGACCCACTCGATCGCCGGTGGCACCACGCGGGAAAACCTGTACGGGCTGTTCACGGCGTGGCTGAAGGCCCACCTGTAGGTCCCGAATTCGTCCGCCTCGGCCGGAGAGCGCTTGCCGTTCTCACGCTGATCAACCTGTTCAACTACCTGGACCGGTGGATCGTCGCGGCGCTCGCCGAGAGCATGAAGCACTCCGAGCTCCGGCTCTCGGACACGCAGCTCGGATCGCTCATGACCGGCTTCATTATCGTGTACATGATCGCGGCGCCGCTGTTCGGCTCGTTGGGCGACGCGCGATCCCGGACGCGTCTCCTCGGCCTGGGCGTCGCGATATGGAGCGTCGCGACGGCGCTCGCCGGCCTGGCGACGAGCTACGCGTCGCTGTTCGCGGCCCGAGCGGCGGTGGGAGTCGGAGAGGCGGCCTACGGCACGATCTCCCCGGCCCTCCTGGCGGACTACTTCCCGCGCGAGCGGCGGGGCCGGGTGTTCGCGGTCTTCTTCGCCGCGATCCCCATCGGCTCGGCGCTCGGATACATCGTGGGCGGGCTGGTCGATCATTACTTCGGGTGGCGCCAGGCATTCTTCGTCGCCGGCGTACCCGGGCTGGTGCTCTCCGCGCTGGCGCTGCGGCTGTACGATCCGCCCCGCGGCGCCCAAGACTCGGCGGCCGGCTCCGCCCCCGGCACCCACGCCGCGTCGCTCGGCGCTGCCGCCCGTGCGGCGTACGCCGCCCTGGTCCGCAGCCGCCCCTACGTCCTCACGGTCCTGGGCTATGCCGCCTACACGTTCGCGATCGGTGCGCTCGCGTTCTGGACGCCGGCGTTCTTGGAGCGCACGCGCGGCATTCCGCAGGCGCAAGCGACTGTGCAGTTCGGGGCGATCGTCGTGGTGACCGGATTCATCGGCACCTATGCCGGGGGATGGATCGGCGACTACTTCCTTCGTGTCTCGCGCCAGGCGTACCTCTGGGTCTCGGGCTTGGTCACGCTCGTCGCCGCCCCGCTCACGCTGCTCGCGCTCGCCGCCCCGCGGCCCGCGGTGTATTGGACGGCCATCGTGGCGGCGGAGTTGTGTCTGTTCGCCTCCACCGGCCCGATCAACTCGGCGATTGTCAACGTGGTTTCGCCGCATATGCGGGCCACGGCGGTGGCCTTGAGTATCTTCACGATTCACCTCCTGGGCGACGTGCCCTCCCCGTCCCTCGTCGGCGTCCTGTCCGACGCTCGCTCGCTGGGCGAGGCCGTGCTGATCATTCCGCTGGCCGTGCTCGTGGGAGGGATGATCTGGACCTACGCGGCCTGGCGGGGAGGACGCGCCGGCGGCGAGCCGTCGCCGTGAGGGGGTTGTTCCGGGCGCTGTTCGGTCTGATCCTGCGTATCTTCTTCCGCCGCATCGAAGTTTCTGGTGTCGAGCACATCCCCCACAGCGGTCCCGTGATCTTCGTCCTGAACCACCCGAGCGGGTTGATCGATCCCGCGTTTCTGCTGTGTCTCGCCCCCCGGCGCATCTCGCTCCTGGCCAAGGCGCCGCTGTTCCGGATGCCGGTGATCGGATTCTTCTGTCGCGCGTTCGAGGCGATCCCCGTACACCGGCGTCAGGACGCGGGCTCCGACCCCACACAGAACCGGGAGACATTCGACACGGCGCGTGGCGTGCTCGCGCGTAGCGGCGCGATCGCCATCTTCCCGGAAGGCGCGTCGCACTCGGACCCCAAGCTCCGGCCGCTGAAGACCGGCGCGGCGCGGATCGCGTTCGGGGCGGCGGCAGGACTCGCGCCGTCGTCGTCGATCCGGATCGTGCCGGCGGGCCTGTACTACCGGGCGAAGCGCACCTTCCGGAGCGCGGCGCTGCTGCATTTCGGGGAGCCGTTCGCGGTCGAACCGGTGGTGCTCGCGCCGGGCGAAGAGCCGCCCGCAGGGCCCGTGCGCGAGCTGACCGCCCGGATCGAGCGGGCGCTGGCCGCCGTGACCCTCCAGGCGGAGCAGGCCGAGGCGCACACACTCGTGGATCGGGCGCAACGCATCGTCAGTGCGCAGGACGATGCGCCGGCGAGTCCCCCGTCCCTGACGGACGAGTTCGTGCTGCGACGCCGCTTGCTGGCAGGGTACGACGTGGTGCGGGCGCAGTGGCCGGAGCGCTTCGCGGCGCTGGCGACCCGGATCGAACGTTATGAGGCCGCGCTCGCCGCGGCGGGGCTCGATCCGCGGCAGCTCGCACCGGGTCGCTTCACGCTCGGCCGCGTGGCCGGATACGTCGGCAAGGCGGCGCTCGTGCTGTTACTGCTCCTACCCGCCGCGCTGCTTGGTGTCCTCGTGCAGTACCCGGCTTACCGGGCGGTCGGGTTCGTCGCGACCGGGATGGCCAAGGGAGCGGAGGATGTGCTCGCGAGCATCAAGGTGCTCGCGGCGATGCTACTCTTTCCCCTCACCTGGGCCGGCGTGGCGGCGGCCGTCTGGTGGTGGCGGGGCATCGAGGCGGGGATGCTGGCTTTCGCGGTCGCGCCGCTCACCGCGTACGCCGCGCTGGTGTTCTTCGAGCGGCTCGACCGCATCATCGGCGGGGCGCGGGCGCTCAGTCTGTTCGTGTTCCGGCGGTGGGCGTTCCTACAGCTCTTGGCCGAGCGCAAGGGAATTCGGGAAGAAATCCTCGCGCTTGGCCGGGAGATCGGTGCGGTGTAGCCCGGTGCGCACGTCATGGCGGGGTGAGGCGGAGCGTGCCGTCCCAATCGAGTGTCATCCGTGGCAGCCCGCGCCGGACGAGGGCATGCGAGCGGACGTCGAGCAGCGGCTCCATCCTGGCGGTCGAGCTCCACGGCGGCAGCTCGAGCGCGGCGCGGCACGCATCGTAGACCCGCCGCCGCACCTCGAGCACGTACGCGGCGTCGGCGCCGCCCCGGAGCGAGGATTCGAAGGCGCTCGCCGGTACGCCTGCCGCCACCGCGCCCCGGCCCAGGGCGCCCAGGCCCACGAGCCGGGCCGCGAGATCGGCGGCGCTGCGATCGCTCTGGTTGTAGACGATGCGGCGCCGCCGTCCGGCGGTTCCGAGCGTGTCGCGCCCCGCCGCCACGCCGCACGACTGGAGATCGGTGAACCAGAAGCGGCCAGGACCGGTCCATTCGGCCGGGCGAGCGTCCCCGTGGACCGCCTCGCGGAGGCTCTCCAGGTTGAGGTCACCGACCATGGCCTTGTCCCGCCCCGGGGCGAGCAGGACGTACGTCCGGTTCCATTCGAGGGGGACGTCGACGTACCCGGGCAGCGTCCTCGCGGACTCGAGCGCCGCCGGGTCGTCCGTCATGAGCACGCCGGCTTCGCCATCGAGCGCGTCTCGGGCGGCGCTCGCTGGCACTGTGGCGATCTGCACCACGGGTTGCCCCGTCCGCCCCATCGGCTGGGCCACGAGCACGTCGGGCGAGGCGGCATCGCCGCTCGTCATCCAGTAGCGGCCGGTCCCGATCGGCCAGCCGCCGCCGGGCGCAGGCTTGGTGACCGAAAGCGCCTGGTCCGCCAGCCGCTGAAACGGCGCGGTGGACGCCGGTACGGTGAAGCTGCGGTCGCCGGTGACGGTGAGGCTGGCCGCGAGCGTCGCGTCGCGTGACCGCCATGAGGCCACGACGTCGCGCGCCGTGACCGGCGCCCCGTCCCAGAATCGCGCGTTGTCGCGCAGCGTGAACGCCCAACGGTCTCCCGGTGCCTGCTCCCAGGCCGCCGCCAGGCCGGGGAGCGCGCGTCCCTGGCAGTCCACCCGGATCAACGACTCATAAAGCTGGCCGAAGACCAGCCGTTCAGCGTCGTTGCGGGGCAGGGGAGCGTGTCTCGGGTCGACGGCGTCGGTGACGGCGAGCATGACCGTGTCGCGAGCCGCTCCCCGACCGGCCGCGATCGTGCACGTGGTGTCCCCGGGGGCCAGAGCGGGCGGAGGGAGGGGCAGCTCCGCGCGGGGCGCGCCTGCGCTGCACGCTGTCGCGGCGAGACCGACGAAAATGACATAGCGGCGCTGGGGATTCACTGGGCTCGGCTCCCGGAGGGGCTTTCGAAGGATACTCAGGGCTGGAACCCCGAGCCAGGACGCGGCTCAGCGTGCCGTTTCCGATCCATGAGCGCCAGCACGTTCCCCTCGGAGTCGCGGAACTCGGCCAGCCAGAGCTCGTAGTCCGCCGCCCGGTGCACGAGGTGGGGCTCGGTAATGAACTGCACGGCGCGCTCACGTAGCGTCGCGTGCGCAGCTCCGATGTCGGGCACGAGGTAATAGATGGTCGATGCGGGGTGGTCGAGTTCGGGGGCCTCGGGAACACCGAGCAGGAGGGTCGTGGTGCCGCATTGGAAGAAAGCCATCTGGGGCGGTGCCTGGAAGAGAAACTGCATGCCGAGCGTGTCGCGATAGAAACGGACGGCGCGGTCGAGATCGCGGGCTCTCACGAAGATTTGGCCGATGCTGGAGAGGCCGAACGGCTGAGTGGTGGAAGTCATGATCCGTAAGTTGTAAGCCGCAAGGCCTAAGCCGCAAGGAAACGTACCGCGCGGGGGAAACTTGGTGATGCGACAGAGGCTGCGCCTGGTCACGCTTCCTACATGGGCGATTTCAGGGATCTCAAAGCATGGCAACACGCTCGCACGCTCGTGGTACTTACAAAGAGCGCGATCGCTCAACTGCCTGAGACGGAGCGGTATGCCCTCGCCGATCAGTGGAGACGCGCGACCTACAGTGTAGCGCTCAACATCGCAGAAGGCGCGAGCCGACGCGGCGTCAAAGACTTTCGCAAGCACCTCGATATCGCTCGGGCATCGCTACACGAGGTCGAGGCGATCCTGGACCTCGTTCTGGCACAGGGCTACGTCCGTCCGGAAGAGCTCGCCCCCGTGCAGGCCACGCGAGACGAGTGCGCGAGGACGGTATACGGCCTGCTTCGAACGCTGCCGGACGGACCGAAGCAACCCGGTCGCTAACTCTTACGGCTTACGGCTTACGGCTTACGGCTTACGGCTTACGGCTTGCGGCTTGCGCCTTGCGGCGGCTTATGGTCTCGCCGCTGGCTCTTGTTGTGTCAGGCAGTGGATCGTTCCCAGTCCCCACACCAAATCCACCGCGTGAATTCCTACGACCGGCCGATCCGGGATCAGCTCCGCGAGCACGCCGAGCGCCGTGCGGTCCTTCGGATCGTCGAATGTCGGCACCAGGACGGCCCCGTTCGCGATGTAGAAGTTCGCGTAACTCGCGGGGAGGCGCCGGCCGTCGAAGTAGAGCGGCGCGGGCAGCGGCAGATCAACCACCTCGACCTTGGACCCGTCCTCGAGTCGCATCCCCTGGAGCCGCTCGCGGTTCTCCTCGAGCGGTCGATAGTTTGCATCCCGCGGGTCCGTCTCCCGGGACAGGACGACAGTGCGCGGGTTGACGAAGCGACACACGTCGTCGATATGGCCGTGGGTGTCGTCGCCCGCGATCCCGGCCCCGAGCCACAGCACGTTGGTCACGCCCAGCTGGTCGCGCAGCACTGCTTCGATCTCGCCGCGCCCGAGCCCCGGGTTTCGGACCTGCACCGTGGAATCGAGCAGGCACTCCTCGGTGGTGAGCAGAGTGCCGCGACCGTTCACATCGATGCTGCCGCCTTCGAGCACGACGTCGCGCGCGCCGGCGCGCGCACGAAACAGGCGCACCTTGAGCTTCGCGGCCGTGCGCTCCGGAATGCGGGCATCCTTCTGCCAGTCGCCGTACCTGGCCCAGGCGTTGAACTGGAACCGTGCGATCGCGACCTCGGGCCGAGGCGCGGCTCGGCGCACGAACAGCGGCCCGAAATCACGAGTCCAACCGCGGTTCGTGGGAAACCGGAAGAACTCGACTCGTGCGAGATCCACGCCGACACGCTCGAGCACGCGCCGCGCCCGCCGCTCATGCGCAGCGGAGTTCACGAGGATGCGGGCGATTTCACCGGGGGCGAGCGCGCGCACGATCTCGCCGTACACCCAGGGGATCACAGCGAACTTACCGGGCCAGTCGCTCGCGTTATGCGGCCATCCGAGCCACGTGGCGCGATGCGGCTCCCACTCGGCGGGCATGCGGAAGCGGAGGGCGGCCGGGGTGTCGGCGCGGGGGAGCGGAGGGGGCACTACGGATGGTCGTCGAGGAAACGACTGCCGATGCCGGCGTAGGCGTCGATCCGGCGGTCCCGCAGGAAAGGCCAACCGCGGCGGACTTCCTCGATGCGGGCGAGGTCGACTTCGCCCACCAGGATCGCCTCGCGGTCGTTGGGCGCCTCGGCCACGATGGCGCCGAACGGATCGGCCAGAAACGACGAGCCCCAGAACTCGATGCCGTCGCCTTCGCCACTGCTGAGGCGCTCGAGGCCGACCCGGTTCACGGCGGCGACGTAGCAGCCGTTGGCGATCGCGTGGCTGCGCTGGATCGTGCGCCAGGCGTCGAGCTGTTGGGCCCCGTGGCTCGCCTTTTCCTTCGGGTGCCAGCCGATCGCCGTCGGGTAGAACAGCACGTTGGCGCCCTGGAGCGCCGTGAGGCGCGCGCCTTCGGGATACCACTGGTCCCAGCACACGAGCGTCCCGATCCGTCCCACGCGCGTGTCGAACGCGCGAAAGCCCAGGTCGCCGGGAGTGAAATAGAACTTCTCGTAGTAGGCCGGATCGTCGGGGATGTGCATCTTGCGGTAGGTCCCCACCACGCGCCCGTCGGCGTCGATCACCGCGGCGCTGTTGTGGTAGAGACCCGCGGCGCGGCGCTCGAACACGGGCGCGATCACGACGACGCCCGCGTGCTTCGCCGCCTTCCCCAGCGCCTCCGTGCTCGGCCCCGGGATGGGCTCGGCCAGATCGAACAGGTCGGGATCCTCGCGCTGGGCGAAGTACTGCGACCGGAACAGCTCCGGGAGGCAGACGAGCTGCGCGCCGGCCGCCGCCGCCTCCGCCACCTTCGCGAGTGCTCCCCGCAGGTTCGCGTCCGGTTCGGCGGACATCGCCATCTGGACCAGGCCGACCTTGAACTTCGCCGGGGGCTGCGCTGTGGCCATGGACTACTCGACCTCGAATTTGGTGGAGACGTCGTAGTCGCCGATGCGGCAGATGCCGGCACGCGCGACATAGCGACCGGGTTGCGGCGCGGCCGCTTGGGGTAAGGGGACGGCCTCCCGATACGCGCTCCCGTGCGGGATGACGAAGCGGCGTCCCCCCACGTCTCCCATGCGTGTCGTATCGCTCCATTGGACCGGACCATTCTCAGGCTTCACACTGACGCAGAGCATCTCGTCCGTCGGGAGCTGCATGACGATCGCTCCCGCCTGCCTGTTTGCGATTCCATAGAACAGGACGGGGGGAACGACCAAGGCAAGACCTTCCGGGTGCTGCCATACGATGCGGTGAGGAACAACCGCCAGCGTGACGAGCGCGTGCCACACCGGCCCGCGGTTGACGGCCCGGCGACTCGTTCCCGACGGCTCTACCTCCTTCACGTCGGCGACTCGGATGGCGAGCGCGGGCGTGCCGCCCGCGGCCAGGGGACGGGAGGATGCGCGGCCCTGCACCTCCACGAACCGGTTCTGGAAGGCGGTCCAGCGCTCCACCTCTCCCTGCACCGCGAATTCATTGGTCCGCGTGCCGAGGAGGGCGAGGGGCTGCGGCAGCAGGATGCTCCAGCGACCGGAAGCGGTGTCTCGTTGGAGGAATCCTTGGACCTCCACCGCCGTGTCGGGGACCTCCTGCCCGTTCGCCCCGACGGATGTAGCGACAAGCAGGGCGAGTACCCGGGCCGGAGCGCGGTTGGCCATGGGGGAGAACACTACCACGTTCCGGTCGTGAACGCACTCTCGGGAGCCTTGTGACTCTGGTCGTGGGCGTTAGGGTGGCGCTACTTCTCGAGGCGGTAGCCGGCCTTGCGAACGGTGAGAATGTGCTGCGGGGCTGCGGGATCGGTCTCGAGTTTGCGGCGCAGCTCGGCCACATGGGTGTCTACGGTGCGGCTCAGCACGGCGGCGCTATACCCCCACACCTCCGTGAGCAGCTCCATGCGGCTCACCACGGCCCCATCGCGTCGCAGCAGCGCGATCAGCAGGTCGAACTCCTTCGGCGTCAGCGCCACTGGCCGGCCGCTCCGGAGCACGGTGCGCGAGGCGGGGATGATTTCCACGGCGCCGAACTGCTCCGGATCTCCGGCGCCGTCTCCCGGCGGAGCGGTCCGCCGTAACAGCGCCTCGACGCGCGCCAGCAGCTCGAGCACGCCGAACGGTTTCGTCACGTAGTCGTCGGCGCCCAGACGCAGCCCGCGAACCTTGTCGGCCTCCTCACCGCGCGCGGTGAGGATGAGGATCGGCATCCGGCGCCCCTCGTCGCGCAGCACGCGGAGCACGCGGTAGCCGTCCAGGCCCGGCAGCATCAGATCGAGAATGATCAGGTCGGCTCCGGCGTCACGGGCGCGCGCCAGCCCTTGGGTCCCGTCCTCGACCACCACGACGTCGTAGCCCTCGATCTCGAGGTTGTTGCGCAGACCGTAGGCGAGGTCGGCATTGTCCTCGACCACGAGGATCCGTGTCATGCCGTCGCTCCCGCGTCGGCCTGGAGGGGCCCGGCGCCCCGCGCGGCCTGGGCCAGCGGCTCGAGCGGCAGCTCGATCACGAAACGGCCTCCCGAGCCGGGCGCGTCCTCTGCCCAGGAGCGACCGCCGTGCAGCGCCACCAGCTCGCGCACGACGGACAGGCCGATGCCCGTGCCCGCCACGGCCGAGCCGCGGTCACGCTCGAGCCGCCAGAAGCGGTCCCAGATGCGCTCGCGGTCGGCCGCCGGAATGCCCGGGCCCTGGTCGTCCACACATATTCGCGCCCGGCCGTCGGTCACGGTGAGGCCGAGGGTGACGGTCTGCCCCGGGGGTCCGTACTTCACCGCATTGTCGAGCAGGTTGAGGAGCATCTGGCGCAGCGCGTCGGCGTCGACCGGCGCGACCACGCCGTCGGTGAGCTCGGTGCACAAGGCGACGCCCCGCGCGGCGGCGAGCGGCGCGAACCCTTCGGCCGCTTCGCTCACGAGCGGCGCGAGCGGCGCTAGCGACGGGGACAGGCGGGTGAGCCGCCGCTCGGAGCGCGAGAAGTGCAGCAGGTTTTCCACCAGGTGGGTGAGCCGGCGCGCTTCCTGGTCGATGATCCCGAGCGAGCGCTCGCGCTCCTCCTCGGAGCGGACCCGGCCCAGCAACAGAGTCTCCGAAAACATCCGGATCTGGGCGAGCGGCGTGCGCAGCTCGTGGGACACGCCCGAGACGAAGTCGGCGCGCAGTCGCGACAGCTCGTACTCGCGTCGCAGCTGCAGCAGGGCGGCGATGACGAGTCCTGCCGTCAACGCGAGCAGCGAGAGCAGCATCGGCAGATTCGATCGCGGCATGCCGCCGATCACGAGCTTTGGCGCCATATCAGGTCGGAGCGCGACCTGAACCTGCAGCCTGCCCATCATCGGCTCCTGAAACGAGTCCCGTGCGGCGAACAACGGCGCGTACTGCACGGGGGAACGGTACAGCTCCACGCCATCTGCCCCGGTGACGATCGCCGAGCCGAGCGAATCGTAGGTCACGCCCCCCGTCAACGGCCGCGGCAACAACGGAAACTTGTCTTCGTCCGCCGTGTACAGCGGTTCGAAGCCTCGTGGATCCTCCTCGATGCCGACCAGGGTGCGCGGGGTCGCCGCCTCGTCGTTCACCACAGTGTAGACGATCGCGCGCGACACGCCGTCCACCGTGCGCACGATGGCGCCGAGGCGCTCCTTCGGGTCGTAGACCGTGCGGCTGTGCACGGGCAGGGTATCTCGCAGCCACCGTCGCACGGCAGCCGACGGCGTCCCACCCGCCGTTTCCAGCCGGCCGTCCCGCAGGTCGTACCGGAAGGTGTAGCGGGCGAGCTTGCGGAAGTCGGCCGCGTGGGGCTCGTTGCTCACCGGCAGTCGGCCGGGCGCCGGAAGCTCGGTGTCGGGTCGACCGGCTTTTGCCCTCGAAAGCGCGTCCAGCGCCGGCCAGAAGGCGTGATAGTACAGTGCCATCTCGGTGCGGTTGGCGAACCGGGCGGCAGCGAGACGCGCGTAGTCCTGCAACACGCGCTCGGCGGTGGCCCTGTGACCGAGAAAGTTGCGGTACGCTTGCAAGGCGATCGCGCCCGCCAGCGCGAGCGTGAGCAGCAGCAGCGCGGCGACAAACAGTGCGCGCGGACGCGGTGGACGGGATGAGGTGCTCATCGACACTCGGGAGAGATGCACCGGATGCCTGTGAGTTTCAAGGTGAGCTGACCGTTCTCTGACACGCTCCCCACCGCGCCACCACCCGTGGGCCCGCGCCGCCGCCTACCTTACCACCCGTTCCAGGTCGTGGCCGAAGTGTCGACGGCCCACTTCGCCCGACCGGTCAACCCGGGGAGTAGTCGAGCCCCGGGTTTGGCTTTTTTGTATGATTGGACCATGGGCAGCCCAGCCGCGTATTACTTCCTGATCCTGTCCGTCACCCCTTCGATCACCGGCGCGCACGAGGCGATAATGGCGTTCTCACTCTCCAGCACGGCCTTCAAGGACGGGGCCGCGATCCCCATCAAACACACGTGCGATGGAGCTGATGTGTCCCCGCCGCTCGCCTGGAGCGGCGCGCCGCAGGGGACTCAGGGCTTCGCCCTCATCGCCGATGACCCGGACGCTCCGGCCGCGACCTGGGTCCATTGGGTGCTCTACAATCTGCCGGCTGGCACGTCCGAGCTCCCGGAGAACATCGCCAAGGTCGAATCGCTCGACCTGGGTGGGGCACGCCAGGGGAGGAACGACTTCCGCCGCCCGGGCTACGGCGGCCCCTGCCCGCCGCCGGGACCGGCGCACCGCTACTTCTTCAAGCTGTACGCGCTCGACGCCCCGCTGAAGCTCAAGGCCGGTGCACAGAAGAAGGACGTGGAGGCGGCGCTCCAGGGCCACGTGCTGGCTACGGCACAACTGGTGGGGACGTACGCGAGGCAGAAGCGATGAGGGTGCTGGTCGCGCTGGGGTTGATCGCTGCGATTCTTGGGAGCAGGGAGCGGTCGCCCAAGTTCTCCGTCGTCGTCCTCCCCGCCCAGACCCGCGGCCTCATGAGCGCCCTCTGGGTCGAAAACAACCGCCATTGGGACGAGCTGGCCGACCAAAACACCCTGACGCAGCTGCTCGGCACCGGAAAGCCGACGCAGCGGGAGTACCTCGGCTGCCTGGTGGGCGACGTGGCCGGTGACACGCTGTTCGTACGCCGGCTCGTGCACGCCAAACATTTGAAACAGCTGCAATTCGCCGTTGCCGGCGACTGTGAGGGTGTGGAGCGGCTGGTGGGCTCGTTCCACACCCATCCCTACCGCGCCGATTCGGCGGGACGCGCGCTCAAGGAGCGCGGCCTATCGGCGATGGACTTGAAGACGTTCGCCGCCGCGCCCGACCTGGTCACGCTGGTGATGTGGGACCTGGATTCGCTCGACGCGGCGACGAAAGCGGTGGACGGCAGCGTGCGCCACCCCGCCGCCGTCCAGGTCCGCTAGCGCTCAGCGGTTCCCGACGACCCCGCTGCGATTCTCATAGCGTCACCTTCACCAGCGGGAAATCACCACCTTTTTATCGGTATAGAACTCGATCGCATCCTGCCCGTGCGCCTTGAGATCGCCGAAGAACGACCCTTTCGTACCTCCGAAGGGGAAGAACGCCATGGGCGCCGCGATGCCGAGGTTCACCCCGATCATGCT
>Ga0209806_1000035_pt1 | contig 66722 bp, 66 predicted proteins | sample GraSoiAngelo_152_FD_186166 | JGI IMG/M metagenome (GOLD analysis project Ga0209806, IMG submission 186166) | Grasslands soil microbial communities from the Angelo Coastal Reserve, California, USA - 14_1009_12_30cm (SPAdes) (version 2) | ecosystem: Environmental > Terrestrial > Soil > Grasslands ... | reverse complement strand
TATAATGTGAGGGCGTGGCGGCGTAGCTCAGCTGGTCAGAGCACGCGGCTCATACCCGCGGCGTCGGGAGTTCGAGTCTCCCCGCCGCCACCATGAACCACTCGCCTCGCTCGGGTTCATGGCAGCGCCATAGATGACTCGAACGGGGGAAGGGCGACGGGCGTCGCCTTTTTTGTTTGCGATGAGCGACCTGCACGAGAAGGTGCGCCACACAATCAAGAAGTTCGACCTGCTGCGCGCGGGCGACACCGTGGTCGTCGCGGTCTCCGGCGGTGCAGACTCGGTCGCCCTCCTGCACCTGCTGCGAGGTCTGCAGGACGAGTACGCGCTCGCGCTGCACATCGCGCACCTCAACCACCGCCTGCGACCGGAAGCCGGCGCCGACGCTGAATTCGTCAGGCAGATGGCCGTGAACCTGGGGATTCCGGTGACGGTGGAGGAAGTGGACGTGACTGCGCGGGCCGCGCAAGAGAAGCGATCGCTGGAAGACGCCGGCCGGCAGGCCCGGTACGAATTCTTCGCGCGGGTGGCTGCTGCGGTGCGGGCGAGCCGGGTCGCGACGGCGCACACCCAGGATGATCAGGTGGAAACCGTGGCCATGCGGTTCTTGCGGGGGGTGGCCTGGGAAATGCTGGCCGGGATCCCCGCCTCCCGGCGGCTCGGCGCGGCCAACGTAGTGCGGCCGCTGCTGGAGACCCCGCGGGCGGAGCTACTAGGATACCTCCGCCGCCAGGAGATCGCCTGGCGAGATGACGCGACCAACCGCGACCAGCGCTTCCTGCGGAACTGGGTCAGGTTCACCTGGTTGCCTGCGCTCGAGGCGCGTCATCCCCAGAGTCGGTCGCTGCTATTGGAGATGGGCACCCTGGCCCGTGATGCCGACAGGCTCCTGGCAGAGACGGCCGCAGCGGTCCTAGCGCAGGCCCACCGGGAGGGGCGCACGATCCAGTTTGCCCTTGATGCGCTGCGCGAGCTTCCCCCGGAGGTCCGGCAGCGAGTGATCCGGCTGGCGGCGAGTCAAGTCTGCGGAACAGAAGTCACCCCGCACGACGTTATAGCAGTCAGAGTGGACGATGTGGTGACGGCGCATGTCGGACAGGAAATCCGGCTCCGGGACTGCGTCGTCCGGCGTGGATATCAGACGGTGGAGGTGTCGGTGCATGAGCCCGCGCCCGAGCGTGCGTACGTCCTCCCGGTACCGGGCGCAGTGGACGCCGGCGACTTCGGTGTGACGATCTCCGCCGAGGTGGTGGACCGGGCATCGCTACCGCCGATGGTTCGCGGAGGGGTCGAAGAAGTCTACCTCGACGCCTCGGTGGTAGGGTCTAAACTGGCGATCCGTTCCTGGCGGCCGGGAGACAAGATTGCGCCGCTGGGTCTGGGCGGCACTAAGAAAGTGCATGACATTTTTGTGGATGGGAAAATTCCCCGGTGGGAGCGGTCCCGCATCCCCCTGGTGACCGGGGGCGACGGCCGGATCCTGTGGGTCGTTGGCGCGGCGATCGCCGACGCTGCGAAGGTCACCACGGCCAGCACGCAAGTCGTCTGGTTGCGGGCCAAGGGACTCCCCGAAGCGGGTCGAATTGGTGGGGCAATGGCCGCCGGGGTCCATCAGGATAGTAGGAGGTTTCAATCGTGATCAACCGCTATCTACGGAACCTTGTGGTCTGGGCGGTCATCCTGGCGGTTGTCCTGTACTTCTTCCTGCCACTGTACAGGACCCGTACGCCTCGCGAGGAGATTTCGTACAGCCAGTTCATCACCTACGCGCAGGCCGGCCGGATCGCCGACGTCACCATCGGGGACGAGACGATCACCGGCCGGCTGAAGGACAACCAGACGTTCCGGACCTTCATGCCGCCCAACGATACCACGTATCTCGCGTTGCTGCAGTCGCGCAATGTGCAGATCCACGTGGAGCCGAAGTCGAAGACTGCGCTGTGGCCGAGTCTGCTATCGACCATGCTGCCGTTCTTCCTGCTCATCGGCCTGTGGCTGCTGATGCTGCGCCAGGCCCAGAGTGGCAGCAATCAGGCCATGTCGTTCGGGAAGAGCCGCGCCCGTCTGCACACCGAGAACCGGCCGAAGGTGACCTTTGAGGACGTCGCCGGCGTGGATGAGGCGAAGGAGGAGCTGCAGGAGGTCATCGAGTTCCTTAAGCACCCGAAGAAGTTCCAGGCGCTGGGCGCGAAGATTCCGCGCGGCGTGCTGCTGGTGGGCCCGCCCGGAAGCGGAAAAACGCTGCTGGCCAAGGCCGTGGCGGGCGAGGCGGGGGTGCCGTTCTTCTCCATCTCCGGGTCGGAGTTCGTGGAGATGTTCGTCGGCGTGGGCGCCAGCCGCGTGCGCGACCTGTTCGAACAGGCCAAGAAGAGCGCGCCGTGCCTGGTCTTCATCGACGAGATCGACGCCGTCGGCCGCCAGCGGGGGGCCGGATTGGGCGGCGGCCACGATGAGCGCGAGCAGACCCTCAACCAGTTGCTGGTGGAGATGGACGGCTTCGATCCCAACGCGGGGATCATCGTCATCGCCGCCACCAACCGCCCGGATATCCTGGACCCGGCTCTCCTACGTCCCGGCCGTTTCGACCGGCGCATCGTCGTGGACAACCCGGATAGCAGGGGCCGGCGGGCGATCCTCGACGTGCATGTGCGGGGCAAACCGCTGGCCGACGATATCAATCTGGAAATCCTGGCCAAACACACCCCGGGATTCTCCGGGGCGGACCTGGCCAACCTGGTGAACGAGGCGGCGCTGCTGGCGGCGCGGCGCAATAAGAAGAAGATCATGATGTCCGAGATGGATGAGGCCATCGAGCGGGTCATCGCCGGCCCGCAGCGGCGCAGCCGGATCCTGGGCCCCAAGGAGCGGGAGATTGCCGCGTACCATGAAGGCGGCCACGCGCTCCTGGGGAAGTTGCTGCCCAACGCCGATCCCCCACACAAGGTGACGATCCTGCCGCGTGGGATGGCGCTCGGGTACGTCATCTCCGCCCCGCCGGAAGACAAGTACACGTACACGAGGACCGAGTTGCTCGACCGGATCACGGCGATGCTTGGCGGGCGGGTGGCCGAGGAGTTGGTTTTCCACGAGGTGACGACCGGCGCCCAGAATGATTTCGAGCAGGCCACGGAACTGGCGCGGAAGATGGTCACCGAGTTCGGAATGAGCGAAAAACTTGGACCGCTGTCCCTGGGCAGGCGCCACGGTCCGGTGTTCCTGGGACGCGACCTGGTCGAGACGCGTAACTACAGTGAAGAAATCGCGTATGAGATCGACAAGGAAGTCAGACGGATCATCGATGAGTGCTATCAGCGGGCGCGCGATGCTCTTCTCGGGGCCCGCGAGCGATTGAACCGCCTGGCCAAGGCGCTGCTCGAGCGGGAGAGCCTGGAGGGCGAGCAGATCGAAAAGGTCCTGGCGGGGGAACCGCTGGAGCCCGAGGCGCCGGCGGTGCCCGCCGCGATGGCAGGGCCCGGACTCAAGACCGAGCCACCGCGTCCTGAGGCCCCGCTGCCCGCGCCCACGCTGAAGCCGAAGCCCGAGGCGTCTTAACGCGGGAACGCGCAATCGCGGGAACGCGGCAACGCGATTTGGAGGGGAGGCAGTGTCTCCCCTCTTTTGTTTTGGAGGGGGAGTGCGGGAATTCCGCGAAATCAGGGTGTGCTTCCGGCGATTGAACGGGCGCAGCATGTGTGTTAAAGCCGGAGGACGGTGTCATGGGGGAGGCGTGAATGTCGACGCGTCAGATCGCCTATGTGGCTGTGCTGGCAGCCTTGTACGTTGTCCTCGGACAGGTCGTGAAGTTTCTCCCCAACCCGATGGTCCCCGGAGCGATCATCGCCCTGAATATGGTCGTCGTGGTCATCTCTGGGATTTTGCTGGGACCTCGCGCCGGCGCCCTCGTCGGGCTCATCGGCACCGGAGTGAACGGGTTTTTCACCCCCGCCGGAAATGCATACGAGCGGTTCGCCATTCTCCCGCATACCATCATGGGACTGTCCGCCGGGCTCGTTGGACGCCGGTCAGCGGTGGCCGGCTCGCTGACCATCCTGGTGGGCCACGTGCTGAATATCTTGGCGTTCATTCTGGCAGGACTGCTTCCGGCGTCGGATATTATCGGCAAGGTCTTCATTTACGGTCTGGCGTTTGAGACCGTAGTGGACATCGTTGTGATTCTGGCGGCGGTGCCGTTGATCCGACCGCTCGTGCAGAGGGCGGCGGCGCCGGCGTAGCGGTCCGCGCATGCCTACCGTGGAGGCGCCGGACTATGAGGTTGCGCGCCGGGTCGTGGTGGATCCCAGGGCGACCGCGCTGATCATTGTGGATATGCAAAACGATTTCGTTACACCCGGCGGGGCCTTGGTGGTGGAGCCGGCACGACGGACGGTTGCACCCATCCAGCGGTTGCTGACGCTGGCGCGCCGGCATGGCATGGCGGTGTTTTTCACTCAGGATACCCATGACCCCGGCGATCCGGAGTTTCCCATCTGGGGGCAGCACGTGCTGCGCGGCTCGCGAGGCTGGCAGATCGTTGACGAACTGGCCCCGCAGACCGGGGAGCGTGTCATTCAAAAGCCCCGGTACGATGGCTTCTTTGGCACCTCGTTGGATCACGAGCTACGGTTGAAGAACATCAAGACCGTGATCGTCTGCGGCACCGTGGCCAACATCTGCGTGCTGCATACGGCCGGCAGCGCCGCGCTGCGCGGCTACCAGGTCATCCTGCCGATCGACGCCATATCCGCGATCACGCCGTTCGACCAGCAGGTGGCGATCAGGCAAACGTCATTCCTCTATAGAGGAGTCATCACGACGTCTGAAGCAATCACCATAACACAAGAAGGCGGGACTGGGGACTAGGGACTTGGGACTAGAAGTATTGCCAGCCCTAGTCCCCAGTCCCCAGTCCCGTAGTTAAGGGGGTCAAGGGGTGGCTCGAGTAGACCGACTTGCCAAGAAGACCGGCCTGAGCTGGGTGCCCGTCGTGATCTACGTCGCAGCCGTCGCGGTGGTCAGCGGCGGGCTCTTTGCCTGGGACTACGCTTACCGGCGGAAGGCAGAAGAGGCGCTGCGGCCGCCGTCCCCGGACGTGCTGGCCAGGAATCTGGTGGAGAACATCATCGGCCGGGGAACCGTGAAGGACATCAAGGTGAGCGAAACTGCGGGGACGGTGGAGGTCACGTTTGAGTCTGCGACCTATCCCCCGGCGGCCCGGGCAACGGTGAGCGGCGAGGTCGTCTCCAAAGACCTGGACCGCGTGATGGTCGGCCTCCGCGTGGTCAAAGGAGACCCCCTGGCCTACGTGCGCACGAGTGATGGGAAGATCATACTCGCGGCGCAGGCCGAGCAGACGGGCCGTGTCGTCCAGCTGCTGGTGAAGCCCGGTGACAAAGTCGACGAAGGCCGGGCGATGGTGTTGATCGAGCCACAAGATAAGACCGAAGCGCGCAAGAATCTCGAGACCGAGGGCCTCCTGGCATCCCAGGCCATTCTGGCCCAGCTGACGAGCATCAAGACGATAACGGCGAAGATCTTATACAAGGACATCACGCTGGCGACCGTGGTCGGGAAGCGGGGCGAGAAGGGTGTGACGTCGACGTACCACGAGAGCCTGCAATAACGCGCAGTCGCGGAATCGATGCGGAGAGTGACGAGTGCCGGTTGAGGTCGGCGAGCATCTGACGATCGCGGATGTCGTACGCGTAGCGAGAGAGAGGGCGGAGGTCGCCCTCTCTCCTCATGCACGGGAGCGCGTGGCGCAATCGCGGGCGATGGTGGAGCAGCTGGTGCGCGACGGGCGGGTGGTCTATGGCATCACCACCGGGGTAGGCGAGTTGGCCGGCGTGCACATCTCGCCCCAACAGTCGGCGAAGCTGCAGGTGAATATCGTGCGCAGCCACAGCGCCGGCGTCGGCGACCCCCTGCCTGAGGAGGTGGTGCGCGCGATGATGCTCTTGCGCGCGCACGCGCTGGCGCTGGGATATTCTGGCATCCGCCCCCAGACCCTCACGCTGCTCGTGGAAATGCTCAATCGCGGCCTGCACCCGATCATCCCCTCGCAGGGTTCCGTCGGCGCAAGCGGCGATCTGGCTCCTCTCGCGCACCTGGCGCTGGCGCTGATCGGGGAAGGGGACGTCACGGTCACCGGGGCGCCGATGCCGAGCCGGGATGCGCTGGCCGGCGCCGGGTTGTCGCCGGCCCTGTTGACGGCCAAAGAGGGCGTGGCGCTGATCAACGGCACACAGGCCATGACCGGGATTGCCGCCCTGGCGGTCTTCGACGCCCGCCGCCTCGCCACAGGCGCCGATATCAGTGGGGCCATGAGTTTTGAAGCCCTGCGGGGATTGCCGGAGGCCTTCGATCCGCTCCTGCAACGCGTCCGCCCCCATCCCGGCCAGCAGGCCAGCGCCGACAACCTCAGGCGGCTTATCGCCGGAAGCGAAATCCTCACCCAGCCCCGCGCGAACGGCAAGGTGCAGGATGCCTACGCGCTGCGGTGCATGCCTCAGGTGCACGGCGCCTCGCGCGATGCCATCGGGTACGCGAACACGGTCGTCGAGATCGAGCTCAATGCGGCAACCGATAACCCGCTCATCTTTTCTGACGAGGCCCGCGTAATTTCCGGGGGCAATTTCCACGGCCAGCCTGTGGCCATCGCCATGGACCTGCTCGCCATCGCCTGTGCCGAACTGGCCAGCATCGCCGAGCGGCGCATCGAGCGTCTGGTGAACCCGCACCTGTCGGGCCTGCCGGCATTCCTGACGGCGGACGGTGGGCTGCACTCCGGGCTGATGCTCGCGCAGTATACTGCCGCGGCGCTGGTGTCGGAGAACAAGGTGCTCAGCCATCCCGCCAGCGTCGACAGCATCCCCACGTCGGCCAACCAAGAAGATCACGTCAGCATGGGGACCATCGCCGCCCGCAAGGCCGCACAGGTGGTCCGGCATGCGCAGCAGGTGATCGGTGTGGAGTTGGTCTGCGCGGCGCAGGCGCTTGAGTTCCACCGGCCCGCTGGGGCCGGCGTGGGCACGCGCGCGGCATACGAGAGCGTCAGGAGGGTGGTGCCGCCGCTTGCGGCGGATCGCGTGCTGGCCGCAGATCTGGCCGCGGGCTACGAGCTGGTGCGCAGCGGCGAGCTGCTGGCCGCCGTGGAAGCCGCGGTCGGACGGCTAGGTTAGCCTGTCCCGTCCGCCGCGGCCGGCCTGCAGATGGGCGTCACGGCGTCACGTCGAAGGCGTCCACCGCCACGGCGGTGCTGCTCGAGGAGGCGTTCCTGGTTCCCGTGACTTCGATCATGATGGTGTGAGTGGCAGCCCGGAGTCCGGTCACCGAAAACAGCACGCTAGGGCTCCGGTAGAGCACGTACGTGTCCACGGCTTCCCGCACGACCACGCCATCCAGCCAGACCCGTGCGATGCCGCAGAGCTCACACCGTGCACTGAGCCAGCTCACCCCGGTCCCGGTAAACGTAAAGGTTGCCGTGGCGCCTGCAACGTCTGTGAAGACGACGTGACCCGCAGTCAGAGGGATCCCCGCTTCGGTTGAGGACTCCGAGATCCAGGCTCCCGCCGGCGCCAGTGTGGCTGCGGTCTCTTCAAATCGCGAGGGTGTCGTCCCGTCGCTGGTCACGTCGAAAGCGTCTACGATCACGAACGCGCCACCGGAGGCGTCGCCTTTGGTGCCCGTCACCTCGATGATCAGCGTGTGGGTCGCGGCCCCCAGCGCGGTTGCTGCGTACAGCACCGCTGCGCTCCGGGTCGCCGCGAACGTGTCCACCTCACTCACGACCACGCCATCGAGCCAGACCCGCGCTTTCCCGCACACCTCGCAGCGCACGCCGCGCCAGGCCACTCCGATCCCTGTGAAGGTAAACGTGGCCGTGGCGCCCGCGGTATTGGTGGCCACCGCGCGATCTCCGCTCAGGGGAACCGAGAGGTCGGCTGGGGACAGTACACGCCATTCGCCCGCCGGGGTCAGGAATGCTGCAGTTTCCTCGAATCGCGTGGTCGTCGTGTTCAACACCGTGACGGCGACCGGCGGGGACGTGGCCGGATTGCCCGATGTGTCCTGCGCGCGGGCCGTAAGCGTATACGAGCCGTTTGCCACCCGCATGGTGTCCCACGATACGGCATAAGGCGCAGTCGTGTCCTGGTCCAATAGCGCGCCATCCACGAAGAACTGCACCCCGGCGACGGCCACGTTGTCCGAAGCGTTGGCGGTCACTGTGATCGTCCCCGAAACCGGCGCGCTACCGTCTGGCGAGGTTATCGCTACTGTCGGCGGCGTAGTGTCAGAGGTCGGGGGCGGCCCGTTCGAAACTGTCACCAGTACAATGGCCGACTCGCCAATATTGCCGGCGTTATCCTGCGCCCGCGCCTGCAAGGTGTGCGGGCCGTTTCCTACCGTCTGTGTGTCCCACAGCGCCTCATACGGCGCCGTCGTGTCCCGCGCCAGTTCCACCCCGTCCCGCAGGAACTGCACCACCGCCACGCCCGAAGCGTCCGATGCGGCTGCCTTCACCGTCACGACCCCAGAGACCGTCTGCCCGTTCCCCGGCTCCCCAATGCTCACCGTGGCGGGCGTGTTGTCGACCCGCACCGTCACCGGGGCTGACACGCCTTTGTTGCCTGCTGCATCCCGCGCCACCGCGGTCAGCGTGTGCTGCCCGTCGGTGGTCTTCGTGGTGTCCCATGACACTGAGAACCAGTTCGTCGTATCTTCCATACCGAGGTCGTTGCCGTCAAGTTTGAACTGCACGCCCACCACGCCGACGTTATCGGATGCGTCGGCGCTTACGGTGATCGTGCCAGCGACGATCGCCCCAGCCGTTGGGGACGTAATCGCCACTGTCGGGGGCGTTTTGTCGTTAAAGACCTGAACTTGGACTTGGTCGGAACTCCACTGGACCCCGAGGATGTCGCGGGCTACTGCCGTAAGGTTATGCCACCCATTGTTGGTGGCCGCCGTGTCCCAGGAAACTGAATACTCGTTCGTGGTGTCTTCTGCGCCGAGGTTCAGACCGTCGAGTTTGAACTGCACCCCGGCGACGGTCAGCGATCCTATGATCGTGACACTTGCTTTAACGATCACTGTCTGGGTGACCGTGGATCCGGGGTTTGGGGAGGTAATGCTCACCAGCAGGCTACCAGGATTCGGCAGGGGCAGTCCCAGTTGCGCGTAGGCTTCGAACGGCAGGCTCCAGGTCACCATCAGAACGGCTAAGAGAACTGCTACGCGTGCGCATCTCATAAGGTTACTCCCGTACCTCTCTTTTTGGGGGTAATCAGGGTAACACTGGTCTCCCAGATCGGGATTTATCACGAAACTTTTTCCCGGGTTTGCTTGGCGGCGGTCCTCCTGTAGTTGTAGGGATTTACCCTGAATCTTGTTCGGGTTTTCCCTGATTCAAGCCGTTGGTCGCGGCCTAGGAGGCTTCTGCGTGTTCGGGGAATCTTTGAACCTGCGGGGGGACAGCCCAAAATGATGCCAATCTGGGGGAAAGCGCAATGGCGGGTCGCCGGGTGAGGGCACCACGCGGATCGCAGATCTCGTGTCGCGGCTGGCCGCAGGAAGCCGCGATGCGGATGCTGATGAATAACCTGGACCCGGAAGTCGCGGAAAAGCCGGACGAACTCATCGTGTATGGCGGTACCGGCAAAGCCGCGCGCAACTGGGCGTGTTTTGATGCTATCGTCCGCAGCCTGCAAGTCTTGGAATCCGATGAGACGCTGCTCATCCAGTCCGGAAAGCCGGTGGGAATCTTCCGCACGCACGAGTGGGCCCCGCGGGTGCTGATCAGCAACGCGATGCTGGTGCCGGCGTGGGCCACCTGGGAGAAGTTTTGGGAGCTGGAGGCGCTGGGCCTGACCATGTATGGACAGATGACCGCCGGCTCGTGGATCTACATCGGTACCCAGGGCATCCTGCAAGGCACGTACGAGACGTTTGCGGCCGTCGCCCGCGCGCACTTCAACGGTTCGCTGCGGGGGCGGGCCGTGCTCAGCGCCGGGCTGGGAGGCATGGGCGGGGCCCAGCCGATGGCCGTGACCATGAACGACGGCGTGGCGCTGATTGTTGAGGTCGATCCCGCCCGCATCCACCGGCGCCTCACCGCAGGGTGGGTGGACCAGGCCACGGACAACCTGGACGACGCGCTGCGATCGGTCGACGAAGCGAAACGGGCCGGCCGGCCGCAGGCCATCGCGCTGCTGGGAAATGCGGCATCAGTGTACGCCGAACTGGTACGGCGCGGCGTCGTGTTCGACGTCGTCACCGATCAGACGTCCGCCCACGACCCCCTGGGCGGCTACATCCCTGAGGGCGTGACCGCCGAAGAGGCGTCCAAGATGCGCAAGCAGCAGCCGCAGGATTACGTCGCGCGCGCCCGGGCCTCCATCGTCCGGCACTGCGAGGCGATGGTGGCGTTGCAGAGGCTCGGCAGCGTCGTGTTCGACTACGGCAATAACCTGCGCGGTCAGGCGCAGGCGGCGGGGTTCGGCGACGCGTTTCGCTATCCGGGATTCGTCGAGGCCTACGTCCGGCCGCTGTTCTGTGAGGGCAAGGGGCCGTTTCGATGGGTCGCGTTGTCGGGCGAGCCGGGCGATATCACGGAGACGGATCGCGCCGTGCTCCAGTTGTTTCCCGGCGACAACGCGCTGGCGCGCTGGATCCGCCTGGCGGAGGCGCGGGTGCCGTTTCAGGGGCTCCCCGCGCGCATCTGCTGGCTGGGGTACGGTGAACGCGCGCAGGCCGGGCTGGCGTTCAACGACCTGGTGCGGAGCGGGCGCGTCCGGGCGCCGATCGTCATCGGCCGCGATCATCTCGATAGTGGGTCGGTCGCCTCCCCGTATCGCGAGACCGAAGGCATGAAAGACGGCTCGGATGCCGTGGCGGACTGGCCTATCCTCAACGCGTTGCTGAATACCTCCGCCGGGGCGACCTGGGTCGCCGTGCACCACGGAGGTGGGGTGGGTATCGGGTACTCTATTCACGCGGGGCAGGTGGTCGTCGCCGACGGGACTGAGCTAGGGGCGAGGAAACTGGAGCGGGTGCTCGCGACCGACCCGGGCACCGGGGTGGTGCGCCACGCCGATGCCGGGTACGAGCTGGCGATTGCCGCAGCGAAGCGGCACGGACTGAGGATTCCCATGCTGGGATGAATCGGGGGGATCAGCGTGTTTGCACTCAACTTCTATTCGACGGTGTTTACCGAGCAGTTGCGCGACGGCCGGAAGACCGCCACCATCCGGCTGGGGGACAAGCGGGACAAGTATGAAACCGGACAGGTGGTCTGGCTGACGGTCGGCCGGCGCTTCGGGACGCGCAAGAAGGTGGCGGCGGCGATCATCGACGCCGTCGAGGTGAAGGCGCTGCGCGATGTAACCCCGCGCGAGATCCAGCGAGATAACCCGGAGCTGCGCCGGCACGAAGAGCTGATCGAGTTCCTCAGCAACATCTACGGCCGTGAGCGCCTGATTGGGCTCGATGACACGGTGACGGTGATCCACTTCTCGCGCGTAGAGGAATAGATGCCGAAGCTGCGCGTCGGGATGATCGGGACGGGGTTTGGCGCGGAGGTGCAGATCCCCGCGTTCCTAGCCCATCCCCGTGTGGACGCGGTCGCGGTCGCCAGCGGGACTCCGGGGCGGGCGCGTGAGGTCGCCGGCCGCTTCGAAATTCCCCATGCGTTCAATGACTACCGTGAGATGGTCGCCACGGCCGAACTGGATCTCATCAGCATCACCTCCCCGCCAGACACGCATCACCCCGCGACACTTGCTGCGCTGGCGCACCGCCGCCATGTGTTGTGCGAGAAGCCGATGGCCCTGAACGCCGGACAGGCGGCGGAGATGCTGCGCGAAGCCGAGCAGCAGGGCGTGACGCACGTGATCGATCATGAGCTGCGTTTCAATCCCATCCGCCGGAAGATCAAACACCTGATCAAGGAAGGATTCATCGGCACGCCCAGGCACGCGTTGACGACCGTGGTGGGGACAGGCAGGGCCGACGCGTCCCGGCCGTGGACGTGGTGGTCGGATGCCGGACGGGGCGGCGGGATCCTGGGCGCGCAGGGGTCGCACCAGATCGACCTGCTCCGGTACTTTCTGGGAGACGTTGTCGCGGTCAGCGGAGCAACAGCAACGTTTAGCAAGGAGCGCCCGGATCCCGGAGGAGGCGGCCAGCGGGCCGTGACGTCTGACGACTTCGCCTCATTCTCGATGCGCTTCGCGTCAGGGGCCGTAGGCACGGTGGTGAACAGCGCGGTGGCCGCCCACGCTGCCGGGCCCCGGACAGAGATCTGGGGCGACGATGGGACCCTCGTGCTCGACCAGGAACGCCTGTGGGGGGCGCAGCGCGGGGAGAGCCTGAAAGAGATCACGGAGCCAGAGACGCTCACCGCCCCGCCAGGCATGAACTACTCGCCGCTCTGGGGTCTGTCGTTTATCCGGCTGGCCGATCACGTCGTCAGCGTGATCCTTGATCACGGCCCCATCGCACCGGCGGCCACGTTTGCCGACGGGCTGCAGGTCCAGCGGGTGATGGATGCGGTCCGGGCGTCGGCCGGGCGGTGGGTCGAAATCCCGGGGGTGTGACGAACGTCAGACCGCGCGGGCCAGGAAGAAGGTTCGCCCGATGTGCCCCTGCAGGCCGAGGTCGTGCTCCGCGTCGAAGGCGACAATCTCTCCAAAGCCCGCGGAGCGCAGGGCCCCGGTAATTTCCTCCGCGGCGTAGCAGCGCTGATACAGCGTCACATCGGCCCGCCGCCACGCGCCCTGCTGCAGCCGGAACATCGTCAAGACCGAACGCGCGATTTTCGTCGGAGCATCATAGGCCGACCGGTTGATCAGGGCGTGATCGTCTTCGGCGATGCCGAAGGATCCGCGCCACCGAGCCTGGTATCCCGGTTCCATGTTGAAGTCGCACAGGAACGGCGCGCCGCTTGTAACCGCGGCCCGGACATTTCGGAACGCCGTTTCCACCTCATCCGGTCGCATCAGGTGGTTCAGGCTGTCAAACAGACACACGGCGGCATCGTGAGACCACGGCAGGGTCATGGTCCTGACGTCGGCGTGGACGAACTCGGCACCGGGCGCATTGGCGCGCGCGAACCCCAGCATCTGTTCCGAGCCGTCGACGCCCGTGACGTGATATCCGCGCCGCATCAGCTCCCCAACCAGCTGTCCCGTCCCGCAGCACAGATCGAGGATCCGGCCGCCCTGCGGCACGCGGGTCAGGACAAGGCGCTCCAAGACTGGGAGCGCACGGGCGATGAACGACATCGGCCCCGATCCCCAGTACTTCTGGTAGAACCAGGCAAAGGTATCGTATCCGGATGGAGAGGTCTCGGGTGTCACGATGAGGGCTCATCCGGGACGCTTAGATGGTTGACAGGGATCGCCCGGGCGAGGTAAATGGCCGGAGAGGCCTGGTAGAACTGTACGCCGGCCTCGTGCGCCTGTCGCGCGAGCACGGTGACCACGATCGCCCCGGGGCTGTGACGCTGCCCGACGGTCAGCGCATCTTGGCGTGTGGCCGACAGGTGTACGAACTGGCGTCCCACTGGTTTGAGGCCGTCGTTCCGGATCGCGTCGAGCACGTCGGGCGGCGTTCCGTGGTACAGCCACTCCGGAGGAATCACCGGCGTTCCAGGGGTCTCAATCGGGATGCTATGGCCGTAGCGCGCCCGGATGCGCGTGTCGGCAATCTCATAGCGCCGGGCATCCGTCTGCGCGACGGCGCGAATGGCTGCTTCCGTGACCGAGGTCCATCCGGGCTGTCCGGCGATCGCGTTCGCCAGTTCCTCGATCTCTACGAAACCCGACGGATCCAGCGCAATGCCGACGCTGTCCGGCTTGTGGCGCAGCACCAGCGCGAGGAACCGGCTCAATCGCTCGGTGCGCTCGTCTGGCCGCCCCGAACGGTTTGGATGTTCACGCATACTCGATGAGAGTGCGGTTTCTGCGTCTTCACGGGCGCTTCCTCTGAAGCCCGTCCGAGGAGAAGATTCACAAAGCACAGAAGCATAGTACGGTTTTCCGAGGGAGACGATGCGGCAGCTGGTGGAATGTGTCCCGAACTTCAGCGAGGGCCGGCGCCGGGACGTCATCGAGGCGATCGCCGGGGAAGTGCGCCAGACTCCTGGTGCGCGGGTGCTCGATGTGCAGGCCGACCAGAGCCATAACCGCTGCGTCATCACCTTCGTGGGGGACCTGCGGTCTGTTTCGCATGCGGCGCTGGCTGCCACACGGCGGGCCGTGGAGCGCATCGACATGCGATCGCACCGCGGGGAGCACCCCCGCCTGGGCGCGGTGGACGTGATCCCCTTTGTCCCCATCTCCGGGGTGACGATGGAGGAGTGTGTGGCCGCGGCGAAGGATCTTGGCCGGCAGATCTGGGACGCGCTGCGGGTGCCGGTCTACTTCTATGCCGAGGCGGCAACGCGGCCGGAACGCCGCCGCCTCCCGGACATTCGCAAGGGGGAGTATGAAGGACTGGCTGCGAAGATGGCCGACCCGGAGTGGGTGCCCGATGTGGGAGATCCGAAGCCTCATCCCACCGCCGGCGCGATGGTCGTCGGAGCCCGCCGGCCGCTGATTGCCTACAACGTCAACCTCGCCACGGATGATGTGGAAGTCGCCAAGAAGATTGCAAAGGCGGCGCGCGAATCGAGCGGCGGCCTGGTCGCCGTGCAGGCCATGGGGGTCACAAGCGAGCGAGGGCGCGCCCAGGTCTCCATGAACCTGCTGGACTACACGAAGACGCCGGTGCACCAGGCGTTTGAGCTCGTCCGCGCCGAGGCCGCCCGATATGGCGTCGAGATCCTCGACAGCGAGGTCGTCGGTGTGATCCCACTCAACGCCGTCGCGGACGCGGCCCGCTTCTACCTCCGGCTCACGGCATTTCGTCGCGAGCAGATTCTGGAAGCGATATTAATGGAATGACGGGAACACGGGATCGCGACAGGAAACACGATCGAAAAATATCGCTTTCCTTTGGGGAAGAGGGCCAGGGGTGAGGGAGAATATCAGTTGTTCCCGCGTTCCCGCGTTCCCCCGTTCCCGTGTGTTATGAAGACCGAGGTCGATCTCCTGATCGTGCACGCCGGGCAGCTGTTGACGCTGGCCGGGCCGAACGACCGGCCGCGGACCGGGGCGGCTCTTGGCGATCTGGCCATCATCTCTGACGGCGCCGTGGCGGCTGCTGATGGAGTCATCGTGGCCGTCGGCCCGACCGTCCAGGTGAGGGACGAGGTCACCCCCGGCCCGGGCGGGGAGGTCATCGATGCAGGCGGTCGGGCGGTCGTGCCGGGGTTTGTGGATCCGCACACGCACTTGATCTTCGCGGGGTCCCGCGCCGAGGAGTTTGAGATGCGGCTGGGCGGCGCGACGTATCAGCAGATCTCGCACGCCGGTGGGGGCATCCTCTCGACGATGCGGGCCACCCGGGCGGCAGGGGAGGATGAGTTGCTCGACCTGGGACGCCAGCGCCTGGATCGCCTGCTGGCGCACGGCACCACGACCGTCGAGGCCAAGAGCGGCTACGGATTGACCGTCGACGACGAGCTGAAGTGCCTGCGGGCGGCCCACCGTTTGAGCGCCGCTCATGACGTGGATCTGATCCCGACCTTCCTCGGGGCGCATGCCGTGCCGCCGGAGCACGGGCACGATCCGGATGCGTACGTCCGCCTGGTGGTCGAGGAGATGCTGCCTGCTGTCGCCGACGAAGATCTCGCGGAATTCTGCGACGTCTTTTGTGAGGCCGGCGCGTTCACCCCGGAGCAGTCGCGCGCCGTCTTGGAGGCCGGACTCGGGGCGGGGTTAGATCCGAAGATCCACGCAGATGAACTGTCCGATCTGGGTGGCGCCGCGCTGGCGGCCGACCTGGAGGCGGTTTCGGCCGACCATCTGCTGTGCGCGTCCGATAACGGCCTGCAGGCAATGGCAGACGCCGGCACCATGGCCGTGCTGCTCCCGGGCACTGCGTTGTTCCTCGGCCTGCCGTATGCGCGCGCACGCCGGATGGTGGACCTGGGCGTGCCGGTGGCGCTGGGCACGGACTTCAACCCCGGCACCTCCCCCACGTGGTCGATGCCGATGATCATCGCCCTGGCCTGCCTGGGCATGCGGTTGACGCCGGCCGAGGCGATTACTGCAGCGACCATCAACGCCGCGCATGCCGTCGCCATGGCGGAAGAAGTCGGAAGTCTGGAGCCGGGGAAAGCCGCCGACGCCGTCATCCTCGATCTGACGGACTATCGCCATCTCCCGATGCATTTTGGTGTCAATCCGGTGCACACCGTGGTCAAGCGCGGCCAGCTCGTCTATCAGGCCGGCCGGGGGCTGCGCCGGCCGGCATGAAGGAGTTGCCCCTTGCCCAGTTTCTTGACCGGCTGGCATCGTCAGATCCGACGCCTGGCGGCGGCACGGCATCGGCTGTCGCCGGCGCGATGGCCGCGGGGTTGCTGGCGATGATGTCCAGGTTGTCGGCGGGGAAGGAGGGCGATGACGCGCAGGTCCAGCGGGCGCTGGCCGCCGCCGAGGAGCAGCGGCGCGCGCTCCTCGAGCTGGCCATCCAGGATGCCCAGGTGTTTGACGCCGTCATGAGGGCGCGCCGTCTGCCCAAAGAGACCTCCGAGGACAAGCAGCGCCGGCAGGCGGCGATCCAGGAGGCGTTGACGGCTGCGTCGGATGTCCCGCTGGACGTCGCCTCGCGCGCGGCGAGTCTGTTGGAGATCGCGACAAGTCTGGCCGGGACCGGCAATCCCAACGCGATCAGCGATGTCGGCGTGGCTGCGCTGCTTGCGCACGCCGCGGTTCACGGCGCGTTGCTGAATGTGCGCATCAACCTGCAGGCGATCAAGGATCCCGCGACGCGGACGAGCAGAGCAAAGCGCGCGGACGCGCTGGGTCTCCGCGCCGATGCGCTGCGCGATGGCGCGCTGGCCGCGGTCAACAGGCGTCTCGGATGACGGACCGCCTGGTGCTCTCGGGGATGCGATTTTTCGCCTATCATGGGGTGCTGCCCGAAGAGCGCGCCCAAGGCCAGGAGTTTCTCGTCGACATCGAGCTGGAGGCCGATGTGCAGACATCGGCACGCCGTGACGCCCTTGAGCTGACGGTCGACTACCGCCGGGCCTACGAACTCGTGCGGACCGTGATGGAGGGTGAGTCAGCGAACCTGATCGAGACGCTGGCGGAAACGATTGCCGCGAACCTGCTCACGCTCGACCGCGTCACCGCTGTGACCGTCCGCGTGCGCAAGCCTCAGGTGAAACTTCCCGGACAGCTCGATTTTTCTGGCGTTGAGATACGGCGTGAAAAGCGCTGATGGCGCGCGCCTACCTGGGCCTGGGGTCGAATCAGGGGGATCGCGTGGCGTTAGTAAACGCCGCCCTGGAGCGGTTGGAGGCGTCAGGCCGCGTCCGGGTGATCAAACGCTCCTCGTTCTATGAGACGGCGCCTGTCGGCGTGACCGACCAGCCACGGTTCGTGAACCTGGTCGCAGAAGTGCACACGGATCTCGATCCCCAGGACCTGCTCGAGCTGGCGCTGGCGGTCGAGCGAACGCTGGGCCGGGTGCGCACCGAGCGGTGGGGACCGCGGACGGTGGATATCGACATCCTGTTGTATGACGGCGTGCAGGTCGACACGCCGACCCTGGTGATTCCGCACCCGGAGATGATCCGCCGGCGCTTCGTGCTCGAACCTCTGCTGGAAATTGCTCCGGACGCGGCATTGCCGGATGGCCGCCGGCTCGCCGCGTTCTTGCCTGAGGTGCGCAGCCAGGACGTGCAGAAGGTCGCCGGCGGATGATGCGTCCGCGCATGGTGTACCGGCCGCCCCGGGCCCGGCAGCGGGCGCTGTTGCCGGATGGGCGACCGGTGGGGGGCGTATTCGTCGCGGTGGAGGGACCGATCGGCGTTGGGAAGACAACGCTGGCCCGGTTGCTGGCTGCGCCGCTTCGCGCGGCGGCGGTGCTGGAAGTCGTGGAGGAGAATCCGTTTCTCCACCACTTCTATCAGGACATGCGGGGCTACGCCTTCCAGACACAGATCTTCTTCTTTCTCAGCCGGTACCGCCAGCAGGAGGTTATCCGCCGGGCGCGGGAGCAGGGGCAGTCGATCGTCAGCGACTACATGTTTGCCAAAGACCGCCTCTTTGCCCAGATGAATCTCGACACCCAGGAACTGGATCTGTACACTCGTCTGTTCGGCCTGATCGCCCCGATGACGGTGCGGCCGGCGCTGGTGATCTGCCTCACGGCGCACCTTGAGACGCTGCTGGACCGCATCGCCCACCGGGACCGCCCGTTTGAACGGATGATCAAGCCGGCCTACCTAGAGCGGTTGCGCGTCGAATACGAAAGCTTCTTCGACGGGTACAATGACACCGCACTGCTGCGCGTCGACACCGACGAAGTCGATATCTTCACCGAGGCTGATCTCAGAGGAATTCTGCAGTACGCGAACGACGTCACGGACTGACTGTACGAAGGTGTTGCGAATCACTCATCACGAATCACGAATCACTCCCATGAAATGGTTCGTCGCCGTCAGCGGCAACATCGGGTCTGGAAAATCCACGGTCACCACGGTGCTCAGCGAAAAGCTGGGCTGGAGCCAGGACCGGACCACTTACGAGGACGCGGAGATCTTCGCCCGCAACCTGTACCTGCAGGGGCTGATGGACGAGCGCGACTTCCGCAACTACTACGAACTGTTCAACACGATGCTGCAGTTTCTGCGTCCGCCCGATCTCATTCTCTACCTGCAGGCGCCGGTCCAGATACTGCTGGAGCGCATCCACCGGCGGGCGCGTGACTTCGAACAGCGGATCCCGCCCGCCTATCTGCAGCAGTTGAACGAACGCTACGCGGAATGGGTGGAACGGTTCCGCCTCTGCCCGATTCTGACCGTGGACGCGGAGCGTCTCGACCTGGCGCATCTGGACAGCCTCGTGGCAGAGATGCAGGCACGCCTGCCGTCGCTGTTTCCACTCATCGAGCGATGACGCCGGAGTCGATGGCCGGTGCAATCGAGGCGGGACTCAAGACAGACCGGTTTGGGCGGCCGTTGTCGGTCTATGAGCAGGTCGGATCCACCAACGATGAGGCGGCCCCGCTGGCCCGGCAGGGGGCGTCTGAAGGCACGACCGTGATCGCCCAGGTCCAGACCAGGGGCCGTGGACGCCGCGGCCGCACCTGGCATTCCCCCGCGGGCGGATTATGGCTGTCGGTCGTGTTGCGTCCCAGGCTCGCGCGTGAGCAGTGGCCGCTGCTGGGCCTGGCGGCGTCTGCCGGCGCCGCCGATGCGGTGGGAGAGGTCGCGCGATTGCCGGTGCGCGTCAAATGGCCGAATGACCTCCTGGTCGAGAAACGCAAGATCGGCGGCGTGTTGATTGAGACCAGCGGCACGGCTGCGATCGCGGGGATCGGCATCAACGCCAACGTGCCGCCCGGCGCTCTGGATCCGGAAATCGGCGGGACCTCCCTGCTGGCATGGCTTGGACACCCGGTCGACCTGGTGGAATTGGCCTGCGCGGTCCTGGGGCGGTTCGAATGGCACTACGACCTGCTCCACCGCGATCCGGAGGCCATCCTGGGACGGTGGAGGGAACACGATGTCACGTTGGGGCGCCAGGTGCGTGTGTGGGGGGCGCAGGACCTGGAGGGGGTAGCCGAGGACGTAGACAGCAGGGGGGCCTTGCTGGTGAGGACGCCAGAGGGCCTACAGCGCGTCGTGGCTGGTGATGTCTCCCTGCGGACGGTTGAGACCCCGGCGGAGTAACGATGCCGCAGATCACCGACGTGGTGGGAATCAAGGTGGGTCACGCGGCGGATGTGCGCGCCGTGACGGGGTGCACCGTCATTCTGTGCGAGCGCGGGGCGGTGGGCGGGGTGGATGTCCGCGGCTCGGCCCCCGGCACCCGCGAGACAGACGCGTTGCGGCCGATGAACCTGGTCGAGCGCGTTCACGGCGTGCTGTTGACCGGTGGCAGCGCGTTCGGACTGGCCGCGGCAGATGGGGTGATGCGGTTCCTCGAAGAGCGCGGCATCGGTTTCGATGTCTCCGTGGCGAAAGTCCCCCTGGTCGCGGCGGCGGTGATTTTCGACCTGATGGTTGGCGATCCGGCCGTCCGTCCTACCGCGGAGATGGGCTACGCGGCCGCCCGCAGTGCATCCGGTGGTCCGGTAGAGGAAGGGAGCGTTGGCGCGGGAACCGGCGCCACCGTCGGCAAGTTGCTGGGGCCGGTGTCGGCGATGAAGGGCGGGATCGGGACATGGGCCGTCCGCCTGCCGGGTGGCGTGCTTGTCGGCGCGCTCGTGGTCGTCAATGCCTATGGCGATGTGCGGGACGATCACTCCGGGCAGGTCCTGGCCGGGGCGCGCGATCGTGCGACCGGACGCTTTCTCAACATGGCGCAGGCGTTAATGAGCGGGGGCGGGAGTGCGCGCTTCGGTGCCAATACGACGCTCGCGGTCGTGGCGACCAACGCCGCACTGACCAAGGAGCAGACGAACAAACTCGCTCAGCTCGGCCACGATGGGCTGGCGCGCGTGATCTCGCCGGCCCACACCATGTACGATGGCGACACGGTCTTCGCCCTGTCCACAGGGGACGCCAGAGCGGAGATGGTCCCTCTGGGCACGGCGGCGGTGGAGGTGGTGGCAGAGGCGGTGCAGCGCGCCGTGCGCTTGGCGAAGGGACTGGGGGGAATTCCGGGACTCGCGGATTGACGGCATCGCGCCCGGGCGGCGGTGTGGGGTAAGGGAGGGGCGACGATCGAAGAAGTAAACGAAGGCGACGCAGTGGAAAGAGGGGGGAAACGGCGATGAAGCGACTCGGGATGCTGCTCGTGCTGGTGTTATGTGCGTTGCTCCCGGCTAGACCGACCGCGTCGGCGGAGAACGTGACGCTGACCGCGCTGTTCATGAAGCAGGCGGCTTACAGCGATGCCGACGTGCGGGCGATGACCGCGGAGTTTGAGAAGACCCACCCGGGCGTCAAGCTCAGCCTGGAGTTCGTCCCGTACGAAGCGCTCCACGACAAGATCGTGGCCTCGGTGGCGGCAGGCGCCCGAGGATACGATATCGTGCTCTTTGACGTCATCTGGCCCGCAGAGTTTGCGGAGAACGGTGTCCTGCTCGATCTCACCAATCGCATCCCCAAAGACGTCATCAATGCCGTCTGGCCGGGCGCCTGGACCACGGTCCTGTATCAAGACCGCTACTATGGCCTGCCATGGATCTTGGATACCAAGTACCTCTTCTACAACAAGGAGATGCTCAGCAAGGCCGGCTTTAGAACGCCTCCGGCGACCTGGGATGAACTCTTGCGACAGGCCCGCGCGCTGAAGGCGAAAGGGGTGGTGTCATACCCGATCGTGTGGAGCTGGTCACAAGCTGAGGCCATCGTCTGCGATTACACGACGCTCCTGGCCGCGTTCGGCGGTTCATTCTTCGAGAAAGGATCTCCAAAGTTCAATACCGGCGGGGGGCAGCAGGCGCTTCAGTACATGGTGGATTCTCTCAACGCAGGGCTCAGTAACCCCGCCTCCAGGGAATCGCTGGAAGAAGATGTGCGCCGCATCTTCTCGGCGGGTCAGGCCGCGTTCGCCCTCAACTGGACCTACATGTACAATATGGCGAACGACCCAAAGGAGTCCCGCGTCGCGGGGAAGGTGGGCGTGGTGCCGTCGCCCGGCGATGCGATGCACAGCAAAGTCTCCGCGGTGAACGGCTCAATGGCACTGGGGGTGATGCGCACCTCCAAGAATCCTGAGCTGGCCTTCCAGTATGCTCAGGCCCTGACGAGCCAGGCTGTTCAGGAACGGTATGCCAAGCTCAGCCTGCCCATCTGGAAGGCGTCGTACAGCAATCCCGTGGTGATCAAGGGGCAGGAGGCGCTGATCACGGCAGCCAGGCAGGGCCTTGCGGCGATGTATCCGCGACCGCTCTTGGTCCGCTACCAGGAGTTCTCGACCATCCTGCAGACCTATCTGCAAAAGGCTCTCCTCCGGCAACTGTCACCCAAGGCCGCCCTGGATGCCGTGGCCAACGAGGCGGTGCAAAAGCGGCTGAAGTGAGCAGAAGCCGCGGGGTCGTCCCTGGCGGCGCGTGGCATTTCATGCGCCGCCAGGATGCCGTGGCGTGGTGGCTGATCTTCCCGGCGCTCCTCGTGGCTGGCGGGGTGGCCGCCTACCCCTTGGTCCGGACGTTGTATCTGAGCTTCTTTGACGCGCCGCTGATCTCGTTCGCGCGGTCACCGCAGTGGATCGGGATCGGCAACTACCTGCAGGCCCTGCAGTATCCTGCGTTCCAGGACGGCGTCAGGCACACCCTGTACTTCACGGCCCTTTCCGTCGGCGCGGAGCTGGTTCTGGGAGTGCTCACCGCGCTACTCCTCAATCAACAGTTCGCGGGTCGCGCGGCTCTCCGCACGCTGCTCATCCTGCCGCTGGCGATCCCCACCGTGGTGAATGCGGCGATGTGGCGGTGGATCTACAACCCGGAGTACGGCGCCCTCAACGCCCTGCTCACCCAACTTCACGTCATCACCGGCTACCGCAGTTGGCTGGGTGAGGAAGGGCTGGCCATGCACATGGTCATCCTCGCCGACGTCTGGAAGAACTATGCCCTGGTCACCCTGATCGTGCTGGCGGCGCTCCAGACGGTCAACCGGGATCTGTATGAAGCGGCGGCGGTGGAGGGGGCCGGCGCCTGGCGGGGCTTCTGGAGCATTACGCTTCCCGCCATCCGCCCCGCGCTCCTGGTGGTGACGGTGCTGCGCACGGTGGAGGCGATGAAGGTGTTCGACATCATCTACGTGATGACGCGCGGCGGACCGGCGGACTCCACCAAGACGCTCTCGTTCTATGTGTACCAGGAGGCATTTGCATTTCTTCGCCTCGGCAGTGGCGCCGCGTACGCGTTTCTTACCGTCATGCTCATCGCGCTTTTCGTGGGGTTGTACATTCGATTGATCCGCGCGGAGGCTGCGACGGGATGAACCACCGTGGCCGGCTCGGCATCTACCTGCTGGCTGTGCTGCTGGCATTGACCGTGCTGCTGCCCGTTGTCTGGTTGGCGATCAGCAGCCTGACGCAGCTCAGCGAGTTGCTCAGCCGGCCCCTGCGCTGGCTGCCCCAACAGCCGACCCTGGAGCGATACGGTGCTATCGTCTCCGGCAGCGCCGGCGAAGAGTTCCGCTTCGCGCTTCGCAACAGTATGGCCGTGGCTGCGCTTTCGACCGGCGTCAGCCTGATCACTGCCGTGCTTGCCGCGTATGCCTTTTCCAGCTTCGGCACGCCGCGCCGGCTCAACGTGCTGTACGCTCTGCTGGCGACCTACATGATGCCTCCTGTGGCGATCGCGCTGCCCCTCTATCAGATGCTGGCCGCTCTTTCGCTGCTCAACACCGTCTGGGGCCTGTCACTGGTCTACACCTCGTTTCTGACCCCCTTCCTGACCTGGATCCTGAAGGGATTCTTCGACAGCATTCCTCGCGAACTCGAGGAGGCTGCGCGGATCGACGGCGCGTCATACGCCGGTGCGCTCCGCCACGTCACGCTGCCATTGTCGCTTCCGGGAGTGACCACGGCGTCATTGTTTGGGGTCCTGATTGCCTGGGACGAGTTCTTCTATGCGCTGATCTTCACGTCGACCAGCCAGGCGAAGACACTTCCCGTGGCCATCGCCGAATTCACCACTCGCCACGCGGTGGACTTCGGCTTGATGTCGGCGGGAGGCATCGTCGCGGCCCTGCCACCGGTGCTCCTGGCGTTCGCGCTCCAGCGGTATCTCATCGCCGGGTTGACCGCCGGCGCCGTGAAGGCCTGAACAGGAGCGACAGGACGGAGAATTGCGAATTTGAGAATTGTGAATTGCGGATTGGACCGACCGGGGTTTCAATTGACAATTGGCAATCCACAATGCTCCGTGATAGACTTCGGAATAGGGCCAGTACCTCATGTGGGGCTGGACCCCGAACTGAGCCGCTGTTTTGGGCTCCGTCCGGTACTCGGTGAGACTGGAACGGAGGATGACAATGGCACAGGCTGATTATGCCCCTGCCGCATCGCGCAGGGGTTTTCGTTTGTCCACACGGGATGTCGCGGTGGCGGGCATCCTCGGTGCCCTGGCCGCGTTGCTTGGATACACACCGCTGGGATTCATTGCGTTCCCCACTCCTGCCGGTTCGGCCACAACGATGCACATTCCGGTAATTATCGCCGGAGTCATGGCCGGTCCGGTCGTGGGCGCATTCGTCGGCGCGATCTTTGGACTGATCAGTCTGCTCCGGGCCGGGACCCCGGCATTCAGTAACCCGCTGATCGCCATTGGGCCGCGGATCCTGATCGGCGTGGTCGCCGCGCTGGTCTTCGTCGCGCTGCAGCGTCGCTACGCGCGAGGCCTCGCCACCCTCGCACTCGGCGCGGGGGTCTTCACGATCCTGGGACCGGGGGCGAGGCGGTTTGAGGCCGCCTTTGCCGCGAAGAAGATCGAGCCGACCTGGCTGATCAACGCCTATCACTCGGTGGCCGCTGTGATGGTCGGCCAGGTGTGGCTGTCGCTGGCGGCAGGGATTGTCGTGGCCGTCCTGGCCTACTGGGTGCTGTCGGGTGACAACGCAGCGCCTGCCGCGGCCGCCGTTGCCGGAACCCTGACCAACACGGTTGGAGTCCTGACCCTGATGGTGCTCTTTGGGTTCATCCCTGCCGGTGCCGCGTTCGTCATCGGCGCCACGCATGGGTTGCCTGAAGTGCTGCTGGCCGTGGTGATTACGGTGCCCGTGTGCAGGGCGGTGTCGGCGGGACGCGCACGAAGCTAGAAGACGGGACTGGGGACTAGGGAACGGGGACTGGGAAGGGCGCAGTTACTAGTCCCTAATCCCCAGTCCCTAGTCCCGTAGTTTGAGGTGTTCTATGTTGCTGGCCATCAACATCAACAACACCCAAATCAAGGTCGGTGGGTATCGTGGCTCCGACCTCCTCGTGCACTGGCGGATCGCCACCGACCTCAACAAGACCGACGATGAGTATGCGATGATCCTCCGCGGGCTGTTCCAATACGCGGGGCTGGAGTTTGCGAAGGCAGAGTCGGCGGCGATCTCCTCGGTCGTTCCTCCACTGACCGACGTGTTCGAACGGCTCTGCCAGCGCTACTTTGGTGTGACGGCACTGGTGGTCGGGCCGGGCGTGCGCACGGGCATGCGCATCCTCTACGAACATCCCAAAGAAGTCGGCGCCGACCGCATCTGCAACGCCATCGCGGTCCACGAGAAGTACGGGGGACCGGCCATCGTCGTCGACTTCGGCACCGCGACCACCTTCACCGCCGTGTCCGCGGACGGGGATTTTCTGGGCGGGGCCATCGCCCCCGGCATCGGCATTTCCGTGGACGCGTTGACCGAGCACACCGCGCAGCTGCCGCGCGTCGAGCTCACCAAGCCCAAGACGGTCATTGGCCGTTCCACCGTGGCCGCGATGCAGGCGGGCATCATCTTCGGCTTCGCCGGCCAGGTGGAGGAGATCGTGCGGCGGATGCGGGCCGAGCTGGGAGGCCGGGCGAACGTGGTGGCGACGGGCGGGTGGGCAGAGTTAATTGTGGAGGAATGCCGCTGCTTTGACCACCTGGATCCGCTGCTCACGCTGGAAGGGCTGCGGATCATTTATGAGCGTAACCGCGTCCCGGACGATGTCAGGGGTCCGGTGTCCGGTGTCCGCACCTCTGACCCCTGACCTCTGACCCCGTTAGTTGGCGCAGGAGTCGCTGCGACGGAGGCGTAGTCTCTGGCACAGAACGCCATGCTCACGAAACGAGTGGTGTCGGTCAGCCTTGGGAGCAGCAGTCGGGATCATCGGTTCGAGACCGAGATCCTGGGCCAGCGCGTGATCGTCGAACGGATCGGCACGGACGGCGACGTCCGCCGCGCTAAACAGTTGCTGGAAGATCTGGATGGGAAGGTCGACGCGCTCGGCCTCGGTGGGACCGATCTATACCTGCGGGCGGGAAATCGCCAATACCTGATCCGCGAGACGGCAGGGCTCGTCCGGAACGTCCGGCGCACGCCATTCGTCGACGGCGGCGGGCTGAAGGCGTCCTGGGAGCGCTGGTTGATCACCGACTACCTGCCCCATCGAAAGGGGCTATCGTTCCGCGGACGCAACGTTGTGCTGGTGTCCTCGGTCGACCGGTACGGGATGGCGGAGGCGTTTACGGCGGCCGGAGCCCGTGTCATCTTCGGCGACTTTCTCTTTGCGCTGAACCTGCCCATTCCGCTGCGGTCTCTGACGTCGGTGAAGATACTGGCCGCGCTGTTGCTGCCGGTGCTCAGCAAGGTCCCCATCAAATGGCTCTACCCGACGGGGGACAAGCAGACGCAGATCACGCCCCGGCACGGCACATACTACCGGTGGGCTGAAGTCGTCGCCGGTGACTTCCTGTTGATCCGCCGGTTCATGCCCGACGATCTGCGCGGGAAGGTCATCGTGACGCAGACCATCACCAAGACCGACGTGGAAGAGCTCCGCAAGCGCGGGGTGTGGCTGCTGGTGACCGACGGCCCGGACATGGGCGGCCGGTCCTTCGCCACCAACGTGCTGCAGGGCGTGATCGTGGCGCTCCTGGGGCGCCGGCCGGAGGAGATTTCCCCCGACGAGTACCTGCAGACCGCGCAGCGGGCAGGCTTTGAGCCTCGCGTCGAAGAGTTGAACCCCGATGCCGCTCCCGCCTGGGCCTCCCGCCTGCGCGCCACCGCGCCGACATCATGACTGCTCCGGATCCCGGTAAGTTCGCGTTTATCATTCATCCCCTGCGCATCGCCGACTTCGCGCGCCGATATCCCATCACGCGGAAATTGCCGGAGCGGCTCGTCGAGCTGGCCTTCCGTCCCGTGCCACCGCGCCTGATGTCGCACATCACCGGCATCCGGTCCGCCACCGGCGCGCGCGCGGAGGGATGGTTCATCGGGCTTCCCCTGACCCCGCGGACGTTGCTGGACTCGCCGCTGGATTTCGTGTACCGGCGTCTGATTCAATGCGGCCGCCTGGCAGAATCACTCGGCGCAGGGGTGGTCGGTCTCGGCGCGTTTACCAAGATCGTCGGCGATCGCGGACTCACCGTGGCGAACCATCTCCGGATCGCGGTGACCACCGGCAACAGCTACACCGCGGCCACTGCCGTGGAGGGCGCGCTCCTGGCCGCGCAGCGCATGGGGCTGGAGCCGGCCAACATCACGGCGGCGGTGATCGGCGCGACAGGATCGATCGGGGCGGTGTGCAGCCAGATCCTGGCCCGGTCCGTGGGCCGCCTGGTCCTGGTCGCCCGGACCCGCGAGGCGCTCGAGGCGCTGCGGGCGCGCTTAGTGCCGGCGGGGCCCGCGATGACGCTGGGAGCACGCCGGGCTGAGATCGCCGTGGAGACAGATGTGAAGGCGGCCGTGCGCACGGCCGAGGTCATCCTCACCGTGTCGTCGGCCACCGACGTGCTCATCGAACCGGAGGATCTGCGACCGGGGGCGGTGGTCTGCGATGTGGCGCGGCCTCGCAACGTCTCGCGGCTTGTCTACGAGCGGCGCGACGATGTGCTGGTGATCGATGGCGGTGTGATCGAGATTCCGGGCGAGGTAGACTTCGGGTTCGACTTCGGCTTCCCGCCCAGGACGACCGAAGCATGCGTCGCCGAAACCATCCTGCTCGCGTTGGAGCGGCGGTACGAGAACTTCACCCTCGGTCGGGATATCACCCTGTCTCAGGTGGAAGAGATCGCAGCGCTGGCGCGCCGGCATGGGTTCCGCCTCAGCGGGTTCCGGCGTTTCGAACGGGCGATCGGCGACGACGAAGTGGAACGGATTCGGCGGGCGGCCCGCCCCATACGAGTCGCTCAGGTCAGCCGCGCCGCTGACCCGAAGACCGTCTGAGCGACTCGTACGGGGCCCGTCCGGCCCGCGTTGCGGCCAGAGGAACCTAGGCCGCCGCGCTTGACGGGTGTGGCGGGATGGGCTATACTCCCAAACGCTGAGGGCGCGGTGCCCTCAGTTTTCGTGCGAGCAACTCCACACCACACTTCGGGGGGCGCTGTAGGTCGGAACCGACCTACGGTGTTTTGTCTTCAAAGCCCCTCTCGCAGGAGATTTTCGATGGCCGAAGTCGAAAAAGAGACGATCCTCACTCCAGAAGGCCTCCACAAACTGGAAGAGGAGCTGGGACACCTCAAGACGGTCCGCCGCAAGGAAGTCGCCGGGCGGATCAAGCAATCCAAGGAGTTCGGCGACTTGATGGAAAACTCCGAGTACGAAGATGCCAAGAACGAGCAGGCGTTTGTGGAAGGGCGGATCCTGCAACTGGAGCAGATGTTGCGGAACGCCCGGGTGGTTGATAACCACGGGGCCCCGCCGGACCGTGTGGCAGTCGGCTCCAAGGTACGCCTGAAGGACCTGAGCTCCGGGGAAGAGATCAACTACATGATTGTCGGGTCGGCGGAGGCTGATCCCGATCAGGACAAGATCAGCAACGAGTCCCCCGTCGGCCGCGCGCTGCTCGGCAAGCGTAAGGGGGACGCGGTGGAAGTGGCGGTCCCCGCAGGCAAGATGCGCTATACGATCCTGCAGGTCAAGCTCTAGTCCATCGCCGCACGGGCGATGCAGGGGCACGGGCAGGTCGGGCTGCGACCTGCCCGGTCTTCTTTCCGTCGCCCAGGGCACAATGGTGGAGAGGGGGACCGCTGGCCGGGCGGGAATTTGACCCCGCTTTCATCCGTAGGATAAGATGAAATTGCATAGACTGGAGATTGAGGATGCCTGAGCAGGAGGGGCCTCCGCCTGAGCAGAAATCGTAGGGCTAAAGTTAGCCTCTGCCGCCTGACAGCTTCGCCCCGCGGAGTGGGCGGGACACCATTGCTGGCATACGCACCCACAATCTGGCGGAGAGGGGGACGTCGTCGCAATGTTTGAGCGATTTACAGAGCGCGCCCGGCGGGTCATCATTCTGGCCCAGGAAGAAGCCAAGCGCCTCAACCACAGCGCGGTCGGTACCGAGCATATCCTGCTGGGGATCATCCGCGAAGGTGAGGGGGTCGCCAGCAAGGTTCTGGAGAGCCTGAATATCTCCCCCGACCGCGTGCGCGCCGAGATCGAAACCGCCATCGGCCGTGGCGAGCGGGCTCCCTATGAGGAAGTCGCGTTCACCCCACGGGCCAAGAAAGTGCTGGAACTGGCCCTCGACGAAGCACGCCGGCTGGGTCACAACTATATCGGCACCGAACATCTCCTGCTGGGACTGATCCGTGAGGGGGAGGGCGTGGCGGCGCGCGTCCTGGAGGCGATGGGCGCCGACCTCGAGCGCGTTCGCGCGCAGGTCGTCTACCTGCTGGGAGAAGAGGGGACCACCGCCTACACCAAGCAGTCCAGCAAGACACCGACCCTGGACGAGTTTGGCCGCGACCTGACGAAACTGGCCCGGGAGAGCAAGTTGGATCCGGTCATCGGCCGCGACCGCGAGATCGAGCGTGTCATTCAAGTCCTCTCCAGGCGCACCAAGAACAATCCGGCCCTCATCGGCGAGCCTGGCGTCGGCAAGACCGCCATCACGGAGGGGCTGGCGCAGCGCATCGTGCGCGGGGACGTCCCCGAGGTCCTCCGCAACAAGCGCGTGGTGCAGCTGGATCTCGCGGCGCTGGTCGCCGGCACGAAGTACCGCGGCGAGTTCGAGGAGCGCATGAAGAAGGTGATGGACGAGATCCGCAAGGCGCAGAACGAGGTGGTGCTGTTCGTCGACGAACTGCACACCCTGGTCGGCGCCGGCGCGGCGGAGGGCGCCATCGATGCCAGTAATATCCTGAAGCCCGCCCTGGCCCGCGGTGAACTGCAGTGCATCGGGGCGACGACGCTGGACGAATACCGGAAGTACGTCGAGCGGGATGCCGCCCTGGAGAGGCGCTTCCAGCCCATCCTGGTCAGCGAGCCCAGTGTCGAACAGACGATCGAAATCCTGAAAGGGCTGCGCGAGCGCTATGAGTCCCATCACGGCGTCACCATCAGCGACGAGGCGCTGGTCGCGGCGGCCACCCTGGCCGAGAAGTACATCGCGGACCGGTTCCTGCCGGACAAGGCCATCGACCTGATGGACGAAGCCAGCAGCAAGATCCGCCTGCAGGCGTCCTTCCTGCCGCAAGAGGTCCGCCAGGCCGTGGAGAAAGTCGAGCGCGTCCGGCGCGAGAAGGAAGAATCGATCAAGAATCAGGATTTCGAGAAAGCCGCGCAACTGCGCGACAAAGAGCGCGTGCTGCGCCAGAAGCTGGAAGAACTGGAGTCGTCCTGGAAGCGCGAGAAGGGCCGCGATATCAGCACCGTCGCCGCGGACGACATCGCCGACGTCGTGTCCTCCTGGACCGGGATTCCGGTGACCCGGCTGGTCGAAGAGGAGACGCAGCGGTTGCTCAAGATGGAGGAATCCATCCATGAGCGGATCGTCGGCCAGGAAGAAGCGGTCAGTGCTGTGGCCAAAGCCGTGCGCCGCGCCCGGACGGGCCTGAAGGATCCCCGCCGGCCGGTGGGCTCGTTCATCTTCCTGGGGCCCACGGGGGTGGGCAAGACCGAGCTGGCCAGAGCCCTGGCGGAGTTTCTGTTCGGCGATGAGAATGCGCTCATCCGCATCGACATGTCCGAGTACAGCGAGCGGCACACGATCAGCCGGCTGGTGGGGTCGCCGCCGGGCTACGTGGGCTATGAGGAAGGCGGGCAGCTCACGGAGGCCGTGCGCCGGCGGCCGTTCTCGGTCGTGCTGTTCGATGAGATCGAAAAAGCGCATCCCGAGATTTTCAACGTCCTGCTGCAGATTCTTGACGACGGCCGGCTGACCGATGCCCAGGGCCGGGCCGTCGACTTCAAGAACGCGGTCATCATCATGACCAGCAACGTGGGCGCGCCCTTGCTGGAGAAGGAAGTGGCCATCGGCTTCAAGCCGACCCACGATCAGCTCACGGCGATGGACAGTGCCTACACGCGCATGAAGGAACACATCACCGAGGAGCTGCGGCGGACGTTCCGGCCGGAGTTCTTGAACCGCATCGACGAGGTCATCATCTTCCGGCCGCTCACCGGCGATCAGATCAAGGCCATCGTGGACATCCTCATCGCCCGGGTTCAGCGCGAGCTGCGCGGGCAGAACATGCAGCTGGAGCTGACCGCGGCGGCCAAGGACCTGCTGGCCAAGGAAGGGTTCGATCCCACGTTTGGGGCGCGGCCGCTGCGGCGGACGATCCAGCGGCTGATCGAAGACCAGTTGTCGGATGAGCTCCTGCGGGGCAGCTTCAGTCCTGGGGATACCGTGGTGGTGGATGCCCGCGACGAGCGCATCGTCTTCGAACGAAAGCGACAGCCCGAGCCAGCGCTCAAGGGAGACTAACGGGAACCCCCACGCCCGCTCCGCGGGCTCGGGGCGGAGCGCGGGAACGCGGCAACGCGGGAACGCGGCGCACCAGAATCTGACAGCGAGGAGGGCCCGGTGACCAACCGGGCCTTTCTGCTGCAAGGGCACATGTGATGACGAAGGCACGTCTGCAATACGTCTGTCAATCCTGTGGGTACACCTCCTCGAAATGGCTGGGCCGCTGCCCATCCTGCGGGGAGTGGAACTCGCTTGTCGAGGAAGTGCAGAGCGAGTTCCGCGCCGCGGTGCCGGTCCAACCATCCGTCCCCATTGCCGTGACCCAGGTGGCCACGGTCGCCGAACCGCGTCTGGCCACAGGCATCCGTGAACTAGATCGCGTCCTGGGTGGAGGCCTCGTGCCGGGTTCGCTGGTGCTCATCGGCGGCGACCCCGGGATCGGCAAGAGCACATTGCTGCTGGAGGCCTGCCGGCATCTGGCTGGATCGGACCGGTCCGTCCTCTACGTGAGTGGCGAGGAGTCTGTTGTCCAGATCAAGTTGCGGGCGGACCGGCTGGGGGTGAGGACCCCGACCCTCCTGTTGCTGGCCGAAAACAATCTGAGCGCGATTCTGGAGGCCTGTGAGCGGGTTCAGCCGCAGGTCGTCGTGATCGACTCCATTCAGACGGTGTACAAACCGGATCTCCCTTCGGCGCCGGGAAGCGTCGGTCAGGTGCGGGAGTGTACGGCAGACCTGATGCGCATGGCGAAGGGCCGCAACGTGAGCGTGCTCATCGTGGGCCACGTCACCAAGGAAGGCCAGCTGGCCGGACCCCGCGTGCTGGAACACATCGTGGATACCGTCCTGTACTTCGAGGGCGACCGGCACCACGCATACCGCATCATCCGCGCGACGAAAAACCGCTTCGGGTCCACCAACGAGATCGGCGTGTTCGAGATGCGGCCCGATGGGCTGCGTGAGGTCCCCAACCCGTCTGCCGCCTTCCTCTCCGAGCGAGCGGCCGAGGCGCCTGGCTCGGTGGTAGTCTGCGCGATGGAGGGGACGCGTCCGCTGCTGGTCGAGGTCCAGGCGCTGGTGACCCCCACGGTCTTCGGCATGCCCCGCCGCACCGCGGCCGGCGTCGATTACAACCGGATGGTGGTGCTGCTGGCGGTGCTGGAAAAGCGGGCCGGCCTTCACCTCTCCAGCCATGACGTCTACGTCAGCGTCGCCGGCGGGGTCACCGTAGACGAGCCGGCGGTGGATCTGGGCGTCGCCGCGGCGGTGGCCAGCAGCCTCCGCGATCGGCCCGTTGATGCCGCGGTGGTGGCGATCGGTGAGGTCGGGCTGGCGGGCGAGGTGCGCGTGGTCCCGCAGCTTGAGCAGCGGGCCGCAGAGGCGGCGAGAATGGGGTTCCACCAGTGCGTCGTCCCCAAACTGGCGGCGGAACTGGACGTGTCTGGGATCGAGTTGGTGCCGGTGGCGCACATCGGAGACGCGCTGGCACACTTGATACCCTAAGCTGCGGGACTGGGGACTTGGGATGGGGACTGGCAAACGAAAAGGGACCGGCCGTCGCCGGTCCCTAGTCCCTAATCCCTAGTCCCGCCGTTATGTCAAATTAAAGACGCCCAGCGCGCTGACGCGGGCGTGTTCCTTTTCGAGTACCTCTTTCAAGTTCAGGTCGAGCAGGCTGCAGAGCGCGGCGAGATAGAAGAGCGTCGTCCCAATCTCTGTCTCGACGACCTCGCGACACTTGTCGCACATCGCTCCCACCAGGTGTGTATCCATGAACTGCTTGAGTTCTCTCAGGCTGATGTCGGTGGGAAACGTTTGCCTGACGGCATTGACGGAGATACACCCGCAGGTGGTGACCGATTTCGCCACCGCGCGGTTGACGCGGGCAGCAGCTTCGGTGAGCTTGGTCTGGACGTCGAGGATACTGCGGTGTCGGAGCAGATATTCAGAAACGGTAGTCTGGAATTGCGCCTCGTCGGTCTCCTTCATACGCCCCCCTGACGCTCTGCTGACCTCCATCCGGCGTCCGCCGGCTGGAGCACTCTACGTATCGTGACTTGCGGGATGAGTCGGTGTCATTATAGGTGTCGGCGCAAATCCTTGTCAAGGAACACGCCACGACCCGTGCACGGCCGTGGGACGAATCGGTTATAGTAGAAGCAGTAGAATGTCCGAAGGTCGTGAGCCTGGTATGAGATGGGTGATCCGTCTAGCGGGTTTGATTCTCGGCGCCGTCCTGGGGGTCCAGGTGGCCGGTGTGCTTCAGCCGTCGCCGGTTCCGATTGGGCCACTCCGCGTGCCGGTCTTCGCAGCCGGCATTGTCGTCGGCGGTCTGCTCGGCGCATTGCTGTCGGTGTGGGTGTGGCACCGGTTCGAGCGGGCTATGGCATGGGTGCTGGCTCGTCTGGCGCATGTGTCGTTGCGGGACCTAGCCCTCGGCGTGGTCGGGCTGGGCGTGGGATTGGTGCTGGCGTTCTTGATTGGGGTCCCACTCTCTCGCATCCCGGGAGTCGGCACCTATCTCGCGCTCGGCGCCGCCATCGCCCTCGGATACCTGGGATATCATCTTGTGATGCAGCGGCGCGACGAACTCGCCGCGCCGCTGATGCGTCTTGATCGGTCCGGGCGTGGCGGGACGAAAGGCCGGGGCACCCCGAAGGTCCTCGACACCAGCGTGATCATCGACGGACGCGTCGTCGACGTCGTGAAGGCCGGGTTTCTAGAAGGTCCTCTGCTGGTATCCCGATCCGTGCTCGCCGAACTGCAGCGGATCGCCGATTCCTCGGATACGCTGCGCCGCAATCGCGGTCGCCGCGGTCTGGACGTGCTGCACCGGCTGCAGCAGGAACTGCAGGCCGTGCAGGTCGTGGATGATCCGAAAGATGGCGGCGGCGATGTCGACGGGACGCTGGTGACTCTGGCCAAGAGCGTCCGCGGGTGGATCGTCACGAACGATTTTAACCTCAACAAGGTGGCGGAACTCCAAGGCGTCCGTGTCCTCAACGTCAACGAACTGTCTCAGGCCCTGCGGCCTGTCGTCCTGCCGGGCGAAGAGTTGACCGTGCAGGTCATCAAGGACGGCAAGGAGGCCGGTCAGGGCGTGGGCTATCTCGACGACGGGACCATGGTGGTCGTTGAGGGAGGGAAGAAGTACATCGGGGAAACCTCCGACGTGGTGGTGACCAGCGTCCTGCAGACGGTTGCCGGCCGGATGATCTTTGGACGGCCCAAGGAAGCTCAGGGCGCTCCCTCGGATCGGCGATGATGTCTCCCCCCCAGGCGGCCGCCGTGATCGTCGCGGCGGGCCGCGGCGAGCGCCTGGGCGCCACCATCCCCAAGGCGTTTGTGGCGGTCGCCGGGGTTCCCATGCTCCTGCATGCAGCACGGCGGGTCGCGTTGTCGCCAGAGGTCGGCCGCATCGTCGTAGTCGTCGGTGCCTCCGACGTCGACCGGGCGCGCATGCTGCTGATGCAACACGGCGTGCGCAACGTGACGGCCGTCGTCCCGGGGGGCGCGCACCGGCAGGACTCGGTGTTTGCGGGGCTCTCCCACCTCGGGGAGGCGCCTGTCGCGGTCGTACATGACGGCGCCAGACCCCTGGTGCCACCGGACGTGGTGACGGCCGTGATCCAGGCGGCCGCGGAAGCCGGCGCGGCCTCGGCCGGACTCCCGGTGCGGGAGACGGTCAAGCTGGTCGACGGAGCCGACGCCAGACAGACGCTCGACCGCGACCGGCTGTGGGTCGCGCACACCCCGCAGGCATTCCGCACCGCGCTGCTCCGGGAGGCGCACCACCGGGCCAAGGCTGAGGGGTTTTACGGGACCGATGACGCGGTGCTGGTCGAGCGCCTCGGGTACGCCGTGCGGATGGTCGAAGACTCCCCCAGGAATCTGAAGGTCACGGTGCCCGCCGATCTCGACCTGGCCGAGGCGTACGCCGGACAGCGGCAGATCGTCCGGACCGGGATCGGCTACGACGCACACCGGCTGGCACTGGGACGGCTGCTGCGGGTCGGCGGAGTGGAGATTCCGTGGCCACGCGGCCTGGCCGGCCATTCCGATGCGGATGTGCTTGCCCACGCTATCATGGATGCCCTGCTGGGGGGCGCGGGCCTGGGCGATCTCGGCCGGCACTTCCCTCCCGGCGATCCGGCGTTCAGGGGGGCTGACAGCATCGAGTTGCTCCGCCGCGTCGCGGCCATGGCGGCCGGTGCCGGTTGGCGCGTGGTGCATGTGGACTCGACCGTGCTCGCCGAGGCTCCCCGCCTGGCTCCCTACATTCCACAGATGCGGGAACGGCTCGCCGCCGCGCTCGGCGTTGACTCCTCTGCCGTCAATGTCAAGGCCACCACGACGGAGGGGATGGGAGCGATCGGCCGCGGGGAAGGGATCGCGGCGCACGCGGTGGCGACGCTCATTAATGTCGGACAATAATGAGTCTCCCCAGTCCTCCCAGTCTACCCAGTCTGCAAAGAAGCCCGGCCCGAATGGAAATGCGGGCATTTTAGACCGGGAAGACCGAGAAGACTGTGAAGACTGGGTAGACTAAGAACGCTGATGGCCAACCCCGACGAAAGCGCGCGCATGCGGGAAGAGCTCCCCGAATTGTTATTTGTGGAACGCGCGGCAGTGGTGGATCCTGTGACCATTGAGGTGGACCGGCCCGGCGCGATGCATCCGCGGGCCACCGGATTCTGGCGGCACGGGGACTTTTACCGCGTCATCAAGATCGTCGAAACCCGCTATGAAGTCGGGCAAACATTCTATCGAACCGTGACCGATCGCGGATGCGTGGATCTCAGGCGCTTCCGCCGCATTGATCCGCACACGATGCGAGTCTCCGCCGCCTGGGAGGTTTGCGCGGACCTCGACGCGGTCGAAATTCCGAGAACACGATAACGCCTGCGTCTACTTAGTCTACTTAGTCTACTTAGTCTACTTAGTCTTCCTGGTCTAAGAGCCGACCCGGGTATGGATGACGAGACCAAGAAGACCAAGTAGACCAAGAAGACTAGGTAGACTGCTTTTCTGGTAGACTCGGGGTTGAGGTTTCGGGATGGGTCTGCGCCTTCATAACACTCTCACCAAGCGCGTGGAGGAACTTGTCACGCGCGAGGCCGGTAAGGCGGCCATCTATGTCTGCGGCCCAACCGTGTACGACGTCACCCACCTGGGCCACATGCGGGCGGCCGTCGTGTTCGATGTCCTCCGGCGCTATCTGGAGTTCCGCGGATACCAGGTGATGCACGTGCAGAACGTCACCGACGTGGAAGACAAGATCATCGCCCGCGCCCAGGCTGAAGGCGTGCCCACCGACGCCATCACTGTCCGCTATCTGGAAGACTATCGCCAGGCCAGCCGGGCGTTGAACGTGATGCCGCCGCATGTCGAGCCCCACGCCAGCCAGCACATCCCCGAGATGATCGAGATGATCAAGAAACTGGTCGAGGGGGGATACGCGTACGACGCCGAGGGTGACGTCTACTTCGATGTATCCAGGCTACCCCAGTATGGAAAGCTCTCGGGCCAGTTACCAGGGGAGCTGCGGGCCGGCGCGCGGGTCGAGCCCGGGGAGCATAAGCGGCATCCGGCGGATTTTGCCGTGTGGAAACACGCCAAACCCGGAGAGCCCAACTGGGACAGCCCGTGGGGAAGGGGACGGCCGGGCTGGCACATCGAGTGCTCGGCGATGTCCCTGAAGTATCTGGGGATGGGATTTGACATCCATGGCGGCGGAGATGATCTCATCTTCCCCCATCATGAGAATGAGATTGCCCAGTCCGAAGCCTATGCCGCAACCCAGCCCTTCGCCCGCTACTGGGTGCACAACGCCATGGTCATGGTGCGCGGCGAGAAAATGTCCAAGTCGCTTCATAACTACATTGCGGTGGCCGACGCGCTCGGCCGCTTCCCTGCCGACGTTATCCGCTATGCGCTCGCTGCTGTGCACTATCGCAAGCCGATGGAGGTCGATGAGGCCCGGCTGCAGGACGCGGCCAAGGCCGTCGACCGGCTGCGGATCGCCCTGGCGTCGGCGGAGACCATCCTGGCGCGCGCCGGCAGCCGGAGCACGGACGGCCCGGCGTCGCGGCTCCTGCGGAAGGCGGCGGAATCTGCGCGTACCGCTTTCACCGCGGCCATGGACGACGACCTCAACACGTCTAGTGGGCTGGCGGCGGTCTTTGAGCTGGCGGCCGAGATGAACCGCGTGACCGACCAGGTGCTCAAAGGCGGGACGGATGCGACCGAGACGACGCCCGGACTGCGGGAGGCGCGCGAGGCGCTGCGGACGATCACCGCTATTCTGGGGCTGCGCCTGGACAGTGCGGCCGATGAGGATCTGGCCAGGCGAGTGCGTGATCTGGCGGTCTCGCTCCGGCAAGAGGCCGCACAGCTGTTCTCCGAGCAGCCCGGTCAGACGCTCGACGAAATCGTGGCCTTTATCCTGGCCGGACGCGAGCAGGCCCGGGCGAAGCGGGACTTTGCCACAGCCGACCGTATCCGAACACGAATGGCTGAAGCCGGCATTCTCGTGGACGACCTCCCCACCGGGCCAAAGTGGCGGATCGCCACCGACGGTCGCCGGCCTACCGCAGATGCCTCCGGGCCCCGAGCCTAGCGACGCCGCCGTTGAAGGCGACGCGATTGGGGGCCGGCGCGCGGTGCTGGAAGCGCTGCGGGCGAGGCGTCCGTTGCGCAAGATTCTGATCGGTCGCACCACGCGCGGTGGCACGATCCGCGAGATCCTGCAGGAAGCCAGACGGCAGGACGTCGCCGTGCAGTTCGTGGATCAGCGCCGTCTGGACGCCCTGCTGCGCACCCCCCATCAAGGCGTCGTGGCGCTGGGGTCTGCCAGGCCCCTGGTCGGCGTGGAGGATGTGCTGGCTGCGGCCCACTCTCGCCACGAGCCGCCACTCGTGCTGGTGCTGGATGGGGTCGAAGATCCCGCCAACCTCGGCGCGATCATTCGAACGGCAGAGGGAGCCGGAGTGCATGGTGTGATCATCCCGAAGCACCGTGCCGCCGGCCTCACCCCGGCGGTCGCGAAGACCTCTGCAGGTGCCCTGGAGTACCTTCCTGTCGCCCAGGTGACGAACCTCGTGCGCGCGTTGGACGAACTCAAAGCGGCGGGCCTGTGGGTGGCCGGCGCTGATCCCGCGGCGGTGGATGTATACCACCACGTCCGCCTGCTACCGCCGCTGGCGCTGGTGATGGGCGGCGAGGGGAAAGGCCTCAGCCGGCTCGTGCGGGAGCACTGCGACATCCTGGTGCAACTGCCGATGCGCGGCCGGATCGCATCGCTCAATGTCGCGGTGGCGACCGGAGTCTTGCTGTACGAGGTGGTGCGGCAGATGGCGGCGGCGAACCCGTAACAATATTTTCGCACCTTTTCCTTGACGCACTGTAGGCCCGCTCATATAATGACATCGAATCTCATACCGCGGAGGCGACGAGTGGCACTCGCCAGACGTGACGCACCGACCTACCCAGAGATGGCCGATGAAGAACTCGTCGCCACCGCGAAATCCGGCGACGACCACGCAAGCGAATACCTCATCAATAAGTACCGCAATTTTGTCCGCGTCAAGGCGAAGGCGTATTTCCTGATTGGCGCAGATCGCGAGGACATCATCCAGGAGGGTATGATCGGTCTGTACAAGGCCATCCGTGATTTCCGCGCCGACAAGCTCTCCTCGTTCCGGGCGTTCGCCGAGCTGTGCATCACCCGCCAGATCATTACCGCGATCAAGACCGCGACGCGGCAGAAGCACATCCCGTTGAATTCCTACATCTCGCTAAACAAGCCGATCTACGACGAGGACTCCGATCGCACCCTGCTGGATGTGATCAGCAGTATTAAGGTGAGCGACCCGGAGGAACTGGTGATCAACCAGGAAGCCTCGGCGACGATGCGGGAGCGGATCCGCAAGAACCTCAGCGAGCTGGAGTGCAAGGTCCTCACCGCCTATCTGGAAGGGAAATCGTACCAGGAGATGGCCAACGAACTGAACCGCCACGTCAAGTCGATCGATAACGCACTGCAGCGCGTGAAGCGGAAGCTGGAGCGCAATCTAGAAGGGGAAGACGAGTAGCACACTCGCCGATTGCCGGCGTTGATACGGTATGGGGGATGAGGAACGGTCTCATCCCCCTTTTGCTTGGAGGCGCCCGGTGCTGCGGATCCTGTGCCCCGCCTGTCATTTCGCCTTCCTCCAGCTCACGCCGCCGGAGGAGGGGGAGGTCATCTGCCCGCGGTGCGGGACACGCTTCAAGCCTGTGGAAGAGGAAATCGTCGACCCGGAAGATGACTGACGACACGGAAACGCGGAGCGGTCCGGTTCCATCGGGACGCGAGGTCATCGAGCGCGTCATCACAGCTACGGGGGAGTGGCAACTGCAGCGCACCGGATCCCACTACGAAATCATCTGCAACGGCGTCTTTCTGATGGCGTCATACAACCGGGATTCCGACCGGGCCCTGGCGGCCCTGGCCCTGCGGGGCATCCCCGGGCAGGGGCTCCGTGTGCTGGTTGGAGGGTTGGGGGTCGGGTACACGGCCCAGGCCGCCCTGGAAGACCCCAGGGTGGAGCGGCTGGACGTCGCGGAGATCGAACCGGTCGTCGTGGCCTGGCACCGCGCCCACTTCGCCGGTCTTTGCGGGCAGCCGCTGGAGGACCCCCGCACGATGCTTTTCCTCTCAGATGTCTATGACGTCCCGCTGCGATCGGGATCATACGACGCGGTCCTGCTGGACACCGACAACGGTCCGGGGTGGCTGGTCCGCGAGGCGAACGCCCGCCTGTACGGCCCGCAGGGGCTGACGGGCTTTCTACAGGCCCTCCGGCCCGGCGGGGTGCTGGGCTGCTGGTCGGCGGAACCTGCCCCGCGACTGGCGGAAACCCTGGCGAGGGCCGGCGCGTCCGTGGATGTGATAGAAGTCGAGGACCGGATCGCTCCGGATCGCCGGGGCACGGCCTGGTTATACCTGGCACAACGGCACTAAACGGGAACGCGGGATCGCGGGAACGGGGGAACGCGATCCTCGCCCAGGCATGGCCATTTCGCGTTCCCGTGTTCCCCAGTTCCCGCGTTCCCCGTCGTTTAGCCGCCGATCTGAATCATGACCCGGGCTTGAGGAAACATCTTCTCTGCCAGGGCGTGCCCGAACGGGCGCCGGTACGCCGCCGCCCGGAAGATCTCTTTGATTTCGTCGTAGGAAGCGCCCCGGCGGAGCGGCGCCAGCAGGTCTGCTTCGTCATCCCGCAGGAGGCACAGCCGCAGCCGGCCGTCGGCGGTCAGACGGAGCCGGCCGCACCTCGCGCAGAATGGCTGGCTCACCGGACTGATCAGGCCCACCGTGCCTGCCGCGTCCCGGAGTCTGAAGGTGCGGGCGGGATCGCCCCCGGACAGGTCGAGTGGTTCCAGCGGCCCGAGGCCGCTTTCGATCCTGGCCTGAATCTCCTCGGATTTCACCACGCCCGCTTCGGCAAAGTCGCCCACACTGCCGAACGGCATCATCTCGATGAACCGCACCTCCCACGGCCGCTCGAGGGTGAGTGCCGCCAGAGGGACGACATCGTCGTCGTTGAAGCCACGGACGACGACGCTGTTGAGTTTGATTGGACGCAGGCCCGCATGCTCGGCAGCAGCGATTCCGGAGAGCACCTTCTCCACTCGGCCGCCGCGGGTGATGCGGGAGAACTTCTGGGGGTCCATTGTGTCCAGACTGATGTTCACCCGCTGCAGGCCGGCATCGGCGAGGGGTCCGGCCAGGTACTCCAGCAGCAGGCCGTTGGTCGTCATTGCCACATCCTCGATCCCCGGGATCGCCGCAATCTGGCGCACCAGGTCCACCACACCGGGGCGCACGGTCGGCTCCCCTCCGGTCAGGCGGACGCGGCTCACACCCAGTTCGGCCGCCACCCGCACCAGCAGCAGCAACTCCTCGTCGGCGAGCAACTCCTCCGCCGGACGGAAGTCGATCCCCTCCGCCGGCATGCAGTACACACACCGCAGGTTACAGCGGTCGGTGAGGGAGATGCGGAGATCGCTCAGTTCGCGGCCGTACTGGTCCTTCATGGTCCCTCGTGCGACGACACGATTATAGCACCCGGCTGTGGGGGCGGCTGGCCCGGACATGGGCATGAGATAAGCAGCTCTTAACTGTGCGAAGGGGTTGCGTCAGCGGTCCAGATCAGTACAATAGACCCAAGGTGGCGTCGGCAGGCGCCCCACGGTCTCGCGAACCTCAGTTCGGGACCGACGCGAGACCAGATGACATAAAGGCGGTGAACGGATTGGGAAGGACAGCGACGGCACGCGCAACGGCCCGGGCCACCCGCACGCCGGTCCGCAGAGCTCGCGCCCGCACCGCTGCGGAGCGGTGCCAACATGGCCTCCTGCGGGGGACCTGTGCCATCTGTCTCGAGATGGAGGAGACTATCGACGACCTCCACGCCGGTCGGCTTGCTCCTGAGGAGCGTCCCGGCCGGCCGCGGGGCGGCGACGAGGATGCGGAGGAGAAATCGGAAGAGGAGGAGTAGCGGCGCCGCCCATGGGGAGGTTGTGGCAGGGCGTACGGGGAGTCTTGCGGTCACTCGGCCGCGAGGTGCAGTGGTTCTTGAATCTCGAGGTCGGCATTGACCGAAAGGACGATCCCCTGGCCGCGTTGTATCACCAGCCCCTGCCACCTCGGCTTCATGTCAACTGGTGGGCGTTGCTTCTGGGCCCATGCTGGTACCTGGCCAAGGGCCTGTGGGTGTACGCTTCGATCCTCTTCACGATCGTGCTCCTCAGCGGAGGGATTCTGATTCCCTTCGTATGGCTGTATGCGGGCCTAAAGGCAGAGGAGGATCTCCTGGACGCCCGCATCGCACGGAGAAGCTACTACTAAGGTTCTGAGGGTTGATCGCCACGCCCCGCAGAGTTGTGCGGGGCTTCTCTTTTTGCGGGCATGGCGGACCGCTCCGAAATAGCTGGTTCCCGCCATTCGCCCTGGCATGAAACGTGCTTCTGGATGCGTCTGGGTGTGCTCGACTACCCTGCACCCAGAGGGCACGATGAACGCCAGGCTGAAGTTTGATACCGTAAGTTGTGAACCGCATGCGCTGGTCACCCGCGCGCAGGTGCAACTGAGCTCCGGGAGTACCCATCGCACCGGCGTGGCGACCGGCCTGACCGCGACGGTCACGCCTCTGCAGATCGTGGCGGAGGCGACGATCGATGCGGTGCAGGGATTTATCCAGCGGGCAGATATCATCCTCGACTCCGTGGCGGAAGTGAGTGCGGGGCAGCGTCCGCTGATCGTCGTGACGATGGGTCTGCGCGACACCCGCGGCAAGGTCATGCTCGCCGGCACCGCCGTGTTGAATGGAGATCCCTACGCCTCCGTCGCCAAAGCCGTGCTGCACGGACTGAATCGCCGGATCGCATCCCTTCAGTAGGTCCTCAGGTTCCCCGCCGTAGTATAATCGGCCAAGCGGGCCGCTGTAGCTCAACTGGCAGAGCGCCTGATTTGTAATCAGGAGGTTAGGGGTTCGACTCCCCTCGGCGGCTCCAGAGGTCCCTTCGTATGTCGACCACGTTCCCGCCGTATGTCGAACGTCAGCTGAAACTCCTCGCCACCAGAACGACTCTCTACCGCAGTATCGATCTGGGCATCAACAAGTTTGCTCATCCAGACGGGACAGGCGGCCGCGCCCACGAGGTCTGCATGGTCTTCAGGCGGCCGGGCGGCGACGTGCTGACATTTCGCAAGACGTTCTATCCGCCCGGCGTGTACCGGCTGCCGACGGGAGGGATTCTTCCCGGCGAAGGGATTGTGGATGCCCTCACACGCGAAGCGAAAGAGGAGACCGGCCTGTCAGGTGATCCTCACCGCCTTCTTGCCGTAGTGGGGTACCGTGCAGGGGAGGCCGGTCAGCATCCGTCCACCTATACGTTCGCGTTCCTGTTGGACGATGTGCGCGCGGCTCCGGTCGCCGTGGATCCCCAAGAACAGGTCGAGGACTTTCAATGGGTGGACGTGGATCAGCTGCCGCGCATGGCCGACGTACTGGCGCGCCTTGGAACCACCTGGTCGCCTGACCTGGAGGGTACCTGGGACGATTGGGGAAGATTCCGAGCGGCCATCCACACGGTCATCTGGGAGGCGTTGCAGGAGAGGTGAGCAAGGGGCGAGGTCCGGACGTAGCGAAGCAGATGCTCGCCGTGCCGTTTCGATTCCCATTCTGAGGAGGGGTTCCGATGCCGAAGGATCTCACGGTCGTAATGGAAGACCGGGTGGGGCAACTGGCGATGCTTGGCGAGGCGCTGGGGAAGGCCAAGGTCAATGTCTTGGGGGGATGCGGCATTACCTCCATGGGCAGGGGGACTATCCACCTGCTCTTCGATGACAAGGCCGTGGATGCCGCGAAGCGGGCCTTGCAGCAGGCCGGCATCACCGTTCAAGGTGAGCAGGACGTCCTGGTGCAGAAGGTCGCCGATCAACCTGGGGCGCTCGGTAAGCTCGCCCGCAAGCTGGCTGACGCCGGGGTGAACGTCAATCTGCTCTATCTGGCGACCGACACCCGCGTCGCGTTCGGCGTCAGCGACATAGCCAAAGCCAAAACCGCGCTCAAATAAACCAACAACGGTCTACCCAGTCTTCCCAGTCTACCCAGTCTTCCCGGTCTCCAAGCCCAGCGTGGTTTGCAAGTAGACTAAGGAGACCAAGAAGACCAAGTAGACGTTCTGAGTTTGTTAGCGGCGGTGCAAGACGCTGAGGGCGTCTGGGCCCAGGAACGCGAAGAGGACGATGGCGAGAAAGAACATCGGCGTGACCACGGCATAGGCCAGGCTGAGCTTCTCATAGCGCAGGTGCATGAAGTAGGCGATGATCAGCCCCGCCTTCATCAGCGCCATGATCAGCAGCGAGATCACCAGCAGCGTATGCGGCAGGTGGACCAGGACGGCCCCCAGCTCAAGGAGGGTGATCACCAGGAGCCAGAACCAGACCACTCCATAGACACGATAGCCGCCAGCGTGTGCCTCTTCCGTCATCGCCCGCTCCTTGGCCGTCAGATCAAGTAGAGCAGCGTGAAGATGAATACCCACACCAGATCGACGAAGTGCCAGTACAGCCCCGCGATCTCTACACTCTCAGGCTGAATGCTCCGCCGGCTCCAGCGCAGTGTTGTCACCAAGAGGTACAGGACACCCACCGATACGTGTCCGCCGTGGAACCCGGTGGTGATGAAGAACGTCGCAGAAAACTGCGGGATTCCCCAGGGGTTGCCGAAGAGTCGCGCGCCTTCCCGGATGAAGTGGGTCCACTCGTAGGCCTGGCCGCAGAGGAACAGCAACCCCCCCAGCACGGTCAGGAGCAGGTACGGGATGACACGCCGGTGGTCCCCCCGTTTGGCCGCCGAGACCGCGACGGCCATGGTGGCGCTGCTGCAGATCAGGATGAAGGTCATCGCACCGACCAGGTACAGGTTGAAGATCTCGGCGCGCACGGGCCAGCGGCCCAGTGAGATGCGTATCACTCCGTAGCCCGCCAGGAGCCCGGCGAACGTCAGCGTGTCGGAGACCAGGAACAACCACATCATCAGCTTGGGCCAGCCGACGGCAAACGGAGACTTGCCCCCGCTCCAATCGGAGGCCAACACCTGCTGTTGGTCGACCGCGCCGTGAGCCATCAGAGTGCGAATAGGATCACGAAGAGGTAGATCCATAATCCGGTCAGGAAGTGCCAGTATGCCGCGACCGGGTCCGCCACATCCAGAGCCGCCGCCGCCGTCGCCGCCGCCGGTGCCCGGCGTACGGCGTAGAGGAGCGCGCCAATCCCGCCTGCCAGGTGAAGCCCGTGGGCTCCTGTGAGCAGGTAGAAGAACGAGCTGTGCGGGTAGGAGGACAGGTAAACTCCGGCCGCCACCAGCTGGCGCCAGGCCAGGAGCTGCCCGGCCAGGAATGCCAGCCCCAACAGTGTGGTGACCGTCAACCAGGTCCGCAGCCCGGCCATCTCCCCGCGCCGGGCGTGCCGGCGGGCCCCCTCCAGGGCGACGCTGCTGCCGAGCAGGACCCCGGTGGTGACCCAGAGCACCGGCGGGAGGGGACCGACCCGCCAGTCCGCCTCGCCCCGGCGAACGAGATATGTGCTGGTGAACGCGGCAAACAGCACGGTGATGGCACCCACCAGCAGCCACACGGCGATGCGCGCCGGAGTGGTCGCGGGCGTGCCCGCGAGCGCGTCACCTCCGGTCCCATCAGGCCCGCGACCACCGATGGCCGGGGTGCCGGGATCACGAGCGCTAGGTGGTCGTTCGAGTGTCCGCGTAGGAGCTGGCATCACGCGCTGTTCAGGTCCGTCGTCGGAGGTTCGTCGGGGGCGCCACCCGCGACCACCGCAGCCGTGACGGGCACCGTTTGAGGAATATAGTCTTCCGTGGCGCCCGGCACGCTATAGTCGTACGGCCAGCGGTGCACCGTCGGCAGGGTTGCCCCCCAGTTCCCATGCGGCGGAGGCGAGTCCGCCTGCCACTCCAGGGTGTTCGCGTGCCACGGATTCCCCTCCGCCTTGGGCCCGCGGAACAGGCTGCGGATAAAGTTGTAGGCGAAGATGAGCTGCGCGAGGCCGAGCCCGAATGCCGCGAGCGAGACGAACATGTTCAGACCCGACAACCCGCGGAGGAAATCGTACATTTGCGGCGAGTAGTACCGGCGCGGCTCGCCCGCCATCCCCAGGAAGTGCATCGGGAAGAACGTGGCGTAGATGCCGACAAATGTCAGCCAGAAGTGCAGCTTCCCCAGCCTCTCGTCCATCATCCGGCCGAACATCTTCGGGAACCAGTGATACAACCCGCCGAACAGGCCGAAGAGGGCGGCGCTGGCCATCACGAAGTGGAAGTGCGCCACCACAAAGAATGTGTCCTGGAAGTAGACGTCCACAGCCGGCGACCCCAGGAAGATTCCGGTCAGGCCCCCGGTGACAAACAGCGACACGAAACCGATGGCGAAGAGCATCGCCGGGGTGAAGTGGATCCGCGCCCGCCAGAGCGTCGCCACCCAGTTGAACGTCTTGACCGCCGAGGGGATGGCAATCGCCAGCGTCGTCACCATGAAGGCCGTCCCCACCAGGGGATTCATGCCGCTGGTGAACATGTGGTGGCCCCATACCAGAAAGCTCAGGAACGCGATCGCGCAGATCGACGCCACCATCGCCTTGTACCCAAAGATCGGCTTCCGGCCGTGCACGGCCAGGATCTCTGAAACGATTCCCATCGGTGGGAGGATCAGCACGTACACCTCGGGGTGGCCGAGGAACCAGAACAGGTGCTGCCACAGCAGCGGGTTGCCGCCCTGATGGGTGACCAGTTGGCCCCCGACCACCAGGCCCGATGGCACGAAGAAGCTGGTCCCCAGGTGGCGGTCGAACAGCAGCATCACCACCGCCGCGAACAGCACCGGAAACGACAGCAGCATCAAGATGGCGGTGGTAAACTGCGCCCACGTCACCAGCGGCATCCGGCCCATCGACATGCCGCGGGTGCGCAGCTGCAGCACGGTGGTGATGTAGTTCAGCGAGCCGAACAGGAACGAGACGATCAAGATGGCCAGGCTGACCAGCCACAGCGACTGGCCCAGCCCCGATCCCGGCGCGGCGAGTCCCGTTCCCGTCGCGGGATTGTATAACGCGGACAGGGGGGGATAGGCGGTCCACCCGGCGTTAGGGGCCCCGCCGGCCACGAAGAACGACGCCAGCAGCACCACGATTGCCGGCGGGTACAGCCAGTACGACAGCATGTTCATGAACGGGAAGGCCATATCCCGCGCGCCGATCGTGAGCGGAATGAGAAAATTGCCAAACCCGCCGGACAGCGCGGTGGTCAGGACGAAGAAGATCATGATCGAGCCGTGCATGGTGACGACGGCGAGGTAGAAGTCGGGCTTCAGCGTTCCGTCACCCGTGAACCCGCCGGGGAACAGCCATTTGGCCAGCCCCCACCGCGCCCCGGGCCAGCCCAGTTCCATACGGATCAACATCGCCAGGACCCCGCCGACCGCCGCCATGAACAGCGAGGTCATCATGTACTGGATGCCGATAATCTTGTGGTCCTGGCTGAAGACATAGCGCTGGAGAAATCCGAGTTTGTGCTCTTCGTGTGCTGCTTCGTGCATCACCGCCATCGTTTGCTCCTCGTCTACGACGCCAGAGGCGCCGGCCCGTGAGGCGTCAGTGCGACTGCTGCGCCAGCCAGGTCTGGACTGCGTCCGCGGATTCGACCATGACCTTCCCGCGCATGATGTAATGGCCGATTCCGCACAGTTCCGCGCAGGCGATTTCGTAAGTGCCTTCGCGCGTCGGCGTGAACCAGATCTCCACAGTCATCCCCGGCACGGCGTCCTGCTTGACGCGAAACGCGGGGATGAAGAAGCTGTGCAGCACGTCTTTGGATCGAATTCTGACGCGCACGGGCCGGTTGACGGCGAGGTGCAGCTCCCGCGTCACGAGGTCGTCCGCGCTGGCCGGATCCGCCGGATCTAGACCCATCGGGTTGTCCTTGGGGGAGATCCTCGCCGGATCCACGCGCCCAAAGATCCCGTCCGGCCCTGGGTAGCGAAACAGCCATCCAAATTGCTCGCCGCGCACCTCCACGACCATGGAATCCGCGGGAGCCGGGCCGTGGACGCGCGCCCAGACCACTGCCCCCATCGAAATCAGCGTGACCAGGACCGCCGCCGGGACTAAGGTGTACGTCAACTCGAGAGTTCGGTCATCATGCCAGTAGGCCGCCCGTTCAGTACCCCGCGCACCAAAGCGCCAGACGAACGCGGCGATCAAGATGTGGACCAGGACGAACACGATGCCGGTGACCACAAACGTCGTATAGATCAGCCGGTCGACGTCGACGCCGTGCGCGGAAGCGACCGGCAGGAGCCACCAATACCGGCGCGCCAGCAGCGTCATCCCGACACCGCCGAACACGATCATCACGACAATCAGCGAGGCGAGAAGCCGGCCGGTACGGCGCTCGCCGGTAGCAGCTGGAATTTCCGCCATGTGGGTGGCGTCCTCAGGAACTGACGTGCAGTTACCAGTAGTTATTTTTGCCTTCGGCGTCGAGTTTCCTGCGGTTACGGCCTACTGCCGTAACAGCCCTGTGATTTGCCGATGTAATCGCTGATACCCGTCGGGCCCGACATACCCCCCAGGGACTTTGTCGCGGAGCTGCATCCGGGGATCGAGAAAGAAGGTCGTGGGCAGCCCGGTGACCCCGTACGCCGTGAGACGGGTCTGCTCGGGATCGAAGACGCTGGGGTAGGTGATGGCCAGTTTCTTCAAAAACACCGCGGCGTCGTCGTAGTCATCGGCCACGTTGATGCCGAGCACGACGACCCCCTGGGTCCGGAATTCCTGCCAGGTCCGCTCCAGGTTCGGCATCTCCTCCCGGCAGGGTACACACCACGAAGCCCAAAAGTTCAGGACCACGATGTTCCCGCGATAGGCCGACAGGACGATCGGCGGGCCCGCAAAGGAACGAAGCCTGAAATCCGGGGCGGGCCCCATCGATCGAAAGTTAGATGCGTCCGGGGCGGGAGCCCTGGGGGATGACGGCTGGGTCCACCGCGTCACGGTCGTCGCCAGGGCGGCTGCGATCGCGAGCGAGCCGATGACCACACTTCCCCACACCATCCAGGACCGCATGCCGTGCATCTGCGAACTCACTATATCGCACCGGGGCAGGACAGGGGAACGAGCCCGCTCGGCCCCGGCGCTGTCATAATAGGGCTGCCGCCCGATAGCGCGGTCCACGGTCCCGCCCGACGGTGGAAGACAGAGCGGAGCGTATCCGGGATCTCGCCTATGACCGATCACGATTTTGGTGCACGCGTGCCGAAGGGGCGCCAGAGTCCAGCCGACTCCGCGGCGGCCGCGGTGCTGGAAGGCCGGAGCTCCAGGCGTGGAATCTCGCGGATCCTCCCATTCCTGGGACCGGCGTTTGTGGCCTGCGTCGCGTACATCGATCCCGGGAACTTCGCGACCAACATCGCCGGAGGTGCGCAGTACGGCTACCTGTTGCTGTGGGTGGTCATCGCCAGCAACCTGACAGCCATGCTGGTGCAGGCGCTGTCGGCTAAACTGGGAATCGCGACCGGGCGGAACCTCGCCGAGGTGTGCCGCGACCGGTTCCCGCGGCCCGTGGTCTGGGGGATGTGGGTGGTCAGTGAACTTGTGGCGATGGCCACCGATCTGGCGGAGTTCCTCGGCGCCGCGCTGGGATTCTACCTCCTGTTCCGCATCCCGCTCTTTATCGCCGCACTCCTTGCCGGGGTGGTCACGCTGCTGATCCTGGCGTTGGAGCGGCGGGGGTTCCGCTCCGTCGAAGCAGTGATTACAGCGTTTGTCGGCGTCATCGCGGTGTCGTATCTGATCGAGACCATCCTCGACCGGCCGGACTGGACCGCCGTTGCGATCGGAGCGGTCGTGCCACGGTTTGCGGGAACGGAGAGCGTGCTCCTGGCCACCGGCATCCTGGGGGCCACCGTGATGCCGCACGTCGTCTTCTTGCATTCGGCCCTGACGCAACACCGCATTGTGCCGCGCAACGAGGCGCAGGCGAGGCTGCTCTACCGTTTCGAGGTCACCGACGTGGTACTGGCGATGGGGCTGGCGGGTGCCGTGAATGCCGCGATGCTGATCATGGCGGCCTCCACGTTCTATACGCATGCGCTGACGCACATCGCCAGCATCGATGAGGCGCACCGTACCCTGGCGCCGCTGCTGGGCCGGGCCAGCAGCACGATTTTCGCCATCTCGCTGCTGGCCTCGGGCCTATCGTCGTCCACGGTCGGGACCATGGCCGGTCAAGTGATCATGCAGGGTTTTCTGCACCGGCAGATTCCCATTTGGATCCGGCGGCTGGTAACGATGATTCCGGCGCTGGTCGTGATCGCGATGGGCCTGGATCCTACGCGGACGCTGGTGCTCAGCCAGGTCGTCCTCAGTTTTGGGCTGCCGTTTGCCCTGGTGCCGCTGGTCATCTTCACCAGCCGCCGGGACGTCATGGGCGCACTGGCGAATCACCGCATCACGACTGTGCTGGCGTCGGCCGTCACCACCGTCATTATCGCGCTGAACGTATTCTTACTGTTCCGACTCCTGACTGGAGGCTAGGGTGTTCGGCCACCTGCTGGTCCCGCTCGATGGGTCGCGGCTCGCTGAGACGGCGCTCCCGGCCGCAGCCGAGCTCGCGCGTCGCCTGCGCGCGTCGGTGACGCTCCTGCACGTCCTGGAACCGGATGCTCCGCCGACCGTGCACGGTGATCGTCACCTGCGTTCTCCTGCGGAGGCGGAGGGATATCTGGCCGGGGCGGCCGACTGGATGGCCGCGCGCCAGGTGTCCGCGGACGTCGCCCTCAACCAGCAGCAAGGCGATGTCGCCGCCACGATCGCCCGGATCGGGGGCGCGGTCGGCGCCGATCTGATCGTGCTCACGACGCACGGGCGGAGCGGTGTGCGCGGGCTGCTCTTCGGCCGCGTGGCGCAGCAGGTCTTGCAGCGGGGCGCGATTCCCGTGCTGCTGATCCAGCCGTCTGCGTCCGGCCGCGACGCCGCGTTTGCCTTCCGGCGGTTGCTCGTCCCGCTGGACGGGAGCGATACCTCGGAGCGCGCCCTTCCTGCTGCGGCGGCGCTGGCCGCCGCCTACGGGGCGGAGCTGGGGTTGATGCGAGTTGTGCCGACTGTGGACACGGTGTCGGGGGATCAGTCGGCCCCCGCGCGGCTGCTGCCCACGACCACGGCGGCGATGCTCGAGGTCGAAGCCGCTGAGGCCGGAAGCTATCTCGAGCGGATCGCGGGCGGGATGCGACAGGAGGGCAGGGTGGTGGCAACGGCCGTCGGCCGGGGGGATCCTGTGCGTGTGCTCGCCGACGCCGTCAGGCAGCGCCAGGTCGACCTGATGGTGATGGCCACACACGGCCGGTCAGGCGTCAGCGCGGTCTGGGCCGGCAGTGTCGCGTCGCGCCTGATCGGAACGGGGGCCACACCTGTCCTTCTGGTGCGCATTCCGCCTCACGATGAGAAAACGCCTGATCTGCTCCGGCCTAGCGCTCCTCCTCCCTGACGGTCAATACGGGGATGTGGCTGTGGCGGACGACGTACTCTGCGACGCTGCCGAAGAAGATATGCGCCAGGCCGGTCCGGCCGTGGGTGCCCATCACGATCAGGTCGGCGCCAATCTCGCGGGCCACATTCAGGATGCCGGTCCGTGCGGGCCCCTCACGCACCATCGTCTTCGCCTTCGGATAGCGGGCGGCAACCTTGGCCATCTCAGTTTTCGTCTCCGCGCGCAGGCGGTCGATGAGCTCCGCGGCCGCTGGCATCGCGGCGAATTCTGTCGGCAGACCGGCGATCCCGGCTAGACTGACGTCCAGAACGTTCAGGATCCCCAGCTCCGCGCCGAACGCGGCGCTCAAACTCGTCGCCCACTGCAGCGCCGGTTCTGCGGCGGGGGAGAAATCGGTGGGAGCCAGGATGCGCTTCAGGCGCGGGAGAGTCTGGACCCGGGTACTGCTCATATGCTCACCTCGAGGTGCGTCCTGTGCCCGTCATCTTTCCTTGAAGGGCCTTCAGGGCGACGGCATATCCCGTCAGCAGGCCATGGTAGAAGCCCCGGGCGTCCGGTGAGCCCACCTGCAGATACCGGGCGTGAGCCCGGTCAGTCGCTCTTACCAAACGCTGCCACGCTTTAGGGTTGTCCCGAGCGCGAATCCGCAACTTATCGAATAACTCCTCTACCGCTTCGGGCTGAGCGACGATAAATCGCTGCATGCTACACCCCCTCATGATGCGCAATATCGATTCTCTCATACGAAGCTCCAGCGCGCTCTGTCACCTGCTGGCCGGTCTAGACTGTCGCCGAGGGCGCCTGCGATCTCGTCGAGCGCCACACGGTCAGCCAGATCGCGCCGAGTCCCGTCATGACCGCCAGCAGCCGGACCAACCATCCGACGAATGGGACGGCGTACAGGATGACCAGGACTGTCACTCCCACGACCAGGGTCCAGGAGACGGACGGCGCACTCCCGCCACGCAGCGCCCTCAGCACTCGCTCTCCCAGCCAGGTCGCGGCGACGAGCTGGCCGGAATAGCATGTCAGGAGCCACAGCAGTAGGAGAGCCACTGCCAGTGGGATGCCGGCAATGGAGATCAGCAACACGATCGCCGCCGCAGGCGCCGCTGCGAGCACAACGAATCCAGTCAACAGACTGGCACCGAACCGCGCACGGATTTCGTTCAGCACACCTCCGGGGAGACGTGGCAGGAGGGCGAAGACGACCAGCCCAAATGCCATCAGCCCCAGCCACTCCCCCAGGTGCCACAACCATCGAAGCCTGCTCCGCCGCGCGGAGGTCCCTCGCATACCGGGTCGCACCGCGGCGACACGCTCGACACCGCCGGAAACCTGCGCGCCAGGCTGAATCTCAGCCGATCCGCTCGCCGCGTAGCGCAGTCTGCCTGCAATCCGGGCGGTGCTCAGCACGACCACGCGATCCGCCTGAATATTCACGTCTCCCTTCACAGATCCACCGACGACCACGTTCCCGCCGCCTGCGATCACGTTTCGGCCCACTGCGCCGGCGATGCGGACGTTGCCACCGCCGGCGACGAGATCCCGGCCGATGCGGGAGGCGTCCGCGACCGTGACGTTGCCGCCGCCGAGGACCGCATCGGTCCCGGCGGCCGCACCGAGCCGCACTGTCCCGCCCGCAGCTCGAATGCTGCGGCCTACAGAACCGCCGATGTCCACAGTACCCCCGGCTGCCAGGAGGGCGCCACTGACCCGGCCTCCTAATGTGACAGTCCCGCCCGCTGCGGTGACGTCCCCGTCCACGGCTCCGGTCACCGTCACGGTGCCGCCCGCAATGTACAGATCATCCTGAATCGTCTCAGAGAACGCGACATTCTCTCCTCCTCGCGGGATAAACGCGAAGACGGGCCAGGGGAGCAACAAAAGCAGAAGCAAGGCAAGAGGTCCTGTGTTTCGCAGGGGTCTCACTGGTCCTCACCTCGTGTAAGACGTATCGGCCGTCCGGTGCGCGCAGATTCATACGCGGCGACGATAACCTCAAGCGCCCGATATCCATCAACCCCCGTCACCGCCGGCGTCCGTGACTGCTCGATTGCCGAAACGAACTCCGCAATCATTCCCTGGTTGGCGTCCGAGCCCCAGTACTGCCAGCGGGTGTCCGACGAATCTTCCGGATAGACCGTGAGGCGCTGCCGGAACGCATCCACATCGAGCACGCCTCGCCGGCCGATGAATGCCATGGACAGACCGCCCCAGGTGGGATAGGAAGCCGGCCGGCTCCAGCTGCAGTCAATCGTGGCGAACACCCCGTTCACAAAGGTCAGGAGGATCAGGCCTCCCGTCTCCACGTCGCCGCTCCCGCCGCCCGGCAACAGCCCGGTCGTCTGCGCGTACACCTCGGCCACTTCACTGCGCAGAAACCAGCGCAATGCATCGACCAGGTGCGCCGTGTGATCTATCACCGCGCCGCCCCCCGCCAGCCGTTTGTCCACGAACCAGGCGCGGTGGCGGCGGGGGTTCTGTCCCTGGTTGGTCGCCACACAGCATGAGATCTCCCCCAGGCGGCTCTCGTCCAGCACGCGGCGGGCTTCAACGATTGGGGCGCTGAACCGCATCGGAAACGCCACCATCAACTGGACTCCAGCTTTCCCGCAGGCTTGCAGCATCGCCTGGGCATCTGCCAGCGTCGTGGCCAGGGGTTTTTCGCAGAGGACATGGACGCCCGCCCGGACAGCGATCTCCACGGCCGCGCGGTGCCGCGCATTTTCCGCGCACACGATGACTCCATCGAGGCGCTGGGCCAGCAGATCCTCGTATGCCGGCCACACGCGTACGCCGAGCGAGCGGGCGAAATGGTCGCCCCGCGCCGTGTCCTCGTCCGCGGCGCCGACCAGTTCCGCGTTGGGAAGCGCCCGGATGTTCTCGACATACGCCTCGGCGTGGAGGTGGGCAAAGCTCATGATGCCCAGGCGGATCATGGCAGGATACCTGACGAATCGAGTTCCACCGGCAGGCCCGCCCTGGCGGAATCGATCGCCGCCCGCGCGATCTGCACGGCCGCCAGTCCGTCCTCGGCGCTCACGGGCGGCTCCGTCCCCCGCGTCAGCGCCTCATAGAACACGCGCAGTTGTGTGGCATAGGGACTTTCCTGCAGCGGACTCCCCGGCAGGGCGACCTCCTGATTCGAGTCCTGTTCTTTGTGTAGGCGGAGCTCGACCGCGGCCGTCTCAGGGCTGGAGACCTCGATCAACCCCGCGGCCCCGGCGATTTCGAGGCGAGTGTGAAAGCTCGGCGCAGGGTACGCCCAGGAGCCCTCGACGTGCGAGATCGCGCCACTGCGATGGGTGAGGATGGCCAGCGCGTGGTCGGTCTCATCCGCTTGTCCTGTGATCTGGGCGGCACGGGCGAACACTCGTACCACGTCGCCGGCCACCCAGCGCGCGTAGTCGAAGTCGTGGACCATCAGGTCCAAAATCATGCCCCCCGACCGCGCGGGGTCCACGTACCAGTTGTCGGCTTTCCGGGGCCGGAAGGTGCAGCGCGACAGTCGTAACACGGCAGGGACCCCGATCTCACCGCGCGCCACAAGCTCCCGTGCCAGCCGGTACTCGGGGAAGAAGCGCAGCACGTGGGCGACCAGCAGGCGCACCCCTGCCGTGCGGCAGGCCTGGATCATGCGGAGGCCGTCAGGAACGGTGAGGGCGAGCGGCTTCTCGCAGACCACATGCTTTCCCGCGGCCGCGGCGCGGAGGGTGAACTCGGCATGGAGATGCGTCGGCGTGCAGACGTCCACCACGTCCGCCTCGCCGAGGACGGCGTCCAGCTCGGTGGCCACACGCGCGCCGTAGGTGCCCGCGAGGATGTCGCCGCCGGTTCCCGGTTTGCCCACGAATGCCGTGATGCGCGCCCCAGTGTGGCTCCAGGCCTCCGCGTGGACGCGTCCCATGAGTCCGGTACCGACTATCGCCACATGCATGAGGCCACCTGTGCGGCCGGCTATTTGAGGGCCCCGGTGGTGAGCCCCCGGATAAGACTCCGGGAGAACACCATGTACGCGGCCAGCACCGGCACCATGGCCAGCGTCAGCGACGCGAGCATCGAATTCCAGTCGCTGATAAACTGGCCGATGAACTGTTGCGCCCCCAACGTGACCGTTTTCGTCGCTTCCCCGGGGGCCAGAATCAGCGGGAACCACAGATCGTTCCAGATCGGGATCATGGTGAAGACCGCGACCGTGGCCACGGCAGGCCGCACCAGCGGGAGGACGAGCCAGAAGATCCGGTACTCGCTCATCCCGTCGATCCGCGCGGCGTCCTTCAGATCCCGGGGCACCTGGCGCATGAACTGCTGCAGGATGAAGACGGCGAGCGGCAGGCCCTGGGCCGCGTAGACCAGGATCAAGGCGAAGAGTGTGTTCACCAATCTCAGATCAGACATGATCCGCAGAATGCTGACGGTCCCCAGGCGGATCGGAATCATGATCCCCAGCGCCAGGTACAGCCCCACCCAGGCATTGCCCCTGAACCGGTACTCGGCGAGCGCGAACCCGGCCATCGCGCCGAGCAGCAGGATCAGCGCCATCGCCGAACCCGCGACAACCGCGCTGTTGACAAAATACCTGGCAAAGTGCGCCCGCTCGAACATGGTCTCGTACCCGACGAGGCTGACCAGTCCTGGGAGCGGAGGCAGGTAGGGTGTGGTGAAGATGGCCGCGCGCGTCTTGAAGGAATTCATGGCGATCAGCAGCACGGGCAGGATGGCGATGAGGGCATACGCGACCAGAATCGCGTGCACGCCGAGCGCCTTGCCGCCGTACGGGCGGGGATACGCTGCGGAGATCACGCGGTGTGCCGGAGGTGCGACAGGAGAGGACATGGCGCGGCCCTAGAGCTCGTGGACCTCGATCCGCCGTTGCCACACGAACAGGTAGGGAAGCACGCCGGCGAGGATTAGCAGGAACATGACCCCGGCGACCGTCGCGCCCATAAACGGATTTCCTAACTGCAGCTGAAATCCGAAGAACGTGCGATAAAAGAACGTGCCCAGGATGTCCGTGGAGAAGTTCGGGCCGGCCAGCGCGCCCTGCGCCGTGTAGATCAGGTCAAAGGCGTTGAAGTTCCCGACGTAGGTCAGGATCGCCACCAGTCCGACCACGGGGAGGATCAGCGGGAATTCGATGCCCCAGAAGGCCCGCCAGCCGGTTGCGCCGTCGACACGCGCTGCCTCGAGGAGGTCGTCGGGGATGCCGATCAGCGCGGCATGAAACAGCATCAAGGGAATCCCCACGAACTGCCAGACCGAGATGAGGGACAACGTCACCAGGGCGGATCCCTCCAGACCCAGCCACGGCCGGAAGTGCGCGCCCAGGCCGGCCGCGCGCAGCAGGCCTCCCGCGATACCCCACAGGGGGCTGAGGATCAACTGCCAGATGAAGCCGACGATCACAAACGACAGCACGGTCGGCGCGAAGAGCAGCGTCCGGTAGACGGCCAGGCCGGGGAGGCGCCGCGCGCTGAGCAGCGCCGCCAGCAGCAGCCCGACCGGATTTTGCACGAGCATGTGGATGGCGAAGAAGATGAGGTTGTGCCGCACGGCGCCCCAGAACCTCGGCGCATACAGGGAGTCGGCGACCAGGCGGGCGTAGTTCTGCAGCCCCACGAACACGACGCCTCCGCCTTCCGGGTTTCCATGGAGACTCAATCGCAGGGAATCGAACAGCGGGTAGATCATGAACGCGGTATAGATGGCGGCCGCGGGCAGGATGAATACGATGATATGGAGGGGAACCCGGCGGAGGCGTGGCCTCATGCGATCCGCCACCGACGCCACGGACCAGCGGCGGGCACGATGCCCCGCCGCCGGTCCGTGCCACCAATTGCGAGCGGCGTTACTTCGTGGGCGGCTTGAACCACTTCGCAAGTCCGGTCTGAACCTGGGCCGCCGCCTCCTCAGGGGTGAGCTTCCCGCTGATGACACCCGCACTGACTCTCCACAACTCGTTCTCCAGGTTGGGTTCCCCTCGGGAGAGGATCTGGTATGAATTGCGGATGGTGGACTTGCAGGTGCTCCGCCAATTTAAGAAGGTTTGGGCCAGCGGATCCTGCAGCGTGACTTTCTGGTTCGAGAGGCTGAAGAACCCCGGCAGCGCGTTGCTGTACAGGCTGGCAAACTCCGAGGTGGTCATCCATCCCAGGAATTTCTTGGCCTCCTCGGGGTGGCGCGTCTTGGCGTTCATCCCCATGGCGATGTCTGTATGATCGCTGATGTAGCATGTTGAGGCGCCGGCCGGCAGGGGCGGGGGGAAGGCGCCCATCTTAAATTGCGCCTGCCGGTTGAACAGCGCGACCTCCCACGAGCCGGCGGGGTAGATGGCCGCTTTGCCCAGCGTAAACAGGTTTTGTGAATCTGGATACTTCTGAGCCTCGAAGCCGCTGGCCAGATAGGGCCGCCATTTGGCGAGCGTGCGCCACACCGCCACATAGTCCGGATCGGTGAACTTCGCCCTACCCGTGATCAGCGCCAGCCGGCCCTGCTCGCCTTTCCAGTAGTTGGGGCCAATGTTCTGGAATCCCATGGTCGCCGCTTCCCACTGGTCCGCGGTGCCCAAAGCCAGGGGCGCGTACCGGCCGTCCTGCTTGATCTTGTCCAGCACCTGGAAGAACTCGGATTCGGTCTTGGGCGGGGTCAGTCCCAGCTGCTTAAAGATATCGGCGTTGTAGATGAAGCCGTGAATCACCGAGGCCATCGGCACGCAGAACACTGTCTTTCCGTCATCGGTGATCCAGGCGCTCTTCGCCACCGGTCCAAAGTTCGACATGCCGGGGAGGTCATTGACTGGGGCCAGGAATCCCTGCTTGAACAGACCCAGTGACAGGTCAAACGGCCGGCAGGTGATCAGGTCGCCGGCGGTCCCGCCCGAGAACTTCGCATTCAGCGCGGCGTTGTACTCCGTCGGCGCGGTGGGTCCGAAGACCACCTTGATGTTTGGGTACCGCTTGGTAAACGCGGGAATGATCGTGTCCTGCCACACCGGCAAGTCGTCGTTGCGCCAGCTCTCGATGGTCACAGACACGGGTCCCTGGGCCGAGAGCTGCTGGACGGGGACAATGAACCCGGCGAGCACGAAGCACAGCGTGGCAAGGAGGAATGAGGAACGTACTTTCGCCATACTGGATCCTCCTTTGAACAGACGGGGTGGAATCGCGTCTCCCTTATTCGCTGGGATGCTGCGAAGTCCTACACCCAGGACAACAACTGCGGGATCAGAGATTAGGGATTGGGGACTAGATGCCGCTGGAACCATCCCGCGGCCAGATCCGCGACCTGCTCGAGCGTGCCCGATTCCTCAAACAGATGGGTCGCGCCTGGGACGATGGCCAGTTCCTTCTCGACGCGCAATTGCGCCAGCGCCGTGCGGTTGAGGGCCAGCACCTCCTCATCGCGCTCGCCGACGATGAGCAGCGTGGGAGCATTGACCTGTTCCAGGATCTGGGCCGCGAGATCGGGGCGGCCTCCCCGCGACACCACCGCTCGAGCAAGGCGGGGGCGTTGCGCCGCGGCGAGTAACGCGGCGGCCGCGCCGGTGCTGGCGCCGAATATGCCCACCGGGAGTGCTGTGGTCTGAGGATCCCCGGCCAGCGAATCAAGAATGGCCACGACGCGCATGCCGAGGAGCGCGATGTCAAAGCGCAACCGGCCGGTCCGCTGATCGCGTTCTTCCTCAGGCACCGTGAGCAGATCGGTGAGCAAGGTGGCGAGGCCAGCATTCTGCAGCCGTTCCGCCACAAACCGGTTGCGAGGGCTCAGGTGGCTACTGCCGCTGCCGTGGGCAAACACCACCAGTCCCCGTGCGCCACGAGGGACGGCAAGCGTGCCCTCCAGGACGCCGGCGCCGATTGGAAACTTCACGTCGCGTTGCACAGGGGGGCCGCTCGGTGGACTGCCCATCACGTCTCCATTATGGAATATCTCCCGCGCCGGTGGTATGGAGGGTGCGGCGTCGAACCATTCTGCAGAGATGATCCGTCTTGGGCTGGCAGGCGACGCGATGCTGGGCCGGCTGGTGGACAGGCATGTGCTGGCCAATCCCGCCACGAGGCCAGCCTACGTCTGGGGGAACACACTGCCCCTGTGGCGGCAGATGGATCTCCGGATGGTCAACCTGGAGTGCGTGATTGCGACGACGGGGGAGCCCTGGGTGCCCAAGACGTTTCACTTCCGCGGCGGGCCCCGTGCGATCGATGCGCTGGAAACGGCCGGCATCCAGCTAGTCAGCCTCGCCAACAATCACGTGCTGGATTTCGGAGCCGAGGCGCTGCGGGAGTGTCTGGGGCGGCTACGGCGGGCCTCGATCCGGTACGCCGGCGCTGGGGAGACCAGCGCGGAGGCGGTGGCTCCCGCAATGCTGACCGCAGGCGGCATAACCCTCGCGGTCGTGGCGTTGACCGACGGGGAGCCCGAATGGGAGGCGACGCCGGACCGACCCGGCACGGCGTATGTCCGCTGTGACCCCGGGGGCCTTGCAGAACCTTACCGCACGCGGGTGGCACGGACCCTGGCCCAGGCCCGAGCGGCCGCGCACCTGGTCATCGTGAGCGCGCATGTTGGCTCGAACTGGGGCCCGCCAGCGGCGCGGACTCAGGCGCTGGCACGCGAAATGATCGACCTGGGCGCCGACCTGTACTGGGGGCACTCCAACCACACGGTACAGGGGATCGAGATTTACCGGGGCCGGCCAATTCTGTATTCGTGCGGTGACTTCATCGACGACTACGCAGTCGATCCGGTCGAGCGGAACGACCTCTCATGTCTCTTCGAGCTGCAAATCGAACACACGAATGTCAGCCGCATCCTCCTGCACCCGGTGCGCATTGCAAGGTTCCAGGTTAACCACGCTGGGAGCGAGGACGCGCGGTGGCTGTGCACGAGACTCATCGAGCGGATGGCGGAATTCGGAACACAGGTCACGCGGGCGGGTGATCTGCTGGCGGTCAGCGTAGATGCATAATGTGGAGCCGCTGGTCGCGCTGCGGGGGATCACGAAATCCTTTCCCGGGATCCTCGCCAACGATCGCGTCGACTTCGACGTGTACCCGGGCGAGATCCACGCCCTCCTGGGAGAGAACGGGGCCGGGAAGAGCACGCTGGTCAAAGTCCTCTATGGGATTCACCAAGCTGATACAGGCACGATTCAGTTCGGCGATCGCGCTGTCCAGATCCGCTCCCCACACGATGCCCGCCGCCTGGGCATCGGGATGGTCTTTCAGCAGTTCACGCTCATTCCAGCGTTGAGTGTGGTCGAAAATGTCGCCCTCTTCCTGCCTCACCTTCCTGCCGTGCTGGATCATGGGGTGATCGCCAGGCGGATTGAGGAGGTGTCCGGCCGCTACGGCCTGGCCGTGGATCCATGGGCCCCCGCGTGGCGGCTCTCTGTCGGAGAACAGCAGAAGGTGGAGATCCTCAAACTGCTGCTGGCTCGCTCGCGGGTGCTCATTCTCGACGAGCCCACCCGAGTGCTCGTGCCGCATGAGATCGACGGACTGTTCCGCGTGCTCGCCGGCCTCCGGGAGCACGGCTACGCCGTCGTCTTCATCACGCACAAACTGCCCGAGGTATTGACATGCGCCGATCGCATCACCGTGATGCGCGGGGGGACGGTGGCGGGGACCCTGGTGCGCGCCGAAGCGACGGAGCGGGGGCTGGTGGGTTTGATGTTCGGGACAGCGTGGCCCGAAGAGGGTTCCTCGCGCCGTGAACCCATCCGAGAATCTGCGCGTCCCCTGCTGGAACTGCGAGAGGTCGACACCAGCGGTGACGGGGTCAGTCTGCGCCAGATCACGCTGACGATCGCGCCGGGTGAGATCGTCGGTGTGGCCGGCGTGTCCGGCAACGGGCAGCGGGAGCTCGGTGATGTGATTCTCGGACTCACCCAGACCGCCGGGGGCAAAAAGATCATCCACGGCCAGGATGCCACACGCTGGTCTGTGGACAGAATTCGCCGCAGCGGCGTGGCGTTTGTGCCGGAGGACCCCCTCCGCATGCTGATCGTCCCACCTCTGAGCGTCCTGGAGAACATGGCGCTGGCGGACACGCGCAAGTACGCGCGCCACGTCGGCCTGACGGTCGATTGGATCGCGGTGCGCAGGGACCTGGAACAGTCGACGCGGCGGTTGGCCCTGGAGATGCTTCCGCCGGCCGTCCCGGCCGGAACCCTCTCGGGCGGGAATGTGCAGCGGCTCAGTTTAGTCCGGGAACTCTCCATCGATCCCCGTCTCATCGTCGCCCTCTATCCGACACGCGGACTGGACGTGCGGGGCGCGACCGCGGCCCGCCATCTGCTGTTGGCGATGCGTAATAGGGGTGCCGGCGAGCTGCTGATCTCAGAAGATCTCGGTGAGCTGTTCTCGATGAGCGACCGGTTGATCGTGCTGTATCGCGGACGGATTGTGGGGGAGGCACGGCCGAAGGACACGACAGTCTATGAGATCGGCCGGCTGATGACCGGAGGCGTAGCCGGTGGCTAGCGCGCATGCGAGGATTCCGCGCCATAGCAGCGCTCGAGCGATCCTCCGTGCCACCGGTCTCTTCGGCCTGGCGTTTGTCATCTTTGCTGCGGTGCTGCTGGCCGCGGGCAAAGATCCAATCCGGGCGTACAGGGACATCCTCTCCAGCACACTTGTTGACCGCTACGGGTTCTCGGAGGTGCTGGTCAAGATGATCCCGCTCATGCTGACGGCCCTGGCGGTGGCGATCCCATCCCGCATCTGGCTGATCAACATCGGGGGGGAGGGACAGCTGTACATGGGGGCGTTGTTCGCCACCTGGGCCGCCACTTACTTTGCGGCGTTGCCGGCATGGGAGCTCCTGCCGCTGGTCGCTGCCCTGGGGTTCCTTGGTGGTGGACTCTGGGCGGCGATCTCCGGCGTGATGCGCGCCTACGGCTGGGTCAGCGAAACGATTTCCACCCTTCTGCTCAATTACGTCGCCATCCTCATTGTCAGCTTCTTCGTGTTTGGCCCCTGGAAGGATCCCGAAAGCGCCAACTACCCCCAGACGGCTGAGTTCGTGGCTGCCGCCCGCCTGCCGACGTTCTTCGGCACGCGCGTCCACCTCGGGCTTCTCATTGCCCTCGTGGCCTTCATCGTGTACCACGTGGTGTTGACCAGGACACGGTGGGGGCTGGAAATCCGCGCCATGGGGGGCAACATGGAGGCCGCCCGCCGGAGCGGCATCGCCATCGGCAGGTACGTGCTCGTGTTGATGTTCATCGGCGGCGGCCTGGCTGGTCTCGCCGGAGTGGGGGAGGTGTCGGCGATCCAGGGGCGGCTGCGACCGAGTCTGTCCCCAGGCTATGGCTACACGGGGTTTCTCATCAGCTGGATTGCCGGGGGCAACCCGTACGGCATCGTGGCGTCGGCGTTGCTGATGGCCGTGATCACCGCCGGGGGCGATGTCCTGCAGATGGCACATCGCCTCCCAGGCTCCGTGGTGAACATCCTGATGGCCTTGATGCTGTTTGTCGTGCTGGCCAGGAGGAGGGTGCCGTGAGCGTTCCCTTCGTCGAGAGTGTCTTGCTGGGGGCGATCCTCTCAGGAATGCCCGTACTCTACGCCGCGCTGGGTGAGGTGATCGTGGAGCGGGCCGGCGTTGTGAATCTGGGCCTGGAAGGCGTCATGTTGATGGGGGCGGTGACCAGTTTCGCGTCCACCGTGCGCACGGGCAGCGCCGCGCTGGGTGTCCTGGCCGGGGCGACCGCGGGCGGGCTCTTCAACCTGATCCTAGCCCTGCTTGTGGTCACCCGGCAGGCCAATCAACTCGCCAGCGGACTGGCCTTGATGTTTTTCGGCGCAGGCGTCAGCGCGCTGCTCGGCGCTCCGTACATCGGCAGTCGCATCGCGGGATTGAACCCCCTCCAGATCCCGGGACTGGCCCACCTGCCCTACCTGGGTCCGTTGTTCAGATCGGACATCCTCGCGTACCTGGCAATCCCGGCGGCAGCACTGGTATGGTGGGGACTGTTCCGGACGCGGTGGGGTCTGAGCCTACGGGCCGTGGGGGAGAATCCCGCAGCGGCGTATGCGGCAGGGTACAGCCCGCCGGCCATCCAATACCAGGCGCTCTTCCTCGCAGGGCTGTTTGGCGGCATCGCCGGCGCAGATCTCTCGATCGGGATCGTGAAGACCTGGGCGGAATGGATGACCGCCGGGCGTGGTTTCATCGCTGTGGCGTTGGTGATCTTCTCGCGATGGCATCCGCTGCGGATCGTGTGGGGGGCGGTGCTGTTCGGCGGAGCCGTGGCGCTGCAACTGCAGTTTCAGGCGCGTGGCGCGCCGGTCTCCCCGTTCCTGCTGGATACGCTTCCGTACCTCCTGAGCCTCGGGGTGCTGCTGGTCTGGGCGGGTGGACGGCGTCACGCGGCTCCGGCGAGTCTGGGACGGGTATTCGAAGGGACGAAGTGAGTGGAGAGCACTCGAATCGATTCAGAAGGGGGTGGATGACATGAGGCAGAGAGGACCGCATCCGCTGCGGGTGCTGCTCGTCCTGGTGACCAGCCTGATGCTGGTGGTGATCACGATGGGTGGAGCCGCGCGGCAGGCGAATGCCGCGCCTCCGGCGCTGATCGTCGGGATCCTGCACATCGGCTCCGTCACCGACGGGGGGTACAATCAGGCGCACGCGGAAGGCGTCCGGTACATGCAGAAGATGCTCCCCGGCATCGAGGTGATAGAAGTCGAGAACGTTCCGGAGAGCGCGGACGCTGAGCGCGTGATGGAGACCATGATCCAGCGCGGCGCCAAGCTCATTATTGCCGCGAGTTTCGGCTATCTCGACCCGGCGTTGAATGTGGCGAAGCGGCACCCCGACGTGAAGTTTGAGCATCCCAGCGGTTACAAACTCGCTCCAAACCTGGGCACGTACTGGGCCAACACCCAAGACGGCTTCTATCTGATGGGGATGGCCGCCGGCAAGATGACCAAGACCCACAAGGCCGGCTTCGTGGTCGCGCTGCCTGTCAGCTTCTTCCTCGCGAATGTCAACGCATTCCATTTGGGCGCGCGCTCTGTGGATCCGCAGTTTGAGACCCGCGTGGTCTTCACAGGGACATTCCTGGATCCGGGGAAGGAGGCGACGGCGACCAACGCGCTGCTGGACCAGGGCGCGGACGTGATGGCCATGATCGTGGACTCCCCCATTACCGTGGTGCAGGTTGCTGAGCGCCAGGGAGCGTATTCGGTCGGCTACCACTACGTGGGAGTGCAGAAATTCGCGCCCAAGGGGTGGATCAGCGGTCTCGCCTTCAACTGGGGTCCCCTCTACGTCCGGTTTGCCAGGGCGGTCATGGACGGGACCTGGAGGAGCGAAGCAATCTACGGGAACGTGGCCAGCGACTACCTGGTCATCGCGCCCTTCGGTCCCGCTGTTCCGGCGTCCGTCGTCCGGCAGGTCAGCGCCAGCAAACAGGCGATGATCAACGGGCAGTTGCGCGTATTTATGGGGCCCATCAAGGACAACCACGGGAACCTGCGAGTGGCAGAAGGACAGGTGCTCACCGACCAGGATTACGGGAAGATGGACTGGCTGGCAGAGGGCGTCATTGGCCAGCCGCGGTAAGACCTCACGATGGCGTCGCCGATGAGGGAACGCATCGAGGCCGCCAATGCCCAGGCGGTCGGTCGGATCACGTCCGCTGACCCGGTCTTGATCGACATCGCCCCGGCCGGTGAGGTGATTCCGGGTCTGGTCGGCCGGATGATCCTTCACTCCGGGCCTCCGGTCGGCTGGTCGCGGATGTGCGGGGCGCAGCGTGGCGCCTGCATCGGCATGGTCCTCTTCGAAGGGTGGGCCAAAAACCCGGCGGAGGCGGAGCAGCTGCTGGCGAGCGGGGCGATTACGCTTGAGCCCAACCACCACCATCAGGCGGTGGGGCCCATGGCGGGGACCATTACCAGATCGCTGCCGGTGTTTGTGGTGAAGGACACCGCGTCTGGCTCCCGCGCGTGTTGCCGCCAGGTGGAGGGCCGCCAGCAGTTCGGCGACTACAGCGACGAGGCTCTGGACGGACTTCGGCGATGGCGTGATATCTGGGCACCGTCGCTGAGGCAGGGGATTCAGCAGAAAGGTGGGGTGACGCTGCGGCCCATCATCGCCAAGGCGTTGCAGATGGGTGATGAGTTACACAACCGTCCGGTGGCAGCGACAACGTTGTTCGCCGACGTCATGGCGCTCGCCATGGTTGAGGCCGGGGTCTCGAAGAACAACCTGCTGGCGACGCTGGCGCACCTGACGTACAATGAGTTCTTCTTCCTCGGTCTTTCGATGGCATCCGCCAAGGCGTGTAGCGACGCCGCCGCGGGGATTGCATACAGCACTGTCGTCACCGCGATGGCCCGCAACGGGACCGAATTTGGCATCAGGGTGAGCGGCCTGGGGGACGAATGGTACACGGCGCCGGCCCCACGAATTGATGGTCTGTATCTCACCGGCTACTCCGCCGACGATGCCGGACTGGACATGGGAGATTCCGCCATCACTGAGACCGTAGGATGGGGCGGGTTCGTGCTCGGCGGAGCTCCAGGGATCCTGAGCCTGATCGGCGGGACGAGCGAGCAGGCGATGCAGATCAGCCGGGACATGGGGGAGATCACGGTCGCGACCCATCCCACGTACCGCATTCCGGCCCTGGGATTTGTGGGGGCGCCGGTGGGCATCGACATCGTGAAGGTCATGCGCTCCGGGATCGTCCCCGTGATCGACACGGCCATCGCCCACAAAGATCCCGGCTATCCGAAAATCGGCGCGGGTATGGTGCGCGCGCCGAGCGAGTGTTTTGAGAAAGCCTTGCAGGCCTATGCCCGCAGATATGGGCTCTCCTAGTCTATGAAGAAGAGCGGCATCCTGAATGCTGAGTTGATGCGGGTGATCGCATCGATGGGCCATACCGACCTGCTGGTCATCGCCGATAGCGGGCTCCCCATCCCCGCCTCGGTCCCCCGGATCGACCTGGCGCTGGTTGCGGGCGTCCCGTCGTTCCTGCAGGTGCTGCAGGCCGTGCTGGCTGAGCTGCAGGTGGAGGCCGCTACGGTCGCAGAGGAGATGCGACAGCGCAGCCCCGCTCTCTATCAGGCGGCGCGCCACCTGCTGGGCGCAACCCCGCTGCAACACATCGCGCACGAGGAATTTAAGGCACTGCTGCCGCGGGTGCGGGGTGTCGTGCGTACCGGCGAGCAGACCCCCTACGCGAACATCATCCTGCAGAGTGGAGTGAC
>Ga0209806_1000033_pt1 | contig 67736 bp, 57 predicted proteins | sample GraSoiAngelo_152_FD_186166 | JGI IMG/M metagenome (GOLD analysis project Ga0209806, IMG submission 186166) | Grasslands soil microbial communities from the Angelo Coastal Reserve, California, USA - 14_1009_12_30cm (SPAdes) (version 2) | ecosystem: Environmental > Terrestrial > Soil > Grasslands ... | reverse complement strand
GGGCAGCTACCTCTACACGGTCTGGGCCCGCGATTCGAGCAGCCCCGGTACCTCGTGCGGCAGCCTCGGTTGCGAGGACGCCTACTTCCCGGGCACCGCCTACAACTTGTCCTGACACCGTCCAACCAGGCGGCGCACAAATTTCGGGCGCAAATGCGTTTGTTATCCTCTGTTCGCTTGTGACGTCCCCCCGAACCAGTGTCTCGGCGGTCGTGCCGGCCTACAACAGCGAGCTCTCCCTGCCTGAGCTGGTCCGCAGGCTGCAGCCAGTGCTCGACGCGGCCGCGACGGACTACGAGCTGATCATCGTCGACGACGGCAGCCGCGACGGCACATGGCGAGTCATCGAGGACCTCTCGCGCGATCACGGCTGGGTGAGAGGCGTGCACCTGATGCGCAACTACGGCCAGCACAACGCGCTGCTTTGCGGCATCCGCCTTGCGCGCCATGAGCTCATCGTCACCATCGACGACGATCTTCAGCATCCCCCGGAGGAGATCCCGAAGCTGCTGGAAAAGCTAACCGCGGACAAGGACGTCGTCTATGGGACGCCGGCACAGGAAACGCACGGGCTCTGGCGCGACCTTGCCAGCCAGGTGACGAAGATCGCCCTCCAGTCGGCCATGGGCGCCCCAATCGCTCGCAAGGCGGGGCCTTTCAAAGTGTTCCGCACCAGGATCCGCGACGCGTTCGCCGCCTACGACGGGCCGTACGTGTCGATTGACGTGCTGTTGACGTGGGGTACCACCCGGTTCGATGCCGTAGAGGTCCGCCACGCACCGCGCACCCTGGGCACCTCCAACTACACGTTTCGCAAGCTGGTGGTGCACGCGCTCAACATGATCACCGGTTTCAGCACATGGCCTCTGCAGCTTTCCAGCCTCATTGGATTTTTGTTCACGGTGATCGGAACCTTCGCCCTGCTGTTCGTTGTCGTTCGTTACCTGATCCAGGGCGGCACTGTTCCAGGATTCTCGTTCCTCGCCGCGATGGTCGCGATCTTCTCCGGTGCGCAGCTCTTCTCGCTGGGCATCATGGGGGAATACCTGGCGCGCATGCATGCTCGGTCGATGCAGCACCCCACGTACTCGGTGCTCGAGATGACGCCGCCCACCCAACGCCACGCACAAGAGCCGCCGGTGGTGGGAGCGTCGCGCCGCCGCAGCTGAGCTAAAGAGGGACGCCCACCCCGAAGACGTACCGGTGGTAGTACGCGAAGACCTCCCAATGCGCGATATCGAACCTGGCGGCCATCGATTGCCGCAACGTCGCAACCAGACGCGGGTGCGCGCCGCGGTCGAAGCGCCACAGCGCGCGGCTGCGCCAGCGCTCGGGAGCCCGAACCGCGTCGATGAACAGCATGCGGCCGCCTGGCTTCAGCACCCGTGCGCTCTCTTGAAACAAGGGCGGGACCTGAGCGTCCCTCAAATGGTGGGTGACGTTCTTGCACACCACCACATCCACGCTGCCCGTGCGAACCGGGAGGTGCGTGGCGTCGCCGCGCAGGGCCACGCCTGGGCGGTCCTTGCGCCTGAAGCCGGCGAGCTTGACAGGATCGATGTCCATGCACACGTACGTCGCGCCGGCCGGCCACAGCGAGGGCGGCAGGCCGGTGCCTCCCCCAACGTCCAGGATGGTAGGACGCGCCGGCGTTTCGCCCAGGTTCGCCGCCAGGCGACGGTCGAGGTGGGGGCTGACGCCAACCACGAGCTGAACGGTGTCGTAAATGGTGGGATTCGAGACCACACGGTGAAGGATGTCGGTCAGCATCGGTCCCTGTTCACAAAACCGATCAGCCTCAACTTCTGTGTTCGATTCGTCCTCTGAATCACGATCACGGCAAGCCCCAGCGTAGCCGCCCTTCTCGCATCGCCTCCTGCACATCCGCCCCGATGGCTCGAAAACCTGGCCCGCAAAGAGTCGGGTAAGCTCGCCGCATTGACGACGGACCCATCAAACGTTGGGCGCTGGCCTGGCCTTCGAGTCATCGTCGGATGCTCGTCAATCGCGGCCATTGCGGTCGCCGTCGATACTTACTTCAGCGCCCAGGAGGGCTACCTCGCACGGGCTCCCGATTACGAGGGGATCGGGTATCTGCGGTTTGCGCGCACGGCCTACGTATTGCTTCGCCAGCTTCACGTGCGGAGGGCGCTCACCGAGATGAACAGCATCGCCCCGCTGTGGACCTATCTGCAAACGCTCCAGTACTTCATCATCGGCGATGGCACGTGGCAGGCGTTCACGGTCAGGTTCTGGCCGGTCGCCCTTCTCCTGATCCTCGTTTACTGGATTGTTCGCGCCCGCGCAAGTCGCGCGATGGCGATGGCCGCGGTCGCTCTTACCGCGCTTCTACCCATGGTGAGCGCCGGTGTTCGATCGAGCTCTTGGGAATTCCTGAGCGGACGGGCGGACTACTTCGAAGATTGGGGCCTGGACGACCTCCGGCCCGATTTTCTCGCTGCCGTGCTGATTCTGTGGTCGCTTGCATCACTCGCCGAGCACCATCGGACTCGACGCCGGTCGGCCTACCTGGTGTCGGCCGCATTCACCGCCGCCGCGGTGCTCACCAAACCGTCCACGGCACCTTTCAATCTGACCGCATGGGCGTTGGTGCTCGGCCTCATCTGGTTGTGGCGCCGGGACGCGGCAACTTTGCGAATGTCGGCGCTCGCCGTAGGTTTTCTGGCCCTATTGCTCGCGCCATGGGCGATCGCGGGCGGCGGAGCCGTGGCGGCGATCACTCGACTCTACGGAGCCGCCGTGACCTACCGAGGCGCATATTCCGCGGGCGGGGATCTCTTTTACAGGTTCACGTATTACCTGATTCGACTTCCCAGCCAGCTGGGCCAGGTCGAGTTGGCGCTCGTCATCGTTGGATCGCTGTTACTGATCGTCATGCTCCGCCGACACCTCGATCGGGCCGAATTGATATACGCCGGGCTCGCGGCGTTCTTCTACGCAGCTTTCTCCGCACCGGCGAACAAGGACCCGAACATCGGCGAATGGATCTCCCTGTCGCTCTGGATCTTCTTCCTTGCCGGTGCATCGCGCTACCTGTCAGCCAGGTGGCCAGTGAAGGTCGAACGCGCCTCGCCTGCGTTGCTCGCCGCCGTCGGCCTGTACGCCTTGTTGGCCTATTCGCTCGGTCTGGTCGCGCTCGCGAACTGGCCGGCCAACGAGTCGAGCACCAACACGCAGCTGCGGACCGTAACCACTCAGCTTGCCCAGGAGTTGGGTCGCCACGTCGGAGTCGACGGTTGCTTCACTTACACGCCCGGCCCAGGGTGGCCGGCTTCAATTCAATATCTGTTGATGGACTCCAACGGAAAGACCCCTGCAAGCACATCGATCGACGTTGACCCGACCACAACGAGCGTCGACGACTATTTGCTTGCCGCAAGACAGTGCGCGGCGTTCATCGTCTACAGAGAGGACATCGCTCAGGTGGCGCAGGTGTTCTTCGCGCCGGCGATTCGGCAGCCATATCTCCGGGCGCTGGCGGAGTGGGTGCGACGTCCCGACAGCGGGTATGTCCTCGATCGAACATGGTCTTTTGCCGATCTCGCTCCGCGCGGCCCGCATACGCTCGGCCGCTACCAGGGCGTGTCCCTGACCGTGGACCTCTACCTCCGCACCGCCACGGCGGCTTGACTCAGCTTCGCAAGAACGTAAGATTCGCCTCCTGGCCGTGGGACTGGCTCTCTTCCCGCCCCAGGCGGAAGCCCTTAGACTCCATGAAATCCACGATCACGGACTTCCCTGGTGCACCCTCATATTGCCTGTACGGAGCCGTCGTCGCCTCGAGCTGCACCCTGGCGATGTCATTGAGCCGGTCGCCGGCGGAGCGGACCACCTCGAGATCGAGACCCTGCGCGTCGACTTTCAAAAAGTCCACGTTCTCGAGGCCCAACGCGGTCATGAACGTGTCCAGCCGCATCGTCGGCACCAAGACCGAGCCGATGACCTCGAAATGCGCCTCCGTGACCCAGCTCTTCACTCCATCCGCGTCAGCCGGGAGCAGCGAGCTGGACTGCTCGTACGCGTTCAGGTTCAGCTCGGCGCTCCCATCGCGCTCCGCGACCGCGATCGGCAGGACCACGTAGTTGCGCAGCTTGCCCATTACTCGGGCCGCTGCGCGAAGATTGGGCTCAAATGCGTAGACGAGCAGGCTCGGATCAGCAGCGGCGTAGGGAAATGTTGATTCACCTTCATGGGCGCCGACGTCGATCCACACACGTCGGTAGTTGCGTTTGCGGGCTGCTCTCCCGAACGTTTCAGCGAGGGCACGACGGCGAAGCTTGCGAACGAATGTAGAAGCCTCGGACAAGAGTCCTGACGAGGTTGTGTCACCAGTCCTCACGATTTTCTCCGCACCCAAGGCCTTTCGCGGCCACGTGGGCATTATCCAAGACAATGCCATCCGGAGCTGGTCGCGGCTGCGACCCGCGCCGAAGATCATCCTGTTCGGCGCCGAGTCGGAGACGGGCGACGTTGCTCAACGCGTGCAGGTCGACCTGGTGCCGGACGTCGCGCAGAACACCCACGGCACACCGCTGTTGTCGGACATGTTCAGCCGCGCGAACAGCATGGCCGCCGGCGATGTGCTCGCCTTTGTGAGCGCCGACATCATCCTTGGCCAGAGCTTGATCGAAGCCACGCGCATCGTCGCGTCGTGGTCGAACAACTTCCTGCTCGTCGCGCAGCGTCGAGACGTGGACGTGCGCGAATCGCTCGACTTCGACGCGGGCCCGGACACCGCCCTCGGCGGGATCTCCGCCAGGGGACGACTCCATTCCCCGGGCGCGATCGACCTCTTCGTCTACCGGCGCGGCCAGTACGCGGGAATGCCGCCATTCGCGATCGGCCGGACGGCGTACGACAACTGGCTCCTGTGGAACACGATGGATTCAGGCATTCCGCTGGTCGACGCGACCGACTATGTGACGCTGCTGCACCAGAATCACGACTACCTGCACGCGCCCACGGTCGACGTCTGGAACGGCAAAGAGGCGCGCGAGAACAGGCAATGGATCAAGCACTGGACCAACTACTACACGATCGTGAATGCGAACTGGAAGCTCACCGCTGACGGCCGCGTGGTGCCGGCGACCGCGTGGAAATACAGGACTGCCCGGCCGCGGCAGGCGCTGAGCCATGCCCTTCGCTCCACGCGCCGCCTCCGCACCCGCCTCAAGACCTGGCGGTCCGCGCTCCGGTACGGGTCCTGAGCATGCTCACGGTGGTGGCCGCGTCGCGCAATGACGGTCACGGCCTGAACCTCGTGCCTCGCATGCAGACGTTCGTCGACGGCCTCGCCGACCAGGTGGAGCGCCTCGGCGGCGAGGTCGAGCTCATCCTCGTCGATTGGAACCCGCCGGCCGACCGGCCGCCGCTGTCAGAGGTGCTGACCGCACGAGAAGTCGACGGCTTCATCGCACGGGCGGTGACGGTGCCACGCGAGGTCCACGCCAGGCTCTCGGGCGCGGGCAAGCTCAGCTTCTTCCAGATGATCGCCAAGAACGTCGGGATCAGGCGCGCCGACGGTGACGCGGTGCTCGCGACCAACATCGACATCCTGCTCTCCGACGACCTGTACCGCGCGAGCACACGACCGCTGCAGGATCGCGCCGTGTATCGAGCCGATCGCTACGACATCCCCTTCGATCCGGATGTCACCACCGATCCCGAGGCGCTGCGCCGCAGCGAACCGATAAGGGTCAACAAGAAGACGGGGATCTACTACACCCACGCGGGCGATGCGCAGCGCTATGTCCGGGGTGGCGCGGCGCTGTCAAAGCTCGCGCTCGCGAATCCAATCACGTTCCTCGAGCGCATGCTCCGCCCCGCTCCGAAGGGCACTTCGCAACTCACACGGTACCGGAGGGCCTTCATCTCGATCTTCCTCTTGCCCCGCCTCCATCTCAACGCGTGCGGCGATTTCACCTTGATGACGCGGCGCGCCTGGGACGAGCTGAAGGGATATCCCGAGTGGGAGATGTTCAGCTGGAACCTCGACAGCGTCCTGCTCTACCAGGCCGCCGCCGCTGGATACGCGTTCAACGAGCTCTCCGACCCGGCGTACCACCTCGAGCACTCGTCGGGTTTCTCCCTCGAGTCGCAGCAGGCGCTGTTCGACCGCTTGAGCCATGAAGGCATACCCGTCCTCACGGACCCGGCCGCGCTGGAGGTCAACCACATGATCTGGAAAGGTCGCCGGCGCGGCGAGTGGCGGCTCAACCTCGACGGGTGGGGCATGCCGGAGCGCACCCTTCCCGAAGCGAGGCTGGGCGCCTCGCGGCGGTCCGCGTACCGCGGCGCCTAGGCCGCACCGAATGCAGGAACCGATCGCGGTCGCCGACGGTCCACTGTGGCGCGTCGCGCGCCACCTGGGCGTGTACAGCGTCGGATCGGCAATCTCGCTGGTCTGCTCGTTTTCCCTTCTGCCGGTCTACGCCACGCAGTTCTCGCCTCGGCAGTTCGGCGTCGCCGCAACCGGACAGGTGATCGCCCTCGCCGCCACGGTCGTGGCGCGCCTGGGGCTCAACAGCGGGATGTTCCGTTTTCTCGCCGAGTACAACGCGGCGGGCGAGGCGGACTCTGCCGACAGAGCCGTGACGACGTCGATGACGACCGCGTTCGTGAGCTCCCTGTTCGTGACCGTCGTCATGCTGGCCGGCTGGGCCGTCTTCGGGCGCGGGACGTCGACCGACATCCAGCTCAGCGGGACGCTCATCGCTCTCAACGTCGTCCTGTCCGCACCGCGCGAGATGGCCGAGTTCGCGGTGCGAGCCAAGCAGCAGTCTCGCTCATATGTGATCTTCACCTCGACCACGACGGTCCTCACCACTGCGCTCACCGCCGGACTCGCGATCTTCTTTCACGCCGGCGCCGTGGCGGTTTTCGCCAGCGCGGTCATCGCGAACGCATTGATGAGCGCCGTTGGGATCTGGCTTGTGAGGCAGCATCTCAAGCTCGATGCCTTCTCCAGGACTGAGCTCCGCCAGGCCCTGAGATTCGGCATCCCCGGCGTGCCCGCGCTTCTGGCCGACTGGATCATGCAGTTCTCGGACCGGCTGTTCATCACCAGGTTCGCGAGCCTCGCCCAGGCGGGCGTCTACAGCCTCGGCTATCGCATCGGGCTGATCGAGCAGCAGGTCCTGGGCACGGCGACGTCGGCCGCGTGGGACCCGTTCGTTCTGAGCGAGTACCGCAACCCGGACGGAACCAGGACCATCGGCAGGGTCGCCACGTATTTCGCCATGATCGGGATGGCCCTTGTCGTTTTCATCTCGGCGTCCGCGCCAGTCTTGCTGACGATCATCCATGCCCGCCAGGAGTATTTCGCCGCAACTTCAGTGGTCTTCCTGATCGCCTTCGCCAACTTCTTCGCCACGCTGCAGCACATGCTCAGTGCGCCGACAGCGATCCGGCTTCGCCCGGAGCTCGGCACCATGTACCGAGGGGTGGGGGCCGCGGTGAACATCGCCCTGAACTTCGCGCTGATCCCAACCTTCGGCATGCTCGGCGCGGCCTGGTCGACGGTCGCGACCTACGTGATCACGGCGCTGATCACGCTGGTGGTGTCGCGCAGGGTGATGCGGATCGAGTACGAGTACCGCAAGCTGCTCCTCATCGTCGCCGGCGGAATCGGCGTCCAGCTCGTCATCACCCTTGCGCAGCGCTCCGGAATGTCGCCACTCACGGTGCTGAGCCCGCTCTGGTCGCTGGGGCTCCTCGGCGCGTGGCTCGTCGCGACGAATACGTTCTCGGTGGGAGAGGCGCGTTCGCTCGCCCGCCGCCTGCGCCAGGTGGTGGCGACGTGACGGCGCCGCTCCTGAGCGTCGTCGCGACCTCGCGCAACGACGACCACGGAGGAAACCTGCTGGCCCGCATGCAGCTCTTCATCGACGGGCTGGCGGAACAGGCGGAACGGTTCGCGGTGCCGATCGAGCTGATCGTCGTCGAGTGGAACCCGCCGGACGACCGACCGTCGCTTCATGATGCGCTGCGCTGGAACGAGTCGCCACATTTCCAGCCTCGGGTGATCACCGTCCCTCACAGCGTCCACGTGACAATGCCCAACGCCGACCGGCTGCCGATCTACCAGATGATCGCCAAGAACGTCGGCATCCGCCGGGCACTGGCGCCCTACGTGCTGGCGACGAACATCGACATCCTGCTGACGGACGCGCTATTCGTGTTCCTGCAGCACGGCCTTAAGCCGAACGCGATGTACCGCGCCGACCGCTACGACGTGGTCGCCCGACTCGATGGCCCAACGATTCCAACGCCGGCCGAGTGCCGGCTCCTTCCGCCGATTCGGGAACACCGGCTCGACGGCCTCCACTATCGCAACGGCGCGTCAAACCAGGTTTCGAGAAGGCGCATCGCACCAGCGGACCTCTCGCGGCTGGCGATGGGCGCCTGGTACCGGATGGTGCTGCCCCGGCTGCACACGAGCGGGTGCGGCGATTTCACCCTGACGAGCCGCGAAGCCTGGTCGGCGATCCGCGGCTACCCGGAGTGGCCCATCTTCTCGTGGCACATCGACGGCATCGTGCTGTACCAGGCCTACGCGCTCGGCGTCGAGATGGTCAACCTCCAGCCGCCGATGGCCGCCATCCACCTGGAGCACGGAACCGGGTCCGGGTGGACGCCTGAGGGAGCGCGGGCTCTCTTCACCCGCCTCGATGAGCAGGGCGTGCCCTACATGAGCACGAACGGCTATCGGCGCTGGGCCGCCAGGATCGTCCGGGCCGGGCGGAAGACGCAGCCGGTCAACGGGCCGGACTGGGGACTCGCTTCCGCCGACCTCCCGGTCTCAGGCTTCGAGCACCGCCAGGTCGGCTGACACGCCGGCGCCCTGGTCAGGCTCCGGCAACACCCCCGCGCGGCCGGGCCCAGATCAGGGTGTGCCAGCCGAGCCTGTGCTCGAACCACCTGAACAACGGCATCGGCATCCAGCGGAAGTACCACACCCACTCGTACTCGTATTTGACGTACCTGTCGATCTGGTACGGAAAGATGTGATCCTTGGCGAGCTTCACGACGTCATAGTCGTGCATCAGACGCCGAACCCCTTCGAACGAGTAGTAGTAGGTGACGGGGCTTCCGGTCTGCGCTTCCGAGTAGGTGCGCACCAGCTCGTCAGCCTTCCAGAACTGGCCCCTGCCGTACCCCAGGATGATCCAGAAGACCTTCCACGACCACTTCGAGTACAGCATGATCCGCAGCTCGGTGTCCGGCTTGCAGAATTGCTTGATCTGATCGAAGACGCGGTCGGGATGCGGCGTGTGATGAATCACTCCAAACGAGTAGATGAGGTCGTACTTCTCGACCGGCACGAACTCGCTGAGGTGCTCGGCATCACCGTGGAAGAACTTGGCCTTGAGCCCGAAGGTGTCGAACCGCTTCTTGCACAGGGCGATGCTCTCCTCGGAAAGGTCGACGACCGTGATATCGGCGCCTGCCCGCGCAAAGTTGATCGAGTCGGTCCCGATGCCGCATCCGATCTCGAGCACCTTCTTGCCGCGCCACCGTTCGAAATCGGCGAACGCCGGGATGTGCGGCTCAACGAAGTATTTGCGCTCTTCGACCTCGTCGAAGTACTCACGTGTGCCGACAGGTTTGGTCGAGTGGCGGATGTTGCACGGGCGGCGATTCCAGTACGCGCGAACCTGGTCGATGACCGAGGCGTTTTCCACGGCTGCAGACATCGCTTCAGGCCCTGGCGCGGGCCGGGTCCGACCACATGCCCGCCAACACCTTCGCCAGGCGCTGGTTGTCGTCGCCCAATCCAAGTCCGACGTAGTTGGGCCGGTCGCCCGCCTTCTTGCGGAGGATGCGCCAGGCGTCGATCACGAGAGTGGACTGCGGAATCGTGGCCATGTCGAGGTCGGCGTAGGCACGGTCGGGATTCATGATCACGATCACGTCCTTCTCCTTGATCGCCTCATCGACATTCGACGCGTAGATCACCTGGTCACCGAGCACCCCGCGCGCCGAATCCATCGCCATCGGGTCGTGGACCGTGACGCTGGCACCCGATCCGACCAGGCTCTTCGCCAGCAGAAAGCCGGCGCTCTCCTCGATCACGTTGCTGTCGGGCTTGTAGGACAGGCCCAGCACGGCCACGGAGCCCCCGTCAGGAACGTTCTCCAGCACGCGGGCCGCCAGGCGCTCGTTGGTCGATCCGTTGAACTGGTGGACCGCCTCGGCGAGCGACGCTCTCTGGCCGAGCTGCCGCGCCAGGTAGGCAAGGGCCTGGTTGTCGCGAGGAAAGCACGGGCCGCCATACGCCACCGCACCCTTGAGGTAGCGCCGTCCGATGCGGGTGTCGAGCCCGAGCGCGGCCGTGACGGTGTCGACGTCGCCACCTGGCAGCTGCTCGCTCAGGGCCGCGACCATGTTGGCGAACGAGATCCTCATCGTCACGTAGGCGTTGACCGAGATCTTGGTCAGCTCGGCGTTGACCAGGCTCATTCGCGCGACCGCCGGCTCGTTGTCGCAGACCTCCGTGTAGATGGCGGCCAGCTGGTCGCCGGAGCGCTCGTCGAACTCGCCGATCAGGAGAAACTCGGGGTTGAGAAAGTCGCGGATGACCTGGCCCAGCGCGATGAACTCCGGGCTGTAACAGACGCCGAAGTCATCGCCGCAGCGTTTGCCAGACTCCTGCTCGAGGACGCGAATCATCCCGTACTCGGTCGACCCCGGCAGGACCGTGCTCGTCAGCACGACCAGGTGGTATTCCGACTTCTTGCGCAATGCGCGGCCTATCGAGCGGGCCGCTTCGAGCACGTAGCTGATCGAAAAGCCGCCCTCGTCCGTGCTCGGAGTCGGAACGACGATGAAGGTCGCCTCGGACGACTGCACCGCGTCGTTGATGTCCTGCGTCGCCCGTAGCCGTGGGTGCGCCCGGGCCATCATCTCTTCCAGCCCCGGCTCGATGACCGGCGACTTGCCTTTGTTGACGACGTCGACCGTGCGCGCCGAAACGTCCGCGCCGACCACGGAGAAGCCTTTGTCGGCGAAGCAGGCCGCGATGACGGCGCCGAGCTTGCCAAGGCCGATGACCGAGACGGGTCGTTTCTTTGTCATGACCGCTTGCCCGACGCCTTGGCGGCGCCGGCCGGCTCCGGCTTGCTCTCGCCGCGCTCGGTGAGCATGCGGCCGAAGTAGCCGCGGACGACCTCCGGTTCCTTGGTCGAGAAGTACCAGTCGATCGTGCGGTGCAGCCCGTCGAAGAACTTCATCTGAGGGCTCCAGCCGATCAGGTCCTTCGCGCGCTGGTTGCTCGCCACCCGGTTCAAGGGGCCGGTCGGCATGTTGGTCAGGAACTTGATGTCCGCCTTCTTGTTCGTGTAACGCAGCACTTCGTGAACGGCATCGATGACTCGCGTCCGCTCCATCGTGCCGAGGTTGATGGGGGTGCCGTCGACCACGTCGCTCTCGGCCGCGGCGACCATGCCATCGGCGATGTCGCCGACATAGGTCCAGTTGCGGATCTGCGTCCCGTCGCCCCACACCTCGAACGGGTTCTGGTCGATGAACGCCCTGGCGATCATCGCGATCACCGCGTGGTTTTCCACACCGCGCTCGCCGTAGACCGTGAACAGCCGGCACGAGACGGACCGCAGCCCGATCTGCCGGTGCCACGACTGGAGCGCCAGCTCGCCCATGAGCTTGGCCCAGCCGTACATGTGGTCCGAGTCGTAGGGGGGACCGACCATCTCCTCGGTCAGGTAGAGCTCCTTGGAGATGTCCTGCTGGATGTAGTTCGGGTAGACGCAGCCCGACGACGCGAACACGAACTTGTCGACGTTCGCGTCGATCGCAGACTTCACCATCAGTCCGTCCATGACGAGGTTGCGACCGCATTCGGCGTCGTGCATCTCGACGTAGCCGCGCCCGCCGTGGATCGCGGCGAGGTGGAACACGTAGTCGATGCCGCGGCAGGCCTCATCCGTTGCGCCCGGCGCCAGGAGGTCGGCGCGCACGAGCTCGACGACGCCGCTGTCGATGTGCCCCTTGATGTTGTCGACGGTGCCGCTCGACAGGTCGTCCACCACGCGAACGTGCCGCGCGCCGCGCTCGACCAGGCGGTCGACGACGTGCGAGCCAATGAATGAAGCGCCGCCCGTGACCAGCACGCTCTTGCCGGACCAGTCGAAGGAACGAGTGCCGTGTTGATTCTTGTTTTGAGTCAAATGCCTAAGCTCCGGGTTTGGATTTTTGGATGTCCTCGTGTTGCACGCCCCTCTCCCCTCATCCCTCTCCCCTGGGGGGAGAGGGTGCCTTACCTCTATTCATGAACGCAAGAGCGAGACCGGCCGCGGTGGCGAGCTCGCTGATCTCGCCGTTCCAGAGCGCGCCGGAGGCCTCCTCGGGGGTCAGCAGCTGAACCGTGGCCTCCGCAAGATCGTCCGACGTCGGCTCCGCGACACGTGTGGCGCCCGTCGCCAGGAAGACATGCTCGGTGCCACAGCGACGGTTGCCGTCCACCACGAAGCTCCCGAGGTCTGACCAGCTCTTCGCAACATAGCCCGTCTCTTCGAGCAGCTCGCGCTTCGCCGCCTCGCTTGGACTCTCGTCACCTTCGATGAAGCCGGATGGCAGCGACCTCGTGATCCGGCGAGGACCATGGCGATAGTGTCGCACCATGATCACGTGGCCGTCTTCTGTGAGCGGCGCGACCACGACGAAATCACGCAGGCGGATCGTGTAGAAATCGTTGACCATCCGGCCGCCCGGCAGCCGGATGTGCTCCTCGAAGACCTCGAGCCACGGCTCGCGCCTGAGGATGCTCGTGGAGGATTCGACAACCCAGTCGCTCCCGTTCGCCGGGTCACCACTCCCGACCAGGGGAGCCGTTGGGCGCTTCATACCAAGGGCGTTATGTTACTTGGGGACGCCGCCGGGGCGCGCGCAGGGCGCATCACGCCGCCGGGCGCGCGCAGGGCGCACTACGCACTGATACCGTAGTCACCCAGCACTTGAATACGATCTCCAGGGTCGGAGTCGTCGGCCTCGGCACCATCGGCGCCCAGGAGCTTGCCCTCTGGCAGCGCGCCGGACTCCAACCGATCGGATACGACATCTCGGAAGCGCGCGCGCGCGTGCCCGGCGGCTCGACGCGGGTCGAAGATCTCGACCCCGCGGACGCACTGGTTCTCTGCTTGCCGAACCTCGCCCCCTCCGGCGAGAACAGCATGGCCGCATTCGACCATTTCATCGACATGGCCCAGCGGCTCAGCCCGAGGGAGCGACTGGTGGTGATCGCCAGCACGGTCCCCATCGGTTTCACGCGTCACCTGGCCGAGCGATTGGGCCATCACGGACGGGTCGTTTCGCACGCACCGGAGCGCTTCGATCCGGGTAGGGGCACCGAGCTGGGCGAGATCCCGCGCGTCGTCGGAGCGCTGACCGAACAGGCGCTGGACGCTACGCTCGCGCTCTACGCCAGGGCGAAGGTTCCGACGCACCGTGTCGAGCCGGTCGAGGTCGCCGAAGCGTCCAAGCTGCTCGAGAACTCCTTCCGCCTGGTCAACATCTCGTTCATCAACGAGTTCGCCGAGCTGTGCCGGCGGATGGGCATCGTCGCCGCCGACGTGATCGACGCCGCGGCCACCAAACCTTTCGCGTTCATGGCCCACCAGCCCGGTGTGGGCGCGGGCGGAACCTGCATCCCGACCATGCCGCGTTACCTGCTTGACGCGGCCAGGCAGAACGGGATCGAGATGCCAATCCTGCGCGATGCGGTCGACGGCAACGAGCAGGTCGTCAATCGCGTCGCCGAACATGTGCAGCAGATGCTGTCCACTGGCGAAAACCGGCGAGCCCGCGTGCTTGTCGTCGGGGCGACGTACAAGCCCAACTACCCTGACGCCCGCGCCTCCGCGGCGGTCGCATTCGCGCGCGGCCTTGCCCGCCGGCACGACGTCGTCGTCTACGACCCGATCGTGGACCGAGATGGCTTTCCGGACGAGCTCCCGCTCGTGCGCGAGCTGCCGCAGGGCGAGCGGTTCGACGCCGTCGTCATCGCGCTCAAGCACCGGGACACCGACATCGCGGCGCTCCGACAGATGAGCCCGATCCTGATGGACCTCGTGCGTGGCGCCGTCGAGGCGACGGAATCCATCTCGAGCCGAAACCGGTAGGAGAGTCCGCGCCATGCGGATCTGGATCGTCAACCACTACGCCGACCCGCCGGACGGCCTCGCCACGCGAAGCTTCGACATCGCGAGGCGGATGGTCGAGAAGGGCCATCCCACCACCATCTTCGTGTGCGCCTTCAGCCACTACCACCTGAGCCCACTGCGCAGGCTCGGATGGCGCCTCTGGCGAAGAGAAGACATCGACGGCGTCCTTTTCATATGGATCGCCGGCAACGCCTACCGGGGCAACGACTGGCGGCGGATGCTGAACATGGTGCTCTTCAGCTGGCTCGCCTTCTTCGCTGGCTTGATGCGCCGCGAGCGTCCCGACATCGTGGTCGGCGTCTCGGTGCATCCACTGGCCGCTCTGACCGGGTACTTCCTGGCGAGGATCAAGAAAGCCCGCTTCTTCTTCGAGGTGACGGATCTGTGGCCCCAGACCTTGATCGACTTCGGAAGGCTGCGGCCTGACGGACGTGCGGCGCGCGCCATGCGAACGCTCGAGCGATACCTGTTCAAAAGGGCCGAGCGAATCGTGATGCTGTGGCGCCACACCGACTCCTACGTCGAATCCCAGGGAGTGTCGCCGTCCAAGATCCTGTGGATTCCGCATGGGGTCGAGCTCGAGCGCTACGAGGAGCTCGCACCCTACGAAGGCGCGCCCGACCGTCCGTTCCGAATCATGTTTCTCGGCGGGTTCGTGGCCGCCAACTCGATCGACAGCATCCTCGACGTCGCGGCCGTTCTGCAGCGGCGCGGGCGCCATGACATCAAGTTCCTCATGGTGGGCGCGGGCCAGGAACGCGACGCGCTGATCGCCCGCGCGACCTCGATGAACCTGACCGACATGGAGTTTCGGCCCGCGGTGCCCAAGCGCGAGGTTGGCAGGACAATGGGAGAAGCCGATGCCTTCATCTACGGCCTGCGTGATCTCCCCCTCTACAGGTTCGGGATCAGCCTCAACAAGCTCACGGATTACCTCGCGTCGGGAAGGCCGATCATCTTCTTCGGCCGCTCCACCTACGATCCCGTCCAGGAGGCGAAGGCGGGCGTCAGCGTCCCACCCGGCGACCCGGAGATCCTGGCCGATGCGATCGAGCGCCTGGTCGCTTTGAGTCCAGGCGAGCGGATGGAGATGGGCGAACGCGGGCGCCGATACCTGCTCGAGCACCACGACATCCCCGGACTTGCGGTCCGGCTGCTGGAGGTCTTCGAGAAGGAACCGGTGCCGGCGTGAAAAGGCGCAACTACATCACGACGTTCGCGGCCGAGGCGGTCGTGATCGCCAGCTACCTTCTTGCCTTCCGGCTGGTGGCGGCCTTCGACGGCACCCAGGGCTTCGGCGAATACTCGCTCTCCCGCCGAACGCTCTCGCTCCTGATGCCGCTTGCCGTGCTGGGGGTCGACCTGGGGATCGCGCGCTACGTCGCTTACGCCGAGGCCGAGAAGTCCGGAAAGTCGCCCAGCTTCGCCGCCGCCTCCGTGATCGTGCTCGCCGCCGGGGTCGGTGTGGTCAGCGGCGTGCTGGTGGCGGCGTCAGGTTTCTGGAGCCAGGTCTTCTTCGGATCGCCGGCCTATTCGAGCCTCGTGCTTGCGCTTCCCCCACTTCTTGCCGGCGCGGGCCTGCACACGCTTGCCTTCGGGTACCTGCGAGGGCTCGATCGCATCCAGGAAGCCAACGTCCTGATGGCGATCAACATGGGCCTGCTTCCGCTGGCTGCGATCGTCGCGTTCCACGGCTCGGTTCTGGCCATCCTCGACGCGATGGGGATTGGCATGACGCTGGTCGCGGGCGCTGTCCTCGTTCGCCTTCCCCTCCGCTTCGCCGACCTCAAGGACAGGCTGCGCGTGCTGCTGCGTTTCGGCATCCCGCGCATGCCCGGCGACTTTTTCTCGCTGCTGCTGTTCGCGATGCCCGGCATCCTGGTCGCGCACTCCGCGGACATCCGCGTCGCCGGCATCGTCGCTTTCGGGGTTGCGGCCGTGAGCATGATCGGCTCGAGTCTCACGCCGGTCAGCTTCGTGCTGCTGCCGGTGGCCGCTCGACTGCTGGCCGCCGGCAAGGTGAGGCAGCTGCGCTCGGAGGTGGTCGACGTCGTGGGGATCACGCTCGCCGGCTCGCTGGTGCTTGTCGTGCTGCTGGAAGTGTTCGCCGGTCCGATCGTCGCCATCTACCTCGGCCCGAGCTTCAGCAGCGGCGTCGACGTCTTGAGATTGACCCTCATCGGGGCGCTGCCGTGGGCGGCTTACATCACGCTCCGAAGCGTGATCGACGCGCGCCACGTGACGCCGATCAACGCGCGCAACCTGGCCATCTCTTTCGTGTTCGCCGTGGCGCTGGCGTTCGGCCTGCAGCGCGTCGCGGATTCCACGACCGCCGCCGTGCTGTCGTTCGTGCTCGCGCTCTGGCTCCTCGCGGCACTGACCATGCTCGAGGCGAACCGGGTGGCCAACATCCTGGGCTACCCGATCGACACCAGCGTTCGAGGCCTGGTGCGTCTGGGCATGCTCGCCGCTTTGCCTGTGGTGATCGTGGTCAGCTCACCGCAACGTCCCGCACTCGCGCTGGTGATCTCGTTCGGCTACGTGGTCCTCGCATTGACGCAGCTGCGTTTCAGCCGGACCAACAAGCTGATGCTGGCCTACGTCGGCGCTGTCGCGCTGTGGATGACCATCTCGTGGCTGCGGACGAAATATCTCCTCCACCTCGACGACGCACAGCTGAGCTACGGAACCTCGAAGTACACCTACTTCGTCTTCATAGTTCTCCCGCTCGCCGCGGCGGTGGCGATGGTCGTCGACCGCGCGGAGGATGCATGGCCCATCGCCGCGGCTCAGCTTGCGATCGGCGCCGTGATCGGACTGATCACCGTCGCCCTGCTGGGCGACAAGATCCTCGGAGCAGATCGCTACTCCTGGCAGGGTGACCTCATCGCGCTCGCCACGTTGATCGCCGTGCAGCCCTGGCTGGTGAAAAACGTCTGGGCCTCCGGTGCGATCGGCGTGCTCGGGGTCGGCGGGATCATGTTCGCGGGAGCGCGCCAGTCGTTGGTTGCGTTTGGCCTGGCCCTGGTGCTTTCGGCCGCGTACTGGGCGTTGTCGAGGTACGTACGGGAAACGCGGGGCAAGCCGAGTGCCCTGCGCATCGCGGTTGCCAACCGGTACGTCGCGCTGCCCCTGGTCCTGCTCGTCCTGACCGGCGGCGCGATCGCGGTCACCTATCACTGGACTCCGACCAGCTACTGCTACTGCATCACCGATCGCCTGATCAGCCTCGAGGGCAATGCCGGCGACCGCGACAAGATGCTGTACCGGGCTGTCGGCCTGCTCGGGGAGGATCCGGTCCTTGGCAGCGGGCTCGGATCGTTCGCGGGCTCCGTGCCGATGTCCTTGAGCAAAGGCAACTTCTATCAGTACCCCCACAACGTGCCCCTCGAGGTGGCGTCCGAGACGGGATTGATCGGTTTCTTGCTTGTCTTCGGACCGCTGGTGTGGGGCTGGCTGTCCCTCTTGTGGGCGGGCATCCAGCGGGCATCGCCGGCGATCGCCGGCGTGATGATGATCGTGACCGTGTTCTTCACGGTCTCGAACCTGAGCGGCGACATTCCGAGCGATCGCGGGCTGTGGGTCTTCGGCGTCCTCGCCTTGAAGCTGGGCATCGACGCCATGGGGCTGCGCGTGACCGCGCCGAACAAGTCCCCCACCGGGATCGAGGTGGCGCCCGCATCCTGAGGCGTTTTACCAATGGGCTCTTGAGCAATTGAGCTCGTTTTCAAGGCGCCGGCTGCGATTCGACCTGGCGGGACGCTGGCCTCACACATGGCCAATGCACCCGGTTCGCGTCGTCATGCTTGCCGCCCTGCCGCTTGCGGTCCTGGCGGGCTCGCCGCAACGGGTGGGCCTCTCGGCGGTGATCGCGGCCACGTATATGGTCGCGGCGGTCATCACCAGCCGAGGCCGGCGCATCGACCGCGTGCTTGTCGCGTACGCCGGCCTGGTCGCGGCGTGGATGGCGCTTTCGTGGCTGCGCACGACATTCCTCCTGGACCTGCGGCCTGACCAGCTCAGTTATGCGAATTCGAAGACCGCCTACTTCGTCCTCATCGTGCTGCCGATGGCCGCGGCGGTGGCCCTGATGGTCGAGCGAGCAGAGGCCATATGGCCGGCGGCCATCATGCAGATCGCGATCGGCGCGGGCGTCGCCGCCCTGACGGTGGTCCTGATGGGCGAGCGATTTCTGGGTGCGCAGCGATATTCCTGGCAGGGAGACCTGGTTGCGCTCGGGACCGTGCTGGCGATCCAGCCATGGCCCATCCAGCGATTAAAAGCCTCCGCCATCCTCGGAGTGCTCGGCGTTTTCGGCATCGGGCTCGCAGGTTCCAGGCAAGCGGTCGCCGCGGCGATCGCGGCGATGCTCGTGTCAGCGGCTTTCTGGGGCGCGTCCCGATTTCACAGCGCTGCGCGGCATCGCTTGCGATTCGCATTGGCCGGTCGCTACGTGCTGCTGCCGCTGGCGCTTGTGGTGCTGCTCGTGGGCTACATCGCCATCACGTATGCGGGCGACCTCGGATTCCACCTGACCTGGGCCGGCATCGCGCGCGGCGGCGGCTCCACGAGCTGCAACTGCGTGTCGGACCGGCTGATCAGTCTCGAGGCCAGCCCCGGCGACCGCGACAAGTTGCTCCTGCGCGGCGTGCAGCTCTTCGCGTCGCACCCGATCCTCGGTGCCGGACTCGGTTCGTTCGCCGGAGTGATACCCGACTCGCTGCAACCCGGGCACTTCTATGAATACCCGCACAACGTGCTGCTCGAGGTCGCGTCGGAGACGGGCATCGTCGGCCTGCTGCTGGTCATGGGACCTCTCGCGATGGGTTGGGCGGCGCTGTTCTGGAAAGGCATACAGACTGCATCAGCATCGATCGCCGGCATCCTGATGTTCGTGGCCGTCTTCTTCACCGTGGCCAACCTGAGCGGCGACATCCCGAGCGAGCGCGGGCTCTGGATCTTCGGCATCGTGGCGTTCAAGCTCGGCGTTGACGCCGTCCGCGTCGGTAGGGAGCAGGAGGTCGTGCCCAAGGCGGCTTGAACCGAGGGCGGTTGGATCGAGGGGCCGATTTGCGACACTCTTACTGATGAGCTGGCTGGCCCGCAGGGCCCGCGCCTTCCTTCGCTACGGACCCGGCTTCGCGATCGAGGTCGCGATCTTCTGGGTCATGCTCGAGGCATTCCAGCAGCTGAACTACGGCGGCCGCATCATCACCGGCCCCCAGTCGCGCAGGATCCTCCTCCTCTCCGTGATCTTCGTCGTGCTCGCTCTCGGCGCCGCGGAGGCGCGGTTCGGCCTCTATCGCCGGATCTGGAAGGTGGCCGGAATTCACGATGCGATCGCGACCGGATTCGCGGTGATCGAAGCCTCGCTGCTGATCACTCTCGCCAACTGGGCACTGCCCGGCGACTACAGGGTCTTCCGCCTGGCTGTCCCGCTCCTCGCTGCGCCCGCGGCCCTGATGGGGATCGGGATCTTCCGCCTGCTGCCGCGATTGCTCTCCCGCTCGCGGGCCGAGGGGAGCCGGCTCCTGATCGTCGCCTCGTCCGCCTCTCACCCTGCCGTGAAGGAGCTGGTCCAGTCGCCGGGGCCGGAGTGGCAGGCGGTGGCCATCGTGAGCCTGGACCCACGGCAGCAGAACCACACCGTGCTCGGGGTGCCGGTGATCGGCCACTCCGACAACCTGGCCCACCTCCTGAAGGCGAGCGAGGCCGCCGGCGTGGCGTTCGTGCTCGACCGAGACTCGGAGCCGCGGGACAAGGAGATGTTCAACGTGAGCCTGCAGGCGGGGCTCCCGCTCTTCATCGTGCCCGGCGCCGACCACTGGTTCCGGCGCCACGGCGGCGCCCGGCTGCGCCAGCTGTCGGCGGACGACCTGGTCGGGCGGACGCATCGGGAGCTCGAGGTCGAGCAGGCGCGCGAGCAGGTGGCCGGCAAGACGGTGCTGGTGACCGGCGCCGCCGGCTCGATCGGTTCCGAGCTGAGCCGCCTCCTGTCCGGCCTCGCGCCGCAAAGGCTGGTGCTCCTCGACAACAACGAGAGCGGGCTGTTCGACATCGCCGAAGAGCTGCGCATGCGCATGTCGATCGAGGTCCGCGAGGCGCTGATCTCGATCACCGACCGCGAGCCCCTCCTGCAGCTGATGGCGGAGGAGCGGCCAGACGTCGTTTTCCACGCCGCCGCCTACAAGCACGTTCCGATGCTGGAGGCGTACCCGGCCCAGGCCGTGCTGACGAACGTGATCGGCACCTACAACACCATCCGGTGCGCCGAAGCAGCCGGGGTCAAGACCTTCGTATTGATCTCCACTGACAAGGCCGTTGCGCGTTATTCCGTTATGGGCTGCACCAAGCGCCTGTGCGAACAGATGATCCTGGGCCGCGAGGGCAGCATGGACTGCTGGGCGGTCAGGTTCGGCAACGTGGTCGGAAGCCGCGGCAGCGTCGTGCCCCTGTTCGAGCGGCAGATCGAGATGGGCGGCCCGGTGACGATCACGCACCAGGAGATGACGCGCTACATGATGACCATTCGCGAGGCGGTGTCTCTCGTCATCAAGACGCTGAACGTCGCCAAGCCCGGGCATGTCTACATGCTCGACATGGGCGAGCCGATGAAGATCGTCAGCCTCGCCGAGGCGCTGGTCCGGGCACGTGGCTTGCGCCCGGGCGAGGACATCGAGATCGTCTACACCGGCCTGCGACCTGGGGAGCGGCTGCACGAGGAGCTGCTGGGGCCGGACGAGGGATCGCGGCCCACCGACCACCCCGCGATCATGGAGGTGGTTTCGCCGAACACATTCAGCCCTGAAGACCTCGATTGGACAGTCACCCGGCTCGAGGAGCTCGCCACAGAGGGCCGCACCGACGACCTGGTCCGGGCGCTGAAGACAGCGGCCAGCGACCACCCGCCCCGACGGCCGGAAGAGCCACGCATCGAGCGGAGGCGGGAGGGAGGACGGATCGCCGATGTCCCGTAGCAACGCCCACGCCCACGCGAAGTCCTTTCGCTCCCCGCAGGAGCGCATGGTGGGAAAAGAGATCGAGAAGGTCTTCGATGGATCCTCGGATTCCATCGAGGTGCGCCTCGAGAACTTCCCGAAGTACGTGCGCCGTCAACACCTCACCCGCCTGATCGCGCTGTACGAGCTGTTCAAGAAGGTCATCCCCGTCAAGGGCTCGATCGTCGAGTGCGGCGTGAATCGTGGCTTTGGATTGATGACCTGGGCCAAGCTGAGCGCGGTCCTCGAGCCGAATAACCTCACGCGCCGCATCTATGGCTTCGACACCTTCGACGGATTCCCCGCGATCTCGCTCCACGACCGGGCCGGACATGGTTGGGCCGAGCGAGGCGAGCTTCGCGCCGACTCCTACGAGGAGCTGGAGCGTCTGATCGAGCTTTACGACAAGGACCGTTTTCTGGGCCACATCCCCAAGGTCGAGCTGGTCCGCGGTGACGCGACCGAGACGATTCCCGACTTCATGGAGGACCACCCTCACCTCGTGGTCAGCCTGCTGTTCCTGGACTTCGACCTATACGAGCCGACCAAGGCGGCGATCGATGCGTTCGTCCCGCGCATGACGAGAGGCGCGATACTCGCGTTCGACGAGCTCGACAACCCGGTGTGGCCCGGCGAGACGCTGGCGCTGCTCGACACGCTCGGCATCGACAAGCTGCGGCTGGAGCGGCTCGAATTCGACCCCTACATCGCTTTTGTTAGCATTCCGTAGGCTTGAACAGCCGCGCCACAGAGGACGAGCTGCGCAGCGTCGCTCGCAAGCTGCGCTCCCACTCGCTGAGGATGATCAGCCAGGCCAAGACCTCTCACATCGGGTCGTGTCTTTCGGTCGCTGACATCCTGGCGGTGATGTATGGGCGCATCCTCCGCGTCGACCCGCGCCGCCCCGACTGGCCCGACCGCGACCGGCTGATCATGTCCAAGGGCCACGCCGCAGCCATCACCTACGCCGCCGTCGCCGAGGCCGGGTTCATGCCGGCTGAGCGACTGGAGGGCTACGCGCGAAACGGCAGCCAGCTGTACGGCCACGTCACCCATGTCGGCGTGCCAGGGATCGAGTTCTCGAGCGGATCGCTGGGCCACGGGCTGCCGGTGGGGACCGGCATGGCGCTGGCCGGCAAGCGCGCCGGCGCGAAGTGGCGGGTATTCGTGGTCATGAGCGACGGCGAGCTCGATGAGGGCTCCAACTGGGAGGCAATCCTTTTCGCCGGCCACCACCAGCTCGACAACCTGACGATCGTCATCGACTACAACAAGATCCAGAGCCTCGACGCGGTCGACAAGACGCTGCGCCTCGAACCGCTCGCGGACAAGTTCCGCGCGTTCGGCTGGTCCCCCCGCGAGGTCGACGGTCACGACGTGGCGGCGTTGAGCACTGCGCTCGAAGCCGTGCCGCTCGAGAAGGGCCGGCCGAGCGCGATCATCGCGCACACGATCAAGGGCAAGGGCGTGAGCTGGATGGAAGGCAAAGTCTTATGGCACTACCGCGCGCCGACCCCCGATGAGCTGGTCACCGCGCTGGCCGAGGTGGCGGCCTCATGAGGACGGCGTTCATCCAGACGCTCAACGAGCTCGCCGACAGAGACCCACGTGTCTGTCTTGTGGTGGGTGACCTTGGCTTCTCGGTGATCGAGGAGTTCGCGCAGAAGCACCCCGACCAGTTCGTCAACGCCGGGGTGTCGGAGCAGAACATGATCGGCCTGGCCGCCGGCATGGCGCTCACCGGCAAGATCGTCTTCACGTATTCGATTGGCAACTTCGCCACCCTGCGTTGCCTCGAACAGATTCGCAATGACGTTTGCTATCACCGCGCCAACGTGAAGGTGGTGGCGGTCGGCGGGGGCCTCGCCTACGGAAACCTGGGCGTCACGCACCACGCCTCCGAGGACGTCGCGATCATGCGCGCGCTGCCGAACATGGTGGTGGTCGCGCCCGGAGATCCTGTCGAGGCGCGACTGGCCACTCGAGCAGTGGTTGCGCTCGACGGTCCCGCTTACCTGCGGCTCGGCAAAGCCGGCGAGCCTCTCGTCCACGAGAACGAACCGCCCTTCGAGCTGGGTCGTGCGATCACGCTGCGCGACGGCACCGACCTGACGCTGATTGCCTCGGGCGGAATGCTCGCCACCGCGGACAAGGTCGCGCGGACGCTGGCTGCCCAGAACCTGGGCGTTCGCCTCGTCAGCATGCACACGGTGAAGCCGATCGACAGGGAGGTCGTTGCCCGAGCGGCGGTAGAGACCGCCCACGTCTTCACCCTTGAAGAGCACAGCATCGAAGGCGGCCTGGGCGGCGCCGTGGCCGAGGTGATGGCCGAGCTCGACCCTGGACACGCACCGCTGAAGCGGATCGGCCTCCGGCCGGAATTCAACAAGACCGTCGGCGATCAGAATTACCTGAAGTCACTGCACGGGCTCGACGAGGAGTCAGTCTTGAAAACCATCCAGCAGATCATCGCAAGGAGCTACGGACGTGTCGGTTAGATTCTGGGAACCGGGCAAAGAGTTTCAGCGCATCGAAACCGAGGTCATGGAGGCGATGCGGGACGTGCTTTCGAAAGGCGACCTCATCATGCGCCACCAGATGCTTGACTTCGAGCGCAACCTGGCTGCGTTCGTCGGCACCGCCGACGCGGTCGGAGTGAGCAACTGCACCGATGGCATGCGACTTCTCCTGGAGGCCGTTGGCATCGGGCCCGGCGACGAGGTGATCACGGTCTCGCACACCTTCATGGCGACCATGGCGGTGATCCACCAGGTCGGCGCGACCCCGGTGCTGGTCGACGTCGGCGCCGACCACAACATGAATGTCGACCTCGTCGAGGCGGCGATCACGCCCCGGACCAAGGCCATCTTGCCTGTCTATCTGAACGGCCGGCTTGTGCAGATGGACCGCTTGATGGAGATCGCGCGCTCGCACAACCTGCTCGTGATCGAGGACACCGCGCAGGCGCTCGGCGCCGCATACATGGGCGTGCGCGGAGGGGCCTGGGGCGTCGCGGGCGCTTTCAGCTTCTACCCCGCCAAGCTGCTCGGCGCGTATGGGGACGCGGGCGCGATCGTGACCAGCGACGCAGGTCTCGCCGCCAGGGTGCGCGAGCTTCGCGACCACGGTCGTGTCTCCAAAACCGGCTTCTCGGGCTGGGGCTGGAACTGCCGGCTCGACAACCTGCAGGCGGCCGTGCTCGACCTCAAGCTGCGCAAGGTCCCGCAGTGGATCAACGAACGCAGGCGGCTCGCCGCGCTCTACGACGAAGAGCTGGCGGACGTCGAAGGCGTGAAGCGCCCGCCCGGGCCCGACGGAGGCCCCTTCTTCGACATCTACCAGAACTACGTGATCGAGGCGGACCGGCGCGACGCCCTCGCCGAGAGCCTGGGCAAGAAGGGCATCGAGACACTCGTCTCGCCGGGACCCGTCCCCAACCACAAGCAGCCGGTCGGGCTCGACCATTTCAAGCTGCCCAGGACCGAGTCGCTGTGTGATCACGTGCTCTCGCTTCCCCTGAACAACGAGCTCGACGAGGCGCAGGTCCTCGAGGTCGCCGGCGCGATCAAGGACTTCTACAGCTGACGCGATCGAGGGCAGCCAAGCGCGCGTTCGACGTCGCGCTGGCATCGGTCGGGCTGGTCGTCGCATCGCCGGTCATGCTGGCGGTCTGGGCCCGGGTGCGGCTGGTCGATCGAGACGGTCCGGTGCTCTATGGAGGGCGTCGAGTCGGCGCGGGCGGGCGCGAGTTCCGGATGTACAAGTTCCGCAGCATGGTCATGAACGCGGACAAGATCGGCGGTGCCGACACGCCGGACGACGATCCTCGCCTCACCAAGACCGGACGTTTCTTGAGGCGCTACAAGCTCGACGAGCTGCCGCAGCTGATCAACGTCTTGAAAGGTGACATGAGCATGGTCGGCCCGCGGCCCCAGGTTCCACAGGAGGTCGCCACCTACACCGCCGAGGAGCGTGAGATCTTGAACGTGAGGCCGGGCATCACCGACTGGTCCTCGCTGCGATTTCACAACGAGGGCGAGATCCTGGCCGGCCACGCCGACCCGAACAAGGCGTACAACGAGCTGATCCGGCCCGAGAAGATGCGGCTGGGCCTCGAGTACGCACGGCGCGCCACTCTCCGCGACGACCTGTCGATCCTGGTGAAGACCTTCCTCGTCCCGTTTCGCAGGTGACCACGGATTTCTCGACCGTAACCGAGAGCTGGGGCCTCGGCGCGTCTCCCGAGCAGCTGACGATGCAGTACTTCCGATACCGGATGGCCGCCGAGGTCGGGCAGGGCGGCGCGGTGCTGGAGATCGGATGCGGAAGTGGCATGGGCCTTCCTTATCTATCTGCTCACGCGCAGATGGTCGTGGGCGGCGACTACACGATGGCGCTGCTGCGGGAAGCGCGCAAGCATCTGCCGGATGCCAACCTCGTGCGCATGGACGCGCATCACCTGCCGTTTCGCGACCGCAGCTTTGACGCGGTGCTGATGCTGGAGATGATCTACTACGTCGCCGACCAGGCTGCAGCCTTCGCGGAATGCAGGCGGGTGCTCAAGCCAGGAGGCAAGCTCATGGTCTGCCTTCCCAATCGCGACCGCCCGGACTTCAATCCGAGTCCGTACAGCACCCGCTATCCGAACCTCGGCGAGGTCGCGGCCCTTTTCAAAGACACAGGCTTCGACTGGCGTGTCTACGGAAATTTCGCCGTCGAGGCAGCATCCTCGCGTGACCGGTGGCTGGACGGGATCCGGCACGTCGCCGTCCGCTACCGGCTGATCCCGGGATCGATGCGGGCGAAATCCATGATCAAGCGGATGCTGTACGGCAAGCTGCCCACCCTCGGCGCGGTTCACGACGGCATGGCGGACTACACCGAACCTGTCGAGCTGGATCGTTCGGCCGCATCCGACAATCGGTATAAGAATCTTTACGCCGTGGGTGTGGCAACGTCGCGGTAAGCGACTGTTAAGATGCCTCGTCAGTGTCCTTGCTAGAGCAAAGGTCCGAAGCCGCCGCCGTACCGGCGGTGGAAACGGCCCGGGACGACCTCCTCCTCATCTGCGTCAACTACCGCAAGCCGGTTGAAACCGCTCGTTTCGTATCGAGCGCACGCGAGCAGACTCTCAACTCGGCGCTGCACGTGATCGTGGTCGACAACAGCCCCCCTGATGGCGAGGGCGGAGTGCCGGAAGCGGTCAGGGACGACCCGCATGTCACTACGATCGCGCCGGGTAAGAACCTCGGCTATTTCGGCGGGGCCGCGGTCGCGCTCAGCGGGTACCTGAAGTCCAACCCGCTGCCGGACTGGGTGATCGTCTCGAATCCCGACGTTTACTTCCCCGACCACGACGTGTTGCATCGCCTGTGTGACATCCACCGGGGAAGCGAGCCCGCGGTGCTCGCGCCGTCGATCCGCACCCTGAACTCTGGGGTGGATCAGAACCCGTACATGCGGGTTCGGCCGGACGCCTGGCGTATACGGCTCAACAGCCGGATCTTCAGCATCTATCCCGTCGATGCCGTGTACCAGGGGCTCAGCTGGATCAAGCACCGCAGCCTGGACGGCGTCGCGAAAGAACGCCCGGCCACGACCGCGGGCTTTGCGACAAAGATCTATGCGCCCCACGGCTCGTTCATCGCACTTCATCGCACCTATTTCGAAAAGGGCGGCACCCTCGACTACGGCGCTTTTCTCTTTGGTGAGGAGATCTTCGTCGCCGAGACCGCGAGCAGGCTCGGCCTGACCGTGCTCTACGAGCCGGGCGTCGTGATCGAGCACACGGAACGGAGTACCGCGAAGGGCTTGTGGAATCGCGACATCTCTCGCTACCGGAGACAGGCGTCGCGTTACCTCGCCCGCAAGTTTTTCTAATGCCCGGGCTCTTCCATCGGTCCCTCCGTCGGCTTTGCCGGCACCTCCCCATGAACGGGGCGGAGGCGATGCGCTGAACTGGCTGACCGCAGCCATCTTTCTTTTGATCCCGGCGGTGGCATGGGTCGCTCGTAGATCAGGTGGAAGCTGGTACGCGCCGGCGGCGTTTTTCGCGCTCTTCTGGTGTTTCTTCGGTGGGCTGCCCCTGGTCGCGAGCCCGGTGAGCATCGCGCCGGTGGGCATGCTGTTTGTCGCCGCGGCCTGCGGATCGGTGCTGCTCGGCGGCTGGATGGCGCGGCGATGGTCTCCTTCAACCCCCACTTCCAGCGCCACCTTGGTCGAGCCGCCTTTCCTGGGCTGGGCCATCGCGGCCTGCACGGTCCTGGGCCTGATCGTGGTCGCGATCATCCTGTACAGCGTCGAGTCGAGCAGCAGCGCAGCTCGCCTGCTTTCGTTCGACGCGATAGTGCAAACGATCCACAAGCTCGCTGTCGCAAGGAACGGCGGCACGTGGGAAGAGCCGGCACCGGCCCGAGTGCTGACGACCGCCATGTATCTCGGGCCGATGCTGAGCGGGCTGATGATCGGCCTGCGCAAGACCGGATCGTCGCACTGGCTCTCGCTGGTCGTGCTCTTGCCGTCGGTACTGATCACCGCCATCCTGACGACGAAGTCGTCGCTGCTGCTTCCGCTTGCACTCGGCGCAAGCGCCTACATCGCGACCTCGATTGCAGCCGGCAATCCGCCGGCTCTCACCTGGAGGCGGGCGGCATGGCTCGCCGGCCTGGTCGTGGTCGTGGCGGGCGGCTTCGTCCTGGTCCAGATGGCGCGCTACGCCGGGTGGACGAGCGGCCGGCCCGCCGCCGTGGTGCAGTCCCTATGGCTGAGCGTGTTCCCGTATCTCGGAGTTTTTTCCGCGTGGCTGCAGGCCAATGGGGTCTCCGCGAGCTTTCATCCCACGCTCGGCCAGTACACGTTCGCGGGAGTGTTCGATCTCCTGCACATCCACACGCGCGTAGCAGGTCTGTACACCGAGCAGTTCGTGATCGATGGAACGCAGTACAACATCTACACCGCGTTTCGCGGCGTGGTCCAGGACTTCACAATTCCCGGCGCGCTCGTCTTTCTCGGCCTGGTCGGTTTCGGAGCCGAGGTGGCTTACCGCCGCGCCGGGTCAGGCCGGCTCCTCTACGTCGGGATCCTGGCAGCGTTCTACGCGGCCACGCTGTGGAGCTTCGTCGTCGACGTTTTCATCTACAACACGATCGTGCTGGCCTTTGCCATCCTGATCGGGTACCTGGCCATCGTCGCCAGGTATTCGAGAAGGAACGTCGCCGCCGCCCTAGCCGAACGCCCTCGCAGCGTGCCTCGAGCGGTCTGAACTCAGGTCAGGGTGTAGGCCGTTCCCGGAAAGTAAGCGTCCTCGCAGCCCAGGCTGCCGCACGAGCTGCCAGGGCTGCTGGCGTCGCGGGCCCAAACGGTGTACAGGTACGTGCCCGGGCCAAGGCCGGTGGTCTTCCAGGCGAAGGTCGCGCTGCTCGAGTACGACTGCGCGACCTGCCACGTGTGGGAGCCAGGTGCGAGGATCCAGAATTCGTACAGCGGTTTGGGGCAGCCTGACGCGACTGCGGTGAAGGTGACAGTCGTACCGGACGAGGATCTCGTGGCGGGCGCGGCGGTCTCGGTCACCGACCCGCACGGCGAGATCAGGGTATAGGCGGCCGCCGAGAAGTAAGCATCTTCGCAGCCGAGGCTGCCACATGATGTGCCCGGGCTGTTGGCATCGCGAGCCCAGACGGTGTAAAGGTATGGACCGCCTGGCAGGCCGGTTGTCTTCCAGGTGGCGGTGGGGCTCGTGGAGTAGGCCTGCAAGACCTGCCATGCACTGCCCGGAGCGAGGACCCAGAACTCATACAGCGGGTGCGGGCACCCGGCCGCGGTAGCACTGAAAGCCACAGTCACGCCCGATGCCTGTGGCGCGGCCGGGGCCGCCGCCTCCTTCACTGACGTGCAGGGTGTGCTCAGCGCAAATGCTGTGCCAGGAAAGTAGGCGTCTTGGCAACCGGCGGCGCCGCAAGACGTGCCGGAGCTGCTTGAGTCGCGCGCCCAGACCGTGTACAGGTAGCTGCCCGCGGCCAGGCCGGTGGTGCTCCACCGGAAAGTCGCGGAGCTGGAGTAGGCCTGCACGACCTGCCACGTGCGTCCCGGAGCGAGGATCCAGAACTGGTAGAGGGGGTGCGGGCAGGCTGAGGCCGTGGCGTTGAAGACCACCGTGGTGCCCGAGAGCTGCGGCGCGGCGGGGGCGGCGGATTCCGTAACAGAGGCACAGGGCGTCGTGAGCGTGAATGCGGTGCCTGGGGAGTAGGCGTCTTCGCAGCCCAGGCTGCCGCAGGACGATCCACTGCTCCCGGCGTCGCGGGCCCACACCGTATAGAGGTAAGTGCCGCCCGGGAGTCCGCTCGTCTTCCAGCCGAACGTGGAAGTCGTCGAGTACGGCTGCACAACCTGCCAGGTCGAGCCGGGGGCCAGGATCCAGAACTGGTAGAGCGGGTGCGGGCAGCCGGATGCGGCGGCGCTGAGGTTGACCACCGCCCCGGAGACCTGAGGCGACGCCGGGCTCGCAGTCATCGTCACGCTCGCGCATGTGGCGAAATGGCTCGCCAGCGCAGACCAGAGCTCCGGCGCCCCGCCGCCGTAGTTGAGGTTCCAGATGCCGGCCCCGCGCAACTTGTTGGCGTTGACGAGGTCGTACTTCTTGCCGAGCGACGTCGCGTCGTCCCAATAAAGCTCGCGAGTGCAGCCGAGCGAGGTGTTGTACCAGGTGTCCCAACGTTCCGATCCCGACGAGTAGGCATCCCGATGCGACGTGTAGCTCCCCGCCTGAACGGCGGGATCGGCAGCCTCGGTCGAGGCATCGAGATAGCTGTCCGCGATCACGCTCGAGGTCGGAAACGCATTGGCGACCACGGCGCCGACGCAAGCCTTGCGCCCGTAATACGGCACACCGAGGATCACCTTGCCCGCCCCGACTGCCGTCACATATTGCGACGCGACCGCCGCGTCGTTGTAGTAGTACGCGCTGAGCGGTGAGGTCGGCCCGAGGCAGAATTGCGGACAGCTCGAAGGCGGCCGCGCGTAGTTCGAGTATTCGAGGTCGTAGGCCATGACAAAAAACGAATCGACACTTGACGCGAGGTTCGGCACGTCAAAGAAGCCATAGCCGTCGGTGGCGGACGACGCGTAGGTGTCGACGGAAAGGTAGTAGGACGAGCCGAGGCCGGCGCGCATCTTTTGTGCGAAGACCGTGAATGAGTGCTGTGCCCAGTACGGGTCGCTCGTGCCGCAACTTCCGTCGAGGCCTTCGTAATCGATGTTGACGCCGTCGACCCCCTTGGCTTTGACCTCCTGCACGGTCTGGGCGACGGTCGCATCGGCGTGCTGGAGTCCGTCGCACATGTGGGGTGTGTTCGGGCTGAAGTCCTGAAGAATCACAGTCAGCACGACCTTGGTGCCGTGCTGATGCGCCAGGGATACAAGGTTGCTCAGAGCTGAGGAGTTCCACGTCGTCCACCCCGCGTCGCCCGCGAGCGAACCGGAGCTGCCCACGTGTACGCCGAAAATCGCGACAGTCGAAAGCAGGTCGAAGTTCCAGCTGGGATAGCCCACCGTTGGATCGGCGAGGCTGCTCGCGAGCGCGAACCCGAAGATCTCACGCTGGGGGTGCGCGGTCGCAGTCGTGACATGGGGCGAACCCGTGGCGGCTTGGGTAGAGGCAGACGCCGGCGCGGCGCCGGGAGCAGCCACGACCAAAACGATCGCGACGGCCAGTGCTAATGCGAAGTGGCGGGACCCTTGCATCGACTTTTGGCCTGGTTGGAGGCGATCACTCTAGGGATCGGTCACCGTCGGAGTCAAGCCGAAACCGCCTGTGCTTATTGCCTCACGCTTGGTGCTTGCGCCATTGCACCATGGCGAAGCACGATGTGCGCTTGCCCTGGATGCGCTCCACGTGACGCTCCAGCCATAACAGCGGCCGCGCGTACCGCCGTTTCCACGCGAGCGGCACCCGAAACACCATCGAGTTGAACACCAGCAGGTAGGCCGGTCCTCCCGAATACCGTGTGGTCACGAAGTCGAACCGCGCCGCGTTGCGACGCATTAGGTCCTCGAAATCGACAGCCGCCTCGTTCGCTTCGAAAAGGTTGTCGTGCCGGTACCAGAACCGGCGCGCAGCGTCGGCAAGAGAGCCGGCATGCGGTTCGTAGAAGCAAAGCCACCCGCCGGGCTTCAAAATGCGGTGGATCTCACTCACCGCCTCGGGCACTTTCGGATGCACGTGGTGCAGCCCGCCGGTGATGAACACCGCATCGAACGATTCGTCGTCAAACCCAGAGTTCAGGATCGAGCCCTGCACGCCGACGGCGCCCGGGAGCTTCGCACGAAACTGCTCGATGACGTGCGCCGAGATGTCGAGTCCGTACGCGCGCGCTCCCTGTGACAACAGGTATTCGGCGGTCTGGCCACTGCCGCACATGGCGTCGAGCACCTTCTTGCCGCGCACGTCGATGCCCTTGAGGAGCGGCTCGTAAAGAAATCGGCGGCGATACAGGGTGCTCCATTCGTCCGAATAGTGGGCCTCATATGCCTCGCCTATCTCGTCGTAATGTGCCTGCTGCCTGGCCTCGTCGCCCTCCAGGTCTCTAGCCACTATCGGTCGGTCAAGGCGAGCTCGAGATCGGCGATCAGGTCGGCCACGTCCTCCACGCCGACCGAGAGGCGGATCAACCCGTTGCCCACTCCGGCACGCTCGCGCTCCGCGGCGGGAATCGAGGCGTGCGTCATGCGCGCCGGATGCTCGGCCAGCGATTCGACCGCGCCCAGCGACTCGGCGAGGGCGAAGATCCTGAGCCGCTCGAGCGTGCGGAACGCGGCCGGCTCGTCTTCCACCTCAAAGCTCACCATGCCGCCGAACATGCGCATCTGGCGCGAGGCCACGGCGCGGTTCGGATGTGACTCGAGACCCGGATAGAAGACGCGCTTGACGGCGCGGTTGCCCTGCAAAGCGGTGGCGAGCTCCATCGCATTCTCGCTCTGGCGCTCCACCCGCAGCGCGAGGGTTTTGACCCCGCGGAGCAGCAGCCAGCAGTCAAACGGCGACGGCACAGCGCCTACAGCGTTCTGGTGGAACCGCAGCTGCTTCTCCAGCTCCTCGCTGTTGGTCATGATGGCGCCGCCGACCACATCGCTGTGCCCGCCGATGTACTTGGTCGAGCTGTGCACCACAACGTCCGCCCCCAGGCGCAGCGGCTGCTGCAGGTAGGGCGTGGCGAAGGTGTTGTCGACGCACACCAGCGCACCGTGGCTGTGCGCGACCTCGCTGACGGCGTCGATGTCGACCACGCGCAGCAGCGGGTTGGTCGGGGACTCGAGCCACAGCATCTTGGTTTGCGGCGTGACCGACTTCTCGACGGCGTCCAGGTCGGAGGCGTCGACCGCGCTGAAGCTCAGCCCGTAGCGCTTGAGTACCTTGTCGAAGAGGCGGAAGGTGCCGCCGTAGACATCCTCCATGTACACGACGTGGTCCCCAGGGTTGAGCGTCAGCAGCAGCGTTGTCTCGGCGCCCAGGCCGGAGGCGAAGGCAAGGCAGTGCCTGGCGTCCTCGAGCGCGGCGAGACATTCCTCGAGCGCGTTGCGGGTCGGGTTGCCTGTGCGCGAGTACTCGAAACCCTTGTGCTTGCCTACGCCCTGCTGGGCAAAGGTCGTCGCCATATGTATGGGCTGCACGACGGCGCCCGTAGCGGGGTCAGGCCCCTGCCCAACATGCAAAGCACGAGTGGAGAAACCCCAGTTGTTGGTCTTCCCCATTTATGGGGAAGTACCCGGCGAAGCCGGGGGATGGGGCTGATGTGCTCTGTAGGCAGACAAATCTAGGACCGGCCGCGGTGGGCGACGAACTCGAGCAGGTCTGCCCGGGTGATGACCGCGATGGGTTTCCCCTCATCGAGGACGAGCACCGCCTGCTCGCCCCGAAGGAGCGGCTCGAACGCGTCATCCAGCGAGGAATCGATCGCGACCTGGCTCATCGGTGCGTCCATGGCCGCCGACACAGCGGTGGTCACCACGGCCGGGTCGCGATAGACGCGGTCCAACAACGAGCGCTCCTGGAGCGTGCCGACCACGCCCTGCCCGTTCGACTCCTCGACGACCGGCAGCTGCGATATCCCATAGCGCTGCATCAGGTCGATCGCCTCCCCCACCGACTTTGCCGCCTCGACCGTCACAAGCTGCGGCAGGCCTTTGGGGTGCGACAAAAGCACCTCGCGGATGCGCACCGCCCCAAGCCGCGCCAGGTATCCGTTCTGGCGCATCCATTCGTCGCTGAAGAACTTGCTGAGGTAGTTCCGCCCCGTGTCGGGAAAGAGCACGACGATCACGTCATCCGGCCCCCGCGTCAACGCGACCTCGAGCGCGGCGTGCAGGGCGAGACCCGACGAGCCGCCGACGAGGATGCCCTCCTCGCGCGCCAGCCTCCGCGCCGCCATGAATGACTGCTTGTCCGTCACCTGGACGATCTGGTCGACGATCTTGATGTCCATCGTCCCGGGCATGAAGTCCTCGCCGACGCCCTCGACCTTATATGGGGCGATCGCTCCCGAGTAAAGCGAGCCCTCCGGGTCCGCGCCGACGATGTGGACGGAGGGCTTTCGTTCCTTGAGGTACTTGGCCACGCCGCTGATCGTCCCGCCCGTTCCCATGCCGGCGACGAAGACGTCGACGCGACCTTCGGTCTGGTCCCAGATCTCGGGCCCGGTCGTCTGGTAGTGCGCCTCGGGGTTGCGCGGGTTGAAGTATTGGTTGGGCTGGAACGCGCCAGGGATCTCGCGCGCCAGGCGGTCGGCCACCGAGTAATAGGACTGAGGCGACGATCGCTCAACGTTGGTGGGGCAGATCACCACGTCCGCGCCGTAGGCCTTGAGCAGGCTGATCTTTTCGGCCGACATCTTGTCCGGCATGACGAAGACCATCTTGTAGCCCTTGATCGCGGCCACCATGGCCAGGCCGTGACCCGTGTTGCCGGAGGTCGGCTCGATGATCGTCCCGCCCGGCCTGAGCTGGCCCGTCCGCTCCGCCTCTTCGACCATGGTCAGCCCGATGCGGTCCTTCACGCTGCCGCCCGGGTTGAGCTCCTCGAGCTTGGCCAGGATGGTCGGCTTGATGCCGGCGGTGACCTTGTGGAGGCGCACCAACGGCGTGTTCCCGACGAGGTCGAGAATGCTGTCGGAAAATTTCACCTCACACCCAGCTTGGATTCTATCCCTCGGTCGGCGGCTTGCTCGGCGCCGAACCAGCGGAAGAAAACCACCAGCGCGGCGACCGCCAGCGTCACCTTGCCGACGATCATCAGCACCGCTCCGGCCACCGTCTGGTCGATCAGCGCGGTGAATCCCGCGATCAGCCTGGGTACGTGCGTGTAGTACTCGTAAAAGGGCACCCGCGAGAAGATCAGGGCCAGGGCGACCCCATCCTGGGGGAGGGTCGCCAGCAGCATGTACACGAGCTTGGCGCCCGGCGACATCTGCCAGCGGGCCTGCGCCGACGTGGCCTCGATGATCGGCCAGTAGAGCACGACCCCCGAGGCGATGAACATGAGGTGCTCGACCACATGGAGCCCCTCGTTGGAAAGAGTCGCGTCGTATAGCGGTGGAGCATGCCAGGCGATCATCACCGCGGCTGCGATCACCTGGGCCTGCACGGGCTCGGTCAGCACGCGCACTCCCGGCACCCGGACCAGGCGGGCCGCCATGGCCCGGGAAAGCCCGAGGAGCAGGAGAGGCGGCGCGACGAATGCGAGCAGCACGTGCTGCAGCATGTGGACGCTGTCGAGGTAGCGGTCGCTGACGGTGTCGACCGGCGTCTCCAGCGCGACCCACAGCGTCAACAGGCCCGCGAGCAAGTAGATGGTGTGCTTTCGTCTCGCGTCGGGGGCGCCGCGAGCCAGCCAGGCGTGGCCGAAAAACACCAGGACGAGCCCCGCATAGACGGACACGTCGAACGGCCACGTCACAAGGGGCCCCCGCGAAATCACGGCGTAGCCTCTGATTTCGTGGGGATTTCGATCACTCGCGAACAGGGTTGGTCGCGGGCCGCGAGGCCAGCGCGATGAGGAGGATGACCACGACCAGGACATGCGCCGCGGTGCACCAGAGGCAGATCACACCGAGGCGCACGATCTCGATGAAGACCAGGTAGAGGACGGTGGCGAGGCCGATCCCAGACCACACCAGGTGGGCGCGGCCGGGCGGTCGAATCCAGAGCAGCGCGCTGACGCCGAACCAGATGATGCCCGCGGCCGAAGTTGGAACAGCCGTGCCGCCGATCACGGCGTAGGAGCTCGAGAGCACCGCTTCGCAGTTGATCGGGCCCGTCAGCGGGCAGCCGGGTACCACGCCCGCGTAGTGGAGGAGGGTCAGGTAGATGGAGACCGCGACTCCCGCCAGGCTGACGAGAAGCGCCGAGAGTTGCGGTCGGGACACTACTTCAGCGTCTTCTCGAGGTTCTGGATCGTCGCGCTGGCGCAGACGGTGGCCGGCTGATCGCCGGTGATCTTGCAGACGGCCGCGGTGATCAGGTTCGCCGAGCCGATGATCGCCTTGGCCTGGGTCGAGTCGGGTTGCTGCAGGGTGCCCGCCACGGCTTGCCAGCTCATGCCCGTGATCGTGTCTGGCGAGTAGGTCGCGCCGGTGAAGACGTATTGGTTGGCGAAGTCGACGAACGGTATGGATCCGGCGATGTTGTACTGGCTCACCAGTTTCTGCTCCGAGGTCGATGGCGTCTGCAGCGGGTTCTGGTCGCGGTCGGTGGTTTCGACCGCGCGGAAGTCGATGTACTGGCTCGTGTACTGCGCCTTGCGAAAGGTGAAAGTCATGGTGTTGGGGTAGACGTCCGTCGAGGACGAGGTCGTCGTCTGCAGCCCCGTAAACGTCCCGAAGCGCGAGAGGGCGATGATGAGCGGCCATCGCTCGGCCGCACAGAACGGACAGTACTCAGCGCCGAGATAGAAGACCTCCGGTTTACCGGTCGAGCCCAGGAGCTTGGTGCCCGACACCGGCTTGATCAGGTTGTTCGCGGTGCCCTGGCCCACCGCGTCGAACTCCGACGCCGGGAGGCCGGTCATCATCGAAACCACCACCGTGGTCGTGTCCTGGCTCAGTGGCTTCGGCGGAAGCGGTGTCGTGTACCAGTGGATGACCCAGAACGCAGCGATCAAGACGGCGATGCCCGCCACGACCGCGACCGGCATCACCCAGGCCGGTGTCCCCGCCACGGGTTTGCGCAGCGGCGTGGCCCGTCGTACCGGGCGCTTTGCGCTCACGACTCCCTGGTGATGGGTTGGGCCAGGATCCAGAGGCTGGTCATCGTGTAGAGCACCATCAACAACAGCATGGGGTACTGGCTCAGCAGCGCGCGCTGGGCGGTGCGAAACCTCTCCCCGGCGCGCAGATGGGAGAGAAAGACGGCGATGACGTGGCCGAGCACGATCAGGACGATGTCGGCGTACCAGACGGTCGACGCCTGGGCCAGCGCGAAGTTGGGGCTGAAGCTCGCCACCGCCGGCAACAGGTGCCATCCCCGATGAAGGGGATCGTTGAGCAGCGGGATCATGTACTGCGACGAAACGACCACGTAGCTGTAGTTGTGCGCGGCGTTGTAGACCAGCGCGATGGGCACCAGCGTCAACGCGAAGGACGAAACGGTGGCCTTGAGGTCGACCTCCCGCTGGCCCAGGTAGATGACGGCTTCCATGAACGTGATGAACACGAGCAGGAACGCGATCGTCAGCAGGATGAGGCCGAACGTTCGGATCGCAAAGAAGCCGAACGAGCCCAGGGGCAGCCAGAAAGGCTTGAGCGAAACGGTGAAGTCCTGCCACGCGGGCGTGGCCGAGATCCCGTCGAACGCAAGCGTGCTCAGCATCAGGATCACGAAGAGCACGCGGTCCCAGCCTGACGGAGCTGGCTTCAGTAGTCCGACCCCCCACGGCCGGACGTAAACCGCGCTGATCCTTCCCCACTCATCGCGCTCCGCCTCCACGGGTCCGAAGCGCGCCACGATTCCAAACAGGATCGTGAAGGCCTCGCAGTGCTCGAGCCACTCGTCGCGGCCGAAGAGGAGCATGCCGGCCACGGTGATGACGGTGTAGACGAGTGCCGCGATGGCCACGATGACGGGCCGGTTGGCCATCCCGGTCGTCAGCTCGAGGCAGGCAAAGCTGAAGTAGGCGGCGGTTGCGGGCCAGATCCCGACCGCGGGCAGCTTCCAGACTGGTTTGATCCGAGCCAACCTCGCCACCGCGTCGTACATCGCCGTCCAGGGGTTCAGGAGGTACCACAGGTTTCCGACCAGCCCCGAAAGGATGACCAGCATCGCCCAGAAAAAGATCCACACCACGTACTCAGCCGGGTTGTAGAAGGAGTTGTCCGAACCGAAGAACCCGGCGATGACGACGGTGAGGAAACCAACCAGGCCGATTCCGCCGCCGACGATGCGAGGCCATGGAGATCGGGCGACAGGCAGGAGCCAGGGCACCGCCCGGCGCGGATACTCGGTCGCGTTAGGCCCGACCCGGTCACCCGCGAACAGGACGACCAGCACGAAGGAGATGAACACGACGCCGCCCGCCGCGTAGAGGTAGAGGGCTGTGGCGATGGGCAGGTCGTAGCGCGGCCCAAAACCGTGCAACAGGATGTGGGCGGTGAGCATCATGGACTCACCACCAGGGCGCCGAGCGAGCGACCCGTGCTCTCCCACTCGATGTCGCAGCTGCAGGTCTTGTCGGCTTTGAACGTGTGGCTGACCACCTGGCCGGCCTTCGCGTCGAATGCGATGTCGTACTCGTGGAGGTGAACCTCCCCGTCGGTGTCACTGGTGATGTTGATGGTGATCGTGTCGCTCTGATGCGCTTGCAGGGTGTCCGGCTTCATCGTCGTGGCGCCGGTCACGGTCACGTTGAACGTCAGGTTCTGCCCGCTCTTATGACTCGTGACGTAGAGAAGAATTCCGCCCGCGACGAAAAAGACCACGAGCACCGCGACGACGACGAGAGCGCGAGTTCTGCTCACGCGTTTCCTCCTTTATCTCTGCGCGTTGACGATCGATTCGGTTGCGCGCTTAGAGAGGAGGGCCTCGCCGGTTGAAGCCCGAGGCGACCTGTTCGCTGGCGAGGACGACTTGCCGCGCGGGAGAGAAGGCCGGCCCCGTGACGGCGTAGACAAAGCGGCGGAGGACCGGCGTGAGCATGAGCCGCAGCCGCGCGATCGCGGGACCGAGACGCATGGCGAGCCAGCGCAATGCAAGCGCCGCAACCAGCGCGACCGGCAGCTGTCCCGCCGTGCCCCACAGAAGCAGGACCGCGGGGGACGTCCCAGGGGAGCCGCTCCACGCGGCTTCGGCAGCTTCCTGGAGCACAAAGCAGGCAAGCTGCAACGTATATAGGACGGCGAAAAGCCGCAGCAGTGAGAGTGCCGGCTCGCGAGCGATGGGCCGGGCCGCCGCCACGCGGGCGAAACCAATCACGAGAAGCGCGATCAGGGCAACCGCCGCCGCCGCACCTAACCCGGTCTTGACCAGGGCCGGGAAATACGCATGCGCGCCCGCGCTCTGAACCTGAATCGCGCGGGCGCCGTAGCGCAGCTCGTACGCCAGCAGGTGTCCCGCCTGGGAGGCGGCTAAGCCGAGCCCGAGCCCGACCAGAGCGAACCGTCGGCGGCTCACGGCTCTCGATGATAGGCGGTGGCTAACGCAGCGACTCGCCCGGGGCTGACCCCTCCCACGCTGTCGTCTCCCAGTTGTCCTTGCGGCCGTCGACCGGCGACCACGGCGGCAGGTCCATCAGCAGCTCTTCGCTGAGAGCCGATGCATAGGGCTCGTAGCCTTTGCGCAGCTTCTTAAGGCGGTCCCAGAACAGGTCGAAGTCGACCTTCGCCCCGGCCTCAGCCATGTCCTGGTGGATGGACCTCGCCTCGGCCTCCGTTAGGCGATCGGGGCCGTCGAATCTCGGCGACGCCCGCAAGATTTGGCTCAAGTCACCCAGGGCGTGGCGCCCGATCGCGTACATGCGCCGCGCTGTCCACGTCTTGCCCTCGGCCTTCGCCGCCTGCCACACGGTGGAGACGTCCATCATCGCGGTCAGGGCGGCGAGCCAGGACTGATTCTCATGCTGGGAGCGGAAGTAGCTCAGCACCTGGTAGGAGAGGTGGCTTTCGAGCAGCTCGGCGGTCCACTCCTCCCAACGGGCCATCAGCGGCCGAAGGTCGTCCACGGCGCCCGCTTGGACGACCCGACGAATCAGATCGCCGGCGCTGGGTGGGGAGCCGCACCACTCGTCGAGCATCGAGATCACGATCTCGCGACGGGAGAAGCTCTGATAGAGGATCGGCAGGTACGAGATGACGATGGCCAGAAAGCCGAACCCCGTCGCGGCCTCGACTACCGTCACGAAGCGCGCCAGGTCGGTGTGCGGCGTGAAGTCCCCGATGCCCAGGGTCGTGAAGCTCGTGCCGCTGACGTACAGGTGGCCGAAGGCGGAGAGCCCTACATCGAAGTTGGCGGCCCACAAGAGGAGCGCGAAACCCGTGATCAGGAGGATTCCCCAGAGGATGAGGAGGACCAGCAGAGACAGCGGGCCATAGACGCTGAGGAGGGTCTCGCGCCGGTCGCCCGACCCCATCCGGCGGGCGACCGCGGCCCAGGGTTTCCAGCTGACAACGTAAAACACCTTCGAGAAGCGCACCCCCGAAACCCGGCGAGGAAGGATGATCGTCTCGAAGGCGTCCCGCAGCACACCGACCACCAGGAGGAGGCCGAGCAGGCCCACTACAAACAGCATTTGGTGCTCAAAACCCTACCCTCTGTCTTCCCCATTCATGGGGAAGTCCCCGCCGCAGGCGGGGGATGAGGCTGGCTCTCCTTCAATTCGGCCAACTTGACACCTGATCGGGCGGGGCAACACAATGCCCTAGCCAAGAAGAGGTGTAAGGAGTAAGACCCGCAGTCGGCGCACTCTCGCCCCGGGGGAGGTAACGGGAAGAAGGCGGCGGGAAGTAGATCCAGAGGTATGCGCATGAAGTTAGCCCGGTTACTGCCCGCGTTCGCCGTGGTAGGCCTGACTTTGGCAGCCTGCGGCGGGAACAACAACCCCACGACGACCACCGCGACAGTGCCCTCGGACCTGAGCATCAGCTCGTTCACAGCTGACTTCAGCTACATGAGCAAGCTGACCAACCTGACCACATCGGGCAAAGGCCTGGTGGGCGTCATCCTGCCCGACACTTCGACGTCCGGCCGATACGTCGCCTTCGACACGCCGTACCTGACCAAGGCGGCGCAAGGGGCGGGCTACACCATCGGCACTAACTTCAAGATCGACAACGCCGCCGGCCAGGAATCGCAGGAGCTGGCCATCGCCCAGGCTGACATCACGGCCGGTGCGAGCGTCCTGATCATGGACCCGCTCAACAGCACCGTCGGGTCGCAGATCCAGGCGCTGGCGCAGTCACACGGCGTAAAGGTGATCAGCTATGACCGGGCGACGTTCACCGGAACCAACACCTACTACGTCAGCTTCGACAACGTCCAGGTGGGCGAGCTCATCGGCAAAGGCTTCGTGCAGTGCGTAAGCGATTGGAAGGTGAGCAACCCACAGGTATTCGAGCTCGACGGCGGCCAGAACTCTGACCCCAACGCGGTCGACTTCGCCAAGGGCTACAACGACGCGATCTGGGGCAGCAAGACGACCCCGCTCGCGGCGGGCAAGACCAACAGCCAGGGAATGACCCTCGTCAACGAGGTGATCGCAGAGGACTGGAACAACGCCACCGGGCAGTCCAAGTTCCAGGCTGCATATTCCTCAAACTCCAAGATCAACGCGACTGTCGAGGCCAATGACGGACTCGGCAACGCCGTGGTCACAGTGCTCAAGAGCAAGGGCGTCAAGGCCAACACCATCCCGACCACCGGCCAGGACGCCACCCTCGATGGCATGGTCAACGTCCTCCAGGGCTACCAGTGCGGCTCGGTCTACAAGGCCATCTACCTCGAGGCCCAGGACGCGGTCGCATTGGCCACAGTCCTGCGCGCCGGGGCCACGCCGCCATCCGGACTGCTCAACGGAACGACCAGCCCGCCAACGGGCGTTTCGGGCACCCAGCAGCCGGCCTCGCTTCTTGTCCCGCTGTGGGTCACGAAGTCGAACATGCAAACCACCGTCATCAAGGACAAGTTCATTGACGTGGCAACGCTCTGCGGCAAGGTGACGCAGGCGGTCTGCGCAGCGAACAACATCTCGTAAGCAACGTGACGCCGCCGCACCTCGCGGCGGCGTCAAGCCTCACCCCCTGGAACCGCCGATAATGCAAGGTGAGATGACAGCGGCGGTCGCGGAGCCCGTTGCGCGCGACGAACCGCTGCTCAAGGTCAGAGAGCTCGACAAGCACTTCGGCCCGGTCCAGGCGCTCTATCACGTCGACCTCGACATTCCGAGCGGACAGGTCACCGCGCTGTGCGGAGACAACGGCGCCGGCAAGACGGTGCTGACAAAGTGCATCGCCGGCGTCTACCAGGCTGACCACGGCCAGGTGACCTGGGAGGGTCACCCAGTCCACATTCGCAACGCGCGCGACGCGGCGCGCCTGGGCATCGAGACGGTGTACCAGGACCTTGCCTTGGCGGACAACCTCGACATCGTCCAGAACATGTTTCTCGGCCGCGAGCGCCTGCGGAGTGGACTGCTCGACGAGGACAGCATGGAGCGGGCCGCCGCCGAAACGCTGGCCGGCCTGCGAGTCACCACCGTGCGATCGATCCGCCAGCCGGTCGCCTCCCTTTCAGGAGGTCAGCGGCAATCGGTCGCTGTGGCGAAGGCGGTGATGTGGAACTCCAAGCTCGTGATCATGGACGAGCCGACGGCGGCGCTTGGAGTCGTGCAGACCAAGATGGTGCTCGACTTGATCCAGCGCCTGCGCGACCGCGGGCTCGCGGTGATGGTCATCTCCCATAACCTGAACGACATCTTCGAGGTGGCGGACCGCATCGCGGTGCTGTACCTCGGCCGCCTGGTCGTTCAGGCCAAAGCCTCCACGTTCGATCGGCAGAGCGTTGTCGAGTACATGACTACAGGAGGGCTGGGCCGCACAGGTGGCAGACGTACCCAAGAGAGCTGACCTGGTAGGCGTGGCGCCCGAGAATGCGCCGGACCTGACCGCCGCCCCGGAGGCGGCCCAGGCCGAGGTTCCGCCCGAGCTAGTCGCCCAGACCCTCGGCGAGTACACCCGCGCCTACGTCGCGCGGATTCGAGCGGGCGAGAGCGGCGTCCTTCCGGTGGTGGCCGCAATGATCGCGATCGTGGTCGTTTTTCAGGCGGTCAGCCCGAACCACGTTTTTCTTTCGCCCGGCAACCTGGTCAACCTGTTCCAGCAGAGCGCCGTCTTCATGGTCCTCGCCATGGGCGAGGGATTTGCCCTGATCCTCGGCGAGATCGATCTCTCGATTGGTTTCGTCGGGGCGCTGGGCGCGGCCATCACGGTCCAGCTGGTGCAGCCCCAAACGACGGGCTGGCCGTGGTGGGCCGCGATCCTCGCCGGGCTCCTGGCGTGCACAGTGTTCGGAGCCATCCAGGGCACGTTGATCACTCGGCTTCGACTTCCGTCCTTCATCGTGACCCTGGCGGGCTACCTGATCGCCAACGGCCTGTTCCTCGAGGTTCTGCTCCTGGGTCCCTTCTCCGGCTATCCCAACCTCGCCGGCTTCAGTGACAACTTGAAGATCATCTACAACCTGATGTGGGGCAGCATCGACCCCACCGTTTCGTGGATCGCGATGGGCGTCGTCGTCGTCGGACTGGGTCTTCTGATCTACCTCGGTGATTCGCGGCGCCGACGGAGCGGCTTGGTGGCCCCGCCACCCAGTCTCACCTTCATCAAGATCGGCCTGATCGCCGTTGTCGCGGTGGTCGTGGTCTTGATCTGCAATACCAACCGCGCCAACTTCGGCACGCTCGAGGGCGTGCCATGGGTGATCCCCATCGTGCTGGCGGTGCTCGGTGCATGGACGATCCTCCTGCAGAGAACCAGGTACGGCCGGTACGTCTACGCCATCGGCGGCAACCCAGAGGCGGCACGCCGAGCGGGTATCAACCTGGCGCTGGTCCGGACCACGGCCTTCATGCTCTGTTCGTTCACTGCGTGCATCGGAATGCTGCTCTATGCGTCGTATCTGAACGGGATGTCGAGCAACGTCCAGGGCGGCCAGTACGTCCTGTACGCGGTGGCGGCGGCGGTGATCGGCGGCACGAGCCTGTTTGGCGGCCGGGGCAAGCCTCTCCACGGCCTCCTGGGCGGGCTGGTCATCGGAGGGATCTACAACGGCATGTTCCTGAAAGAGCTGTCGTTCCAGTGGGAGTACATCGTCACCGGCCTGGTGTTGCTGGGCGCCGTGACGATCGACGCCCTGTCCCGGCGGGGGTCGGCGTCCGGGAGCGTGGGCCGAATCTAGTCAGGATTGGGAATCCCCGGACCTGGGTAAACGTTCTTCCGTACAGATGGCAAAACCCAAATCCGAGCTACTACCAGTCCTCCCCATGGACGACGTCGTCGTCCTCCCCCACATGTCGGTCACGCTCGCCGTCGAGGGCGACGACCAGAAGGCCGCGATCGAAGCTGCCCGCCAGGGCAACCGGCTGCTCCTGCTGGTCCCCCGCATCGAAGGCAAGTTCGGGGCCATCGGCACGGCTGCCCGCCTGGGCGAGTCGGCCGAGCTTCCCACCGGGGCCGAAGCCTTCATGATCCGGGGCGAGTATCGCGCCCGCCTGGGCAGCGGCCAGGCCGACATCGGCGGCGCCCTGTGGGTGAAGGCCGACCCGATCCTGGATCCCGAGCCTCCCACCGAGAAGTCGGTCGAGCTGGCCCGCGAGTACCGCGCGCTGCTCGAGAACCTGGTCGAATCGCGTGGCGTGCCGCAGGTGGTGCAGTTCCTGCGCGCGGCCCGGACGCCCGGCCACCTGGCCGACCTCGCCGGCTACTCCCCCGACCTTTCGACCGAGCAGAAGCTCGAGATCCTCGAGATGACGGACCTCGAGGCCAGGCTCACCAAGCTCATCGGCTGGACCAAGGGCATCCTGGCTGACGCTTCGTTGAAGGAGAAGATCCGCAGCGACGTCGCCGAAGGCATGGAGAAGACCCAGCGCGAGTTCTTGCTCCGCCAGCAGCTCGAGGCGATCAAAAAGCAGCTGAACGAAGGCCAGACCGACGTCGTGTCGACCTATCGCGAGCGGATCGCGAAGGCCGAGATGCCGGAATCGGTTCTGGCAGAGGTCAACCGCGAGCTCGACCGCCTGGAGCGGACGAGCGAGCAGAACCCCGAGTACGGCTGGATCCGCACGTACCTCGACTGGATGCTCGACATCCCCTGGAATGTGCGCTCCGAAGACAACTACGACCTCGTGAAGGCGCGCCAGATCCTCGACGAGGACCACACGGGTCTTGGCGACGTGAAGGACCGCATCATCGAGTTCCTCGCCGTGCGCAAGCTGCGCAAGGAGCGCGGCCTCGAAGTCCTCGCCGGCCGCGGTTCGGGCGCCATCATCACGCTCGTCGGACCCCCCGGGGTGGGCAAGACCTCGCTGGGCGAGTCCGTCGCGCGAGCGCTCGGTCGCAAGTTCACGCGTGTGTCGCTGGGCGGAATCCGCGATGAAGCGGACATCCGCGGGCACAGGCGCACCTACGTCGGAGCCCTGCCGGGCCGCATCGTGCGCGCTTTGAAGGACGCCGGCACGAAAAACCCGGTGATCATGCTGGACGAGATCGACAAGGTCGGCAGCGACTGGCGAGGTGACCCGTCGTCAGCCCTGCTCGAAGTGCTCGACCCGGCGCAGAACCACACCTTCCGCGACCACTACCTCGAGGTCGATCTCGACCTGTCCGAGGTCCTGTTCATCCCGACCGCGAACGTCGCCGAGACGATCCCGGCGCCGCTGTTGGACCGCATGGAGCTGATCCGCCTCGACGGCTACACCGAAGAGGAGAAGGTCGCCATCGCGCGCGACCACCTGCTCAAGCGGCAGGTCAAGCAGGCGGGACTGAAGCCTGAGGAAGTGACCGTCGACGACGCGGCGCTGATGAAGGTGATCACCGACCACACGCGTGAGGCCGGTGTCCGCAACCTCGAGCGCGAGCTGGGCAAGATCACGCGCAAGATCGCGACCAAGGTCGCCAAGGGAGAGCTCGCGCCGCCAGTCGCGATCACGCCCGACCGCGTCCGCGAGTTCCTGGGCAAGCCGAGGTTTGACAACGAGGTGGCCGCTCGCACAGCGGTGCCAGGGGTGGCGACCGGGCTCGCCGTCACGGGCACGGGCGGCGACGTGCTCTTCGTCGAGGCGACCGCGACCGACAGCAATGGACACGGCAGCACGCTGACCCTGACCGGACAGCTGGGCGACGTGATGAAGGAGTCGGCGCAGATCGCGCTCTCTTACGTGAGGTCGCACACCGACGAGCTGCACATCGACCACGACAGCATCAACAAGTCGTTCCACATCCACGTCCCCGAGGGCGCTGTACCCAAGGACGGCCCTTCGGCCGGCGTGACGATGACGACCGCGATCGTGAGCTTGCTCACGGGACGGCCGGTGCGGAACACGGTCGGCATGACCGGAGAGGTGACGCTGCAGGGATTGGTCCTGCCGATCGGCGGCGTCAAGCAGAAGGTGCTGGCGGCTCACCGCATGGGGCTGACCGAGGTGATTCTGCCGAAGCGAAATGAGAAGGACATCGACGACGTGCCGCAGAGCGTGCGCGACGCGATGACCTTCCACCTGGCGAGCCGCGTCGACGACGTGCTCAAGCACGCGCTGGAGCCCGCCTCCACCGTCAAGTCAAATATCGAAGCGGCCTAACCAGAGCGCCCGGCCGCGCCGAATTCGGCACGTCTTGTCCGGATAGTCCGGACTAACCCCCCACTCGCGTCGATCTGCTTCCCGGATAGTCCGGACTATCCCGCGAATTCAGATTGCGCGCCGAATCGGTGGGTCCAGACAGCCGGCTCGCAGGGGCGCAGAATTGCGCCAGCCGTGAGCGATCCAATCTCCCGCTACGCGCGGATCGGGATCTGGGGAGCGCCGATATTCGCGGCGACCCTGTTCTTCGGCACGATCACGCATCAGCCACCGCCACAGACCGACCTGGGCGGCTGGTCCAGCTATGTAACCACCAACGAGTTTCTGTTCAGCCACATTTTTCTCAGCATCGGAGGCTCCGTCTTCGGGGCCATCGGCGCCATCTCTCTCGGCATCGTGCTGATCGAGCGCGGCTCCGTGAAGCTGGGGCTGTGGGGTGGGTTGACGGGCTTGAGCGCGAACGTCATCGGTCCGTCGATCTACGGGATCGCCGCCTTCGCCCAGCCGGCCATCGGCCGTTTCTACCTGTCAGGCCATCGCGACCTGGCCCAGAACCTCTACTACGACGCGGCGCAAGGAACGCCGATGGTGCTGGTGGCCATCGCCTTCCTGGTCCTGCTCGTTACGAGCTTCATCGTCCTGGGCGTGGGTTTCGCGCGGCTTGCGCTGATGCCTCGATGGGCCGGGATCGGGTACGCGGCTTCGGGGCCAATCTTCGCCGTGGTCGGATTCCTTTTTGACAACTGGATCCAGAGCGTAGGGGCGACCCTGATGACCGCCACCGCCATGTGGATGGTGATAGCGCTTCGCCGTCAGGCGAAAGGCGTGCTGGAAGCCCGGCCCGCGCTCTAGCGAGATGATCATCGACATCGCGGTTTTCGACGGCATGGACGAGCTCGACGCCGTCGGGCCGCTCGAGGTCTTGCGCAGCGCGGCAGAACGCGGCGCTCCGTTCGACGTGCAGCTGGTGACGCTCGAGCCTCAATCGCGGATCACGTGCGCGCACGGCCTGGCGATAGTCCCGGATGGGGTCTGCCGAGACAGCGCGGACATCCACATCTTCCCCGGCGGCGGCTGGGTCGCCCGCAGCGCGAAGGGCGCGCGCACAGAGGCAGAGAGTGGGCGTTGGGTCCCCGTCATCGACGCGGCCGAAGCCCGAGGCGCAATCCTCGCATCGGTCTGCACCGGAGCCATGATCCTGGCTTCCGCAGGCGCGCTCACCAACCGCCGGGCCACCACGCACCACGGCGCCTGGAGCGACCTCGAAGCAGCCGGAGCCACCCTCGTCCGCGAGCGAGTCGTCGATGACGGCGACCGGATCACCGCCGGCGGCGTGACGAGCGGCATCGACCTAGGCCTGTGGCTGGTCGAGAGATTCGCCGGACGCGAGATGGCGGTGCAGATCGCGGAGAACCTGGAATATCGCGCGGCGCCTCAGGCTTGCTGATTAGGTGAGCCGCCCTTCGCACGAGATCCTGCAGAGCGCAAAGACGATCGCCGTGGTCGGCGCGTCGCGCGATCCGGACAAGGCGGGAGGATCGGTTCCCGCAGGGTTGCAGAGCAGGGGATTCCGCATCATCCCCATCAACCCGTTCGCGGAGACGCTTTTCGGCGAGCGGGTATACAGATCGCTGCTCGACGTTCCAGTGCCTATCGACCTCGTCGACGTCTTCCGGCCTGCCGCCGATGCGCCCGAGATCGCGCGTCAGGCGGTCGCGGTGGGAGCCAAGGCGTTGTGGCTGCAGGAGGACATCCGCTCCCAGGAAGCGCGCGACATCGCTGAAGCCGCCGGCCTGGAATTCGTCGAAGACGAATGCACCGCGGTGGTCGCGTCGCTGTATCGCGTAAGAAGGCCCGCGGCTTAACCGTTAACCTCCAACCGTGGCAGGCCGTCGACTACGCGTCCCTCGCGATCGCAGCATCGAGTCCGAGCTCAAGTTTCGCGTGGCCGGCGCCCGCGACCATACGAAACTTCGCGACCTGCTTCGCAAGCGCGGCGCGAAGTTGATCGGCCGATACAAAGAGGACAACTACCGGTTCAACGGACCTGGCAAATCGACCCGCAACACGACGCTGCGGCTCCGCGTCCTCAACGGCGGACCCCGTGGAGTGCTCACTGCGAAAGGCCCCGCCAAGTTCGAGGGCGGGGTCAAGATCCGGGAGGAGACCGAGGTCGACGTTCCGGACGTCCACGCGACCCTCGACATGCTGCAGCAGCTCGGCTTCCGGGTCGGTTGGACGTATCCGAAGCAGCGCTCGATGTGGATGCTCGACGGTGTCGCCGTCACGCTGGACGTCCTCGACTTCGGTTGGTTCGTCGAGCTCGAAGGGCCGGCGCAGGTCCTCCCCGAGATGTCGCAGAGCCTCGGTCTTGACCCCGCCTACGCCCTGAAGGACAGCTACTCGGTCATGGCGCGCAAGCACGAGAAGGCCAAGAAGCCGACCAAGTCGCCAGCGATCCCGGTCGTCATCCCTCCCGCGGCGGCGCAGAAGTCACAGGGCTGAATCTCAGCTCGTAGCTCTCCGCCTCGAAGTCGCCCATGCCACCTTCGGGTCGCCAGGACAGCGGACCGAGGTGGGTGAAACCAACCTTCTCGGCGACGCGCCTGCTGGCGTGGTTTTCGCGTCCCGCCCACAGAGTCAGGCGTGACAACGCGAGCTCGTCGCGCGCCCACTCGATCAGCGCTCGACACGCTTCCGTGGTCAGACCGAGCCCGCTCCGGTCGCTTCTGATCCAGTAATGGAGCTCCGCCGAATCGCCACCTTCGCGATTGAGGCCGGCCACACCGAGCACGTCATTGCTTTCTTTTTCGATGATCGCAAACTGAAAGACGCGGTCGTCGCTCCACGCTTTCTCATCGCGAAGGGCCATCTTGATATTGCCTTCACGCGTCGGCTCGCGTGCCCACGGCATCCAGGGCAACAGCTCGGCTCTGGAGGCGACCACAGCTGCGTACAGTCCGTCCGCGTGTGAGGCGCCCACCGGCTCCAGGAGGAGCCGCGGCGTCTCGAGCGTCACTCGGCGCGTGGAGGTGGCGCAGCCTTCGCCTGACCGTCGCGTGTCGGCCCGACCCAGACGGTCTGGATGTTGGTGAACTCCTTGATGCCGTACTCCGACAGCTCGCGGCCGAAGCCCGAATGCTTGACGCCTCCAAACGGCAGCCGCGCGTCAGACGCGACCATGCCGTTGATGAAGACCAGGCCCGCCTCGATCCGCTCAGCAAGGCTCTTGCCCCGCTCGAGGTCGGAGGTCCAGATGCTGGAGCCGAGCCCGAAGTCGCTGTCGTTGGCGACCCGCAGCGCGTCCTCGGCATCCTTGACGCGGATCACCGCGGCGACCGGGCCGAACGTCTCCTCGTGGTACGCGGGCATTCCCGGCCGCACGTTGACCAGAACGGTCGGCTCGAAGAAGTAGCCGTCGCCGGCGATGCGCTTGCCGCCGGTCGAAGCCTTCGCACCGAGCCGAAGCGATTCGCCGACCTGCCGCTCGAGCTCGTCGACCAGGTCGCCACGGGCAAGCGGTCCAACCTGGTTGGCCCGGTCCATGGGATTGCCGACCTTGAGAGCGGCGACTGCGCTGGTGAAGCGCTGTTCGAACTCGTCGGCGACGGGCTCCTCCACGATGAAGCGCTTGGCGGCGATGCAGCTCTGGCCGTTGTTCTGGTTGCGCGCGCGGCACGCGACGGCGGCCGCCGTGCTCAGGTCGGCGTCGGCCAGAACGATGAAAGGATCTGAGCCGCCAAGTTCGAGCACGCTCTTCTTCAACGCCCGCCCCGCGGTCTCGGCCACCACCGCGCCTGCCCCCTCAGAGCCGGTCAGGGTGACGCCCGCCACGCGATGGTCGGAGACGATCCGCCCCACTGCCGCCGAGCCTACGAGCAGCGTCTGGAACACGCCCTCAGGGACGCCCGCCTCCCGGAAGACCTCCTCGATCGCGAGCGCCGACTGCGGCACGTTCGACGAGTGCTTGAGGAGCATCACGTTGCCAGCCGCGAGCGCCGGCAGGCCGGCCCGGAAGGCCTGCCAGAAAGGGAAGTTCCAGGGCATGACCGCCAGGATCACGCCAAGAGGCTGGAACCGGACGTAGCTCGCGGTGGCGGTGCTCTCGACCTGTTCGTCGGCGAGCAGGCGGGCCCCGTTTTCGGCCAACCAGTTGGCCGTCCAGGCGCACTTTTCGACCTCCGCCTCGGCCTCGACGATCGGCTTGCCCATCTCCGACGTGAGCAGGGCGGCATAGCGCGACTTGTCGGCCCGCAGCACGCCCGCGACCGATCGCATGAGCGCAGTGCGCATGCCCAGGCCGGCGTCGCGCCAGGGGTGCCGGGCCGCCCATGCCCGGTTGAGGGCCGTATCGATCGATGCGTCGTCAGCTTCCGGAAACGAGGCAAGCTCCCGGCCCGTGGCCGGGTCGATGGATCTCAGCACCCCCGCGAATCATGGCACGATTGGTCTGTGGCCCGAGCACCGGCGAAGCGGCGCGTCGACCGCTCACCGGCAACCAGCAAAACGACCCTCGACCACGTCGTCGAAGGCCGCCGGCGGGTCGTCATCGAGGCGGTGATGCCTGAGATCGACGGCGGGCGTTTCCCGGCCAAACGTTCGGTCGGGGAGACCGTGACGGTCGAGGCCGACATCTTCGCCGACGGCCATGACGCCATCGCAGCGGTGCTGCGTTACAGGGTCCTCCTCCCCATTCATGGGGAGGTGGCGGCGCAGCCGCCGGAGGGGCTGGTCCATACCTGGACAGAAGTGCCGATGGCACCATTGGTCAACGACCGCTGGCGGGCCGAGTTTCCGGTCACTGAGCTGGGCACCTACGTGTTCACCGTCGAAAGCTGGGTCGACCCCTTCGAGACCTGGGGCCGGCAGCTGGCCAAGCGGATCGAGGCCGGCCAGGACATCGCGACCGAGCTCGAGGTCGGGGCCCGGATGATCGAGCAGGCCGCCACCAGGGCAAACGGGAGCGCTGCGGACGTGGCGCGCCTGATCGCCGTGTCGAAGACGCTTCGGAAGAGCTCCACCCCAGCCGTCGATGGTGAGATCGGCCAGCTCATGCGCCGTTACGCGGACAGGGGCGCAGCCACCGTCTACGCGCGGGAGGTCGAGGTTGTCGTCGAGGCGGCCATGGCCAGGTTCAGCACCTGGTACGAGCTCTTCCCCCGGTCCGTCGGCAAGTTTCCCGACGTCGAGCGTCTGCTGCCGGACATCGCGCAGATGGGCTTCGACGTCCTCTACTTTCCCCCCATCCACCCCATCGGCCACACCCAAAGAAAGGGCGCCAACAACCGGCCCGCAACCGCGGGCGAGCCAGGCAGCCCTTGGGCGATCGGTTCTGAGGAGGGGGGCCACAAGGCGGTGCATCCCGAGCTGGGCACGCTGGAGGACTTCCGCCACCTGGTCCAGGCGGCGGCGAAGGAGGGCATCGATGTCGCGCTGGACATCGCCTTCCAGTGCTCGCCGGACCACCCGTACACGCGCGAGCATCCCGAGTGGTTCAAGCACCGGCCGGACGGCTCGATCCAGTACGCCGAGAACCCACCCAAGAAGTACGAGGACATCTATCCCTTCGACTTCGAGACGGAGAGCTGGCGCGAGCTGTGGCAGGAGCTGCTGTCGATCGTCCTGTTCTGGGCGGACCAGGGAGTGCGCGTCTTTCGGGTCGACAACCCGCACACCAAGCCCTTCGCGTTCTGGGAGTGGCTCATCGCCGAGCTCAGGAGCAGCCATCCCGACGTGGTATTGCTTTCGGAAGCCTTCACGAGACCGAAGGTGATGTACCGCCTCGCCAAGGCGGGTTTCAGCCAGTCCTACACCTACTTCGCGTGGCGGAACACCGCGTACGAGCTTTACCAGTACTTCACCGAGCTGGCCCAGCCGCCGATCCGCGAATTCTTTCGGCCCAACCTGTGGCCCAACACGCCGGACATCCTCACCGAGTACCTGCAGACCGGAGGCCGGCCGGCCTTCCAGGCGCGCCTCATCCTTGCGGCGACGCTGGGCGCCAGCTACGGCATCTACGGCCCCGCGTTCGAGCTGATGGAAAACCGAGCCCGCGAGCAGGGTTCGGAGGAGTACCTGGACTCGGAGAAATACCAGACGCGGAAATGGAACCGCGAAAGTCCGGACAGCCTTCGCGAGCTGGTCACGATCATCAACCGGATCCGGCACGAGAATCCCGCCCTCCAGACGGACCGGGGGCTGCGGTTTCACCCGACCGAGAACGACCAGCTCCTCGCGTACTCCAAGAGCACGCCCGACAATGCCAACGTGATCCTCACCGTGGTCAACGTCGACCCGCACCACGTGCAGCGCGGCATGGTCAACCTGCCCCTGGAGGAGCTCGGCATCGAGGGCGACCGGTCCTACCAGGCACACGAGCTGATCAGCGGCGCGCGGTACCTGTGGAACGGGCCGCGCAACTTCGTCGAGATCAACCCGCACTCCATGCCGGGCCAGGTCTTTCGGTTCCGCCGTCGCGTACGCAGCGAGCACGACTTCGAGTATTTCCTTTGATCGCCACCCCTACCACCGGCCGCAAACGCAAACCTGAGATCCTCCACCTCGAAGAGGATCCGCTCTGGTACAAGGACGCGCTGATCTACGAGCTCCACGTCCGCGCGTTCATGGACAGCGACGCCGACGGCAGCGGGGATTTCCGCGGCCTGATCGAGAAGCTGCCTTACCTGCAGGACCTCGGGATCAACGCGTTGTGGCTGCTTCCCTTCTATCCCTCGCCGCTGCGCGACGACGGATACGACATCGCGGACTACACCAACGTCAACCCGATGTTCGGCACGCTGGGCGATGTCAGCCAGCTCATCAGGGAAGCCCACCGTCGGGGGATCAGGGTCATCAACGAGCTCGTCTGCAACCACACATCTGACCAGCATCCCTGGTACCAGCGCGCGCGCCGGGCCAAGGCGGGCACCGCGCTGCGCGACTTCTATGTGTGGAGCGAGACCAACCAGCGCTACCAGGACGCGCGGATCATCTTCAAGGACTTCGAGACGTCGAACTGGACCTGGGACCACGTGGCCAATGCCTACTACTGGCACCGCTTCTACTCCCACCAGCCCGACCTCAACTTCGACAACCCGAAGGTCCATGAAGCGATGTTCAAGGTGCTCGATTTCTGGATGGAGATGGGAATCGACGGCGTACGGCTCGACGCGGTTCCCTACCTGTACGAGCGGGAGGGCACCAACGGCGAGAACCTTCCCGAGACGCACCAGTTCCTCAAGGACCTGAGGCGCCACGTCGAAGAGAACTTCCGCAACCGGATGCTGCTCGCCGAGGCCAACCAGTGGCCAGAGGACGCCGTGGCGTATTTCGGGCAGGGCGACGAATGCCAGATGTCGTTCCACTTCCCGCTCATGCCGCGCCTCTTCATGTCGATCCGGATGGAAGACCGCTTTCCCATCGTCGACATCCTGGCCCAGACGCCGAGCATCCCGGACTCGGCGCAATGGGCGCTGTTTCTGCGCAACCACGACGAGCTCACGCTCGAGATGGTCACGGACGAAGAGCGCGACTACATGTACCGCGCCTACACGCAGGACCGCCTCGCGCGGCTCAACCTGGGCATCCGGCGCAGGCTGGCGCCGTTGCTCGGCAACGACCGCCGCCGCATCGAGCTCATGAACGGACTGCTCTTCTCACTCCCGGGCACGCCGGTCCTCTACTACGGCGACGAGATCGGCATGGGCGACAACATCTTTCTCGGCGACCGCAACGGCGTGCGCACGCCGATGCAGTGGAGCGCGGACCGCAACGCGGGGTTCTCCCGCGCCAACCGGCAGCGCCTGTATCTGCCGGTGATCACCGATCCCGAGTACCACTACGAAACAGTCAACGTCGAGGCGCAGCAGGGAAACCCTCACTCGATCTATTCGTGGACCAAGCGGCTCATCGCCTTGCGCAAACGTCATCGCGCTTTCGGCCGCGGCACCCTCGAGCTGCTTCGCCCGGAAAACCGCAAGGTCCTCGCGTACGTCAGGCGGTACGAGTCGGAGCAGATCCTGTGCATCGCCAACCTGTCTCGTTTCCTGCAGGCGGTGGAGCTGGATCTCAGCCAGTGGAAGGGCCTCGTTCCGGTCGAGCTCTTCAGCAGCAACGAGATGCCGGTGATCGGCGACAACCCTTACTTCCTCACGCTGGGGCCGCACGCCTTCTACTGGTTCGCCATGCAGCCGCGCGCCGCCCCCAGCATTCAGAGCGACGGGGCTCAGCCGGCGGCCACGCTGCCCGAGGTGCGCACCACCGGAGGTTGGGAATCCGCGCTGGTTGGCGCAGCCAAAGAGAGGCTCGAGAGCGTCCTCCTCGGCTACATCCCACAGCGCCGGTGGTTCGGGGGCAAGGCGCGGCGGATCAAGACCGCATCGATCGTCGACGTGGTGACCGTCCCCGGCGCCGAAGGCAACTCCTATCTCACCTCGGTCGTGATCGGCTACGCCGAGGGTGACCCCGACACGTACATGATCCCGATCGCCTACGCCAACGCCGCGGAGGCGCCGCACATCCGCGAGCGCTGGCCGAATTCGGCGATCGCATGGGTGCGGAACGCGGGGGAAGACGCCCGGGGGCTGCTTTACGACGCGCTGGGTCCGCCCAACTTCGCCGAAGCGATGCTCGGGGCGATCGCCCGCCGGCGGCGGGCGGCGGGCGGCACCGGAACCCTGGTGGGGACGACCACGCGCGCGTTCGCGCGACTGCGAGGGCCGGAGACGATTCGCCTCGAGGCGCAGCTCTCGGTCGCCGAGCAAAGCAACAACTCGGTGATCTTTGGAGAGCGGCTGATGCTGAAGGTCTTCCGGCGGCTCGAGGAAGGCGTCAACCCAGAGCTCGAGGTCGGACGGTTCCTGACCGAGAAGACGACCTTCGCCCACATCGCACCGCTGGCGGGCAGCCTCGAGTACCGGCGCGGGAAGGGCGAGCCGGTGACCATCGCGATCCTGCAGGGCTACGTGCCGAACCAGGGCGACGCGTGGCAGTACACGCTCAACACCCTGGCCCATTTCTTCACCGGTCCCGACCTCGCCGGACTCGAGCCGCCCACCCTTCCGCGCAGCCTGGTCGAGGCGAGCCGGCTCGACCCGACCGAGGTCGCGACCAGGACCATCGGCGGGTACCTGGACTCGGCCCGGCTGATCGGGCGCCGCACCGCCGAGCTGCACGCGGCGCTGTCCTCCGATCCCACCGACCCTGCATTCGCTCCGGAGCGGATCTCGCCCGGAGACCAGCGCTCGATCTATCAGTCGTTGAGCGGCTTGTCTCTGCGCGCCACCGACCTGCTTCGCACGCAGCTCAGCAAGCTGCCCGCGGAGACTCGCGAGGAAGCTCGCCAGGTGCTGGACCTCGAGTCGCGGATCGCGTACATCCTTCGATCGTTCCTGGCGCGACGTCTGAACACGACCCGCATCCGAGTCCACGGCGACTATCACCTCGGCCAGGTCCTGTACACCGGCCACGACTTCGTGATCATCGACTTCGAGGGCGAGCCGACCCGCACGCTCTACGAGCGCCGCCTCAAGCGCCTGGCGATGCGCGACGTCGCCGGCATGCTGCGTTCTTTCTCCTACGCCAGCCAGGCCGCACTCCGCTCGCAGCAGATCGCGGCCGAGAAGGTGCCGAGCCTTCAGGCTTGGGCGCGCTTCTGGGTGGATTCCGTGTCCGCGGTGTTCCTCAAGAGCTACCTGGCGACCGCCGGCAATGCCTCATGGGTTCCTCAGAATCAGGACGACCTCGAGCTGCAGCTCACCACGATGCTCCTGGAGAAAGCCTTGTACGAACTCCGTTACGAGTTGAACCTCCGACCTGACTGGGTGCGCATCCCGCTGCGTGGCATCCTCGACCTGGTGGTGCCCGCGTGATAGCGCGATCGCTGATCAGCCCCTTCGACCTGCACCTGTTCAACGAGGGCACGCACAGCCATCTGTTCGAGAAGCTCGGCGCGCACCCGTCGCATGACCCCGAGGGAACGTATTTCGCGGTCTGGGCGCCGAATGCCGACGCGGTCAGCGTGATCGGCGATTTCAACGGGTGGGACAAGAACGCCAACGGCCTCTACCCGCGCGAGCAGTCGGGCATATGGGAGGGCTTCATCCCCACGGTGCGGCACGGCGCGCTCTACAAGTACTACATCCATTCGCGCACAACGCGCAACGGCGTCGACAAGGCCGACCCCTTCGCGACATACTCCGAGGCGCCGCCGCGCCAGGCGTCCATCGTGTGGGACCTTGCTTACGACTGGGGCGACGACGGCTGGATGCAGAACCGCCGCAACGTCAACAACCAGGGCGCGCCGTGGTCCGTCTACGAGATGCACCTGGGGTCGTGGATGCGGGTGCCGGAAGAGGGAAACCGCTGGCTGAGCTACCGCGAGCTCGCTCCAAGGCTGGCGGACTACGTAAGCCGCATGGGCTTCACGCATGTCGAGCTCATGCCCGTGATGGAGCACCCGCTCTATGAGTCGTGGGGCTACCAGGTCACCGGCTACTTCGCGCCGACCAGCCGCTATGGCTCACCCCAGGACTTCATGTTCCTGGTCGACTACCTGCACCAGAACGGCGTCGGCGTGATCCTCGACTGGGTGCCGTCGCACTTTCCCGCCGACGAGTTCGGCCTCCAGAACTTCGATGGAACGCACCTGTTCGAGCATGCGGATCCCCGCCTCGGCGTGCATCCCGACTGGGGCAGCTCGATCTTCAACTATGGCCGCAACGAGGTTCGCGGTTTCCTGGTGAGCAGCGCGCTCAACTGGCTCGCTCGCTACCACGCCGACGGGCTGCGGGTCGACGCCGTCGCCTCGATGCTGTACCTCGATTACTCGCGCAAGCAGGGAGAGTGGATCCCGAACAAGTTCGGCGGCAGGGAGAACCTCGATGCGGTCGACTTCCTGCGCCGGTTCAACATCGAGGTGTTCAAGGAGCAGCCCGATACGCAGACCATCGCGGAGGAATCCACCGCATGGCCCCTGGTGTCGCGGCCGACCTATGTCGGCGGGCTTGGCTTCGGCATGAAGTGGGACATGGGCTGGATGCACGACACCCTCTACTACTTCGAGCGCGAGCCGGTGCACCGCAAGTTCCATCACTCGAACCTGACGTTCCGGATGCTCTACGCGTTCGGCGAGAACTTCATGCTGCCGCTCTCACACGACGAGGTCGTGCACGGCAAGGGTTCGCTGATCACGAAGATGCCCGGGGACGAATGGCAGAAGTTCGCCAACCTGCGGCTGCTGTTCGGCTGGATGTACGCGCAGCCGGGCAAGAAGCTGCTGTTCATGGGTGGCGAGTTCGGACAGTGGCGCGAATGGGACGTCGAGCAGAGCCTCGACTGGCACCTTCTCGAGCAGCCGAATCACGGCGCGCTGCGGTTGTGGGTCGGCGACTTGAACCGGGTCCTGCGCGAGGAAAAGGCGCTCTACGAGCTCGACTTCGACCCAGCCGGCTTCTCGTGGATCGACGTGAACGACGCCGACAACAGCGTGGTGAGCTTGATCCGGCGTGGTCGCTCATCCGAGGATGTCCTGGTCGCGGCCTTCAACTTCACGCCGGTGCCGCGGCACAACTACCAGATCGGGATTCCGGGACCCGGGCGCTGGCTCGAGATCCTGAACAGCGACGCGCCGCTGTACGGGGGCAGCGGGCAGGGCAACATGGGCGGCGTCGACGCCGTGCCGGTAGCGCTGCACGGCCATAGCCACAGCGTGACGCTGACCCTACCGCCGCTGGGGGCGGTGTTCTTCAAACCCGAGAGAGGGCCCGCCGAACCTGGGATGTAACTACATCCGGTCGCTGGCGAATGTCTGCGGCCGTGAAGCGCAACAGCCGAAAACCCGCGTTGAGAATGAGGTTCTGTCTTCGGTTGTCCTCGACGAGCCGATCTCGGTGATTTTGCCCGTCGTACTCGATGACGAGCCTGGCCGTCGGGTAGTAGAGGTCAGCTCTTCCGACGAATCGGCCGTCCGAGTCGCGTAGGTCGGTCTGCACTTGTGGTCGCGGAAGGCCAGCCTGTAGGAGCAGCCATCGCAATCGTGTCTCCATCGGCGATTCAGCTGGTCCGGCGAGCATGCCGAGAGGCGTATGAATGCGAACTCCCGCGCGCACGGCCGCATCGAGCAGAACCAGCGCCTCGACCGCCGGAAGCGTGCGACAAAGATCCTGCAGAGTGCAATCAATGCTCGTCGTGCGCAAGCCCCGAACCTCGACTGAATCCCTGACATCGCCATGGCGTACGACCAACCCCCGGCGTGAGCGCGCTCCCGACTTGAGTGGGACCACGACCTCGACTGGATGGTGTAGCTCAAAGTCAAGGTGATGCAGCCAGGCTGCGCTAAGTCCAGCGAAAGCGGCGTCCGGAGGCAGCAACTTGCGCCAGGCGGCCAACAGCTGCCAGGGGTCCTCGCGCCAACTGCGCCAGCAGTAGAGCCCCCGCCCCAACCGGCGCCAGGACTTACCCTGCAGGGACGTCAGAGTCAGTCCGGCAGCTCGCGCCTCCTGAAGCGTGAAAGGTCTGCAGGTGAGGTTGCTCGGAATACGAGGCACACATCAACCTTGATCCCTGGCTGATGCGTCGCCAACCCAGGCCGTAAAGACATCTTTTGCGCAAAACGTGTCCCTGCCAGGACGTGATTGACTCGTTTTGCGCAAAAAACGGTCAGACGACGACGTACGCGCGGACCGGGAAGCTTGCGCCTCCTACCCACGCTATCGGCACCGCGTGCAGACGGCCGCCCGACGCTGGCACGGCCGCCAGGTTCGTCATGTGCTCGCACACGGGGATGCCCGCGCCCAGCAGCTTGGTGTGCGCAGGACGGGACAGATCCTCTGTGTCGTCGATGTTGAGTGAATCGATTCCGACGAACAGCGCGCCTTGCCGGACGAGCATGTCGCAGGCGTCCGCGGTCAGGAACGGGTTGTCAACGAAATACTCCGGTGTGCCCCAGTGTCGCGAGAAATCCGTCCTGACCAGGACCGCGCGGTAGCGCAGCTCGACGCCGGCAAGGGCCTCAGCGTCGATCGCACGCTCCGCGCCCGAGCAGTCGATCACCACGGTTTCGAGGTCGGCCAGCCGTTCCAGCGGAAGCGCAGCCAGGTCGGCCCCACCGCGGTAGCGATGGATGGGCGAGTCGACATACGTGCCCGTGTTGCCGCACAGGTGCAAGGAGGCGATCCGGAACTCCGCCTTGCCGCGGTAACGCTCATGCGACGCGTCGTAGTCGAAGACGATCTCGGCGCGAGGCTCGGGGAGGCCCGGATACGTCTTCATGCCTTCGACGACCGGATGGCTCACCTCGATGAAATGGGCCATAGGCAAATTCTGAGACCAAAAATGAGAGTTTTTCGAGACTGCCTTTGAGACGGCCTTCGGCCGACGCTGCGGCACAACGGATTTCTCGACCAGGAGGCGGTCATGAGTCTTTTGACCCGGCTGCGGCTGCTCTTCAACACCGAAATGAGCAGCGCCCTCGATCGGGCGGAGGATCCTCGCCAGGTCCTCGACTACGCCTACAACCAGCAGCAGGAGCTGCTGATCAGGCTCCGCCGCGGCCTCGTGGACGTGGCCACGTCGAAGCAGCAGCTCGAGCACCAGGCCCAGCGGCTCCAGAACCGCATCCCGCAGCTCGATGACCAGGCGCGTCGCGCGGTCACGGCCGGGCGCGACGACCTGGCCCGTGTCGCGATCGAGCGCAAGTGGCTCGCCCTGAACGAAGTGGAGGGGTTGAACAAGCAGATCGCCGAGGTCGAGGCGGACAAGCAACGCCTGGCCGGCCAGGAACGGACACTCCAGGTCCGCGTCGAGCAGTTCCGCACGCATCGCGAGGTCGTGTCGGCACGCTACAGCGCCGCGGAGGCGGAGGTCAGGCTCAAGGAATCCCTCGCCGGCGTCTCGGGTGAGCTGGCGGAGCTCAGCATGGCCGTCGGCCGCGCCGAAGAGAGAGCCGACCGGCTGCAGGCACGGGCCAGGGCGATCGACTCGCTTGTCGACCTCGGCTCGTTTCCTCCCCTCGGCGGCGGCGATTTCCTGGAGGCCGAGCTGCTGCACATCACGGTCACCAAGGAGATCGACGACGAGCTATCGAGGATTAAGAGCGAAATTGCCGGCGCGGCGCCGGCCACGGAGGCGAAATCATGAGCTCGACGCAATGGCATCCCGAGGCAAAAAACCACCTGGTCTCCCCCGACGGGAAGTGGTACTGGGATGGGATCGCGCAGGAGTGGAAGCCTGTGGCAGCCGCAGCCGCGGCCGCGAAGCCGCCGGAGCCCAAGGCGCAGCCGGCGCCGGAGCGCGGGCTCAGCTCTTTCGCCGGCACAGTCCGATCGGAAGACCTCGCCTATGGCCAGACGGTCCTTGTCTGGGCACGCTGGATCCTGATCGGTACAGGCCTGCTGCTCTCGTTCTGGAGCCCCCAGAGCCTGACGACGCTGCAGATCCAGCTGGCCGCGATCATCGCGCTTGCCTTCGGCAACTTCTACCTGCACGTCCAGCTTCTGCGCGGACACCCCGCGCTCGACAACGTCGTCTACGGAGCGAGCGCCGCCGACATCGCGGTCATCACCGCCCTCGTGTTGGTCCAGGGCGGCTATCCGTCGCCGGTGTTCATCTTCTACTTCGCCGCCATCGTCGGGATCTCGGTCGCCTTCCCGACGTGGATGACCGCCGGCTACACGGCGATCGTGATCGGGATCTACGGAATCATCTGCCTGGCCACGGCGCCCGGAGACGAATATCCCGCGGTGTTTACGCGGCTCCTGATGATCGCCGCGATCGCGGTCTGCGGCAACCTGTTCGCCCGCAGCGAATCAAACCGGCGTACCGACGCGATCCGCATCCACGACGAGCTGCTCGACGAGGTCGAGCAGGAGATCGCGACCCCGCCAGCAACCCAGCCGGCCGCGCCGGTCGCATAGGAGGAATCGACCATGTCAACAAGCGTGCGCGAGGTCAGATCCGCAAAGCAGGCTGAGCAAGAGGACCTGTTCTTCGGTCAGACCGTGATCCTGTGGGCGCGCTGGAGCGTCATCGTCGCCGGCATCGTGCTGGTCCTGTGGACGTCGACCGATGTCAGCCTCCTCACCCGGACGATGCCGTTCTTCCTGGTTTTGATGGCGGTCAACTTCTTCCTGCACGGCCGCTATGTGATGGGCAGCCCGCTCAATCGCACCGCCGTGGTGGTGGCGAGCGCGGTCGACCTCATCCTGATCACGGCAATCATCGTGCTGTGGCCTGGGTCACATGGACTGGACAACCAGTTCTTCGTCCTCTACTTCCCGGTTGTGTTCGCGTTTGCGCTCGTCTTCACCCGCCAGGTCGAGGCTGCCTACACGGGCCTCGCGATGGTCGCGTACGCGGCAGCGTGTTTTCTCACCGGCACCGTGCACATCAGCGCCGGGAACGATTTCAAGCTGCTGGTCATGCGCCTGATCGTGATCGCGGCGATGGGTTTCCTCGGCAACTACTACTTCCGGATCCAGCGTGACCGGCTCGCCCGCGCCTCCAGGAGCCGGACCGCCGCGTGATGCGCTTCCTGGACATGCTCGCCAGGTTGCTCAAGACGAGCGCGGGCGTGGCGCTCGCGCCCGCGCCGGATCCGCGGGTGACCCAGCTCACGTCTCACCAGAGACAGCGCGCGTTGCTGAACCAGGTGGTCAAGGCCGGCCGAGAGGTGACCGCCGCCAAGCATCGCCTGCGTGGGGCGGCCGACGCCGTCCGTCAGAAACTTCCGGCCATGGAAGAGCAGGCACGCCTGGAGCTGAAATCCGGGCATGAGGAGATGGCCAGGCTTGCCCTTCAGCGTCGCCAGGTGGTGATGAAAGAGCTCGAGACGCTTGAGCGACAGATGGCTGAGGTCGAGAAGGAGTAATCGGCCCTGGCGGTCATCGAGCAGCGACTGACAGGGCAGATCGAAGCCTTCGCCGCCCGACAAGAGGTCATCAAGGCCCGTTTCAGCGCCGCAGAGGCTCAGGTGCGAATCAACGAGGCGATGACCGGTGTCTCAAAGGATTTCGCCGACCTGACCGCCGCGCTGCACCGCGCGGAGCAGACCACCGAAGACATGCAGGCGCGGGCGACCGCGATCGACCGGCTCGTGCGCGATGGGGACCTCGACGCGATCAGCTTCGCCGCGGGCTCAGACGCGATCGACGCGCGATTTCAGTCGCTAGGCGCCGACGCGGACGTCGAGCGCCAGCTCGACGCGCTCAAAGAGATCGATTGGCCACGCTGAGCTCGTCCAGCCGGCTGGCCACCAGCTCAAAACCGTGGTGCAGCCGCCGGTAGTAAGTCGGTCTCGACATGTGCAGCCGTTCCATGATCAGCTCGTGACTGCCTGCCCTCTTGACGTAGTAGTCGAGCAGCAGGTGGCCTGCCTCGGCGTCGCGCGGTGAGGTCGAGGAAGCCAGCTCGCCGATGACGTCGATCAGGAGCGCGCGCAGCTCGACGGCGGCGGACTCGCCCTTCGATACCACCGGCAGCTGAGCCAGGGGACTCCTTCCCAAAGCCTCCGGGGTGCCCAGGTCGTCGAGCGCGGCACGGACGAGCTGCTCCCGAGCGGTTCGGTCGGGATCCAGCGTCCACCGTTCGGGCTCGGTTTCGCCCATGAACATCGGATATGGCGCGATGACGGCCGCCGGCAGCCCGCTCCGGAGCAGGCGGCCCAGCAGCCAGCAGAGCAGCGTCGCGGCCATGATCGCGCCCGCCCACAGAGAGGGTCCCCATGCGCTACCCGCCGGATGCAATGAGATGTCAGCCATGTACGCGATCGCGTAAGCGGCCCCGATCACGGCGCACAGCGATGCCGACGGCCGGCCCGGCCGGCGCGCGGTCCACGCGACCCAGACGTCCGCGACGACGCCCGCCACGATGGGCACCGGCAGGAGGTAGAAGTTCCCCTTCGTGATCGTCACCAGGACGCCGTTCAGAGCGAAGACGAAGGTCAGCGACCCGGGCCGGAGCCTGAATCCGCTGTTGAGCAACAGTCCGGTGCCGGCCAGGATCGCGGTCTGCGCGAGGAGGGCCGCCATGCCCATGTTCTCTTCCACCCAGGGCAGCGCCGCCCGGCCATACGGGTAGTCGGCGGCGGGCCAAGGGTCGATCAGCGGGTGCGCGAACTGCGTCGCGAAGGTGAACACCGACAGCAGCAAGGCGGCCGACGTCAGGGTGACCGGGCTGGCGGCGATCTCGCCGCGCCGCGCCGCGGCGCGCAGGGGGCCGCTGACGATCACGGCCGCCGCCGTCATCTCGATCAGGTGCGGAGGGGTGAAAAGGGCTTCCAGACCGATGCCTGAGGTGCCGAACGCCGGTGACCAGAACGCGCTGTCCACGATCCATGCGGAACCGAAGATCAGCGCGGCCGCGAAGGTCCCTGTCTGACCATCGGGGAGGGCGCGGTTCCACGCCCGGCCGGCTCTCAATCCGACGGCGAAGCCCGCGAAGAGATAAAGGGTCAGTGCCGACCATGCCCCGGTCACGATGGTCGAGCCGGTCCGGGCAGTAGCCTGCAGGATCGCGGCCGGGTCGTGCACGTAGGCGTACGCGACTATGTACGCGCCCAGCAGGAACCAGGCGGACAGGACAACCACGACCGAATCGACCGCTCGTGGTTCTTCCACGAGCTTGCGCAGGTACTTCAACATCCCACCCGGCCCAACCATAACCGCCGCCCGCGCGGTTTTTGAGACCCATTTCGAAACCCCGCTGAGACTGCGTCTGAGACCGGATTCACGGAACCCTTCGCTCCGTTGACGCCACTTCGTGTTCAAGGAGGAAGGTCCCCATGGCCATCAGCCCGGAAATCGACGGAATCGTGGTGCTGCCGATCCCTGACCCGCCGGTCGAGGCCGGCAACGGCCACCTTGAGGAGCTCGCCCCGGCGACCGAATCGCCGGCGGCCGAAACGCCCGTCGCGCCCCCACGCCGCCGGCGACCGGCATGGGTTGTCCCGGCGGCAATCGCATCGGTCGGCCTCATCGCCTCAGGCACGCTTGGGTACTTTTTCTACACCACGCTCCAGCAGCGGGACTCGCTGCACACACAGCTCGTCGCGACCAAGGGCACTCTCACCTCGACGCAGGGCCAGCTGACCGCGGCCCAGGCCGATGCGGCTTCGCGCAAGGTGACGGCCGACTACGTCGCCGTCTACGTGACCGACGAAGGCAAGATCCTCACCGACTACGAGAACACCATCGCCTGCAGCGGCTACAGTGCCTGCCGCACCGTCGCGCAGCAGTTCGCGACCGACATGCAGGCGTTCCAGGCCGACCGCAAGGCGGCCAACGTTCCGTCGTCTCTCAGCGCCAGCGACAGCAGCCTCGGCGACGCTTTGAGCGCCGCCATCGCCGGTGACCAGGAGCTGATCACGGGGATGGACAACGGCGACGTCTCCAAGATCGACGAAGGCGGAACCAAGGTCGACGCCGCGATGCTCAACATGGCAAAGGCGGAAACGGCGCTCGGCACCGGGCTCAAGTAGTTGCGAATCCCCGTGATTGCGGCGGCGGTCCTTGTGACCGTCGCCGCCACCATCTTCCTCTGGCAGGTGAACACGTCGCTTCGGTCCGAGGTCGCCTCAGAGGGCCGCACCATCACGCAACTCCAGGGCAGGGTTTCGGTGCTCGAAAGCAGGTCGAGCTCACAGGCCGACTGGTCGTCGGTCGCCGCGCGGGTCGAGCCTTCCGTCGTGAAGATCGAGGCGGGCGACGCCACCGGATCGGGATGGGTGGTGCGCAGCGGCGCGAGCGGATCCGAGCTCGTGACCAACTATCACGTCATCGCCGAATCGTGGGCGGCCGGCAATTCGAAGGTGGACGTGCGCCAGGAAGATCGGACGTTGAAAGGCACCATCGTCCGCGTCGACAGCAACGACGACCTCGCGGTGATCCGCGTTTCCGAGCGCTTGCCTGCGCTGATGACCGCTTCGGTGCGACCGATGCTGGGAACCCCGGTCATGGCGATCGGCTCTCCGCTCGGTCTCGACGGAACGGTGACGTTGGGAGTGGTATCTGGTTTTCGCAGCCTGGACGGCAGCGATTACGTCCAGTTCTCGGCGCCGATCAGCCCGGGCAACAGTGGCGGCCCGGTGATCGACTCGCGCGGCCACGTCGTGGCAGTGGCATCGGCGAAGCTGATCGGCACCGGCGTGGAGGCACTTTCCCTGGCCATCCCGGTCCAGGTCGTTTGCCTCAGCCTGGTGAGCTGCAGCTCCTAAGGCTGGGGTGAGGGCAGCGCTGCGCTGAACTTGCTCGTGATGCCCTGCTCCGCCTGGATCACATGCATCACGGCGTTGATCAACGCCAGGTGTGAGAAAGCCTGGGGGAAGTTGCCCAGGTGCCGGCCGCTGCGGGGGTCGATCTCCTCCGCGTACAGCTGCAGGGGGCTCGCGTAAGACAGCAACTTCTCGCACAGCTCACGTGCGCGATCGAGCTCGCCGATCTCGCACAGCGCCGAAACCAGCCAGAACGAGCAGATCGTGAAAGTGCCCTCTTCCCCACGTAGACCGTCGTCCGTTTCCGCGGTGCGGTAGCGAAGCACCATGCCATCGACCGTGAGCTCATCGGCGATCGCGAGCACCGTGGCGCGCACGCGCGCGTCTTCGGGCGGCAAGAAGCGGACGAGTGGGATCAGCAGCACCGAGGCATCGAGGTTCTTGGCGCCATAGTGCTGGACAAAGACGCCCCGCTCGTCAACGCCGCGCTCGCAGATCTCGGCTTTGATCTCGTCAGCCTTCGCCTGCCATGTGCGCGCCAGCTCAATGTCGCCATGCATCTCAGCGAGCCGCGCGCCACGGTCGCAGGCGACCCAGCACATGAGCTTGGACGACACGAAGTGCTGCGGCTCGCCGCGGACCTCCCAGATTCCGCGGTCCGGCTTCTGCCAGTTCTCGATCGCCGAATCGACCGATCGCTTGAGGATCGGCCAAACGACCTCGGGTAGGAAATCGCGCGACTTCGTATGCAGGTACACCGAATCGAGCACAGCGCCCCAGACGTCGTGCTGCACCTGCTGGTACGCGGCGTTGCCCACACGGACGGGCTGCGATGACTCGTAGCCGCTGAGATGATCGATGGTCTTCTCGGTCAGCTCGTGCTCGCCGCCGATGCCGTACATGATCTGGAGGTCCTTCTTGCCGGCGGCGACGTCGGCGATGAAGTAGAAGAAGTCGTTCGCTTCGCGTGCGAATCCCAGCGTGTAGAGACCCCACAGCATGAAGGTGCCATCGCGGATCCAGGTGTAGCGATAGTCCCAGTTGCGCTCGCCGCCGATCGTCTCGGGAAGCGATGTCGTGGGCGCCGCGAGAAGCGCGCCCGTCGGGCTGTAGGTGAGCCCCTTCAGGGTCAGCGCGCTGCGCTGCAGAAAGCTCTGCCAGGGGTGCTCGGGAAACTCGCCGCGGTTGATCCACTCGCGCCAGAAATCCGCGGTGCGCTCGACACGCTGAAAAGCCTCCTCGGCAGTCGGCGGCGCCGGGTGCTCGGCCCAGTACTCCTTGCCGGTCGAGTGGCGCGACCGGGGCCACACCAGAGCCGCGTACGCACGCTCACCCTGGCGCAGCGTCTTGGTCGCGTGCGCGCCGGGGCCCTCGAAACCCACGCGAAGGTCGGTGACGAGGCGGACCGGGACCTCGTCCTGGCCGCCGCTCGCGATGGCTTCGTTGTAGCCCGGCCCGGCGTAGTCCCACTTGGCCGCCGTCTGGCCGTAGTCGAAGACAGGCTGGCAGTCGAGGCTCAGCTCGACGCTGCCCACGACACAGCGCGCGGTGCGCAGCAGGATGTGCTCAGCCTCGTTGTCTGACGGTGGCCGGCGATAGGTCCCGGAGCGCCGCTGGCTGTGGTACCAGGGTCCGATGCACATCGCATCGCGGACGATGAGCCAGCCGGTCCGCGTGCGCCAGGTGGTCTCGAGCACCAGCGTGCCCGGCAGGTAGCGCCGCCCGGCGGGAACCTGGACTTCGGACGGGCCGAAGCGGAAGCTGCCCGCGGCGCGGTCGAGGATGGCGGCGAAGACGCTGGGGCTGTCGGGCCGGGGAAGGCACATCCACTCCACCCGCCCGCTGGGGGCGATCAGGCAGTTGACCTCGCAGTCGGACAGGAAGGCGTACTCGGCGATGGGCGGAAACGGGCTGGTGACGCGAGGTCCGGCGGGCTGCGGCTCGGGTTCGCGCGACGGTGCCTGGCCGTCGCCATTGACCGAGGGGCTGATCGCCTGGCCTAAATCAGCTTCGCTCGCCTTTCTCGCCATCTCCCACGCCTCACCCAGAGCTTATGCCGATGACCCGCCGGATGCGCTCGAAAACCTCGTCTGGTGATCCCAACCCGCTGACGATCTCGACAGGCACGCCCTGCCTGCGGTAGTGGTCGAGGACGGCCTCGGTGAGCTTGTGGTACTCGTGCATCCTCTCGGTGATCGCCTCCCGCGTGTCGTCGGCCCGGCCCTCGACCGCAGCCCGGTGCAGCAGGCGATCGACCAGGTCCTGCTCCGGCACGTCGAGGGCGAGGACGAAATCGACGTTATGGCCCTCGCCGGCGAGCATTGCGTCCAGCGCCTGAGCCTGGCGCAGGGTGCGCGGAAAGCCGTCCAGCAGCACGCCGGCGCCGGTTTCCGCCTCGGGAAGCCGGCTCCGCACGATGTCGACGATCAGCTCGTCCGGCACGAGGTCGCCAGCGGCCATGATGCGCCCGGCCTCCCTGCCGGTCGGCGTTCCCTTCGCCACCTCGGCGC